>JAAUYH010144628.1_pt1 | contig 105362 bp, 105 predicted proteins | sample 7278061 | NCBI WGS metagenome assembly JAAUYH01 (sample SAMN14350203, study PRJNA611818) | marine sediment metagenome | isolation source: surface marine sediment (0.6m) | place: French Polynesia: Moorea | collected 2018-08 | reverse complement strand
TGCGGCGGGCCCGACATCTGGCATGCCTAAGCGCGGCTATCACCACGGCAACCTGCGCGAGGCGCTGGTCGAGGCAGCGCTGACACTGATCGAGGAAAAGGGACCGTCGGGCTTCACCCTGTCTGAGGCGGCCAAGCGTGCGGGCGTGACGCCGGCGGCGGTCTACCGGCATTTCGAGGGGCGCGAGGATCTGATCGCCGAAGCCGCACGGCAGGGCTACGAAATTTTCGCCGATCTGATGGAATATGCCTACGAGACCGGCCAGCCATCGGCGCTGGCGTCCTTCGAAGCCACAGGTCGCGCCTATCTGGCCTTTGCGCGGCGCTATCCGGGGCACTACGTAGCGATGTTCGAAAGCGGCATTTCGATCAACCGGACGCCCGAACTGGCGATGGCGGCGAACCGGGCGAGCGGGGTGCTGGAAAAGGCCGCCGAGCAGCTTTCCGAACATATCCCGCCCGAAAAACGCCCGCCCGCGGCGATGTTCTCGGCGCATATCTGGGCGATGTCTCATGGCGTGGTAGAGCTGTTCACGCGCGGCGGAGCGGGATCCAGATCGCCGTTTTCGGCCGAGGATCTGCTGGAATCGGGGATCGGTGTGTACCTGCGCGGGCTTGGGCTGGTGCCGCCGGACGGGTAGACGGTCCTGTTAAGATACCCGGCCAACCATATGAAAAGGTTACCATTAGCCCATTCGCACACCGCCAGCGGATTCCGTACGCCGGATCTTCGCCGACCCGATCTCTGTGTGCCGAAGCGCATTTTGTGAGTCCCGCCCGCCCGTCCAGTTCGCTAACATCCGCGACATGCAACGCCTGACAGCCGTGATCCTGTTGCTGATGTCGTTCGGCCGTTCCGTCGCCGCCGACGGCATCGAGGTCGATCTGGAACTGATCCTTATGGTCGACGTCTCGCGGTCGATGACCGAGCGAGAGCTGGAAATCCAGCGCCGGGGCTATGCCGCGGCGCTGCAGAGCGACGAGGTCTTCGCGGCCCTGCGGTCGGGCCTGCTGCAGCGGGTCGCGATGACTTACGTGGAATGGGCGGGCTGGGCCTCGCAGCGGGTGATCGTCGACTGGCGGCTTCTGGAGACACGCGAGGATCTGGACGCCTTCGCCCGGACGCTTACCGCCGAATTCGACCCCGCGCTGCGCCGCACCTCGATCTCGGGCGCTCTGCTGTTCGCCGCCGAAAGTCTGCGCGACAACGCCTATCAAGGCCTGCGCCGGGTCGTCGACGTGTCGGGCGACGGGCCGAACAACCAGGGCCGCCCGGTCCGGCGCGCCCGCGACGCGGTGACCGCACAGGGCATCACCATCAACGGCCTGCCCCTGATGACCCAGGAGGGCATGGGCAGCCAGTTCCATCTCGATGACCTCGACCTTTACTACCGCGATTGCGTGATCGGCGGCCCCGGCGGCTTCGTGATCCCGGTCCATGACTGGAACGACTTCGCCGCGGCCGTAAAGCGCAAGCTGGTGCTGGAAATGGTCTGGCGCCCGCGATCGGAACCGGTCCCGGTTCAATACGCGCCAGGGCCATCCTACGACTGCCTGATCGGCGAAAAGATCTGGGATCGCTACTATGGCGACGGCATTATGCTGCCCTGACCGGCCGCCGGCACATTCCGCTTGCCTCCCCCGCGCCGGACGGCCAAAACCTCGCCCCATGAGCACCGGACGCCTGACCATCGACCTCGACGCCATCGCCGCCAACTGGCGCGCGCTCGACGCGTTGACCTCCGCCACCGTGGAAACCGCCGCCACCGTCAAGGCCGACGCCTATGGCCTCGGCATTGGCCCGGTGGCCCGCACGCTTGCGAACACGGGCGTCCGCACCTTCTTTGTCGCGGTCGCCGAAGAGGGCGCCGCTCTGCGGGACGCGCTGGGGCCCGGCCCGGAGATCCTGATCTATTCCGGCCATATGGCCGGCGACACGGACATGATCGCAGATCTCGGCCTGGTTCCGATGCTGAACTCCATCGAACAGATGACGCGGCAGTTCGAGGCGCTGCCCGGCGCGCCCTTCGGGATCCAGCTCGACACCGGCATGAACCGTCTGGGCATGGAACCCGCCGAATGGGCCGCCGTGCGCGACATCGCCATGCGGATGGGTCCCCGGCTGATCATCAGCCACCTCGCCTGCGCCGACGATCCCGAAAGCCAGATGAACCGCCAGCAATTCCGCACCTTCCGCGAGATGACCGAGGGTCTTGGCGTTCCGCGCTCGATTTCGGCCACCGGAGGCATTTTGCTGGATCCCAGGTTCCATATGAAAATGACCCGGCCCGGTATCGGGCTTTACGGAGGACTGCCCTTCGACAAGGCCGCCTCGGTCGTGCGTCTGTCGCTGCCTGTCGTGCAGACCCGCGATCTGGAACCGGGCGAGGCGGTCGGGTACGGCGCCAGCTGGCGGGCCGACGCCCCGACCCGCATCGCGACCGTGTCGGCGGGCTATGCCGACGGTATCCTGCGCGCGATCTCCAACAACGCCGTGCTGTTTCACCGCGACACGCCCTGCCCGCTTGCGGGCCGCGTGTCGATGGACCTGATCACCGTCGACATCACCCATCTCGAGGGCGATCCGAAATCCCTCGACATCCTGTCGCCGTTTCAAAGCGTCGACGACCTGGCCGATTGCGCCGGCACGATCGGCTATGAAATCCTCACCTCGCTGGGACCGCGCTATCATCGCCGCTACAGCGGCACCGGGGAATGATCTTTCTGCACCCCGTTGCGGCGGTTGGCCGGTCCTTCTTGGCACTTCTCGCCATCATCGGGCGGGTGACGCTCTATCTCGGCGCCACGCTCAGCCACCTGGTGCGTCCTCCGTTCTACTGGCGCGAATTCCTGTCGGCGCTGATGACCATCGGCTATTTCAGCCTGCCGGTCGTCGGCCTGACCATGGTCTTCACCGGTGGTGCGCTGGCACTGCAGATCTATTCCGGCGGCGCCCGGTTCAACGCCGAGGCCGTGGTGCCCCAGATCGTCGCCATCGGCATCGTGCGCGAGCTTGGGCCCGTTCTGACCGGGCTGATGGTCGCCGGCCGCGTCTCGGCCGCCATCGCCGCCGAGATCGGCACGATGAAAGTGACCGAGCAGATTGATGCCCTCGTCACGCTCTCGACCCATCCCCTGAAATACCTCACCGTCCCGCGTGTGCTGGCCGCCACCATTGTGGTGCCCGTGCTGGCGGCCGTCGGCGACACCATCGGCATCCTCGGCGGTTACCTCGTCGGCACCACGCGGCTTGGGTTCAACGCGGCCACCTACCTGCAGAATACCGCCGATTTCCTCGAAGCGGCGGACATCGTCTCGGGTCTCGTCAAGGCCTCCGTCTTCGGCTTTATCGTCGCGCTGATGGGCTGCTATCACGGCATGAACTCCGGCAGAGGCGCGCAAGGGGTGGGCCGGGCGACGACCAACGCCGTGGTTTCGGCGTCGGTCCTGATCCTGGCATCGAACTACCTGCTGACGGAGCTGTTTTTCTGATGTGCCCGACAAACCGCCTGTTGCCCGCGCGTCCCGGATCAAGTCCGGGACGGGGTTTCTTTGGGTGACCTCCCGATGATCGAGCTGCACGACGTCCACAAGGCCTTTGGATCGAACCAGGTCCTGCGCGGCATGACCCTGACCATCCCCAAGGGCAGCTCGATGGTGATCATCGGCGGCTCCGGCACCGGCAAGTCCGTCGCGCTGAAATGCATCCTCGGGCTGATCCGGCCCGATGCCGGCACCATCCTGCTCGACGGACAGAACGTGGCACAGGCCGACCGCGACCCGTTCCTCGCCCGCTTCGGCATGCTGTTTCAGGGCGGCGCGCTGTTCGATTCGCTCACCGTCTGGCAGAACGTCGCCTTCCGCCTTCTGCGCGGCGCGCTCAAGCGCCCCAAGGAGGAGGCCCGCGCCATCGCAATCGAAAAACTCCGCCGCGTGGGGCTCACGCCAGAGACCGCCGATCTATATCCCGCCGAACTTTCCGGTGGCATGCAGAAACGCGTCGGCCTTGCCCGTGCCATCGCCGCGGACCCCGAGATCATCTTTTTCGACGAACCCACCACCGGTCTCGATCCGATCATGGCCGGCGTCATCAACGAGCTGATCCGCGAGATCGTCACCGAGATGGGCGCGACGGCGATGACCATCACCCATGATATGTCCTCGGTCCGCGCCATCGCCGACAACGTCGCCATGCTGCACGCCGGCAAGATCCGCTGGACCGGGCCGGTCGCCGACATGGACGCCTCGGGCGATCCCTACCTGACGCAATTCATCACCGGCAGCGCCGAGGGTCCGATCGAGGCGGTGCGCTAGCCTCGCCCGCTTGGTTTGACGATCCCGACGGCGCCGATCGCAATTCATCCTGCGTCGCCAGATCGAGGGGCACTCATCGAAACCCAATACCCGGCGCTCGAGTCGGACTTGATGCACGTCAACGACCCGGACAGCCGCGGCGGTATGAAGGATCAGGGCCATTCACCTCGACACCCGGCAGAGACGGAAATGATGCAGGACCACCCGAACATCTCGCTTTTGATGAAACTCGACCTTCGCGATCTCGACGGATCGGCCGATCTGTTCGCAGAGGATTTCGTCTGGCACTATTTCAATCCCAAGCTGCCGGACGTTCAAGGTGACTACGTCGGCGTCGCCGGGCTGAAAGACTTCTTTGGATCAATCGGTTCCGTGTCCGGTGGAACCTTCAAGGTCGAGCCGATTGCCGTGATCCCTGCCGGGGACGAACTGGTGGTCACCCATGTCCGCGACACGATGGACTTTCAGAACCGGCCCATCGCCATCGATGCGGTGGTGGTCTGGCGTGTCGTCGATGGCCGTTTTGCCGAGGCCTGGGACATCCCCTCGGCCTTCACGACGGCAAACCCGCGAGGCACCGATGACGCCCAGGCATAAGGGCATAGACGACTACATTCGCAAACGTGCCGAAGCCGTGATTCCGCTTCTCGAAGACCTGCGGGCCTTCATCCATCACACTCTGCCGGGTGCGACCGAGGGTATGCAATACGGGGCTCCGGTGTTTTTCAATGCGCATGGCGTTCCGGTGATCTATCTTTTCGGTTCGAAAAACCACGTGAACTTTGGCTTTCTGCGGAGTTCCGAGCTTTCGGACCCGCGCAGGCTGCTGAAGGGTTCCGGTAAGCCAAGCAAGCACATCAAGGTCTATCCGGGAAAGCCGGTCGACAAGGCGATCCTCGCCGGTTTCATCGAACAGTGCGAAAGCCTGACGCCATAAAGCGGGACCTTCCCACCCGCCCTCGACCAAGGCCGATCGCGCGATGGAGGGGCCAATGCCCTACACGACTTCCTGTCACTGCGGTGCCGTCACCATCGAGATGCAGCGCCGGATCCGAAAACTGACCCGATGCAATTGCTCGATCTGCCGCCGCTACGGAGCGTTGTGGGCCTACCAGCAGAGAAAGGCCATTCGCGTGATGTCCGCAGCAGGTGGCTTGCATGCATACACCTGTGGCAAAGGAGAGTTGGAGTTCTTTCACTGTGCGAGATGCGGGTGCGTCACGCATTACCATCATACGAAACGGCGTGCGGACGGGTCTGACATGAGCGCGGTCAACATGCGCAACATCGACGATCCCGCGCGGATTGCGCACCTGCCCATACGCTTGCTGGACGGTGCCTCGACCTGGAAGGTGCTGGGCGAGGGTGTCGAACCGCATCTGCTCGTATCGCCGTCGCCAAGCGCCGGATTGGAGTGACCCCCGGGGGTTGCCTGGCAAGCCGCTCCGGCCACGAACGATCCTTCCCTGCCCGGCGGCCATTGCGGGAAAGATCCGCCTGACCGGCCCGGCGGGCGAAACCAACGCTTCGGGCAAGCCCACCTTGCGCAGTTCATCACCGGTTCGGCAGGGGCTTTGATCGATGCGGCACGTTTCGGCAAGCCGTCCTCGCACGAAACCGGCGAAGCGACGTTTCGGGCGGATCCCCGAAGAGATGGCGCCTTTCGATTCCGCGCGCCCCCGACACCGCAGCTCGCGCCCCGGCAACCTTTGTTGGATCCGTCAACTGGCGCGGCTCGTTGCACGTCAACTTGCTGACGATGCCGCTTGGACCACAGGCCGTCCCTGAAGCACGCCGAGCTCTCTCCCTAGGCGAGATCAACGGCCTCGCAGAACGGACCTGATCTTTCGCGACGGCGATCATCCGCACGACCGCCGCCGCTTTATGAACAACACGCCGGCGTGTTACTTTCCGCGCTTGGCCATCCTGGTTTCGATATCCGCCGCGAGCCGTTCTTCAAGCTCCACGACCGGATAAAGCGCATACTCATCCGGCACCGCCAGTTCGACGACCGTCTGGCCCTTCTCCGGCACGGGACCCATATTTGGCATGGGCCGGCCCTCGAGTTCCGGCGTAACGGCCTTTGACCGATAGACTGCCGATACAATCTTACCCTTGCGGTCGATTACAACTCTCGCTTCCATTTTAGATTGTCCTCCTACCACTTATTGGGTGCCTGAACGCAGACCCACTGGAACAGCGCAGGTTGTGTCGCGCTTCTGTTCTTGACCGTGGCGTAGCGCGTCACGTTTCCATAGATGTCTCTTTTGACCCATTGTGCGGTTACTTCAACTTCCGAGTTGTCCGATCTCGGCATCGCATCGAAATGCACATAGTGACTTGAGTCAAATGCCCATGTCAGCCACCAAGTCTGTTGCTGTCCAGGGGCGAGGTAAGAATCCCACCAATAACCAACATCAACTTCGGTTGACATTACATTTCCTCCTCATCATGTATTTTAGCAATCGATAACTGGGAAAGGCGGAACGCAATTTCAATTTAAACAAGAAAAATAAAAAGATGCATGCAGTAGCTATCTTACTTATTCATAGTGCAATATGCACTTTATGGCGCTAAGCCATCATGAAAGAAAGACATTTTGAATTTGCGCCAAATATAAAAGCTGGAGTCACGAATTTCACTTTTTCAGAGGCGCATGTAACAAATGCCCCGGATGCACCCACAGCCGGTGAAATCCGTGAAACATCCCGATTGCCCGGGACCGGTGGAATCGCATCCCCCCTCCGCCGAGCGGTCGGCCGAAGCCGTATGATTGTCGGAACGCAACAATTCCACCAAACCTAACCCATTGTTTCCGATGAAGGAACCATAAGAAAAGCTGTTGCCATCGCGCCCCTTTAAATGGAAGACTCGCTGCCGTGGATGTGGGGGAGCGCACCATGAAGTCGGGCGAGGCGGACGCCTCTGCAAAATCGCGGCGCGATTTGGGCGAACTGGTCGAGCACGGACAACGCGCGGCGATCCTTGTCCTTGGCGCGCTGGCCGTGGCGTCGTTTGCGCTGACGCTGCTTGCCATGCTCGGCATCATCCCGTGGCTGGAGATCGAGGCGCGGTTCGGTCCGTTGGCCCTGCCTGCCGCCGGGCCGATCGTGCAGGTCCTGTTTACCCTGTTCTGCGCCTGCCTGCTCGTCTTCATGCCCGCAAATCTGCGTATTCTGCGGCTGGAGAACTCGCACCGCAATTTCGCACTCGACATGCAGGACATTGTCCGCGCCTATTCCGCCGCGCATGCAACGGACCGGTCCGGCGCCTTCACCCTGTCCGACGAATTCGCCGCGGTACGCGAACGGCTGCAGCATTTGCGCGCGCATCCGGATCTGGGTCATCTCGAACCCGAAATTCTCGAGATCTCGGCACAGATGAGCTATATCGCGCGCGATCTTGCGCAGGTCTATTCCGATGACAGCGTTGTCCGTGCCCGCGCCTTTCTGACCCAGCGCCAGGAAGAGGCGGCACGCTACGCCGATCTGCTCGGCGCCGCACGGCGTACCTGCGACGAACTGAAACGCTGGCTGGAAGACGTCGAATCGGAAGAACGTCAGAACCATGCCCAGCTTCGACGCCTGGATGCGGACCTGCAGGAAATCCTGCCCAGGATCGGCTATGCGCTGGAATTCCCGGAAAGCACGGTCGTGCCCATGCAGAAGAAACAGGGGACGCCGCCGCCGCGCGTGACCGGGCATTGACGGCGGGCGCGGTGACCTGAACCGATTGACAAGCGGGCCCCAAGCCGCCAACTCGCGGCACATGAGCCTTCTTCGCTATGCCAATCTCACCCTGCTGGTTCTTTTCCCCATCGCCTGGTTCGCGCCGCTGATGCGCGCCGGGCTTCTGCCGTTATTCGGTCTCTCCGAAATCTCCGTCATCTCCGGCCTGCAAGCCTTGTGGGATACCGACGTGATCCTCGCGCTGCTCGTCACCGCCTTCGCCCTCTTCGCGCCCTATCTGAAGACCATCGGCCTTGCGCTCATCCACTTCCGCCTCGCCTCGCCCCGCCTGCTGCCGGCCCTTCACATCCTCGGCAAGCTCGCCATGGCCGATGTCTTCCTGATCGCGCTCTACATCGTTGTGGTCAAAGGCGTCGGGCTGGCCACCGTCGAAACCGCCTGGGGTCTCTATCTTTTCACCGGCTGTATCCTGGCCTCGTTGGCGATCTCGATCCTGACCGACCGCAAGCGGCGGGCCTAGCGCACGCTCTGCCCCGGTGCCCGCCCGGCGTTGGCCCGCCCTGCACCGTGCCTTGCGCCGGCCGCCCGCAAAGGGCACTAACGCCCCATGCCGAGATCCCTTACCTTTGCCTGCACCGCCTGCGGCAACGTCACGTCGAAATGGTCCGGCCGCTGCGAAGCCTGCGGCGAGTGGAACACCATCGTTGAAGAAACTCCGCTAAGTACCGGACCTGAAAAGAAAACCCTCGGCGCAACCCGGGGTGCAAGGCTGCAGCTGACCGACCTGGCGCATGAAGATGCCCCGCCGCCCCGCACCGGGTCCGGGATCGAGGAACTCGACCGCGTCCTCGGCGGCGGTCTGGTGCCCGCGTCCGCCATCCTCGTCGGCGGCGACCCTGGGATCGGCAAGTCCACGCTGCTCTTGCAAGCTGCTGCAGGTTTTGCCCGCAAACGACTGACATCGTTGTATGTTTCTGGCGAGGAGGCGTCAGCCCAGGTGCGTATGCGCGCCCAGCGTCTGGGGCTGTCCGACGCGCCGGTCAAGCTCGCCACCGCGACCGCCCTGCGCGACATCCTCACCACGCTGGAGACCGAGAAACCCGACCTCGCCGTCATCGACTCGATTCAGACCATGTGGTCCGACACGGTCGACAGCGCCCCCGGTTCCGTCTCTCAGGTGCGCGCCGCCGCCCATGAACTGACCCAGTTCGCCAAGCGGCGCGGCACCGCCGTGATCCTGGTGGGCCACGTCACCAAGGAAGGCCAGATTGCCGGGCCGCGCGTGGTCGAGCACATGGTCGACACCGTGCTCTATTTCGAGGGCGAGCGCGGCCATCAGTTCCGTATCCTGCGCGCCGTGAAAAACCGCTTTGGCCCCGCTGACGAAATCGGCGTCTTCGAGATGACGGGCCAGGGATTGCAGCAGGTCAGCAACCCCTCCGCCCTGTTCCTGAGCGAACGCGACACCCCTGCCCCGGGCTCTGTCGTCTTCGCCGGGATCGAGGGGACACGGCCCGTTCTCGTCGAGTTCCAGGCGCTCGTCGCCCCCACGCCGCACAGCCAGCCGCGCCGCACCGTCGTCGGCTGGGACGGCGGGCGGCTGGCGATGATCCTCGCCGTGCTCGAGGCCCGCTGCGGCATCCCGTTTGCCGGGCTGGACGTCTATCTCAACGTCGCCGGCGGGCTGAAGATCGCCGAACCGGCCGCCGATCTCGCTGTGGCCACGGCGCTACTTTCCGCCCGCGAAGACGCATCCCTCGACCCGCACACTGTCGTTTTCGGCGAGATTAGCCTATCAGGGGCGTTAAGGCCGGTGGGACAGACAGAAAACCGGTTGAAAGAGGCAGGAAAACTTGGTTTTTCCAGCGCAATCGCTCCGGAACGGAGCAAGACAGGCGGGTCGGCACTGACCCTGAGGCCCATGCGCGACCTGACCCAGGTCGTGGGAGAGATTTTCGGAGCGGGCTGAAAGACCCGCCCAGGAGCGAGCAAATGGAAGGCTTCACGATCGTCGACGGGATCGTTGCGGCAGTGATCATCATCTCGGCCATCCTGGCCTATTCCCGCGGTTTCGTGCGTGAAGGCATGGCCATCCTCGGCTGGGTCGCCGCCGCCATCCTCGCTTTCGTCTTCGCCGCCAGCGCGGAACCGCTGGTCAAGGAAATCCCGGTGGTCGGCGATTATCTCAAGGATAGCTGCGAGTTGAGCATCATCGCCGCGTTTGCCGCCGTGTTCGCGGTTGCGCTGGTGGTCGTGTCGCTGTTCACGCCGCTGTTCTCGACACTCGTGCAGCGCTCTGCCCTTGGCGGTCTCGACCAGGGATTGGGGTTCTTCTTCGGCGTGCTTCGGGGCCTGTTGCTCGTTGCTGTGGCCTTCGTGGTCTATGACCGCGTCGTGGTCTCGGACGGCCTCGCGATGATCGACGAGTCGCGCACCGCCAAGATTTTCGAGCGTACCCGCGACAGCATCGACGAACAGATCCCCGAGGATGCACCGGGCTGGATCGTGCAGCGGTACGAACAACTCGTGGGGGACTGCGGCGCATAGAAACGGCTGGCTCTTTGCGGAACCGCGCTCTTGCGGCTTTGGCCCGGAGCGGTCGCCGCCGATCGTGGGACAAGCCGCGCCAGGGGATCGGATGCAAACGACCGCTCAAGGCCATCGGCGTCCTCAAGTGAATAAGAGCCTCTCTTTACGGCTTCGCCCGCGATCGCACAAAATCGCAGCCCAAACGAACCTTCTCGATCAGAGTTCGATTTCACCGTTCTCGCCCGGCGGCACCGGCCGCGGCGTCTTGCGGCGGATGATGATGTCGCCGTTGGGCAGCACTTCGGGCGGGTGATAGGCGTTCATGTCCCGCAGCGCGTCTTCAAGCTCACGCAACGCCGGTTCGATCTCGCCCAGCAGGCCGCGAAGCAACAGCTTGGTGCCTTCCGAAAGCAGATCCATCCCCTCTTGGAGGTCGCTGTCGGCGTCCTGAGCGGCAAGCGGCGTGGCGGCGAGGCTGGCGCAGAGCGCGTAGGCTGCAATCCTTTTCATAAAATCAATATAGCAGATTTCGCGGTGGATTATAAGGTCAGAGCGTCAGATCGACGCTGACCGGAAAGTGATCGGAGGCGGTAAGCAAGGCTTCGCGCAACTCGGGCGTGCGGTAGCAGACCGGGTCGTCGAACGGGTGCCAGATGCGCCAGGTGCCGGCCTTCGGCCGCAGCGCGGGCGAAACCATGACATAGTCCAAAAGCGCCTGCAGATAGCGTTTTTCCTCGTGGATATAGAACCGGGCCGTGGCCGGCATGGCGCCGATGCGCTGGGTCAGCGCCATGCGGGCATGCGGATCATAGAGCCGGTGCGGACCATTCTCCCCCATGACGATCTCGATCCCCGACCGGCCGAAGAGCTTTTCGTATTCGTCGAGTCCCGGCCCGTCGTTGAAATCCCCCAGCACGATCAGGTTCTCGCCCGCGTCCAGATGCCCGTCGATCCGCTGGCGCAGCCAGATGCATTGCGCAAGTTGCTTGCGGCGGTTTTCGATGGCCACGCGCATGATCTCTTCGGGCGTGTCCGCGCCGTGCGGCGCCTTCGATTTCACGTGCACGCCGATCAGCCGCAGAATGTCGCCCTTGGCGGTTTCCAATCGGACCTCGAGCGGAGGCTTCGAGAAGGAGACGGACTCGGGCGTGGCGTCGGTGTCGAGATCGAGCCGGAAAGTGCCGTCGAACCGCGGCGCGTCCCAGGCGCCGTGCTTGCCGGTGGGGTCGCCCATCGGATCGTGCCTGGCGGTCATCACATCGGGGTCATAGAGCAGGGCGAGCTCTTGCTGGGTGCCATTGGCAAAGCCAATCAGCGCGCGGCTGGTGCGCAACTCGCAGCGGGCGGCGAAGTTTTCCAGCGCCTTGACGGTCGACCGGTGCTGGCTGCGGCTGGTGTCCGGCGCCTCGACGATCAGGATCGCATCGGCGTCGAGCGCGGTGAAGACGATGCCCAACGCGGCGAGCTGATCGGCACGGGTGACGTCCTGGCGGCCGGACCAGCCGTTGTCCTCCAGCAAACGGTCCTTGTCGTCGAAGAGGTTGGTGAACCACTCGACATTGTAGGTGGCGATGCGCATCACGCCGCTTCTTTGCTGATCTCGTCCCAGGCGTGGTTCAGCGCGGCAAGGCGGGATTCGGCCATCTTCACCGCTTCTTCCGGCAGACCGCGGGCGACCAGGCGGTCGGGGTGGTTTTCACGCACCTGGTCGCGCCACGCCCGGCGGATGTCCTCGAGCGGCATGTCGGGCGTGACGCCGAGAACGTCATAGGGATCCGGCACCGCATCGGCGACGAAACGGGCGCGCAGGCGGCGGAACTGGCGGTCTTCGAGACCGAAGATCCCGGCGACACGGGCCAGGAAATCGTCCTCGGCCGGGTGATAGTCGCCATCGGCGACGGCGATGTGAAAAAGCCCCTCCATCAGATCGCAGAGCACGCTGCGGTCTTCGCCGAACATGGCGCTGACCCGCGTGGCGTAGTCCTCGAACCCCGCCACGTCCTGCCGGGCGAGGTTGAAGACGCGTGCGGCGTCTTTCTCGGCGTCGGGCGGGATGGTGAAGACCTCGCGAAAGGCGGTGACCTCGTCCCGGGTCACGCGGCCGTCCGCCTTGGCCATCTTCGCACCCAGCGCGATGACGGCAATGGTGAAGGCGATGGAGCGTTCGGGCGGCGCGCGCAGCCGGTCGAAGACAGCGCTCAGCCCCTCGCCGCTGGCGAGGGCGGATATGGCGTTGGCAATGCGTGTCCAGATTGACATGGGCGAGAGCTTAGAAGGTTATTCCCTGCAGTTGAAAGCGAATTCTGGGAGCCGGCCGGCCGCGTTGGCTTGGAACGGGATCAACCTTGAGAGAACCGCAGTCTACCGGCTTGGCGCGGAGCGGACGCTGCCTGTCGCGTGATGAGACGCGTCATCGCCGGCCCGCGCAGAGGCGGTCCGGACCTGTGAGCGGTTCGGTTTATCCCGGCGAAGTCCGAACGACCCTTATCAGATACGCGACGCTGGCAAATCGGCTCTCCTCCGGCGGTTGGTTTTCGGACATCCACTTCAGGGCAATGAACCTATGGTGCGGTTTGCTCGCTAAGCATAGCGTTCTAAGCGCGACCGTCCTTCGGCGAGCCCATCACCACATAGGACGTGATCGCCGCGACCTGCGGCAACGTCCCCAGAACATCGGTATGAAACACCTTGTAGGCGGCAAGATCGGCAGCCTCGACCCGCAGAAGGTATTCGACCGACCCGGTGATGTTGTGGCATTCGATCACCTCCGGCGACCGGGATATCGACCGCTCGAACGCCTCTTGGCTGGCCTTGGTATGGTCGTTCAGGCCAACCGTGACATAGGCCACGAACCCGACGCCCAGAGCGGCCCGGTCGAGCACCGCGCGGTACCCTTTGATGACGCCGGCGCGCTCCAGTTCCTGCACCCGCCGCAGACAGGCAGACGGCGACAGGCCCACCCGGTCGGCCAGTTCAAGATTGCTGATCCGCCCGTCGCGGGAAAGTTCCCGCAATATCCGGTCGTTTATGTCGTCGTTTCTCACCATTTATTGCAATAACCTGTCGAATTCTGGCAACTTTGCAATAACATTTCGGCCTACCTGGCCCATTTGTTGCAGCATGACCACCGAATTGACCCTGGCCCTTGCCGCCTTCGCCTTCGTGACCTCGATCACCCCGGGGCCGAACAACCTGATGCTGATGGCATCGGGCGCCAATTTCGGCTTCCGCCGCACGATCCCGCACATGCTGGGGATCGGGATCGGGTTCACGATCATGGTGGTTGGCGTGGGTGCCGGGCTGATCGGACTTTTCGACCGGTTTCCAGCGACCTACACGGTGCTCAAGGCCGCGAGCCTGGGGTATTTGCTGTATCTCGCGTGGAAAATCGCCACGGCCGCCCGCCCGGACGGCGCAGCGACCGGCGCGCGGCCGATGAGCTTTCTGCAGGCGTCCGCCTTTCAATGGGTCAACCCCAAGGCCTGGGCGATGGCGCTGACGGCGATCTCGGCCTATGCGCCGGGACAGACATGGGGGGGCGTGCTGTGGGTCGCGCTGATCTTTGGCGCGATCAACCTGCCCTCGGTCAGTTCCTGGACGCTGCTGGGGCAACAGATGCGCCGCATCCTGACGAACAACGGCCGCCTGCGCCTGTTCAACGTCACGATGGCGGTGCTTCTTCTGGCGTCGATGGGTCCCGTCCTGTTCGCCTGATCCCCGGCTTTTTGTGATCCTTTGATGACAGCGCCCGCCATCCGCACTATGTGAGGGACAACTGCTGCCCGCAACAGATTCGGAACCCCGCTGAGATGCGAGTGACGCCACCGGCTTCTGCGACCTGCAACGATTTCCCCCGCCACCCCTTCGACGACGACAAGTTGCGCGAGGAATGCGGCGTGTTCGGTGTCACCGGTGTGGCGGAAGCCGCCAATTTCGTCGCGCTCGGCCTGCACGCGCTGCAGCATCGCGGGCAGGAAGCCGGCGGCATCGTCAGCTGCGACGCGGGCGAGTTCCATTCCGCCCGCCGCTTCGGCTATGTCCGCGACAACTTCACCAAGGCCTCGCTGATGGAGCAGTTGCCGGGACAGCTGGCCATCGGCCATGTGCGCTATTCCACCGCCGGCTCGAAGGGCGCCACGCAGATTCGCGACGTACAGCCGTTCTTCGGAGAGTTCTCGGTGGGCGGCGCGGCGATCGCCCATAACGGCAACATCACCAACGCCGAGGCGCTGAGGCGCGAACTGATCGACCGCGGCTCGATCTTTCAGTCGTCGTCGGACAGCGAATGCATCATCCATCTGATGGCCCGCTCGCTGCAGCGCAACGTGCCCGACAAGATGAAGGACGCCCTGCGCCGGGTCGAGGGCGCGTTCTCGATCGTCGCGATGACCCGCACCAAGCTGATCGGCGTGCGCGACCCCCTGGGCGTGCGGCCGCTGATGCTGGGCAAGATCGGCGAGGGCTGGGCGCTCAGTTCCGAAACCTGCGCGCTGGATATCATCGGCGCCGAATTCGTGCGCGAGATCAAGCCGGGCGAAATGGTGGTGATCACCGAAGAGGGCCTCGAAAGCTTCAAACCCTTCGACAAGCGCCGGTCGCGGTTCTGCATTTTCGAGCATGTCTATTTCAGCCGACCGGATTCGATCCTGGGCGGTCAGTCGGTCTATACAACCCGACGGCAGATCGGCGTCGAACTGGCCCGCGAAGCCCCGGTCGAGGCGGATCTGGTCTGCCCGGTTCCCGATTCGGGCACGCCGGCCGCAATCGGCTTCAGCCAGGAAATCGGCATCCCCTACGCCATGGGGATCATCCGCAACCAGTATATGGGCCGGACCTTCATCGAGCCGACCGAACAGATCCGCAACATGGGCGTGCGGCTGAAGCTGAACGTCAACCGCGCGCTTATCAAAGGCAAACGCGTGGTGCTGGTCGACGACAGTGTGGTGCGCGGCACCACCAGCCGCAAGATCAAGGAGATGATCCTCGATGCCGGCGCGAAAGAGGTGCATTTCCGCATCGCCAGCCCGCCGACGGCGTGGCCCTGCTTTTACGGCGTGGACACGCCGCACCGCGAAAAGCTGCTGGCCGCCACGATGAGCGAGGCCGAGATGCGGGATCATCTCGGCGTCGACAGTCTGAAATTCATCACGCTCGACGGCCTCTACCGCGCCGTCGGCGAGGCCGGAGGCCGAAACCCCGCAAAGCCGCAATATTGCGACGCCTGCTTTTCCGGCGAATACCCCGTGGAACCGGCCGACATGATCGAGAACGGCTTTCAGTTGAAGGCCGCCGAGTAGGTGCACCGCCTTCTGGCGCTTCTGCTCTGCCTGGCCACACAGACGTCCGCCCAGGACACCGGCCTGATCTCGGTCCAGACCTACGCACATACGACGCTGTTCGCTCCACCGCCGTGGAGCAGCGCCGCGCTGGCTGCCCAATCCAGCGAAGTCTTCCGCCAGCAGGCGCCGACGCAGAACGGCACAGACTTCTTCCTGCTCGAATTCATCCCCAAAGGCCAAAGCTTCGAGACATGGATCGAGCTTTATGCGCTGACGGCCGAAACCCCGCTGGACGGCACGGCGCGCGGGTATCGCGACGGCATGGCGCGGAACTATCAGACCGCCTGCCGCGATACGGCCCTGCAGCCGGTCCTCGACGAACCGGACCGGCAGGTATTCGTGCTGTTCTGCACGGCCTACAACGGCGACCCCGAGGTCGGAGAGATCGCGGTGATGCACTACCGCAAGGCGGGCGATGTGCTGATCCGCAACTACTATCACAAACGCGGCGAGGCATATGTGCTCGGGGACGCGGCCGCGCTGCCGCTGTCGCGGGACGAGATCGCGCAACTGATCCGGCATGTCGGTTCGATGCGGCTGGCTGGGGGCGAATAGAGCGGACACGCCCGTGCATGCGACAACGCAAGGACGACCAAAGCTGGTTTCACCGGCGTGACGGCTGAAATCCGCCTGTCCGGACCCTGGTCCGGCGGGATCTCGCGAACGCAGCACGATTGATGCCGCAACGCGGCATTTCCGGCCTTGCCGCGGCTGGCCGGAAAGATACCTAGCCACGTCAGAACCGGGCATCCCCCGCCACCGCCCCGCCTTGGGCCGCGGTGAAGATCACTCCAAGGAATTTCCCATGTCCACCACCGACACCCGCGACATCGCGCCCGCGATGACGGATGTACCACCCTCCCCGGCCGGGAAGACCGCGACACGGCCGAACGCACTGCCGCTCAACAAGCTCACTCTGATCGGCATCACCGGACGCCCCGACAGCCGCCGCGCGCTGCTGCGCAAGCGCGATGGAACGATCCTGCCGGTGACAACCGGCGACCGGACGCCGGGGGGCACCGTCAAAGCGATCGGCGCGGATGAGGTTCTCCTCGCCCGCGCCGGAAAAACGATCCGGTTGTCGATGCCGGAGTAACCGGCCGAAGGCGTCAGCCGCAGCGCGTCGTCGGCGCCGCCGGCCCGCTCGGCATCATCCGCACCCGGGTCCGCCGTGTCATCTAAGGACAGAGGACAGACGAGACGTCATCGGGCGATACTTTCGGGCAGACGCCCCCGCACGCGTTCGGGATTGCGGCAAAACCGTCAGCCGGCCCTTGCTTCGCGCGCGCCCAGATGAGACATCCTCGCACATGGCTGATGACGGCAAGAAACTCGCCCTGATCACCGGCGCGTCTCGCGGGCTCGGCGCGGCGCTGGCCGAGGCTCTGGTGCCAGACTACCATGTGGTTGCCGTTGCCCGCACCACCGGCGCGCTCGAAGACCTCGACGACCGGATCCAGGCCAGGGGCGGCAGCGCGACGCTGGCCCCGATGGATATCACGAATGCCGACGCCATGGCGCATCTGTGCCGCCAGATCTTCGACCGCTGGACCGGGCTGGACCTTTGGGCGCACACCGCCGTCCACGCCCCACCGCTGACCCCCGCCGATCACGTGGACGGGCGCGACTGGGACAAGGCGGTGCAGATCAACGCCACGGCCACTGCGCGGCTGATCCCGCTGGTCTCGCCGCTTTTGCGCGGTTCGGGGGCGACGGCGGTCTTTTTCGACGACCCGCATCTGGGCGAGAAATTCTTCGGTGCCTACGCCGCCAGCAAGGCGGCACAGATCGCGCTGGCCCGCGCCTGGGCGGCCGAAACCGCACGCACCGGCCCGCGCGTTCATATCGCCACGCCGCCGCCGATGCCCACGGCCACACGCGCGCGGTTCTTCCCCGGCGAAGACCGCCGCCCGCTGTCCGACCCGCGCAGCGCCGCGCAGCAGATCCTGTCCGAGCTGGGGTGACGCGAAGAACGCCAAGTCATTGCCCAGCCATTGGAAACACTCTGTTTCGGTGACCGCGTCAAAAATCGAAAAAACCATGTCAGCCTGCCATTCTTCCCGCCGTAGCATGGCGTTGCAGAGGGGTGGGGGCAGGTCTCTCCAGTCCAATTTGTCGCGTTGTGGGGCGCGATCGGGCTTCCCACATTGCGTCTGGGTGACGCGCGAACGCCTAATGCGCATGAGGGGGAACACCAATGGCAATCATCACGGGGGGACCCGGCAACGACCTGCTTGACGGGACGATATTGGACGACACGCTGACCGGCGGGGCGGGCAATGACACGCTCAACGGTTTCGAAGGCAACGATCTGTTCATCGAGGGCACCGGTGCAGACGAAATCAACGGCGGCCTGGGGATCGATACGGTCGACTATTCCGCCAGCGGCGGGCGTGTCATCGTCGATCTGGAGACCGGAACCGGCCTGCTTGGCTTTGCGGACGGCGACACCTATGACAGCATCGAAAACGTCGTCGGATCGGCCAACAACGACCGGCTGCTGGGTTCGACGACCAGCTATAACAGCTTCGACGCAGGTGACGGGGCCGACTATGTTCTGATCCGCGCAGCTGCGGGCGGCCAGGCGGACGGCGGCGCGGGCAACGACCGTCTGTTCGCCACCCCCACGGCCGGCCCGGTCGACTTTGACGGCGGCGATGGAGACGACCGCCTGCGGGGCAGCGCCTTTGGTGACACGCTGCGGGGCGGCAGCGGCAACGACACGATCGTGGGCCGTGCCGGCAACGACATCATTTTCACGGGGGCGGGACAGGATGACGTGATCGCGGGCGGCGGGAACGACGTCATCTATCTGTCCGCCGGCGCCGGCGAGATCAACGGCGGGGCCGGTGTCGACACGATCATCTTCACCGACTTGACCCAGCGGGTCAAAGTCAACCTGACCGAAGCGATGGGCACCAAGGGAGCGTCCGGCCAGACCTATACCAGCATCGAGAACGTGGTGGCGACCGGGTTCGACGACGTCGTCGTCGGCGATATCGGATCCTCGTCGGCCACCTTCTTCGTCGGCCTCGAAGGCAACGACTATCTGCGCAGCTACGGCGCAAACAGCTTTCTGCTCGGTGGCGATGACGACGACCAGCTCGTCAGCTACGGCGACGGCACCAGCCTGTTCGGCGAAGAGGGGAAGGATTATCTGCGCGCCTTCGGTGGCGACTCCACCCTGAACGGCGGCCTGGGCAACGATACGCTTTTGGCCGAAGGCGACGACGCCGTGCTCGACGGCGGCGACGGCAAGGACCGGATGCGCGCCCTTGGCGACGACGCCCTGATGGTGGGGCGCGACAACGACGACAACATGCTGGCCGAAGGCGACGGCGCCGAAATGTTCGGCGGTCTCGGCAACGACAGAATGCGCTCGAACGGTCTTGATGCGCTGATCGACGGTGGCGAAGGCAACGACACGATCAACGGCAGCCTGGGCAACGACACCCTTGGCGGCGGCGCTGACGACGATATCGTGAACGCGCGCGCGGGCGATGACCTGATTGTCGGCAGCGCCGGCGGCGACACGATCAACGGCGGCAGCGGAATCGATACGCTCGATTTCTCCGCAGCGACCGATTACGTCGTGGTCAATTTCGAGGAAGGCACCGGCAAGAACTTTGCCTCCAACGACACCTACGTGAATATCGAGAACGTCATCGGCAGCGATTTCGACGACCGTCTGCTGTCCAAGGTCGGCGTGGCCAGCGTGCTCAAAGGCGGCGACGGTGCCGACGAGCTGCGCAACTCGGGCGGCGCAGACGGGTCCGAATTGCACGGCGAGGCGGGCGATGACATTCTCGAGGCGAAGAATGGGGCAACACTAATCGTCGGCGGCACCGGCGACGATACCATGAAGGGCGGTACTGGCCCCGGGGTCGACACGTTCGATTTCCTGCCCGACAACGGTGATGACCGGATCGAACGCTTCGACATCGCCGAGGACGTGCTGCGGTTCTACGATGTGCTGTCCCTGACGCTCAGCAACGTCGCCGAAGGCGTTCTGGTCGGGTACGAGGCGCTTTCGGGCGAATTCGGCACCGTTCTGATCGTCGATGACGAACTGACGGCGATCCAGCTCGCGACCGACGGGAATATCGAGCTTCTCTGATCGGTTCGGTTTTGGCCGCGATCAGACAGCAAGCGCCTGGCGATCGCGATGGCGATGGCGATGGTCCTTGGACGTCGGCGTCGCGGTCCAGGGCGACCGGAATCGGAATTTTCCTTTATACGCCTCGGATCCTTGACTTTGCGGCACCCCGTCCGCTGCGCGCGGCAACGGGCCGGATGCCGGTTCATGTCGAGACGTGGCCGGCATCCCTATCGGGCGAGTAGATGTCGAGGATGTTCCAGTGCCCGGTGGTCGGCGTCGGGTTGTTGATCATCGGCACATCGAGAACCGTCGGCTTGCCACTGGCAATGGCCGCCTTGAGTGCGGGCAGCAGGTCTTGGGCAGAGGAAATCCTTACACCGTCCGCACCATAGGCCCGTGCGATCTCGGCATATCCCAGCCCATTGGTCGGCGCGTCCGGAGAGCCCGGAAAGGTCGTGCCGTAGGTCAGCCCGTAATGCGCCTTTTGCAGGCCGGCGATGGTACCGAAGGCGTTGTTGTTCATCACCAGCCAGACGATGGCAAGGTCACGCTCCACCGCCGTGGCCAGCATCGAGGGATTCTGGCCGAAGCCGCCGTCACCGACGAGGCTGATCACGACGCGGTCAGGCGCTGCCAGCTTTGCTCCGATCGCGCCCGGCGGGCCGAAGCCCATTGTGGCGAAGCCGCCCGGCGTCAGGATCGAGCCCGGGGTCAGGATGTCGAACTGCTGGCCGACTCCGTTCTTGTTCCATCCGACGTCTGTCGTGATGATTGCGTCCTCGGGCAGCGCCTTGCGGGCGTCGGCCAGGATGCGCTCGGGCATCATCGGAAAGGCGTCGCTTTCCGCCATGTCGCGGTTGCTGTCTTTGAACGCCGCGCGGAATCGCGCGATCTCGGCCTTCTTCTCGGCCCGGGCGAACCCGTCCGGATACATCTCTTTCGCGACGCGGATCAGCACACGCAGGGCCGTCTTCGCGTCCGCCACCACGCCGATTTCGGTCGGGTAGTTGCGCCCGATTTCCTGCGGTTCGATATCGATGTGAATGACCCTGGTCGTGTCCGTTTCACCGCCGATGTTGAACGTGTACCCCGGATACCAGCTCGAACAATCGGCCTCCTTGAAGCGGGTGCCGACGGCAAAGATCGTGTCGGCGGTCAGACAGGACCGGTTCACCAGAGACGTGCCCCAGAATCCGGTCATGCCCATGACCAGCGGATGATCGTCCCTGAGCGCACCCTTGCCCATCAGCGAATGCGCCACCGGCAGGCCCATATGGTCGACGAAGGCGCAAAGCTCATCGCTGGCCCCGGACAGAAGGATGCCGCCGCCCACATAGGCCACCGGGTTTTCGGCCATGGCAAGCGCCTCGACGATCTCTCGCGCTGTGTCTTCGTCGATCGCGGGTTTCTTCAGCGCGCGCGTGTTCCTCGCCACGCGGTCGAAGGTTTCGGACGGGATCACCTCGCTGAAGATATCCATCGGCACGTTGACCAGCACCGGGCCGGGCTGGCCGCTCTCGGCCAGATGGAACGCCTTTTCGAGAATTTCCGCCATCAGGTCGGCCCGGTCCACGCGCCAGGCGCGTTTTACGAAGGGCCGATAGATCTCCCACTGCGCCGCGTCGGCGTGCAGGTTCACCTCTTGATGCGGGTGCTTGCCGTAGTAATGCGTCGGGATGTCGCCCGCGATGACCACCATGGGCACACAGTCGAGCGCGGCATTCGCCACGCCGGTTGCGCAGTTGGTCAGGCCCGGGCTGAGGTGGCTTAGAACCACGGACGCCCGGCCCCGAACCCGCGCATAGGCATCCGCCGCGTGGCTGGCGATCTGCTCGTGGCGCACGGTCACGAACTCGATGGGGCTTTCGGCAAGTGCCGCCAGCACCGCAATGTTCGTGTGGCCGCAAAGGCCGAACACGTGGCGCACGTCGCGGCGCTCGAGAAAATCGACGATGTGCTCGGCGACGGTCTTGCCGTCCAGCTTGGCGCCGTCCATCACGCGACCTCCCGCCCGAAAAACTCACCGAAGAGTTCTTCTTCCGAGGGGCGATCCTCCGGGATCGGGCGGCTGACCCAGGTGTAATTCATCATGTGCTTCATGGTGACGTTCTCGTTGGTGATGTTGCCGCCCCAGATGCCGCAGCCCAGCGAACTGGTCATCGGCATGCCGTTGGTCCAGGCGCCCGCATTGGCCTTTGACTGCGGCTGGCGCACCATCATCCGGCTGACCGGAGCCAGGCGCGCAAGCCGGTCGATGTGGTCGTCGTCGTGGCTGTAGATGCCGCAGGAGTGGCCCTTTCCGCCCGTCTCGTAAATCCGGCGCACGGTGTCCAGGGCGTCGTCAAAGGTCTCGAAGTGATAAAGCGCCATCAGCGTTGTCAGCTTCTCCTGGCTGAACTTGTGCTGCGGCCCGATTTGGCCCTGGTTTTCGACCATCAGGAACGTGCGGTCCTTGGGGATTGAAAAACCGGCCACATCCGCCGTCCGTTGCGGACGACAGGCGATGGTCGGGAAGGTGCGGTTGCCCAATTCATCCCACATGGCCTTTTCCAGAAGCGCCTTTTCCGCGTCGCTGCACAGGTATCCGCCCTCGGCTTGAAGCGCGGCAACCATGTCATCGTAGATGCTGCGTTGGATGATGATATTGCCATCCGCCGAACAGCCCGACCCGAAATCGGAGGTTTTGGAAATGCGTGTATTCCGCGCCGCGATCTCGATATCGGCGGTCTCGTCTATGACGATGGAGGAATTGCCCGCGCCGACGCCATAGGCCGGCCTGCCGCTTGAATAGGCCGCCTGCACCATCGGCTTGCCGCCCGTGGCGAGCGTCAGATCGCAGATGGCCATCAGATGCTGCGTGAGTGGGATCGAAGGATTGCGGATCGACTGAAACAGGTCCTCGGGCGCGCCCGCGGCCCGGCAGGCGGCGCGCATAACATCGACCATCCCGAAGGTCGTTCGAGCGGTGCGAGGGTGAGGGGAGAAGATCACCGCGTTGCGCGCATTGGCCGAGGATACGCCCGTCACCGGCGGCGTCATCGCCGGGTTGGTCATCGGTATGAGCGAGGCGATCACGCCGGCGGGTTTGGCGTATTTGACCAGCCCGCGCGCCTCGTCCACCTCGACAATCCCGGTCGACGGGGTCCGCAAAACATCGCGCAGAACCATGTGGATCTTGAAACGCTTGCCCGGACGGCCGGCGCGGTCGCCGATGCCGCTTTCGTCGACGCCCTGCTCTGCCAGCCGGGTGAACGTTCTTTCGTTGCCCGCATACCAGGCGATGGCCTGGCTCAGCCGATCCAGCCGAGGCTGGCTCCAGTCCCCGATTTCGGCCATCGCGGCCCGGGCACGCGCCAGCATGTCTGCGGCCAATGCGCGTTCGTCTTCGGTCAGTTCTCGTGCCATTTGGCACTCCCTTCGTTCATCTGGTTCAGGCCGCGAGCCGCTGTGTGCCGCGACGTTTGGATCGGACCTCGCCAAAGGTCGCCTTGGCATGCGTCAGGCACCGGCGGGCATGTTCTTCGAAACCCAGTTCGGCCACGCGGGCTTCGTTGGGCAGTTCGATCGAGTAGTTCATCGGCGGACAGCGTTCGACAATGCCCGCAAAGTCGATCCAGCCTTCGCCGGGATATAGCCGCGCGTCGCGTGCCAACTGGATCATGCCTGCGCGCGTATCGGCGATGCCGGGCAGGCAGTCGGAGATGTGCAGAAAGTGCAGCCATTCGGGCGGAACGTGCAGCAACTCGCCGATGTCCACGCGGCTGAGATGGAGATAAAGCGTATCGACCAGAATGCCGCCGTTGGGCCGGTCGGCCGCCCGTACGATATCGAGCGCCTCGTCCAGCGTGCGCAGGCGCGAGAAGGACGGGAATTCCAGGTCGACGGTCAGGCCGTAGGGCGCGGCAAGATCGCAGGTCCCGGCATAGACATCGATCAGGAATGCGCGGTCGTCGCGGGTCTGGGTCCAGGCCGACATGATCATGTGGCGCGCGCCCAGTTCCCCGCCCAGTTCAAGTGCCGCCTTGAAATCCCGTGGGTCGCAATCTTCGGTGATCCGCGCCAATTCGATGTCAAGCACGCCGAGCCCGGTGGTCGCGAGCGCCGTCTTCGTGGCGTGCACCTGGTCGGGCGCCAGCGGCAAGTGGCGGAACTCGCCGGGCACGTTCATCGCGATGAACCGGGGGCTGACCGCATCATATCCGGCGCGGGCCGCGACATAGACCAATTCGGCCGGCGTGCAGTTGATCAGCGTCAGATGTGCCAACGAGTAGAGCGGATCACCATGGTGGTGCTGCAATTTCGGCATGTGACGCACCTCCCGACTCGGTCGTCGCGGTCCATGCCTGATAATTTACAAAATAACTGATATTTTGTAAATTATCAATTTCCCTGCCGTTGCCTTAGATTGATACCCATGCACCGTTTGCCTCGTTCGAGCGCACGCTGGCGTCGATAAAGCGCACGCCCGCTGCCCCGTCCCGGACACGCGGCATGTCCAGCCAGCCCTCGGGCAGATCGCGCCCGTCGCACCGCGCCGCGACCGCCATCGCGAATTCGGTATAAAGATTGCCCCAGGCCTCGATGATGCCCTCGGGAAAACCGCGCGCAGTGCGGATCAGCCGTTCGACGCTTGGGCTGACACCATGCCCGTGACCACGGCTGACGACGCGGTCCGGCTCGCCGAAGCGATTGAATTTCAGCCGCTCGGATTGTTCCAGATCCCATTCCAGCCCCCCCTCCGAGCCGAAGACGCGCAGCCGCAGCCCGCCGCGATTGCCGGGCGCGAGGCGCGTGCACATCAAGGTGCCGGGCACGTCGCCAGCGTAGCGCGTCATCATGAACGCAGTGTCCTCGAGCGGCTTGGGTCCGCCGCAGACGTGGAATTCGGCGCGCAGGTCGGTCAGGTTCAGATGGCTGACGAACTGAGCCAGATGCGCCGCATGGGTGCCGATGTCGCCGACGCAGCTCGTCCGGCCGGACTTTGCCGGATCCAGCCGCCACTTCACGTGCGGCGCGTCGGCCACGCCGTCGGGCGTCATCCAGTCCTGCAGAAACTCCACATGGATCTGGTTGATCCGGCCGATGCCGCCGCCCGCCACGATCTCGCGTGCCTGCCGGATCATCGGAAAGCAGGACATCGTGTATGAGACGCCAAAGACGCAACCGGACGCATCCGCAAGACGGGTCAGGTCCTCGGCCTCGGCGACTTCGTTGGTCAGGGGCTTGTCGCACAACACATCGATGCCGGCCTCCAGAAAGGCCCTGGCGGCGGTGAAATGGACGTGGTTCGGCGTGGTGATCATCACCGCATCGACGCCATCCGGCCGGGTGGTCTCGGCCCGCGCCATTTCTTCGAACGAGGTGTAGCAGCGGTCCTCGGGCAGGAACCAATCGCCGGCCGCCGCCTTGGCTCGCGCGGGATCAGACGAAAACGCGCCTGCCGCCACCTGCCAGCGGCCGGTCATCCGCGCGGCGGTGGCCTGGAGGCCCGCGATGCGTCCGCCGCCCACGACGCCCAGACGCAGTCGGCGCGACAGGCGCGGAAAGGGGCCGTCGAAGTCGAATATCTTCGGCAAGAGCATGGTCAAACTCCTTCAGGCCGGCGGCATCGCGCCGTCGGGCAGCATCTCGACCGCCATGAAGACCGACGGCGTGATCGTCTCGAACTGATGCCAGGGGTAATTGCCTTCCGCATCATACATCGGGCGATGGGTGGTGCCGGGGGCCATCGGCTCTTCGAGATAGAGCGTCGCCACATCCCGTTCGCGGCACTGCTGCATCTTGCCGAACCCCATGATCTGGGTGTGGACCTCGCGAAAGCCGGGCACCGGGCAGAAGGCGTGGTCACGGTGCAACCCGACATTCAGCGGCACCGACGCGGAATGATACAGCGTGAAGCCGAACCGCCCCACCCAAACCTTGGGGGACATGTAGTGCGCGATGCCGCGCAAACGTTCTTCGACGCGCACCTCGAACGCCGACGGCCAGGTTTCGCGGATTTGCGCCATCAGGGCGGCCTCGTCGGCGTGGTCGGCGAAGCGTCCGACCAGAACGGCATGGGCGATGTCGTGAATGTCGGTGTCCTTCAGGATCACCGATTGCAGCGCGCCGAGCCTTTGGTCGCGGACGCGGACCGGTGTGTCCGACAGGTTCAGCACGATGGTCTTGCCGCCGATCCGGTGCGAGGCCTCGTCGCTCAGGATGCGCAGGGTGAAGAACGGCTCGGCAATGTCGAGGATACGGATCGGCATGGGTCAGGCTTCCGGGAAGTTCGTCGGCAGAATGCCGGGCCGGTCGGGGCGGCTATCGATCTCGACGAAAGCGCCGCGCGCGGGGCTGTCGAGAATACCCGTCATCACTTCGAGCACGTGATAGGCAAGCTCTCCGCTGCACCGGGGTTTGCGGCCATGGACAATCGCGTCGGCCATCTCGATCAGGCCCATGCCGCGGCTATCCTCGTTAATTCCGTGGGTATTCTCTGCCACCTGCCAAACGTCACGGCCCGTCGGGCGCGGCTGATGGGTCCAGCGCGCGGTGTCGCGGGTGCGATACCAGACCTCGCCCTCGAACCGGTTGGCGCCATAGACCGGATCGGGATCGGGGATGCAGATCGTGCCGTCGGTGCCGTAGATCTCGAAGCGGGGCATTTCGCTATCCCAGATGTCGAAGCTCATGGTGATCGATCCAATCGCGCCGCTTTCGAATTCCAGCATGCCCTGCACGTGGGTGTCGACCTCGACCTCCATCCATGCGCCGTGGCGCGGGCCGTTTTCGATCATACGGCGGTCAAAGCCACGGTTGGCCATGCCTGCCACGCGCACGACCGGGCCGAGGAGGAAGACCATGGCGCTCAGGTAGTAGGGCCCAAGGTCCAGCATCGGGCCGCCGCCGATCTGGTAATAGAAATCCGGGTTTGGGTTGTGCCGCTCGGTGCCATGGGTGCCGACGAAGGCGGCGCAGCCTGTGGGCCGGCCGATGGCGCCCTGATCGAGCAGCTTGCGCATGGTCTGCCAACGCCCGCCCAACCAGGTATCGGGCGCATTGCCGACCGTCAGGCCTTTCTCTGCCGCAAGGTCCAGCACCCGCCGCCCATCGGCCAGATCGCTGACCAGCGGCTTTTCGGAATAGACGTGCTTGCCCGCCGCCAGCGCGGCCATGCTGACCCCGGCATGGGCCGCCGGAATTGTCAGGTTCAGGATCGCGTCGATCTCTGGGTCGGCAATGATCTCCCGGGGCGCTGCCACACGCGGCACGCCGTAGGCCTCGGCCTTGGCACGGCTTTCGTCGAGGTTCAGGCTGCCGCAGGCAACCACGCTTACCTGCGGGTATTTGGTCAATGTCTTGAGATAGATGTCGCTGATGCGACCGGTGCCGATCAGGCCCACCCGGAAGGATTTCGCAGGCTCAGTCATCGTCCCCCAATGGTTCGTATGTCGGCAGGAATTTCGGTGGCATCGGCCCCTTGTTGCGCCCGCCCTGTTGCATCTGTTCCCAGCCGTGCGCAAGGACCCCGACCGAGCGCGACAGGCAGAAGAGCCCGCGCGACAGGGGTGGCGGAAAGCCAAGCTCGCAAAAGATTACGGCCGTCGCGCCGTCGATGTTCATGGCGATCTTCGTGCCGCGGCTCCGGCCGATCTCGGCCTGCACGGCTTCGCCAATGTCGGCGAACCGTCCCGACACCGTGCCCGCCTCCGCCGCCGCGCGCACCAGTGCCATCAGGCGCGGCGCGCGCGGATCGACGGGTTTGTGAAAGCGGTGGCCGAAGCCCGAGATGATCTTGCCGTAGGTCTCGCGCCAGGTGGCGATACCGTCGCGGACCGCCGTGTTCAGACCCGCGCCGTCATCCAACATCGCCGCAATGCCGAGATACAGCTCGGCGCATTGCTCCCCTGCCCCGCCATGCACATCGCCCAGCATGTTGACACCCGTCGCCATGACGTTGTTGAGCCCGACGCCACAGGTCGCAGCCATCCGCGCGGCGGCGATCGAGGGCGCCTGCGGACCGTGATCGACGCCCGCCACCAGCGCGCATTCCAAAAGCGCCGCCTGCGCAGGCGACGGCAGGTCGCCCCGTGTCATCAGCCAGATCATCTGGCCGAAACTCACGTTGCCGATCAGATCCTCGACCGGTCGGCCGCGAAAGGCGATGCGCCCGGGGGCCATGTCGATGATCGACGTGCGCCACCAGTCGCGGACAGCATCTGCGTCTTCATTCATGCGTTTCGCCTTTCCTGCCTGTCCCGCATCTGCGCCGCGAGCCGGATCGACGCGTTGCGCGCGCCGTACCCTTGGTAACCGCTTTTTCGCTGCACCACCTCAAAGAAGATCCCCCCAAAGATCGGCGCGCTGTAAATCTGGAAGTATTCGGCATCGCCGTCCCGGTCGTAAAGGATATGCCCGGCACGGAGCCGTTCGATCAGGCCGGCGTCCAGCGGAAAGGTCACGGCCAGATCCCTGTAGTAATTCGCCGGCATCTTCAGCCGCTCAAAGCCTGCGTCGGCCAAATGCCCGGACGTCTCAAAGATGTCATCGGTCAGAAAGGCGATGTGCTGCACGCCGGCGCCGAACTGATCGGCCAGAAAGGCCCCGGCGAAGGTGCGCCGTTCGCCTGCTCCGTTGAGGTTCAGCCGGACCTCTCCTTCGGGACTGGCCAGCGCCTGGGACAGAATGACGCCCGAGGGATCGGCAACGTCGACAACCGGCGCCTTTTCCATCTCGAATGTCGAGGTGTAATAGGTGAGCCAGCTTTGCATGTCCTGATAACGCATGGTCTGCGCGACATGGTCAATCCGGCGCAGGCCGGCCGGCGGCGTCGCCTTGGCCTTGGGTACGGCATCGAACTCGATATCCCAGACCCGGTGCAGATCGGATTTCTCGTCGATGAAATGCACGACACCGCCGCCGACACCCTTGATCGCTGGGATATCCAGTTCGCCCGTCCCGACGGGTTGAGAAAACGCAGGCGCGCCGAGCCTTGTCGCCCGCGCGACCGTCTGGTCCGCGTCGCTGACCCTCAGCCCCATGTCGCAGACCGACGGCCCATGCTCGGCAAAGGCGTCAGCGGCAAATCCCTTGGCCTCCGAGTTCACGACCAGATTGATCGCCCCCTGCCGCCAGAGTTCGACGGATTTCGAGACATGCTGGCGCTCCTTGCGGAAGCAAAGCGTTTTCAGCATGTCCGTCAGCGCCTTGCGTGACGCCGCATCGACCGCGAACTCGATGAATTCGATGCCTTTGGGATAGACCCGTTGCGGCAGGTCGGGCACCGGCCGTTCAGCCGAGGGCTCTGTACGCGCGACCTCGTCCAGAAGCGACACAAGCGCCCGGAAGCCGTCGCGCACATATGTCTCGCGGCTGCCCCGGGCAGTGTCACTGACCCGGGCCAGCGACCAGGGCCCGTCATAGCCCGATCGCGCAACGACCCGCACGAACCCCGCGAGGTTGAGCCCGCCCTGACCGGGCAGCAGGCTGAAATGGCCTTTCAGCCGGGTGATGTCGAAGCCGAGCGCAGGCGCGTCGGGCAATTGAACGTGGAACAGGCGGTGCCCGGGGATATCCCGCAGCCGCGCCGGCCGCGAGCCGTCGGCAAGCGAAAAGAAGGAGTTCAGCGCCAGGCCCAGATGCGGGCTGTCCACCGCCTCGACGATGTCCAGGGCCGCAATCTCGGTCCGGACGTGCCGGGCCCAGGGCAAGGCAATCAGCGCCGCGCGGCATCCGCAGGCGGCGGCGCGCTCCGCCAGTTCGGCCAGGTCGGCGCAGATCGCCTCGCGGTTGTCCGAGGCTTCCGGATGGGTCGAGGTGCCGACCAGCAGCGTGCGCGCGCCCAGTTGCTGCATCAGCGAAAGCTTCTGATCGAGCCGTGCCAGCGCCCGCATGCGCGGCGCGCCGAACAGACCCTCGAAGTCATGAAAGGGCTGGAACACCTCGACCGTCAGCCCCAGGGCCGCCGCGCGTCCGCTAACGTCACCGGCCGAAGCCGCCGATCCGGTCAGGTCCGGCTCGTACAGTTCGATACCGGCAAAGCCGGTCCCGGCGATCGTCTCGAGCTTTTCGAGCAGATCGCCGGGAACCGACGTTGTCGCGACCGACAGGCGCATCAGCCCTGATACCCGAAAGCCCTCGGCAGCCAAAGCACGACCTCGGGCATCGGCATCATCGCCAAGCGAGCCACACTCAAAACCGCAGGAAACGCGAGATCGACGACAGAGGCCAGCAGGATCGAGTATCCAATCGGCGTTCCGACGTCGGACAGCAGGATCAGCGCGCAGAGCATGCCGATGGCGATGGCAGTGGCCGCGATGAGGTTTTTGATCAGAACCGGGCACCCCCGCGCAACACAGGCCAGACCCGGCTCGACATGCATCGGCGTTGATGCGGCCAGCACAATACCGTCCGGTGTCATGGGATCGAACAAATCGTCGAGCGACGCCAAGGACCGTGCCCCCAGATCCGTCGACGCACGCCGGCTTGCCTCACGCGCATCAACCGCGGCGGCAAGCGTCAGGCCGGGCGAGCGTGGCAGGACATCGGCATGCCGCTGGCCGATCAGCCCAAAACCGACCACGGCGAAACGCTTTGTGTCAGGCATGGCCCGGGGTCCTTTACATCGGGGGATTCGCGACACCTGACACCTAGCAGATAATATCATATAGATACAGTATTATCCGATATTATTTCATAGAACGGATGGTTTTTCAGTTTGGGTTTTTCTCGCCTCGGTACTAGATTGCCGATGAAATCAAGGAAATCCGACGGAAATCCATGGCGAAATCATACAACGAGGTCGGCGCCTCGACCTACCAGCGCATAAAGCGCGACATCATCTTCGGCGATCTCGCGCCCGGATCGAAGCTTAAACTCGACGGGTTGCGGCAGCGATACTCTGCCAGCATGTCGACATTGCGTGAAACCCTGAACCGCCTGGCGAGCGAGGGCTTCGTTGAAGCTCAGGATCAGCGCGGGTTTTTTGTCACGCCCGTTTCGCGCGAGGATCTGATCGAAATCGCCAATCTCCGGGTGCTGCTGGAATGCCATGCCCTGCGCCTGTCCGTGGAAAAGGGCGACACGGACTGGGAGGGGAACCTGGTTGCCGCCCATCACAAGCTGCACTTGATGGAACAGAAGATGATGAGTGGCGACGACAGTCGGAAGGAGGACTGGAAGCGGTACGACTGGGAGTTCCACAAGGCAATGATTCAGGCCTGCGGGTCCAGGAACCTGCTGTCGCTTCACGCGGTTCTCTATGACAAGTATCTGCGTTATCAAATGCTTGTTCTGACCTACCGGGGCGACGAAGCCGTCAACGAGCATCGCCGGATGTTCGAAGCCGCGCTCGACCGGGATGTCGCGCGTGCGTCGCAAGAGTTGCAGACCCATATCGAAAAGGGCCTCGAGCACACGCTTGCCGCCTTTTGAGATCGAATTCGAAAGGCGGCGATGCCGTTGGACACCGAATGTCTTGTGAGCCGCTTCAACCGAGGCGAGGTGTCGCGATGGGCCGATGGCCCCCCTTTCAGCGCCTGCGGCACAGGCGCGGATTGTCCCCCGAACACGCCCCGGCACCGGCAGAGATCGACAGTTTCCTCAAATATGCAGCGCGTGCCCCAGTGCCATATGGCTGACCTCCTGCACGGTTTCGCCGAGTGTCGGATGCGCGTGGACGGTGCTGGCGATATCCGTCAGCGTCGCGCACATCTCGATGGCGAGGGCGAATTCGCCCGCCAGCTCCGACGCACCCGCGCCCACCGCCTGCAGGCCCAGCACCAATTCCGTTTCGGGATCATAAACGACGCGCACAAACCCATCCGCCCGCGCCATCGTCATCGCACGGCCATTTGCGGCGAAAGGAAAGACCGAAGCGGCTGTGGCGCTTGAGGGCAAATCGCCCACCACCACGATCTCGGGGTCGGTGAAGCACACGGCGGGCATGGCGCGTTTGTCCCAAACAGACGGCAGACCCGCGATATGTTCCGCGACGATCACACCCTGCGCCATGGCGCGGTGTGCAAGCATTGGATCGCCCGTGAGATCGCCGATGGCGAAGACCCTGCGCATCGAGGTCGCGCAGACGTCGTCCACTTCGACATGCGGCCCCGCCATGGTCAGGCCAAGCCCTTCCAGCCCGAAACCATGGGTATTGGGCGCCCGCCCAATGGTCACGAGGATTTTGTCACAGGGTATCTCGAACTCGGCGCCAGATGCGTCGACCCGCAAATCGCCGGCCTCGGACTGGCCTTTCGCTTTCGCGTCGGTGTGCAGCGCGATGTTCAATTCCGTCAACCGCGCCTCGACCGGTTTGGTCAGTGCTGCATCGTACTGCGGCAACACGCGATCGGCGGCCTCGACAATCGTCACATTCGACCCCAGCTTGGCCATCGCTGTGCCGATCTCAAGCCCGATATACCCACCGCCAACGATGGCGAAACCCTTCGGGATTTCGGACAGGGAAAGCGCCTCGGTCGAGGTAATCACCTTCCCGCCGAACGGAAGGTTCGGCAGGTCCGCCGGGCGAGAGCCCGTTGCAAGCACGAGGTTTTCGCAAGCGATGCGCACAGGGCCGTCCGCTGTTTCGGCAAGCACCGTCTTGCCGTCCAATATCTGCGCCCGACCCTCGACCAAACGGGTCTTCGCCTTCTTGAGCAGGCTCACAACCCCTTGGTTCAGGCGACCAACGATGCGGTCCTTCCAGGCCTGGGTCTTGCCCAGATCGATCATCGCAGGGCCCGCCGCGATCCCCAGAGGAGTGTCGCCGGCGAAATGGGTCAGCCTGTGAAACGCGTCCGCCGCATGGATAAGCGCCTTGGACGGGATACAGCCCACATTCAGGCAGGTTCCGCCGGGCCGCGCCTGTTCCAGCACGATCGTGTCGAGCCCAAGCTGGCCTGCACGGATGCCGCACACATAGCCCCCCGGACCGGCACCGATGATCAACACCTCGCAGTGCTCGGTCTTCACAACCTATCCCTCCACGAAGATCAGCGCCGGAGTTTCCAGCAGAGTCTTCATCTTCTGCACGAAGACGGCCGCATCCCATCCGTCGATGACTCGGTGATCGAAGCTGGCGGACAGGTTCATTTTTTTGCGCGGCACGAACTGCGTTCCGTCCCAGTGGGGCCGGATTTCCATCTTGTTGACGCCGAGGATCGCCACTTCGGGGTGGTTGATGATGGGCGTTGTCGCGATGGCGCCCAGAGGTCCTAGCGAGGTGATGGTGATCGTCGATCCGGCCAAGTCCTCGCGTCCGGCGGTACCGTTGCGGGCGGCATCCGACAGGCGCGCAATCTCGCGTGCGGTGTCAAACAGTCCAAGCGCTTCGGCATGGCGCAGGACGGGGACGGTCAGACCGGCCTCGGTCATTGTGGCGATCCCGATATGGACGGGCGCGTGCCGGTGCACGATGCCCGCGCCGTCATCGTAATGCGCGTTCATCTCCGGATGATCGGCCAGCGCCCTGCACAACGCCGCAGAGACGAGCGGCAAAACGGTCAGTTTCGGCTTTTCCCCGCGTGTTTCATTCAGTTTGCCGCGCAGGTCTTCCAGCGCCGTGACGTCGATCTCTTCAACAACGGTGATATGCGCGATGCGCGCGTTGGCAAGCGACATCCGTTCGGCAATCTTGCGGCGCAGTCCGACGACTTTGATGTCTTCGGTGCCTTGGCGTTTGCCGCGACGGCTGGTCTGCGCCGCAGGGCCTTGCGCGAGGAATGCGTCCAGATCGCTGTCTTTGATCCGGCCGGCGGGCCCCGATCCGGGCACCCGCCGCAGGTCGACGCCGGCGCGGCGCGCCCGTGCCCGTACAAACGGGGCGGCCAGAACCGGTGCATTCTCTGCGCGTGGAGGCCGTGTGGCGGTGTGGGCGGTCGTTGTCGGCGCGAGCGCGGGCTCGGAGACAACCGGTTCCTCCGCAGTGATGCTCGTTTCAACGGATGCGGTTGCCGCTTGCTGGGCGGCCGGGTCCTCGGCGCCGACGGCATCGGTCTCGATCCGTACCAGATCGGTGCCGATGGCCAGAATATCGCCTATCTCGCCCGTGCGCTCGGCAATTCTGCCGTCATAGAGCGACGGTATTTCCACCGTCGCCTTGTCGGTCATCACGGCGGCAATGACGTCATCTTCGCGGACAAGATCGCCGACGTCGACATGCCATTCGACCAGTTCGGCCTGGGTTACGCCTTCGCCCACATCGGGCAGCTTCACGGGGAGAGTGTTCATCTCAATCCTCCATCGCTTTCGTGAGCGCGCGGGCGAGCCGGTCCGGGCCGGGAAAGTAATCCCACTCGGTCGCATGCGGATAGGGTGCGTCCCAGCCTGTGACCCGCTGGATCGGGCTGCGCAGGTGCCAGAAACAGGCCTCCTGCACCTCGGCGATCAGCTCGGCGCCAAAGCCACCGGTGCGGGTGGCTTCATGGACAACCACGCAGCGCCCGGTCTTCTCGACCGAGGCCCTTATCGTCCCGAGATCCAGCGGCAGCAGGCTGCGCAGGTCGATGATCTCGGCGTCGAGCCCCGTGCGCTCGGCCGCGGCCTCGGCGATGTAAACCATCGTGCCATAGGCGAGAATCGTCAGAGCGCTCCCGTTGCGCCGGACCTCTGCCGTGCCGATCGGGATACCATAGTGCCCGTCCGGCACCTCGCCCGCAGGATGGCTGTCCCAGCCGACAGACTTGCCCTCGTGATCGCCGTAAAACGGTCCGTTATAAAGCCGCTTGGGTTCCAGGAATATCACCGGATCAGGGTCTTCGATGGCGGCGATCAGCAGGCCCTTGGCGTCGTAAGGCGTTGACGGAATCACGGTTTTCAGACCCGCCACATGGGTAAAAAGCGCCTCGGGACTTTGGCTGTGAGTTTGCCCGCCGAAGATGCCGCCGCCTGTGGGCATGCGCACCACCAAGGGGCAGGTGAATTGCCCGTTCGAGCGGTGCCGCAGCCGCGCGGCCTCTTGCGTGAGCTGGTCGTAGGCAGGGTAGACATAGTCGGCGAACTGCACCTCAACGCATGGGCGCATGCCGTTGGTCGCCATGCCGATCGCCATACCCGCGATGGCGCTTTCATTGATCGGCGTGTCAAAGACGCGGGTCTGCCCGTGCTTGGCCTGCAACCCGGCGGTGCAGCGGAAGACCCCGCCGAAATAGCCCACATCCTCGCCGAACACGACGACCGAGGGGTCGTCGCTCAACTTCACGTCCATCGCGTCGCGCAAGGCTTCGATCATCGTCATCGCGGGCATCTCAGACCCCCATTTCCTGACGCTGGCGGCGCAGGTGCTCGGGCATGTCGGCATAGACCCCGTCAAAGATCAGGGACGGTGACATCGGTTGCGGAATCACGAATGTACCTGCAGCCTCGACCGTCTTTTGAACCGATTTGATCTCGGCCAGAATCTCGGCCTCGGCCTGGGTATGGCGTTCTTCGGACCATTCGCCGAGGGTGATCAGATGCACCTTGAGACGGTCGACCGGATCGCCAAGCGGCCAGGCGTCGGCTTCATCCTTGGGCCGATAGGCGGACGGGTCGTCAGAGGTGGAATGCGGCGCCGCGCGGTAGGTAAACCACTCGATCGCGACCGGACCATACCCCTCGCGCGCGCGTTGGATCGCCCAGCGGGACACCGCTGCGACGGCAAGATAGTCGTTGCCATCCACCCGCAGTGCCGGAATGCCGTAGCCCCGCGCGCGCGCGGCATAGGTACGGGATTTCCCGCTTGCCACGCCGGTATAGGTGGAAATGGCCCATTGGTTGTTCACGATGTTCAGCACCACGGGGGGCTGATAGACAGACGCGCACAGAAGGGCCGAGTGGAAATCGTTCGACGCCGTGGCGCCGTCGCCGATCCAACCCGCTGCAATTTTGCCGTCGCCGGTCAAGGCGTTTGCCATCGACCAGCCGACCGCCTGAATGAACTGGGTTCCGAGGTTTCCCGAGATCGAAAAGAACCCATGCTCGCGCGAAGAATGGAAGGTCGGCAATTGCTTGCCCTGCGTCGGGTCGTGGGAGTTCGAATAGAGTTGCCCCAAAAACGCCTCGAGCGGATAGTCGGCCCCGATGAGCAGGGTCGGCTGCCGGTAGGTCGGAAAGTTCATGTCGCCCTGGCTCAACTGGCGCTGAAAGGCACAGCCAATGGCCTCTTCCCCGGTGCACTGCAAATAAAAGGACGTCTTGCCCTGGCGTTGCGCGTTCAGCATCCGTTTGTCGATGGCGCGCATTTTCAGCATATCGCGAAGGCCCTGCCGGAGCGCGCCGGCGTCCTGATCGGTGATCAGCTCGGTCCATGGCCCGACGGCCCGGCCGGTGTCATCCAGGACGCGGATCAGGCCGTTTGCGTATTCCCGGCTGTCCTTTGCCTCGATGTCCAAAGGCGGCACGCCGATTGCGCCCGGGATGCCGATGTCGATGTCGGCGAAATCGGGGCTTTCGTCGGGGCGTGCGGGGGGCTGCGGAAAGGTGAGTTTCGGCGTGCGTTTGGCCGCGCAGGTCACGCCTGTGCCCATGATCGTCCTCCTGTTCAACTGTAACGAGTGTGCCGCAGCATGTCAGCATATGTGATCTTTTGTTCACCGTAGCACCGCGATAGCTTGCATGGATCAGACCCGATTTGGCAGAATAGGAGATCATCCATGCACAGTTTTGATGAAACGGACCTCAGGATACTGCGGGCGATGCAAAACGACGGGACTTTGTCGGTCTCGCAAATCGCAGAGTCGATCGGTCTGTCGCAATCACCCTGCTCGCGCCGCATCATCCGCTTGCAGCAGCTCGGGTTCATCCGCGGCAAGAGCGTCGATCTCGACCGCCGCAAGCTGGGCTTCAACGCGGTTGTCGTGGCGCGGGTGAAACTCGACAAACATGACAAGGACGCGCTTGACGCCTTCAAGCGCGAGATCCGCGAAATCCCCGAAATTCAATACGCGGTGCTGCTGATGGGAGCGTTTGACTACGACCTGCACATCGTCGTGCGCGATATCGACCACTATCAGACCCTGTTGCACCAGCGTTTGGTGTCGTTGCCCGGGGTCAAGGAAATGGAAAGCTCCGTCGTGCTGGACGTCGTCAAGAAGACGAACGCGTTGCCGATCTGAGAAAGACCGATGCGTTGATGCGATAATGCCGCCATGCGGCGCAGGCCATACGGTCACGCCAGCGGAACAATTCCATACCTTGTTCCTTTTTTTTGCCTCGCTTGGACTCGAACTTTTTTAGTCGGACCGAAAATTGCGCGCGCGCCCTTGAAAGACCCCCGACAAAAGGCCGGCTATATGCCTTGGACCGCCTCGAATACGGCGGAATTGAGGGTGCCAGAATCCCTAAAATCGCCTTTCCCTTCAAGGCTTTGGGGCGATCTCCAACCAATATTCTAGATGTGGTGCGGGTGAGAGGACTCGAACCTCCACGCCTTGCGGCGCCAGAACCTAAATCTGGTGCGTCTACCAGTTCCGCCACACCCGCACATAGCACCTGTTTGCGAGGTCCCGGCGCTCCCCTAGCAAAGCCTGACTTGGGATGCGAGCTAAAAAATCCGGCCCCGAAATGATCCTGCCTATGTCTCATTCCTGCCCCAATTGAGGTGGAATTTGGGCTCGACACCGAGGGAGATGCCAAAATGACCCAGACCGCCCTGACCGCCGCCACCGCTCCGATGCCGCAAATGGCCAGTGGCCTCGATCGCGGGACCCAGGTCTACACCCTGCGCGGCACCGTTCCGGTCGAGCGGCTGCGCCGCGGAGACCACGTGGTCACCCGCTCGGGCGCCGCAATCCTGCGCGGGCTGACCGAGTTGGCCGGCGGAGCCTTCATGCTCGACTTCGACCGTCCCCAGATCGTTCTGCACGACGAAGGCCAGGTCCATAGCGACACCTGCCTGCCCTTCGCCGCCTGACTTCCACCTCCGACCCTGACCAGTGCAGCCCGGCGTCCGGCAACGGCGCCGGGTTACTGCTGTTCGGCGGTGTCAAAGTCGATATGGATGTGGTTGCCGTCCGGATCGTGGATGTTGGCTTGCACGATGTCCATCCCCGGAACTTCGGCCAGCTCGACCGGCACCTCCAGCCGCTGCAGACGCATCAGGAAATCCTGCAGACCGCTGGCGCGAAGCGCGAAATGTTCCAGTCCGGGGTCGCGCGCCTCGGGCGGCGTGTCGAGCCCCACCAGATGCACCAGCGCCTGATCGCCCAGATAAAGCCACGCGCCCGGAAATCCGAAGGGCGGGCGCGGGCCGGCCTGCATGTCCAGCACGTCGGCATACCAGGCGATCATCTCGTCCAGCCGGCCGGTGCGGATATTGACGTGATCGAAGCCTGTCAGCGGCATCGCTGTCCCTCCCGTTGCCGGACCACAAATTCGGGCGGACGCAGGCGCGCGTCAAGCCTCGAGTTCGGCGTCCCAATAGAGAAAGTCCAGCCAGGTCTCGTGCAGGTGATTTGGCGGGAACTTGCGCCCCATGTTCCGCAGCTCTTCCGCGCCGGGCTGCCGCGGCGGCTTGCGCAGGCTCAGCCCCGACTGCCGCAGGCTGCGCGACCCCTTGCGCAGATTGCAGCGTGCGCAGGCGGCGACGACGTTTTCCCAACTGGTCACGCCACCGCGTGCCCGGGGCACGACATGATCGAAGGTCAGGTCCCCCTTGGCCCCGCAGTACTGGCAACAGAATTCGTCCCGCAGAAATAGATTAAAGCGCGTGAAGGCCACGCGCTTTTGGGGTTTGACGTAGTCTTTCAGAACCACGACCGAGGGTATTCGGATCTCGGTACTGGGGCTGCGCACCACATGGTCGTATTCGGCGACGATATCGACCCGGTCGAGGAAGGCGGCCTTGACCGCATCCTGCCAGGGCCAGAGCGAAAGCGGGTAATAGGACAGCGGCCGGTAATCGGCGTTCAGCACAAGCGCCGGATGGTGGCGCAGGCCGCCCGGCTCCCTGACGAAACTTGTCCTGAACTCCATCTCCATCGCGCGACTCCGTCCCTGCCTTGCCTGCCCGGTTCTGCGGCGCCAAGGCGGGGAACCCGCCCCAGCTCGCCTGCAACTATATATGGCGTTTTCCGCCTGACAACCCCCGCTAGATGCAGTGCCGTCAAGCGGTTGGTTGCACGACAAGATGACGCCGCGATGACGGTTTTGCACATTCTTTTGCGCGGCTTAGCCCGAAACCCGCGTCAGGCCGGACCCCGCCCGGCGATTGCCCGGCTCAGCCGTCGAGTCCCAGTTTGTCGCGGATGAACGCCAGGGCCACGCTCAGCCCGTCCGGCGCGATGCCGTGACCGGTGCCCTTCATGATGTGGGCGTAGACCTCGAACCCGGCGGCGCTGAGCGCGTTGCCGGCTTCGGGCAGGGATTGCGGCGGTACCATCTCGTCCTGGTCGCCGTGGACCAGCAGGACCGGCGGACGCGACACGACCTCGTCAGCCAGGACCTCTGGCCGCAACAGCCGGCCCGAGAAGCCCACGATCGCCGCCACCGGCTTTGCACGGCGCGGTGCGATGTGCAGGCTCATCATCGTGCCCTGGCTGAAGCCGAACAGCACGAGTTGCGCCGGTTCGACACCTTCGTCGGCCAGCGTCTGATCGACATAGGCGTTCAGGTCGTCCACCGACTGCCGCATCGATATCTCGGCGGCTTCTTCGGACGAGCCGTCGAGCCAGGGGATCGGAAACCACTGATAGCCGAAGGGATTGCCGACGCAGCGTTCCGGCGCGTTCGGCGCCAGGAATACCGTATCGGGCAGATGCGGCGACAAGGGCTCGGCGAGGCCCAGCAGGTCCGCGCCATCGGCGCCGTACCCGTGCAGAAACACCACCACCGATTTGGTGCTGCCCGAGGCGGCGGGGCGGCGTCCCCCTTCCAATGCGCGTGTCACCTGATGCCTTCCCTGTCCTTCGCCACCCGGTAGTAGGCCCACAAGAGCCGCGCCGCAACCGCGCGCCAGGGCGTCCAGGCCTCAGCCATCTCGCGCAGCGCGCGTTCAGTCGGGCGTTCGTCGATCTCGAATAGCAGGCGCGCGGCCTCCTGCAGCGCCAGATCGCCCGGCGCGAAGACATCGGCACGGCCAAGCGAGAACATCGCGTAGACCTCAGCCGTCCAGCGGCCGATGCCGGGGATTTCGATCAACGCCGCAATCACCTCGTCGGTGGGCCGGTTCCGCAAGGCGGCATAGTCGATCCCCGCGCCGGCCAGCGCCTTGGCATACCGGATCTTCTGCCGCGACAAACCGCAGGCGCGCAGGTCCTCCTCGCTCGCCCAGGCCACCTTGCGCGGTCCCGTCAGGCGCGCGGCCTTCAGGCGGCCCCAGATCGCATCCGCCGCCGCGACGCTGACCTGCTGGCTGACGATGGCGCTTAGAAGCTGCTCGAACCCGTCCTTGCGGCGGCGCAGCGGCAGGGGGCCGGTCTGGCCGAGCGCCCAGGCAAACCTCGGCTCGATCCGGGCAAGATAGTCCGCCCCCTCGGCGACACAGTCGTTGGTCCGAATGATACGCCCCGTCACTGCAGACTGCGCACCCAGGCCAACGCGTCGGACACGGTGCTGACCTTGGGCCCTTCGGGCTGCGGCGGACGGCGGATCATCGCCACCCTCAGCCCAAGGTCGCGTGCCGCATCCAGCTTCGACCGGCTTGCCCAGCCGCCGGAGTTCTTCACCACCAGCCAGTCGACCCGCAATTCGTGAAACAGCTCCATTTCTTCCTCGACGCTAAAGGGCGGCCGTCCGACGATCCAGTCACCGCCCGGCAGGGGAAAGGCTTCCCGAGGCGGATCGATCCGCCGGCAATAGATCCTGCAATCCTCCAGGTTGGCGAATTTATCGAGGTTCTGCGGGCCCGTTGCCAGAAAAACCACCGAACCCGCCGCAATGTGCTTTGCCGCCTCAGCTTCGGCGTTCAGAAACGTCCAGTTGTCCCCGTCCCCCGGCAGCCAGGGTGGCCGCAGAAAATACAGATACGGCACCTTCAACGCGCTGCAAACCGCCGCCGTACGGTGGCTGATCTTCTCGGCGAAAGGATGTGTGGCATCCAGCACCGCGTCGATCTTTTCCCGCTGCAGATATTCCACAAAGGCAGCGCGCCCGCCAAATCCACCGATTCGGGTGGGCAGGCCCAGCGAAACCGGCATGCGGGTCTGACCGGCCAGAGATGCGACGCCCGCAACGCGCGGCTCATGTCTGAGCGCCTGGGCGATTTGCCGGGCCTCGCCAGTGCCCGCCAGCAACAGCAAGCGGATCATCGCGTGCAGGCCAGCACCCGGCCCGCGCGGTCAATAACCACGATGTCCACGATCGTCCCGGTCCCTTCCAATTCCTGATCCACGACGTTTTTCGCCATGCGCGCCATTGCCCGGGGATAGTCCGGGCCGGCGGTTTCCAGAACACTTAGTGCGGAATTCGCCCTGTCCAGCCCCAAGCCCGGAAAGAGACGCGAAAGCTCTGCGAAGTCGATCCGGCTGCGCGAGGAATGCAGATCGCGCGCACCCTGCGCCAGCTTGGTGATCTTGCCGATGCCGCCCCCGACCGTCAAGCGCGCGACCGGGTGTGTGCGCAGGTACTTTAACATGCCGCCGGCAAAATCCCCCATATCCAGCATCGCGTGGTCCGGCAGGCCGTACATCTCCTGCACCGCGCGTTCGCTGGTCGCACCGGTGCAGCCGGCCACATGGGGCAATCCCGCCGCGCGCGCGACGTCGATGCCGCGATGGATCGAGGCGATCCAGGCCGCGCAGCTGAAGGGCCGCACGACCCCTGTGGTGCCAAGAATCGAAATCCCGCCCTCGATCCCAAGCCTCGGATTCCAGGTCTTCTGGGCAAGGTCCGCCCCGCCCGGGACGGAGATTGAAATCTCGATATCCGCTTTTTTTCCGTAAGTTGCCGCTGCTTCTTCAACAATGTCGGTCATCATCTTCCGGGGAACCGGGTTGATGGCCGGCTCGCCGGGCGGGATCGGCAAACCCGGCTTGGTAACCACACCCACCCCCGCACCCGCCTTGAAGACGATCCCGCCGGGCGAGCTCTGAACCCGCGCGATCACCAGCACCCCGTGGGTAACGTCCGGATCGTCGCCTGCATCCTTGGTGATCCCGGCCTCCGCCCAACCCTCGCCCGCGGCACGATGGGCCAACCGAAAGCAGGGCGTCTCGCCCCGCGGAAGGGTAATCGTGACCTCCGCCGGAAACGCACCGCCCCACAGCCGCGTCAACGCCGCCTTGGTGGCCGCGGTGGCGCAGGCGCCTGTGGTCCAGCCGCGGCGCAGCTCTTGATCCGGTTTGCGTGTCATGCCCCCGCCAATAGGCCCCGGCGCCGGCGAGGCGTCAACCAGAGACGCAGACACGCCTTTTCAAGGCGCGCGCGGGCGGCGTAGATGGGGCACGCAGCGACTCGTCCCCACCCAAGGATGCAACCGTAAGGCACTGTCAGTGAGAAAGCGAAACCGCCGATGCCCGGGCTGATCCTGGCCGCTCCGGCCTCGGGTTCCGGTAAGACGACCGTGACGCTTGGGCTGCTTCGCGCACTGAAACGCCGTGGCACGGCCGTCCGCGGCGCAAAATCCGGCCCCGACTATATCGATCCCAGGTTCCACGAGGCGGCCTGTGGCGCGCCTTGCGTGAATCTCGACGCCTGGGCCATGTCCCCTGCCCGCCTCCGGGCCCTCGCGGCCATCCAGGGCCTGTTGCTCGTCGAGGGCGCCATGGGCCTGTTCGACGGCGCGCCGCCCGACGGCCGGGGCGCCACCGCCGACCTGGCGCGCCTTCTCGATCTTCCCGTCGTCCTTATCGTCGACGCCGGGCGCATCGCGCAATCCATCGCACCGCTGGTTCGGGGATTCGCGCGGCATGACAGCGATGTCGCCGTCGCCGGCGTCATCCTGAACCGGGTCGGGTCCGCCCGCCACGAGTCCATGCTGCGCACCGCGATTGCACCCGTGGGCCTGCCGGTTCTCGGAGCCCTGCCGCGCCAGTCGGGCCTTGAACATCCCTCGCGCCACCTCGGCCTCGTTCAGGCGCAAGAGCACCCCGATCTGGATGGCTTCCTCGACCGGGCGGCCGATGCCGCGGAGGCCGCGATCGACATCGATGCCCTGGTGTCGCTGGCCCGGCCGCTTCCGGACGCAAGGGCCGTTCGGGGCTTGCCTCCGCCGGCCCAGACAATCGCGATCGCGCAGGACGAGGCATTTGCCTTTGCCTATCCGCACCTTCTGGCGGACTGGCATGCGGCGGGGGCCGAGCTCCGGTTCTTTTCGCCAATGGCCGACCAGCCCGTGCCCGGCGCACAGATGGTCTTTCTGCCGGGCGGCTATCCTGAGCTGCACGCAGCGCGTCTGGCATCCAGTTCCAGATTCATGCAAAGCCTGAGGAAAGTATCGGAAGATACTGATATTTATGGAGAGTGCGGCGGATATATGGTGCTGGGCGAGGCTTTGACGGATGCCGGCGGCATGCGGTATCCCATGGCCGGTTTGCTGCCGCTGGAGACCAGTTTCGCCGCTGGGAAGCTGCATCTCGGCTATCGCCGCCTGACCCCTCTTGGCGGTCCCTTCACCGGTCCGCTCAACGGTCACGAATTCCACTACGCCACAACGATCCGCGCCGGCGGCGCACCGCTCTTTGAGGCCTCCGATGCCGAAGGCCGGGTCGTGCCGCCCATGGGGCTGCGGCAGGGCCGGGTCAGCGGATCCTTCGCCCATATCATAGACAGGGCGGAATGAGCCTTTCCTTCGCCGCTGCCCGCGGGTAAGCCCGGCACGATGACCGATTTCGCCCCGACCCAAACGCCAGCCAGCGACCGCCGCGCCGTCCGCAACGTGACGGTTCTGGTGTTGGCGCAGGCCTTTCTCGGCGCGCAAATGCCGATGATCTTCGTGCTCGGCGGGCTGGCCGGGCAGTCGCTGGCCAGCAATCCCTGTTTCGCAACGTTGCCGATTTCGTTGATCGTGCTCGGCTCGATGCTGTCGGCGACCCCGATGTCGGCGCTTATGCAGCGGTTCGGCCGCCGCGCCGGGTTCTTCGCCGGTGCGCTCGGCGGGGCGCTTGGCGGGGCGATCGGGGCCTACGGGTTGATGACCCAGAGTTTCACCATTTTCCTGATCGGCTCGTTTTTCACGGGCATCTATATGTCGGCGCAGGGATTTTACCGCTTTGCCGCCGCCGACACGGCGTCGGCCGAGTTCCGTCCCAAGGCGATTTCCTACGTGATGGCCGGCGGGCTGGTGTCGGCGGTGATCGGGCCGCAGCTGGTCAAGGTCACGTCAGAGGCGATGGTGGTGCCCTTCATGGGAACCTATATGGCGGTGATCGCCGTCAACGCCGTCGGCTCGCTGCTGTTTTTGTTCCTCGACATCCCGAAACCGCCCGCGCCCACGCAGGAAAGCGAGAAGGGGCGCAGCCGGCGGGAGCTTCTGAAAACGCCGAGAATTGCGGTGGCGATCATTTGCGCGATGGTCAGCTACGCCTTGATGAATCTCGTGATGACGTCGACGCCGCTGGCGGTGGTCGGCTGCGGGTTTTCGCAGAACCTCGCTGCAGACGTGGTGACCGGCCATGTGCTGGCGATGTTCGCGCCGTCCTTCTTCACCGGGCATCTGATCAACCGCTTCGGGGTCGAACGGATCGTCGCCGCCGGTCTGCTGATCCTGGCGGCCGCCGGGGTCGTGGCCATCGCAGGCGTCGACATCGGGAACTTCTTTATTGCCCTGATCCTTCTGGGCGTTGGCTGGAACTTCGGCTTTATCGGGGCGACGACGATGCTGGCCGGCGCCCATTCGCCGGAAGAGCGGGGCCGAGTTCAGGGGATGAACGACATGCTGGTCTTCGGCTGCGTGACGGTCGCGTCGCTGGCAAGCGGGGGGCTGATGAACTGTTCCGGCGGGAACCCGCAGGATGGCTGGATCGCGGTCAACCTGGCAATGGCGCCGTTTCTGGCGCTGGCGGGCGGGGCATTGATTTGGCAAGTGTTGCGGCCGCGCGCAATGTGACCGCCGGGATTTTGGCAGACGCGAACCCTATCCAACCAGCCCCGGACCAGTGCCATTCCGGCCTGGAGATGCCAGCTGGTGTGCCCCTTGGCGCGGGATCGAGGGGCGTAGCCCGACGGCGACCGTTACGCCCGCATTACCTCGTCGATGAAATCCCCGATCCGGCGTGCAAACCCGCGGTCGTCCCAGTACCCGTTATGCGACAACACCGTCGCGCGCAGGAACGGCCAGCCCACATTCACCTTGACGTCCTGCATCTCGCCCGCCCGTGCCAGCGCGGCATAGCCACCGTCGATAGGAACCAATGGATAGCCCAGCGGATCGTCCTTGTCGTAGTAGTTCCGCCACCATGGCGTGACCATCCGCTCCCGGTCGGCCCCCGGGAAATCGATCGGCTGAACGTCGCTGTGTGAAAAGATGAACACGGGGATATTGCAGCCGAACGTCGCGAAACCCGCAAAGCTTTCCAGCCGCTGAAACGCGGTCCCGCGCGGACGCCGGCCCTTGGTGACATCCCAGATGTAGTTCGACATCATGTGCCCACCCAAGGAATGCGCGGCGACCAAAAGCGGTGCACCCGGCGCGACGTCCTCTTCAAGCTCCTCGATCACGCCGTCGATACGCCGATGCACCTTTTCATAGGTGGATCGTGCGCTGTCCGAGGGATGATAGGCGGCGGCATCCGCCAGCCGGTGCATCACGAACCGCCTGAACGGCCCGAAGGACGACACCCGCCGCATCGCATCTTCATAGGCATCCTGGCGGTCTTGCAGCTCTTGTGCCCAAAAGATCTCGCGCCAGGCGATCTCGTTGTCGAACCGATGCTCGCCAATCTCGACCCGCAGGCGTTTGTGCAGATCGGCGGAAAAGCTCAAAGCCGCGCTGTCGTCCGGAGCGGCTTTCTTCTGTGCGCCCATACCGTGGATGACGGCGACGGCCAGTTTCTTCGACATGCCCCTACACCCCGGAGAGGATTGCAGCTAATGCTGGCACGATAGCCGCCTTCAGCGCGGCTTGCGATGCCAAATCCCCCGACGGGTCTTGCATCGGGGACGGGCCAAGAACTAAACACTTGTTCAATTCACGGCTCCGGCAGGGAGGACAGCATGGATTTCGCGCTGAACGAGGAACAGACCGCCATTTTCGATGTGGCGCGCGCCTTCGGCGAAGAACATATCGCGCCGCACGCCCGCGAGTGGGAGGTGCAGGGCACGATTCCGAAAGACCTTTGGCCCCGCTTCGCCGAACTGGGCTTTGGCGGGCTCTACGTGTCCGAGGAAAGCGGTGGATCGGGGCTTACGCGCCTTGACGCGACGCTGGTCTTCGAGGCGCTGAGCCGGTCCTGCCCCAGCGTCGCCGCGTTCCTGTCGATCCACAACATGAGCGCCACCATGATCGACAAATTCGGCTCGGAGGAGTTGAAGGCCAGGTTCCTGCCCTCGGTGCTGCGCATGGAGACCTTGGTGTCCTATTGCCTGTCCGAGCCCGGCTCCGGCTCGGACGCGGCCGCGCTTCGGACCCGCGCACAGCGCACCAATGCCGGCTATGCGTTGACCGGCACCAAGTCGTTCATATCCGGCGGCAGCTACTCCGACGCCTACATCGCCATGGTTCGGACCGGCGGGGATGGCCCCAAGGGGATCAGCGCAGTAATTGTCGAGGACGGCGCGCCCGGGCTGTCCTACGGCGCCCTCGAGGACAAGATGGGCTGGCGCAGCCAGCCCACCGCCCAGGTTCAGTTCGACGATTGCAGGGTGCCCGCCGAAAACCTTCTGGGCGAAGAGGGCCAGGGCTTTAGCTATGCCATGGCCAGCCTCGATGGCGGCCGTCTGAATATCGCCGCCTGTTCGCTTGGCGCGGCGCAGGCGGCGCTCGAACAGACGCTGGACTACATGGCGGACCGCCGCGCCTTCGGGAAGTCCATCAACCAGTTCCAGGCGCTGCAGTTCCGTCTGGCAGAGATGGAAACCGAGTTGCAGGCTGCACGCGTCTTTCTGCGCCAGGCCGCGTGGAAATTCGATCAGGGTGCGCCTGATGCGACCAAGTTCTGCGCAATGGCCAAGGCGTTTACGACCGAGGCGTGCTCGAAGGTCGCCGACCAGTGCCTGCAACTGCATGGCGGCTACGGCTATCTCGCCGATTACGGGATCGAAAAGATCGTCCGCGACCTGCGGGTCCATACGATCCTCGAAGGCACCTCGGAGGTCATGCGTCTGGTGGTGAGCCGGGCGCTCTTGGCCGAACGGGCATGAGCGACATCGACATTCGCACCAGCGGCCGCGCAGGCCGCATCACGTTGCGGCGCCCGCAGGCACTGAACGCGCTGACCTACCGGATGATCCTGGACATCGAGACGGCGCTGGATGCCTGGGCCGGGGACGACGGTGTGGCCATGCTGGTGCTGGATGCGGAGGGCGACAAGGCGTTCTGCGCGGGCGGCGACATCGCCGAGATGTATGCCACCGGCACCGCCGGCGATTATTCCTATGGCCGGAAATTCTGGCGCGACGAATACCGCGTGAACGCCAAGATGTTCGAGTTTCCCAAGCCCGTGGCGACGTTTCTGCAAGGCTTCACCATGGGTGGCGGCGTCGGCATCGGCTGTCACGGATCGCACCGGATCGTCGGCGACACCAGCCGCATCGCGATGCCCGAATGCGGCATCGGTCTGATCCCGGACGTGGGTGGTTCGCTGATCCTGGCGCGGGCACCCGGCCACCTGGGCGAATATCTCGGCACGACCGCCCACCGTATGGGCCCCGGCGATGCGATCCACGCGGGTTTTGCCGACTTTTTCCTGCCCGAGGACCGCTGGCCCGATCTGATCGCCGAATTACAGGAGACCGGCGACTGGCGTGCGGTGGAGCGTGCGGCCGTCCCTGCGCCGCCCTCGCCCCTCGCCGCTCTGGCCGCCGAGATCGACGCGCATTTCGCGGGCAAGACCCTGAGCGACATTCTCGACGGCCTTGAAGCCGCCGACACCGAGTTCGCCGCCACCGCGCTCAAGGCCCTGAGCCGCAACAGCCCGCTCTCCATGGCCTGCACGGTCGAGCTGGTGCACCGGGTGCGCGCGCGGCCCGAAATCCGCGTCGCGCTCGATCATGAATACCGCTTTACCTCGCGCTCTATGGAAGACGGGGATTTTCTGGAAGGTATCCGCGCCGCAATCATCGACAAGGACCGCAGCCCGCGCTGGCGGCACGCCTCGCCTGGCGAGGTCTCGGCCCAGGACGTGGCCGATATGATGCGGCCACTGGCGCAGGAAGCGTTGCAATGGGAGAAGACGCCATGAAGATCGGCTTCATCGGACTGGGAAATATGGGCGCGCCGATGGCCGCCAATCTGGTGGCCGCGGGACACAGCGTCACGGGCTTCGACGTGGCCGCGCCGATGCCCGAGGACGTGACCGCCGCCGCCAGCGCCGCCGAGGCGGCTGCCGGCCGGGAGCTGGTCATCACCATGCTGCCCAACGGTGAAATCCTGCGCGCCGTCGCGGCCGAGATCATCCCCGCGATGACCCAGGGCACCGGTTTCGTCGACTGTTCCACCGTCGATGTCGAAAGCGCCCGCGCCGTGGCGGCCGACGCCGAGGCCGCGGGCCTTCTTCCCGTCGACGCCCCGGTCTCGGGCGGCATCGGCGGCGCAGCGGCGGGCACGCTGACCTTCATGGCCGGCGGCAGCGCAGAGGCGTTCGCCAAGGCCCGGCCGCTTTTTGAGATCATGGGGCAAAAGGCCGTGCACTGCGGCCCCTCCGGCAACGGCCAGGCGGCGAAGATCTGCAACAACATGATCCTCGGCGTGACGATGATCGGCACCTGCGAGGCCTTCGCGCTGGCCGACAAGCTCGGGCTCAGCCGCCAGGCGATGTTCGACGTCGTCAGCACGTCCTCTGGCTACTCATGGACGATGAACGCCTACTGCCCCGCCCCCGGCATCGGCCCGACATCTCCCGCCGACAACGGCTACAAGCCTGGTTTCGCTGCCGATTTGATGCTGAAGGATCTGCGCCTCAGCCAGCAGGCGGCCGAGGCCGCCGACGCCGACACGCCGATGGGCATGGCCGCGACCGAGCTATACGAAGAATTCGTCGAACGCGAAGACGGCGCCGGAAAGGACTTCTCGGCCATGCTGCCCCGCTTCGAAAGCCGAAGACGGTCCTGAATTCTTCTCGTCCCAAATACGCAAGTCGCCATCCCTGCGACCAGCGGCGCCGGCTCCCAAAGGCGTCGCCTCACCACCGGCAAAGCAAACCGCGCGCGGAAGCGCACATCTTGGCGCCGCCCCTTCGGCTCAGAAATGCTCTACCAAAGCATTTCTGGGACGGGCCTCACTTGGTGATGATCTCCGGCCCCATGAAATAGGTCGGCAGGAAAGTGGAGATCCACGGCACATAGGTCACAAGGATCAGGAACACGAAGAGAATGGCCAGGAACGGCAGCGCAGCCCGCACCACGGCCATCATCGGCATGCCCGCCACGCCCGAGGTCACGAACAGGTTCAATCCGACCGGCGGCGTGATCATCCCGATCTCCATATTGACCACCATGATGATGCCCAGATGGATCGGATCGATCCCCAGTTCGATGGCGATCGGAAACACCAGGGGCGCCACGATCACGATAAGCCCCGAGGGTTCCATGAACTGCCCGCCGATCAGCAGGATGACGTTGACGATGATCAGGAACATCACCGGCCCGAAACCGGCATCCAGCATCGACGCCGCGATCCGTTGCGGGATCTGCTCGTCGGTCAGCACATGCTTCAGGATCAGCGCGTTGGCGATGATGAACATCAGCATGATCGTCAGCTTGCCCGCGTCGAACAGCGTATCGCGCGTGTCGCGGTGGAAGAACACGGTGATCAGCGACCAGGGTTTCTGGAATACGCTGGCGTTGGGCTGCGGAAACCCGTCCGACACCGACGCCGCCGACAGCGACCGCGCGCCCGGCTGATTGTGCGCGGCCAGCGGCCCCATGTCGCGATAGACGAAGGAGGCGATGAAGAAGGCATAGACCGCGGCCACCGCGGCGGCCTCGGTCGGGGTGAAGATGCCGCCATAGATACCGCCCAGGATGATCACGATCAGAAACAGCCCCCAGCCGGCCTCGCGCGCCGAGGTAAAGACCTCTCCCCAGCCCTGCCAGTCGCCCTTGGGCAGGTTGCGGACCTTGGCGATCACGTAGATCGCCGTCATCAGCATGCCGCCCGCCAGAAGCCCCGGGATCACGCCTGCCAGGAACATGCGCCCCACCGACACGTCGGTGGCAGAGGCGTAGACCACCATCACGATGGACGGCGGGATCAGGATGCCCAGCGTGCCGGCGTTGCAGATCACGCCAGCGGCGAAATCCTTCGAGTACCCCACCTGCCGCATGCCGGCGATCACGATGGTGCCGATGGCGACCACGGTCGCGGGCGAGGATCCCGACAGCGCCGCGAACAGCATGCAGGCAAAGACGCCCGCAATCGCCAGCCCGCCCGGCAAATGCCCGACGATGGCGATGGAAAACCGGATGATCCGCCGCGCCACGCCGCCCGTGGACATGAAGCTCGACGCCAGAATGAAGAACGGAATGGCCAAGAGCGTGTAATGCCCGGCCATCGCCTGGTACATCGACTGCGCGATGCTCGCCAGCGAGGTGTCCGAATAGGCCAAGAGGAAGATCATCGAGCTGAGGCCCAGCGACACCGCAATCGGAACCCCGATCAAGAGCAGGCCGATGACCATGAGGAACAGGATGGCGACTTCCATGGGATCAGCCCTCCTGCGCCTGTTTGGCGGCGGCCTCTTCCACCGCGTCTTCGGCTTCGTGGCTGACGATCAGACTGTCGCGTTCGCCGGTAAAGAGCCCCCAGGTCGCCTCGAGCACACGGAACAGGATCAGCGCACAGCCCAATGGCAGGATGGTGTAGGGCACCACGCGCGGCAGCTTTTCGTACTCCTCGCCGTAGTTGATCGCATCCTCGAGCCAGCGGAACATGCCCAGCATCGGCACCTGGTCGGTCACGTAAAACGCCCGGTCGCGCACGCCTTCGGTGAACCCGAACGGGAACCACCGGCCCTCGGTCGGCTGCAGCGCCGCGAAGGGCGCCCAATAATCCCAGGCGCCTTTCAGCAGTAAAAACGCATAGGCGATGCAGCACGCGGCCGCGATCACCGCGAACACCTTGCGCCCCGCAGGCGGAAACAGGTTGGTCAGCGCGTCGACACCCAGATGCGCGGTGACCTTGAACCCGTAGGAAATGCCGAACAGCACCAGCCAGGCGAACAGGATCAGCGTCACCTCGAGACCCCAGATCAATGAAGAATTGAAGCCATAGCGCAGCACGACGTTGATGAAGGTCACGATCGTCATCAGCCCCAGAATCAGAGCGATGGCGGTTTCCTCGATTTCGTTGATGAACCGCCCCAGCACCTTTTTCGGCTGGTATTTCGAATGGCTCATTGCGCTGATCTCCTCGCCGGTTCGTCAGGAACGGCCCCCGGCTGCGGGGCCGTCCCCGGTCTCGTCAAAGGCAAAGGCGCGCCTTACATCGAGGCGTTGATGTCCTGCGCCGCGGCGATGTTTGCCGCACCCACGTCGCCTTCGAACTGGTCCCAGACGGGTTTCATCGCGTCGACCCAGGCCTGGCGCTGCTCGGGCGTCAGCTGGCGGATCACGCCGCCCTCGTCGAGGATCGCCTGCTTGGCGCTCTCGTTCACCGCAAAGGCCTCGCCGTTCCGCGCCACGGTCACCTCGCGCAGGATGGTCAGGAACTGGTCGCGCACGGCCGGATCCAGGCTGTCGATCCAGTCGACCGAGGTCACGACGAGATAGTCGATGATGCCGTGGTTGGTCTCGGTGACACCGTCCTGAACCTCAAAGAACTTGCGGCCATAGATGTTCGACCAGGTGTTCTCCTGCCCATCGACGACACCGGTCTGCAGCGCACCGTAAACCTCCGAGAACGCCATCGGCTGCGGGCTGGCGCCGAGCGCCTCCATCTGCGCCACCAGCACGTCCGAGGGCTGCACGCGGAATTTCAGGCCCGCGGCGTCCGTCGGCAGTTCAAGCGGTACATTGGCCGAGAACTGCTTCATCCCGTTATGCCAGAATTCCAGGCCCAGAAGCCCCCGGCGCACCATCGATTCCTTCATCGCCTGGCCGGTCTCGGACACCTGGAAGGCATCCACCGCCTCGATGTTCTTGAACATGAACGGCAGGTCGAACAGGCGGAAGGTCTTGGTGAAGGCTTCGAATTTCGACAGCGACGGCGCGGCCAGCTGGACGTCGCCCTGCAGCATCGCCTCGAGCACCTGATCGTCATTGTAAAGCGTCGAGTTCGGGAACACCTCCATGCACATAGTGCCGTTCATCTCGGCATTCACCCGCTCCATCAGCAGGCTGGCGGCGATCCCCTTGGGATGGCGGTCGGTGTTCGTGACGTGGCTGAACTTGACGACGATCTCGCCGTCGTCGCAGGCGTCCTCGTGGCTTTCGGCGACGGCCGCCTGGCCGCCCAGGATCAGGGCCGCCGCCGTCGCGGCCGTTGTCAAGAATCTCATGCTGATGTTCCTCCCATGCATGACGTCATTGTTGGTACACGGACCTGTGAAGGGCCTAGGTCGAGATAAAAGCCGAATGGGGGCGCTGCCACAAGCCAAACGGCGCAATTGAACGACGTTATTTGACGCAAGGTTCGCCGGGACGGGCCGGAAATCCGCCCGCCGCGCACCGCCGAGCGCATCGCTGCCCTGCCTGGACGGTTGCAAATGCCCGCCACCGTGCCGCAGGATCTGCGCCATGCCCCTGCCCTGCCTGTCGCAATCTCCCACCGATCCGGAGTTCGTCCAGAACCCTTATCCGTTCTACGACCGGCTGCGCGCGGCAGGCCCGCTGGTCGGCTGGGACGAGTTCGGCTTGCCTGCGGCCACGACCTACGAGGCAGTCAACGCGATCCTGCGCGACCGCCGCTTCGGCCGCGAAATACCGGCCGAACTGATCCGCCCGACGCCAAGGCATCTGGCCGCTTTCCAGGCCGTCGAGCGGCACTCGATGCTCGATGCCGAGCCCCCGCGCCACACGCGCCTGCGGTCCCTGGTCCTGCGCGCCTTCACGTCGCGCCGGATCGCCGCGCTGGCGCCGGAGGTAACGGCGCTCTGCCACGACCTGATCGACCGGATGTCGAACTGCGCCTTCGATCTTCTGCCCGCCTACTGCACCCAGATCCCGGTCGTTGTCATCGCCCGGCTGCTCGGCGTGCCCGAAACGGCAGCGCCGCAGTTGCTCGCCTGGTCCAACACCATGGTCGCCATGTATCAGGCCCGCCGCGACCGTACCGTCGAAGACGCCGCTGCAGCGGCCGCAGGCGAATTCGCAGAGTTCATGCGCGGATATATCGATGAACGCCGCAATCGCCCGGCCGACGATCTGATCACCCAACTCATCGCTGCCGAACAAGACGACGACAGGCTCGACACGGACGAGCTGATATCGACCTGCATCCTGCTGTTGAACGCCGGCCACGAGGCCACCGTGCACACCCTGGGCAACGGCGTGAAGACCCTGATCGAGACCGCGACGCCGGCCGCCGCACTTGCACCGGACGCCATCGCCGCCACCGTCGAAGAGATCCTCAGATACGATCCTCCCCTGCATCTCTTCACCCGCTATGCCTATGAAGAGGTTGACTTTTGCGGCCACCGCTTTGCCCGCGGAGATCGGGTTGCCTGTCTTCTCGCCGCCGCCGGGCGCGACCCCGATGTCTATCAAGATCCCGGAAGCTTTCGACCCGGCCGCAAGGCCAAGCCCAATCTCGCCTTTGGCGCCGGCATCCATTTCTGCGTCGGTGCACCGCTCGCCCGGCTTGAGTTGCAGATCGCCTTGCCGATCCTGTTCCGGCGCCTTCCCCGCCTGCGCCTGACCGAGCGGCCGCGCTATGCCGATCTCTACCACTTCCACGGCCTCGAACGACTGCAGGTCGCCGCGTGACCCCCGGACTCGCGGCATGCGCTGTCTGCGTCTTGGCGGGCATTGCCGGCCAGGCAATAGCCGAGGACACCCCGCATATCGGCCGCCTCAGCCACGCGGGCTTCAAGACCAAGGCGCATTGCACCGCGATCCTTGTCCAGGACGGCCATATCGCCACGGCGGCTCATTGCCTGCCCGAGGCCGCCGGCGACACCGTCGCCATTGCGCTCGGCTACGACCGTGGAAGTGCCGCCAGCGTCATCCGGGCCCCCGGCACCGCGTTCCGCAGCGACGGCTCTCGCGATCTTGCCGTCCTGTGCCACGCATCCGACGACCGCGGCGCACCGCTGGCCTCGGGCATCCCGGCGCCCGGAACCCAAGCCCGGATCGCAGGCTACGGCATTCCCCGCGTTCACGCCCTGCAAATCCGACCTTGCAAGATCACCGCAAACAGCGGCCCCGCCTTCTCGCTTGCGTGCCCCTCCCCGCCGGGCACCTCAGGCGGACCGGTTCTCACCCGGGAGCATGGAACCGATGCCTTGGTCGGCATCGTGTCCGCCACCAGTCCCGACCGAACCGTCGCCATGTCCGTCACCGCGGCCGATATCGCCCGTCTTTGCGCCGAATGACGCTCAAAGCGGCAGCATCGTCGTGGACTTGATCTCTTCCATCGAGAGCAGTGCCGTGACGTTGTAAATCCGCACCTCGGAAATCAGCGCCTGGTAGAACTCGTCATAGGCCCGCGCATTCGCCACCCGCACCTTCAGGATATAGTCGATCTCTCCGGCCAGCCGGTGCGCCTCCATAACCTCCGGCCGCGCCTTCAGCGCGCTCAGAAAGCGCTGCTGCCAGTCAGCCTCGTGCTCCGACGTTCGTATCAGCACGAAAAAACATGCCTCGAACCCGAGCTTTTCGGGATCCAGGATCACCGTCTGCTGCCCGATCACCCCAGCTGCGCGCATCTTGCGAATCCGGTTCCAGACCGGCGTCTTCGAGCCCCCCACCTTGCGCGCGATCTCGTCCAGCGACTGCGCCGCATCGCGCTGCAACTCGCCAAGGATTTTCCGGTCCATCGCGTCCAGACGGATATCCATGTCGTTTCCCTTCGATTTCCGGACCGGGTATCCAATCCATCGGAATAATTGGAACAAACGTCCTTATTTGTCCAGAGAAGTAGCCAAAATACGGAACCATTTCCTATAGTACAAACAAAGAAACCATGAGGTTGAAGATGCGGTATCCTCCGATCATCTCCGTTTCAAACCCTTGCAAGGCACGTCAAAGGGATGTGGCCGCCGGTCCGGACCGGGCCACCGCCCGCAAGCGGGCTGTCGCGCCATGACCCGCGCCTTTACCCCGCAGGTCGTCACCGCCAACGCGCTGCTTGACGGTGACGTCGTCTATCAGACCGCCGACGACCGATGGACCCGTTCCATCGCCGAGGCGGAATTGATCGAAGACGAGGCGCACGCGCAGATCCGACTGCTGGATGCCGAGGCCCAGCAGGACCGTGTGGTCGGCGCGTATCTCGCCGATGCCCGGCCTTCAGAGACCGGACCGCACCCTGTGCACTTTCGCGAAGCGGTCCGCGCGACGGGTCCGTCGAATTACTTCCACGGCAAGCAGGAGAGACTGTAGCGAGGCGCAATCCGGAGGCCTTCAAAGCTCCTGGAAGCTTCTGCCACGGAATTTGCGCCACGGTTTGGAGACGACGCATGTATCACTATTCCGATTTCGACATGGCATTCGTCCGTGAACGCGCCGCCCAGTTCCGCGCTCAGGTGGAACGCCGGCTCGACGGCTCGCTGACCGAAGAGGAATTCAAGCCGCTGCGCCTGATGAACGGGCTGTATCTGCAGCTTCACGCCTACATGCTGCGCGTCGCGATCCCCTACGGCACGCTGACGCCCGGCCAGATGCGGCAGCTGGCGATGATCGCCGAGCGGTGGGACAAGGGATACGGCCATTTCACCACCCGCCAGAACATCCAGTTCAACTGGCCGAAACTGCGCGACGTGCCGGATATGCTGGATGCGCTGGCGGACGTGGGCATGCATGCGATCCAAACCTCGGGAAACACGGTCCGCAACGTCACCGCCGACCACTTCGCCGGGGCCGCGGCGGACGAGATCGAGGATCCTCGGCCCGTCGCCGAACTGCTGCGGCAGTGGTCGACGGATCATCCGGAGTTCCAGTTCCTGCCCCGCAAGTTCAAGATCGCCGTGACCGGAAGCCCCACCGACCGTGCAGTGACCCGCGCCCACGACATCGGCCTGCGCATGGTCCGCAACGCCCACGGCGCGCCCGGCTTCGAGGTCATCGTCGGCGGCGGCCTGGGCCGCACGCCGATGATCGGCAAGGTGATCCGCGGCTTCCTGCCCAAGGCCGACCTGTTGCCGTATGTCGAGGCCATCGTCGCCACCTACAACCTGCTCGGCCGCCGCGACAACAAATACAAGGCCCGCATCAAGATCACCGTGCATGAAAACGGCCTCGACCGGGTCCGCGATCTGGTCGAGGCGGAATTCATCCGGAGGAGGGCGCTGTTCGAGGGTGTCGACCAGGACTGGCTGGGTGGGATCGAGGCGTCCTTTGCCCCGCCAAGCCTGTCTGCGAGGCCACTTGCCGCGTTCGAACAGGCGCTGGCGACGGACCCGGCCTTCCGCAGCTGGGTCGATACGAATACCGCTTTGCATCGCGAGCCCGGCCACGCGATCGTGACGATCTCGCTCAAGACGCACGGCCAGACCCCAGGCGACGCCACTGCCGGGCAGATGCGTGTCATGGCCGACCTCGCCGAGGCCTACGGGTACGGCGAACTGCGCGTCAGCCACGAACAGAACATCGTCCTGCCGCATGTCTCCAAGGCCGACCTGCCCGCCGTATACGCGGTGCTGAAGACAGCCGGCCTCGCCACCGCCAATATCGGCCTGATCTCGGACATCATCGCCTGCCCCGGCATGGATTACTGCGCGCTGGCCACGGCCCGTTCGATCCCCGTCGCCCAAGAGATCGCCACCCGGTTCGACGCCCTCAAGCTCGAACACGACATCGGTCCGCTGAAGATCAAGATCTCGGGCTGCATCAACGCCTGCGGCCACCACCATGTGGGCCATATCGGCATCCTCGGTCTCGACCGCGCCGGCGTCGAAAACTACCAGATCACCCTGGGCGGCGACGGCACGGAAGACGCGGCGATCGGAACCCGCACCGGCCCGGGCTTTGCCTATGACCAGATCGTGCCGGCCATCGAACGCCTGATCTTCGCCTATCTCGACTTGCGGCGGGATCCGTCCGAGACCTTCCTCGACACCTACAAGCGTCTCGGGATGGCCCCGTTCAAGACCGCCCTCTACGAACAGGAGGCCGCCCATGCCGCTTGAAGCTCCCCTCGCCGCGGTCGCCGAGCGGGTGGCCGACCTCAACACCCGCTACCGGCACAACGGCGCCACCGCCGTTCTGGAGCACGCCCTGACCGACCCGCAGGTCGGGCGGGCCGCCCTCGTCAGTTCGTTCGGCGCCGAGTCGGTGGTGCTGCTGCACATGGTCTCGGTCCTCGACCGCACGACGCCGGTCATGTTCATCGACACCGAAATGCTTTTTGCCGAAACGCTCGCCTACCAGCAGGAGGTTGCCGGGAAGCTCGGCCTGACGGACATCCGCGTCCTGCGTCCCGACCGCGAGCAGGTCTTTGCCCGCGACCCCGACGGCATTCTGCATCTTGCGGACCCGGACGCCTGCTGCCGCCTGCGCAAGACCGAGCCCCTGCAGGCCGCGCTCGGCCCCTTCGACGCCTGGATCACGGGGCGCAAACGCTTTCAGGGCGGCGGGCGCCGGACGCTCGACTTCTTCGAAGACGAGGACGGCCTGCGGATCAAGGTCAATCCGCTGGCGCATTGGACCCGGGCCGATGTCCAGGAGTATATCGTCAACAACCGTCTGCCTCGCCACCCCTTGGCCTCGCACGGCTACCCCTCCATCGGCTGCGCCCCCTGCACGACCCGGGTGGACGCCCACGAGCCCGAGCGCGCCGGGCGCTGGCGCGGCCAGGAGAAGACGGAGTGTGGCATTCACTTCGCGACCGGCACCCGGATCGCAGGCAGGCCGGCATGGCAGTGATCGTCACCGATACCGGGTTCGGGCCCGATGACTGGACCGGCGGATTCACCGCACTCGCGGACCTGCCCGCAAACGGGCCGGTTCCGGGAGTGGACGTTCCATCCGACGCCGACCCCGCCACGCTGCAGGACCGGCTGGCCGAAATCGAAGCGATCCGCATCGACTTTCCCAGTTTCGCTGACGGGCGCGGCTTTACCATCGCGCGCCGCCTGCGGCTGATGGGCTTTGCCGGCAGGCTCAGGGCCCGCGGCCACGTTATCGCCGACCAATACGCGATGGCCCGGCGCGCAGGCTTCGACGAGGCCGAGATCTCCGACGCGCTTGCCGCCCGCCAGCCCGAAGCGCAATGGCTGCGTCGTGCGGACTGGCAAGCGCATGACTATCAGTCGCGGCTGCGGCGGCTGGCTTAGGCTTTCGCCGTACCGCATTCTCCGCTAACAACACATTCAAAAGGGCGAACCTGTCAGGTTTGCGTGACATTGGACATGACGGAACAGATGAACATCGCCGAGCAACCCGCCAAAGCCGTCAAAACGCTTCCCGACGCGCAGACCGTGACCGAGGTACAGCATTACACCGACCGGCTGTTCCGCTTCCGCACCACACGCCCGGCGTCGTTGCGGTTCCGCTCCGGCGAGTTTGTGATGATCGGCCTGATGGACGACCCCGACCCGGTGACGGGCAAGCAAAAGCCGCTGCTCAGGGCCTATTCCATCGCCTCGCCCGCATGGGACGACGAGCTGGAGTTCTACTCGATCAAGGTCCAGGACGGCCCGTTGACGTCGAAGCTGCAGCATATCCGGCCCGGCGACCAGGTGATCCTGCGGCCCAAACCCGTGGGCACGCTGGTGCACGACGCGCTCTTGCCCGGCAAGCGGCTTTGGTTCTTCGCCACGGGCACGGGCATTGCGCCTTTCGCGTCGCTGCTGCGCGAGCCGCAGACCTATGAGGACTATGACCAGGTCATCCTGACGCATACCTGCCGCGACGTGGCAGAACTGAAATACGGCGAAGAGCTGATCGACGGCATCCGGACCGACGAGTTGCTCGCCGAACTGATCGGCGATGGGTTTGCCGACAAGCTGGTCTACTATCCCACGACGACCCGCGAACAAAGCCGCAAGATGGGGCGCATCACCGACCTGATCAAGGACGGGACGGTGTTCGAAGACCTCGGCCTCGAGCGTATTTCGCCGGAAACCGACCGCGCCATGGTCTGCGGCTCGATCGGGCTCAACATGGATATGAAGGAGATCCTCGAAGGCTTCGGCCTGCGCGAGGGCGCCAATTCCGAACCCGCTGAATATGTGGTCGAAAAGGCGTTTGTCGGCTGATCCGAGTCTTCATTTGGTCTTAGCGTCGAGAACGCCCTCCGAAGGGCGTTCCCGAATGCGTTTTACGAGCCGTTTCAAACAGCACTGAACAAGCCATGTCGAAACGGCATGGCCGCGCGAGGCGCCCGCGCGGCACACGATTTATCCGGCCGGACCTAAAGCCCCAGCGCCTCTTTGGCCTGCTCCAGTGCCGCACCCAGCAGTTCCGGGTTGTCCTTGGCCTGCTCGATGGCGGTCTTGAGCGCCGTCTTCTGCACCGGACCCAGATCCGAGCCGTCGATGAACTCGGTCACCTTGTCGAGCGCAAAGCCTTCCACGCTGAACGCGTCGGCCATCGCCGCGGCGGCGTCTTCAGACCCCGTTTCGGCGGCCTCTGCTGACTCTTCGGATGCGGTTTCGGTGGCCGCACCCGTCGCCTCGTCGGCGGTATCCGCGGCCGTTGCTGTGCCTTCGCCGGTCGCCGTTCCGGTCTCTTCGGCCGAGGCTTCCGCGGCGCCGTCCGCAGCCTCTGTTGTTGCCGTCTCGCCAGCCGCTTCGGTCTGGGTCGCGGCCTCCTCCGGCGCAGCCTCGGCGGCGGTTTCAGCAGCCTCTGCCCCGGTTTCGGCTGCCTCCTCTGCCGCTTCGGTTGTTTCCGCCGCCGTTTCGGTCGCGGTTTCAGAAGCGGTTTCCGCAGCACCTTCGGCGGCCTCGCCCGCCGTCTCGGTTGCGTCTTCTGCGGCTTCGGTGGCGGCGCCGGCTGCCTCATCACCGGTTCCGGTCAGTGCCTCGACCGCGCCCTCGACGGCGCCGGCAACGGACTCGACCGTCTCTTCGGCAGCACCCGCCGCCGCATCAATGGCCTCATCGACGGCCTCTTCCGCAGCGTCGGCCGCGGCATCGACCGCCCCCTCGACGGCTTCCTCTGCCGCCTCGGTTGCGGCCCCGACCGCACTCTCCGCCGTATCTGCCGCTTCTTCCACGGCGGTCTCGGCAGATTCGGCCACCGAATCGACCGCCTCCTCGACGCCTTCGGCCGCAGTCTCTGCGATGCTTTCAGCGGCTTCCTCCACCTCGACCGCGTCGGGCGTTTCCACGGTCCCGGTGTCTTCGGCAATCTCGGGTTCGGGTGTTTCCTGCTGCGATTGATAGAGCACATATCCGCCGGCACCTGCGGCGATCAGCAATAGCGCGATGATCCACGTCCTGTTCATCCGAACAATCCTTATATTGAAGCTCGCGGGCGCAGTCATGCGCCCCGCGCCGCACATGGCCCCCGGCTCCTGCCCGCTTCAAGGGGAAAACTCGCGACAGATTGCCCATTCGGCGGGAAATCGCGGTTGAAACGCCGCCCCGCCGCCCGTATCTTGCATCCCTGACTTTGCCAGACACCACCGAAGGATAAACGCCATAGCCCGCAGACCGCACAACGCCCCGCCGCAACGTGATACAGGACCCCGCGTCAACGACCGGATCAGGGCGCCCGAGATACGATTGATCGGAGCTGAAGGTGAAAATGTGGGCGTCGTGCCTCCGGCCCGCGGGCTGGCGCTGGCCGAGGCGGCCGGGCTGGACCTGGTGGAAATCTCTCCCAACGCCACCCCGCCGGTCTGCAAGATCATGGATTTCGGCAAGTACAAATACGAACAGCAAAAACGCGAATCCGAAGCCCGCAAGAAGCAGAAGACCATCGAGGTCAAAGAGGTCAAGTTCCGTCCCAACACCGACACCCACGACTACGACGTCAAGATGCGCAACGTGTTCCGGTTTCTGGAAAACGGTGACAAAGTGAAGGTCACGCTGCGCTTTCGCGGCCGCGAGATGGCGCACCAGCAGCTTGGCCGCGAGCTTCTGGAACGTGTGGCGACCGATGTCGAGGGCACCGGCAAGATTGAGAACATGCCCAAGATGGAAGGCCGCCAGATGGTGATGATGATCGGCCCGGCAAAGTAGGACGGGCCGTCCGCGCTGCGAGACCGGCCAACGGCAACCGAACCGCCCCGAGACTACGGCGGGGCACCGCGCGGCGTTCCCGGCCAGTCCGGTTTCGCGATCTTCGACTTGCACACCAGGCAGTTGCCGCCCGCATCGCCTGCCCGTCGAAGCCGTGGCGCATTTCGCCCATCCGGCACCCGAGCACTGCGCCCGACGCGCGCCCGCCAACAATCGCGCGGCCCCGGCGGGACGGGCGGCAGACAGCGGCAGCTGACGCCGCGAAACCAAATGGCCAGGCCGACGAAGCGTTCACACACGCCTCCGCGCGGCATGGGGCTTGCCGGCGAGGTCGATCTATTCCCGCTCCACCCGCTGTCTTTCCCGACGACCCAAGACCGGAGAACCGAACTTTCCGGCGCACTCATGAACAATACAACGGCTTGATCCCATGTCCGACCACGGGCACCCCGCCGCCGGCCCGGACAGCGCAAACGTGACTCGGAATTGTTCCGTTTGGCTGCCAGTGTGGGTCTGAAGCCGCTTACCCCGCGGAATTGGCCATGCAGCCGAGGGAGGCATGATCGGATATCTGACACTGGCCGCGTTCCTGATGGCGTTCTGCATGATTGCGAACCGCCTGGCCGACAGCATCGTGACCGCGCCGATGGTCTTTCTTGGATTCGGGGTGCTGTTGTCTCTGATCGGACTGGTCCCCGCCGAAGGCTCGGAGGCAGCGCTGCATCTTGTGGCCGAGATCGCGCTGATCGTGCTGCTCTTTCTCGACGCGGCACAGATCGATCAGCGGGCGCTTTTTCGGCGGAACGTGTGGCCGGTGCGGATGCTGGCGATCGGGGTGCCGCTCGGGTTCCTCCTGGGGGCCGCACTGGGCTGGGCCCTGCTGCCCGGTTGGCCGCTGGCCGCGGTTCTTCTGGTGGCGGCGATTCTGGTGCCGACCGATGCGGCACTGGGCCAGCCCGTGATCAGCAACACCGCCGTGCCCGAGCGTCCGCGCCGGGCCCTGACGGTCGAGAGCGGGCTGAACGACGGGCTCGCTCTGCCGCTGGTCCTGATGATGGCGGCACTTGCGGCGCCCTCGGGCATGGCGCCCGAAGGCGGCTGGCTGGTCTTCGGACTGAAGCAGATCACGCTGGGCCCGCTGGCCGGCGGCGCGATCGGAGCCCTTGGCGGGATCGTGCTGCTTTGGGCAAAGCGCACCGGATCGACGGCGGATATCTACGAAGGGATCGCGGCGCTGGCGCTGGCGGCGGCGGCCTATCTGGCCGCGGTTCTGATCGGCGGAAACGGGTTCATATCGGCGTTCTCCGCGGGGCTTGGGTTCGGCGCGGTGGTGCGCGGACGCTGTGCCTTCGTCTATGAATTCACCGAAAGCGAAGGGCAGCTTTTGTCCTGGACCGCCTTTCTGCTGCTTGGCGCGGTACTGGTGCCCGACGCAGCGGCGCAACTGACACCTACCACGCTGGCGCTGATCCTCGGCAGTCTGCTGGTCGTTCGCCCAGTGGCGATCTGGCTGTCGCTGGCCGGAACCGACGCCCGGCCCGTCACCCGGCTTTTCTTTGGCTGGTTCGGGCCGCGGGGGCTGGCGACCGCTCTGTTTGCGCTACTTGTGGTCGAGCAATTGGAGCATGAGATCGCAGAACAGGTGTTACACTTGGCCGTAAACGCGGTCTGGATCAGTGCGGTCTTGCACGGTGTGACCGCAGCGCCCGGAGCGCGTTGGTATGCACGCCACCTTGGCGGAACGGAGAAACGCGCCGAGATGGAGCCCGTCACGCCATCGGCAGAGGCTTTCAAATCACGGCAATCTTGAGCAACGGGGACACAGGAATGAAGAAAACCGCAGTCATGAAGCTTAGCGACCTGCCGGACCGCAAGCCGCGCTATGCCCTGGTGGGCGAGGTCGATCTGGTCGTGGTACGGTTCGACGACGAGGTGTCGGTGTTTTACGGCCGCTGCCTGCACCGCGGGGCGCTGATGTCGGACGGGTTCGTCAGCGGGCGGAACCTGATCTGCGGCGTGCACCATTGGGATTACCGGCTGGACAGCGGCGTGTCGGAATACGCCAATGACGAGGCGTTGCCGAAATTCGCAAGCTGGATGGAAGGTGATGACGTTTACGTCGATGCCGACGAGATTGCGGCCTGGGCGGTTGCGAACCCGCAGCCCTATGACCGCGACGCCTATCTTGGGCTTTATGCCGACCCGTCGCATGGCGAGAAGGAAGAGACCTATACCGGCCTGATCCAGGATTACGCCCGCGACGGGCTGTCGAAGACCGGCCACCATGGCAAGGTCGAGGCGATGGGCGTTCCTCGCGGAACCCTGCCCGATTGGGACGATCTGCAGATTCTGACGGCACAGCTTTCGAAGGCACCGCTGCTCGACGACGACCCGGTCGGAACCGACGTGGTGATCGGGCCGAACGCCCAGAAACCGCTGCGGCTGAAGATCCCGCTTTTCGTGTCGGACATGTCCTTCGGGGCGCTGTCGGAACCCGCCAAGGTGGCGCTGGCGCGCGGGGCGGAGCTTGCCGGGACGGGGATCTGTTCCGGCGAAGGCGGCATGCTGCCCGAGGAACAGGCGGCCAATTCGCGGTATTTCTACGAGCTCGCCTCGGCCCGGTTCGGGTTCAATTGGGACAAGCTGGCAAACGTCCAAGCCTTCCATTTCAAGGGCGGACAGGGGGCCAAGACGGGAACCGGCGGGCATCTGCCGGGCAAGAAGAACAAGGGCAAGATCGCCGAGGTGCGCGGCATCCCGGAAGGCCAGGATGCGATTTCGCCGCCGCGGTTTCCGGACTGGACCGAACCCGCGCAGATCAGGGACTTCGCCGACGAGGTGCGCAGCCGGACCGGGGGTATCCCCATCGGCTACAAGCTGTCGGCCCAGCATATCGAGAAGGATATCGATGCCGCGCTGGACGTCGGCGTCGACTATATCATCCTCGACGGGCGCGGCGGCGGCACCGGTGCGGCGCCGATCCTGTTCCGAGACAATATCAGCGTGCCGACGATCCCGGCGCTGGCCCGCGCCCGCAGGCACCTCGACCGGACCAATCCGGATGTGACCCTGGTGATCACCGGCGGTCTGCGGAAACCGGCCGATTTCATCAAGGCGATGGCGCTTGGGGCCGACGCCGTCGCGCTGTCGAACGCGGCGATGCAGGCCATCGGCTGCATCGCCATGCGGGCGTGCCACACCAACAACTGCCCGGTCGGCATCGCCACGCAGAAACCGCATCTGGTCAGCCGGATCGTGATCGAGAAATCCGCGCGCCAGCTTGCCAACTTTTTCGAGGCTTCTGTCGAACTGATGCAGGTGATGGCGCGCGCCTGCGGTCACAGCCACCTGTCTGAGTTCAACCAAGACGATCTGACAACCTGGAAGCGGGACATGGCGGACCTGTCCGGCGTCGCATTCGGAGGCGTGGCATGAACGATCTCGACTGGATCAGCGTGGGCCCGGCGGACCTGCCGGAGGGGCGGGTCAAGACCGTCTCGGCCGGGAACATCTACATCTGCCTGTCGCATTTCGACGGGCAATGGGCCGCGATGGACAACCACTGCCCGCACCAGGGCGGCCCGCTGGGCGAAGGATCGATCGAGCGCGGCGTCGACGATAGATGCTGGATCCGCTGCCCCTGGCACGGCTGGGATTTCGACCCGTTGACCGGCGCGCCGCCGGGCGGGCACGAAGATAGCGGTCAAATGACCTATCCGGTCGAGGTACGGGACGGCGAGGTGTTCATCGGCCTTAAGCCGGAGCCGCCCCATGAACGCACCGTAACCGACGCCATGGCCGAAACCTTGGTCAATTGGGGCGTTCGCCGTGTCTTCGGCATGGTCGGCCATTCCAACCTCGGACTTGCGGATGCGATCCGCCGCCGGACCGTGGACGGCGAGATGGCCTATATCGGCATCCGCCACGAGGGCGCGGCCGCTTTCGCCGCCTCGGCCTACGGCAAGCTGACCGGCAAGCCCGCCGCCTGCCTGACCATTGCCGGGCCGGGCGCAACCAACCTTTTGACCGGCATGTGGGACGCCAAGGTCGACCGGGCGCCGGTTCTGGCACTGACCGGCCAGGTGCAGACGCAGGTCATGGGCCCCGGTGCGTTTCAGGACATCGACCTGCGCTCGGCCTTCCAGGCGGTCAGCCGGTTTTCGCAGCCCGTGCTGTCGACCTCGCGGCACACCGAACTCGCATCGCTGGCCTGCAAGACCGCATTGGTCGAACGCGACGTCGCGCATCTGATCTTTCCCGACGATGTGCAGACCCAGCCCAGCAGCGCCCCAGCCGCCGGCCCCGACGGCCGGATGGGCGCGCCGGCGGTGAAGCCCGCGGATGCCGATATCGACGCCGCCGCCGGGATGATCAACGCAGCCAGGCGCCCGCTCTTCATCATCGGCCACGGCGCCTGGGAGGCGAAGGACGGAATCGTCGCGCTGGCCGAAACGCTCGGCGCACCGGTGGTGACCACCTTCAAGGGCAAGGGCCTGATCCCCGACAGCCACCCAAACGCGGGCGGCGTTCTGGGCCGGTCCGGCACGCCGATCGCCAGCTGGTTCATGAACGAGGCCGACCTGATCGTGGCGCTCGGCAGCTCGTTTTCCAACCATACCGGGATCACGCCGTCCAAGCCGATCATCCAGGTCGATTTCGAACGCATGCAGCTCGGGCGGTTCCACCCCGTGACCCTGCCGGTTTGGGGCGAGATCGGCGCGTTCTGCAATGCCGTCACACCGCAGGTTGCAAAACACCCCGACGCTCCCGACCAGATCGCGGAACTGGCGGACCGCTGGCGAATGTGGCGGGCCGAAAAACAGGCACGGCTCGCCGAGGAAGGCGACCGCGGCGTGGCCTCCGTCGCGATCTTCGAGGCACTGTCGCGGCTGGCCCCCGAGGACGCGCTGATCGCGGTCGACGTGGGCAACAACACATATTCCTTCGGCCGCTATTTCGAGACCAGGGGACAGCGCGTGATGATGTCGGGTTACCTCGGTTCGATCGGTTTTGCCCTGCCGGCTGCCATCGGCGCCTGGGCGGCGACCCAGGATTTCGAGGCATTTCGCGGCCGCAAGGTGATCTCGGTCTCGGGCGACGGCGGGCTCGGCCAATATGCGATGGAGCTGACGACGCTGGTGAAATACGGCATGGACGTCACCCATGTGCTGTTGCACAACGATGAGCTTGGCAAGATCTCGAAGGAACAGCGCGCGGGCGAATGGCCGGTGTGGGAGACCTCGCTGGTGAACCCGTCCTTCGCCGCCTTCGCGCGGCTCTGCGGCGCCCACGGATCGAAGGTCACCAAGGGCGCTGAGGTCGAGGCCGCGCTGGCCGACGCCCTGGCCATCGACGGCCCGGCGCTTGTTGAAATCATGACCGACACGGACCTGGTTTAGGGAGGCCCGCGATGAGCCAGCAGAAGTCACGACTGGGCGATCCGGTGAGGCTCTCACAGGCCCGCGCCATCGCCCACGCGGCGGTTCAGCCCCTGACCCGGGCGGCGCGGGCCAACCTGCCGGCGGCGGCCGATGACAGTCATTCGAACCTGGAATGGTCGGTGGACCATCAGATGTTCCTGAGCCACCCGCTGGGACCCGGCGACACGCCGAACCAGGCGGGGCTGTCGCTGGCGCCGCTTCGCCTCGTGCTCCTGCGCGATGGAGAGCCGCTCGACGAACTGACACTCGCCGGCCAGCGCCTCGCCCGGGTCACGGATTGGCTCGACAACCGGCTTCGCGAGATCGGCCTGGATCCCGGCGCGGCGGTTGACTTGCCCTATGCCTTGCCCGAAGACGCCGCCGCCATCGACCGCTTCGGCGACGACGACCCCGGTCTGCCGGCGCTTGCCGCCTGGTTTTCGCTCGCCGCCACGGTTCTGACGGAATTCGCCCGGACGTATACCGGCATCGACCCCGGGCCCAGCGCGGTCCGCTGCTGGCCGCACCATTTCGACATCGCGACGTATGTCGGCCTGGAGCGGGGCGATCCGGAGACCGCCAAAGGCATCGGCGTCGGCCTATCCCCCGGAGACGACAGCTATAACCAGCCATATTTCTACGTGAACCCCTGGCCGCATCTCGATGCCACCGCCCTGCCCGACCCGATCGCGCCGGGACATTGGCACACCGAGGGCTTCGTCGGCGCCATTGCCACCGGACGGGAAATTCTGACCGGCGATGATCCGGCGGCCACCGCGGCGACTTTCCTACACGACAGCTTCGCCGCCGGGCGCGAAAGCCTCAGGGCGTGACGCCGTGCCTGTCGCGCCGAAGGTCTTCGTGCATCCGGCGGAGGTGCCGGAGGTCGTACGGGCCGCCGCCGGGATCGTCGGGCAGGCGAAACGGACAGGGCAATCCCAAGCGAGTGCCGGCAAGGTTGCGGATCCGGTCTGGCTGGATGGCGATGACGGGAACGCTGCCAAGGCGCGGCAGCCAGGGAAAATTCGAAACGGCTGAGCCGGTTGATGTATGATCGGTTCAAGGCGACGCTTTTCCGGCCGACGCGTGTCACGAGCCGGACGAAAGGATTGGAGGCTCATGAGACGGAAATTGGTTTTCGTGGTCATTGCTGTCTGCAGGTTTGCCGCCGGGCCGGCCATCGCGGAAGGAAATGACGGGACGGACGCGGGCACACAGGCGTCCGCACCCGAAACCGTTGCCGACATTGCCGCTGCGGAAAAGCTCTACAAACGCGAGTGCAGAGGCTGTCACGGCCCGACTGCCAAGGGCTTGGCCAGCTATCCGAGGCTCGTCGGTCATCCTGCCGACTATATCGCCGGGCGGCTCAAGCAGTATCGCGCTGGCGAAAAGCTTGGGCCGAACACGCCTTTGATGGCCCCGCGGGCAAGAAAGCTGTCGGATGATGACATTTTCAATCTCGCGGGGTTCATCGCCTCGTTGCCGGAATAGAGTCACGCGATAGAGGTGCGTGAACTCCCGGCCGATCATTCATTTCGGCCAGATCGCGCGTGCAGGGGTCGCTGGCTCTTGGGGCCTTTCCGTTCCACCGCTAGGGCCACAACCCGGCACAACCCCAGAATGAGCATTCGCCATTATTGTTGATTTATAAGCGACTACACGGTAGCGTGATGTCGCTGCGAATGGCCTACCATGTGGATCGAGTTTGCCGGTTCGGGCGATAGACACCAAAAAATAAGGGAGGATGATATGTCATTTCGACTAGGTCGCGGCATGGCGCCGCTGGTGGCAGGGGCGGCCATGATTGCATCGCCGGCACTGGCCCAGAATACCACAAGCCTGACGCACACGCTCGTGCTCGACGGGCTTGAGAACCCCTGGGACATGGCGTTCCTTGATGACGGCACGATGTTCTTTACCGAGAAGTGCAAGGGCCTGTCCGTGCGGATGCCGGATGGCTCGGTCATGGCGCTCTACGGCGTGGGTGATACCGAGGGCTATGCATCGAACGGCGAAGACCTGTTCTGTGAAGGTCAGGCCGGCATGATGGGTGTCGCAGTCGATCCCGGCTTTGGCGACAACCGCCGCATCTACGTCTATTCGACCTCCAACAAGGTCACCCCGCACACCAACCGCCTGATGCGGATGGTTGTCAGTGAAGATTTCTCTGGCGTGTCGGACCGCACCGACATCGTCGACGACGTGCCCTACAAGATGGCGGCATCCGATCACCCGTTTGGCGGCCCCGGCGCCCATAACGGTGGACGGGTCCGTTTTGGTCCCGAGGGATTTCTCTGGCTGACCACGGGCGACAACCACAACGAGGACGTGCCGCAGAGCCCGACACTGATGGGGTCCAAGGTGTTGCGCATGGACACCGACGGCAATGCGGCCGAAGGCAATTCCCCGCCCGAGGGCTTTGACAGGCGGACCTATACCTATGGCCACCGCAATGTGCAGGGCATCGCCTTCCACCCCGGCACCGGCAACGCAATCACCGCCGAGCATGGGCCCTGGCATTCGGACGAGATCACATTCCTTGTGAACGGCGGCAATGCCGGATGGGACCCGCGCGGCAACATGGCCGGCCGCGGCGACTGTCCGGACGGATATTGCGGCTATAGCCCCAACCAGATGGAGGGGATGAACCGTTACGAGCGCGCGGCCTTCATGCCGATGACCGATCTCGAGACCTACCCCGACGCCATGGTCCCGATGTGGGACAACAACGGCTGGTCGCAGGGCACCTCGTCGGCCGCCTTCCTGGAGGGCGACGCCTGGGGCGCATGGAACGGTCACATGGTCGTCGGCATCATGGGAATCGGCTTTGGCGGCACCCCGATCGGCCAGCGTATCGACGTGTTCGAACTGTCGGACGACGGAACCGAGGTCTATGACGTTGTCGAGATGACCCTTCCCGAGGGCATGGAGGCCGGGCGCTTCCGGTCTGTCGCGCTTGGGCCTGACGGCAGCCTCTACGCCGCCGTCGACGAGGGCATGATTCACAAGCTCACGCCCTGAGGCTCAAGGTCAACCGGTCGCGCCGCTGTCATGGCGGCGCGGCAACTGCCCCGGCGGCTCAGCCCCCGAACAGAAGATCGATCGGGATTTCAAAGCGTTGGTCGTCGACACGAATGTAGTGCCGGCCGGTCTCAACGCGCCAATCCGTGTCGGTCCCGGCCCCGGACATGGTCGGGTTGGCCGAAACGAACTCTCCGTGGACAAAGAACAGCAGCCGCGAAAAACCGTTTGCGAATGTCGCGACAACGGTGGCGTCCCCACCATCGCCTCGGGACACGCCGACGCCGCAGCGTCCCAGTTCCTGACCTTGCTCTTGCGCACAAGGGATTGCGCCGGTTGCATCGAATTTCTTTCGGCGCGCACGGCGCTTGCTGTCATCCAGACCCATTGCGACAACGCCGTCGGGTCCCCGTGCGGGCAAAAGCGCTTCGGCCAATGCAAATCCGCGGGCACCGCCCCGGAAGGGACGAACCTCGCACCAGATTTGTTCCGCCACGACAGAACAACCGAAATTCGAGAGTATCGCGTCCCCTGGAAGCGTTGCGATAGCGACCGCCTCTGCCGACGGGGTGCGATGCAGGCTGACCTCGACGTCCGGCGCAACTTGCCATCGCCTCACGCCTCCTTGCGCGGGTGACCCGAAGAGATCCGCCTCTATCGCTGCACCGGTTTGAGGCGTCTGGGCCTCGGCACCTGCGAACAGGACCACCGAGACTGCGATCGCAACGATGAGATTGGCGCCATTCATCCGCGTTCCTTGGGCATGTCTGGCCGGGCAGTGGGCATCCTTGGTTTTCCATGTGATGAACCGGAGCGGGTCCAGCACATCCCCGAAGCCATTCAACACCTTGTTGTCGCACCGCATCGATTTCCAGATCCATCACAAGCCAAAGGCACTTCCTCGTTAACCTGAAAATTACCCGGCGGCACGGAGGTAGGTCCAGCACTGGTAAAGTGTGAAGGGGTCGCAGGCTCTCCCCAGGGCATCAAACAGACCAGCAAGGCTTCCGGCACCCGCGTTGCGCGGATGAACCTTGAGCTTGGAGCGAGCCTGCTCAATCGGGGTCAGGTCCGGTGAGGACGGTGGCAGGTGCATTGCCCCCCGCGGCCCTGCTCTTTGCCGCCTGCCGGAAGGATCGCCCGCCGCGCTTGACGTCAGACCAGTTCCGGCGCGACGCGGATCAGCCTCGGTTCGGAGGTCCCGGCGTCCAACTGGCGAAATGCCTCGCCCACCATCAGGTCGGCGCGCTGCCGTATCATGCGCAGCGGAAAACGCGACAGCGTCGCAAAGGGGTCGTGGTCAAAGCATCCGAACGTGGATCGGACAATGTCGCCCTCGGGCAGGCCCGAGAGAAAACGCAGGACCCCTTCGAAACAACCGATTGAATTCACGAAGAGACCTGCCGGCAATTGCCCAAGCCGGGCATACAGGGCCGCGAGCGCCGCCTCGGCCTTGTCACTTTCATAACCGCAGGCCAGCACCTGGCCCGGATCGAACAGGGCCTTCGCGGCTTTGGTTTGCTGGCGGAACCCCAGAATTCGCTCAGCGGACGCGGGCAGGCTCTGCTCTCCGCCGAGGAAATAAAGCCATGTGGCCGGGTCAGCGCTCGATGGCGGTTCCATCACATCCAGTAGCGTTTTGGTCAGCAGGGCGGCACCGCCCGTATTGTCGGTGACGACCGATGGCGCCTCGGCGCAGGGATGGTCGACGAAAACATGCGGCACCCGCGCCTTGCGGCAAGTGTGGGCAAGGCCAAGAGGTTCGGTCGCGCCGGCGATCATCAGAAGGTCGACGGAATATGCGATCAGGCTCTCGACCGAGGAAAGCTGGGCATCCGCGTCGCGACCTGCATGTACGATGGCCGGGCAGAGACCGCGCGCATGCGCCTCTCGGGCGAATTGCTGGCTGAGTTCGGCGAAGAAGCGGTTCTCGTGGTCGGGCAGAACCATCCCTGCAAGACCGGATTCGGCCTTTCGCAACCCTCGCGCCTGCAGGTTGGCGGTGTAGCCTTCGTCGCGCGCGACCTGAAGGATCCTGTCCACCGTCTCCTGCTTCAGGCGTCTCTGCTTCCACTTGTCGTTCAGCGCCGCGGACACGGCCGACGGCGATGCCCCCGCCTTCTGCGCAATATCGTAAATGGTGCTCTTTTGTCCCGATTTCATGAGACCGCGCCCCTTGGTGAAATTGCCTCACGTCCCGCTTGACGAGAATTTTCTTTCTGCCTACCGTTGCTACATCGATTGAGCAACCTTTTACTGGCCCAGTCGAGCCTCGGTCCCGATTGAAGTGGACCCGAAGACATTGCGGCGTTTTGCTGCCGCGTTGGGAGGAAAACATGAAGAAATTTCCGAATGCGGCCGCGGCGGTCGCGTTGGCGGCCTGCGCCAGCGCCGCCAGTGCCGAAACCACCATGGGCATCGTCGTAAAGATCGGCGGAATCCCGTGGTTCAACGCGATGGAGGAAGGCATCAAGGAGCGCGCCGCCGAATTGGGCGTCAGCGCCGAGATGATCGGGCCGACCTCGGCTGACCCTGCGCTGCAGGTGCGCGCCATCGAGGACCTGATCGCCAAGGGTGTCGATGTCATCGGTGTGGTGCCGAACGACGAAGCCGCGCTTGAGCCGGTTCTTAAAAAGGCGATGGACGCCGGCATCAAGGTCGTCGCGCATGAGGGCCCGGGCCTGAACAATGTCGACTGGAACTTCGAGCTGGCGTCGGCCGACGGCTTTGGCGAAGCCCATGCCGAACTGTTGTGCGAAAAGACGGATGAGCCGGGCAAATACGCGGTCTATGTCGGATCGTTGACCGTGCCCCTGCACAACGCCTGGGCGGATGCAGGAATCAAGTGGATCGCCGAGAACTGTGCGGACAAGCTGCAGCCGGTCGGCGACCGCTACGGCGTGGCCGAAAGCGTCGATGACAGCCGGTCGACGGCGCTGGACCTGATTGCGGCGAACCCGGATTTGCGCGGGTTCCTCGCCTTTGGCAGCCAGGGCCCCATTGGCGCCGGTCGCGCCATCGAAGAGCGCCGTCTTGCCGGCAAGGTCCATGTGATGGGACCGTTCTCGCCCGGTCAGGGCCAGAAGCTGCTGAAGAACGACGTGATCTCGGGCGGCTTCATGTGGAACCCGGCCGAAGCCGGACGGGTCTTTGTGACGATGGGCAATATGCTGGTAAACGGCGACGAGATCACCAGCGGGACCGAGATCGAGGGCCTTGGGGTCGTCGAGCCCGATGCGGCGACACGCAACATCATCACGGACAACCTGCTTGAGATCAACAAGAGCACCGTGGACGAACTGGCCGCGAAGGGACTCTGACACCCCTTCGCACTGACCTTGGGGGATCCGCCGCGCGGGTCCCCTTCTCAGGCGCTGCATATCACCATGACAACCGACCCCGACACGGCACCGGCGTTGCGGCTTCGAAACGTCTCGAAGACCTTTGGCGGCGTGAAGGCGTTGCAATCCGTCGATTTCGAGGTGCATGCGGGCGAGGTGCATTGCCTTGCCGGCGAGAACGGCTGCGGGAAATCGACGCTGATCAAGATCGTCACCGGCGTCTACACCCCCGATCCCGGCGGCACGATCGAGCTGTTCGGCGAGCGGATCGCCTCGATCTCGCCGACGAAGGCGCGGGCGCTCGGGATTGCCGTGATCTGGCAGGACCTTGCGCTTTTTCCCCATATGACCGTGGCCGAGAACATCGCTTTCGACGAGATGGTGGGTGTCCTGCCGCGCCTGTCCTTCGGGAGCCGCTACAAGGGCCGTGTCAGGGCGGTGTTGGATCGGCTGAACGTGCCGCTGAATCTCGACACGCGTTTGGGCGATCTGCCGATCGCGCAGCGTCAGATCGTGGCGATTGCACGGGCCTTGCTGGGCGAGGCGCGGCTGGTCTTCATGGACGAACCGACCGCGTCGTTGACCCAGAGCGAAACGAACGCGCTTCTGGACGTGGTGCGGACGCTTTCCGCGCAGGGGATCGCGGTGGTGTTCGTCAGCCACCGCCTGGCCGAGGTGATCGACATTTCCGAACGGGTCACCGTTTTGCGCGACGGTGAGCTGGTCGGCGTCTACCCGACAGAGGGTATGACCCAGTTCAGGCTGGGCGAGCTGATGACCGGCGCCCAGCTGGAAAACGTCGTCCGGGCACAGGACCGCTCGGGCGCCAGGCCGGTACTGGAGGTCGAGGGACTGACGCGACATGACGAGTTCGACAATGTCAGCCTGACCGTCCGCCAGGGCGAGGTGCTGGGCCTGACCGGTCTGATCGGCGCGGGCCGAAGCGAGCTGGCCCATGCGCTGATCGGGATGCGAGCGCCGGATGCGGGCGAAATCAGGCTGGAGGGCGCGCCCGTCCGTTTCAGCTCGATCCGCGACGCGATCGCGCGCGGTGTGGCCTATGTTTCAGAGGATCGGCTGTCGCTGGGTCTGATCCAGCCGCAATCCATCGCCGACAACACGGCGATTTCCGTGCTGGACCGCATTCTCGGCGGGCTTGGGATGATCTCGCCGTCGCGTCAGTCCGAGCTGGTGCGCCATTGGATCGGCGAGTTGGCGGTCAAGATCGGCAAGCCCGAAGACGCCGTTTCGACCCTGTCGGGAGGCAACCAGCAGCGGGTGGTTCTGGCCAAGTGGCTGGCGACCGAACCACGCCTTCTGATCCTCGACAGCCCGACGGTGGGGGTCGACGTGGGGGCCCGTGCCGGCATCTTCCGCATCGTGCGGAAACTGGCGGATGAAGGTCTTGCGATCCTCTTGATCTCGGACGAGGTGACCGAGGTACTTTTCAATGCCGACCGCGTTCTGCATATGGCGGACGGCAAGATCGTTGGCGAATACGACCCCCACTCTACCGGCGTTCCCGAGCTGGAGGCGCGCATCTATGCATGAGTTCTTCCGTACCCACCCGGTGGAAGCGCGACTTTCGGCCGTTCTGCTGTTGATGATCCTGGGGCTGTCGCTGACCACGGATACGTTTCTGACGCTGGGCAACATCACCTCGCTTTTGAACAACAACGCGGTCAACCTGATCTGGGCCGTGGGCCTGCTGGTGGTCCTGATCGCGGGCGGCATCGACATTTCCTTCGCGGTGGCGGCGTCGGTGGTGCAATACGTGGCGGCGCAGGTATTCATCGGTTTGGGCGGCGGCAGCTGGCTGATCGGCTTTGTCGTGGCCGGCCTGCTCGGCATCGGGCTGGGGCTGGTCAATGCGCTGCTGATCCATGGATTCCGGGTGATTTCCATCGTCATCACCATTGCCACCTTCAACGCCTTTTTCGGCCTCTTGATGTTCTTCACCAAGGGGCGCAACATCTATAACCTGCCCGACTGGTGGACCGACCGCATCTTTATCTTCGAGCGTCAGGCGCCGGACGGCACCTGGTCGGAACTGAACCTGTCGGTGGCCGTCATGATTGCCTGCGTGCTGGCGACCTGGGCCCTGATCCGGCTGACGACGCTTGGCCGCCAGCTCTATGCCTTCGGCGACAACCCGGAAGGTGCCCGGCGCGCCGGGGTCAATCTCTGGCAGATGCAGATCGTCGCGTTCGGCTGGTGCGGGATGATGGCGGGGATCGGCGGGCTGATGCAGGTCAACATCGCACAGGAAGTCGTGCCAAACGCGCTTTATGGCCGCGAACTGGACGTGCTGGCCGCCGTGGTTCTGGGCGGCGCGCGGCTTGGCGGCGGGCGCGGCACGGTGATCGGCTGCATTCTGGGCGTGATGTTCGTCGCAATCACGCAAAACGGGCTGAACCTGCTGGGCATTTCGCCCTTCGCCTTCCAAATGATCATCGGGGCGGCGATCCTAGTGGCGATTTCGTCTTCGAACCTGTCCTTCCGCCGGTGGACCAGGTCGCGCGAAACCGAAGCCCGGCTGACCGAAAGCGCGACATGAGCCTGCGGGACCGCATCCCTGCCGCGCTTGGCGCCGAGACCTTGCCGCTCCTGGGCTTTCTCGGAGTGGTCTTTCTGGCCTTCTCGCTGGCCACGCCGCTGTTCCTGACAGGCGCGAATCTGCGGTCGATGGCGTTTCAGATGCCTGTGCTGGGATTGCTGACACTGGCCATGCTGGTGCCGATCCTGTCGGGCGGGCTGAACCTGGCCATCATCTACCAGGCCAATATCTCGGGGCTGGCGCTGGCCTGGGTGTTGATCCAGTTCGGCGGGCCGGACGCCAGTATCGGCGCCTTTGTCCTGGGAACGGCGCTGGCCGTGCTGGCAGGCGCCGCGTCCGGGGCCGCCATGGGCGCGGTCGTGGCCTATGTCGGCGCACATCCGATCCTGGTCTCGCTTGCGATGATGATCTTTCTGCGCGGCCTGGGAGAATTCCTGACCCGGGGTGGCGACATCTCGGGCTTTCCGGAATTCATGAACGTTCTCGGTCATGGCAGCCTGATCGGCGTTCCGGTCCCGATGGTCGTTTTCATCCTGGCCGCCATCCTGTGGCACATCATGCTAAAGCGCTCGCGGCACGGGTTCTCGGTCTACATGGTCGGATCGAACATCCAGGCTTCGGAATACTCCGGCATCCCCACACGCAGGACGCTGGTCCTGATCTATGCCATCTCGGGCGTGATCTGCGCAGTCGCGGGACTCGTCATGGCCGCGCGCTTCAATTCGGTTCGCGTCGGCCATGGCGAGGCGCTTTTGCTGGTCACGGTTCTGGCCTGCTTTCTGGGCGGCATCGATCCCTTCGGCGGCTTCGGGCGTGTTCTGCCGGTGGCCATTGCCCTGATGATCCTGCAAGCACTTTCATCAGGTCTGAATCTGATCGGCGCCAACCAGCATCTTTCAACCGCCGTCTGGGGCCTGTTTCTGATCGCCGTCATGGCGCTCAGATGGGTCGGGATGCGATGGCGCGACAGACAACGAAAAGGAACATGACGATGGAAGGGTTCGGAGTACATACAAGCATGTGGACCATGCATTGGGACCGCGCAGGTGCAGAGCGAACGATTCCGGCTGCCGCGGCCTACAAGATGGATTTCATCGAAGTCGCGCTTCTGGACACCAGCATCGTCGACGCGGAGCACACGCGCGACCTTCTGGCCAAGCACGACATGCGCGCCGTCTGCTCGCTGGGTCTTCCGCAGGAGAGCTGGGCCTCGGTCAACCCCGACGGCGCCATCGAGCATCTGGTCGACGCCATGAACATGACCAAGAAGATGGGGGCCGAGGCCCTGTCGGGTGTGACCTATGGCGGGATCGGCGAACGCACGGGCGTGCCGCCAACCCAGTCGGAATACGACAACATCGCCCGCGCGCTGGAGGCGGCGGCAAAGCACGCCAAAAGCCTTGGCATCGACTTCGGGATCGAACCCGTGAACCGCTACGAGAACCATCTGATCAACACCGGCTGGCAGGCCAGGGAGATGATCGAGAAGGTCGGGGCTGACAATATATTCATTCATCTCGACACCTACCACATGAACATCGAGGAGAAGGGCGCGGGCAACGGGATCCTCGATGCGCGCGAGCACCTGAGGTATATCCACCTGTCCGAAAGCGACCGGGGAACGCCCGGCGAAGGCACCTGTGACTGGGACGAGATCTATGCCACGCTTGCGGCCATCGGGTTCAAGGGCGGGCTGGCCATGGAAAGCTTCATCAACATGCCGCCGCAGGTGGGCTATGGCCTGGCCATCTGGCGTCCGGTCGCCGAGTCTTTCGAAGAGGTGATGGACAAGGGCCTGCCCTTTCTGCGCAACAAAGCCGCGCAGTACCGTTTGATATGAGCCGGGAAATTTCCGAAGAGGCCCTGGCCGATCATTTGCTTGGGTTCGACCCCGCGCGGCGCATCATTTGCGCCGTGGCCGGCGCGCCGGGATCGGGGAAATCGACACTGGCCGAAGCCCTGGTCGCCCGCCTGAACGCGGCAGAACCCGGAACCGCCGAGGTCTTTCCCATGGACGGGTTCCACTACGACGACCTCTATCTTGTGCCTGCCGGACTGCGGCCGCGCAAAGGGGCACCCGACACTTTCGATGTGGGCGGGCTTGCGTCCACGCTGGCCCGGCTTCGCGCGAACGAGGAAGACAACGTGGCGGTGCCGGTCTTCGACCGCGAGATCGAGATCGCCCGCGCCGGAGCGCGGCTGATCGACCGCTCGGTCCGCATCCTTGTGGCGGAAGGCAACTATCTGTTGCTTGACAGGCCGCCATGGACGGCCCTGCGGGCGTTTTTCGACGTCACCGTGACGCTGGACGTGCCCGAAGAAGTGCTTCGCGACAGGCTCGGCGCTCGCTGGAAGGGCTTTCAGCTGAGCGCGGCCGAGATCGCGGACAAGGTGGAAGAGAACGATCTTCCGAACGGCAGGCTTGTCCGAGAGCACGGCGCGACCGCCGATTTCGTGATCCGATATCGGGATTGACCGGCGCTGGGGAAATCACAGGTCTCGATGTCGGCATAACCGACATGGACCTCCGGGCGGGGAAAGCGCCGGCGAACCCCTGGGAAATCCGCCGCATAGCGATGCGGCCCGACAATACCTGACACATCCCGTGCTGCGCTTATCGACCTTTGTGCCGGTCTCCTCGGGTCAGGATGAATGTCAAAAAGCCCCAGTGCGCAGGCGATTCACCAAAAGATCGTCGCGGAGGATTTGCTCCTCCAGAGCGGCGAGTTCGGTGATATCCCAATTGGCACTCAGATACCGGCCTTTGGCCCAGTCTGCCTGACCCGAGGATAGCCAGACGGCAAAACTGGCCGCCAGATCCGGGGTGTCGACGAGGTATTCGTGCATGTGATCCGGCATGTTCCGCCCAAGCTCGGTCGCCACGCCGCCAGGATGCATGGCAAAGCACTTTATGCCGTCTTCGCCGTGATCGCTCTGCACGAATTCGCACAGGCGATTGATCGCATGTTTCGCAGTCTGGTAGTCGGAGGCTCCGGGCATCACCAGCTGCGCGCCGATGGACGACAGCAGGATGAGGTGACCGCCGCTGCGTCCCTCCGCGGCGCGGATCCTCGCGCTTTCGATCAGGTGGGGCAGAGTGAAGCGAATGACGTGATAGCTGCCCTGCACGTTCACCTGCCAGTTTCGCCACCAGCCTTCGGGATCGCTGTCGCCGATCTTCACCCAAGGCCCAAGGTAGCCGGCATTCGCATCGGCCACGTCGATGCCGCCGAACTGCGCAACGCAATCCGCGACCGCGGCCTCGATCTCTGCCGCATCGGTGACATCGCAGACCGAATAGCTGCACTGCGTGTCCGGATTGGCCGTCGTGGCCAGTGCCTGCGTCTCCTTCAGGGCCGCCTCTGTCCGCGCGGTGAGGTAGATCGCCTTGGCCCCGGCCTCGGCAAAGGCGACGGCGGTGGCCTGGCCGATCCCGCGCGAGGCCCCGGCGATGAATACGGTCTTGCCGGCAGCACTCCCCTTCATGGCTGCACGCGGGTCGATTGCTGCATAGCGGTCGTGATGCGCCGTCAGGTCGAGGAACTGAGTTTGAATGGATGACATCGGGGACTCCTTTGCTGCTGCATACAGAGTTAGCTCTGACGGTCCATTCCTGCCTGCCTCATCCTCCACAATATCTATCAATTTCTCCGAAGTCCTGAATTATGCGCTGTGCCAGACGCAGGTCACTGATAGAACATGGCATCAAGGAGTATCCATGGACCTTTCACATCTCATCGACATGGCAACCCGCTACAACGCTGACACAATGGCAGATACTCAGCGATTGCCGCACTTGTCCGTCTATCGAAGATACGCGGTTAGCGATATCGAAGCCATGGTCTACGAGCCCGTCATATGCCTGATCCTGCAAGGAAGCAAAGTTACAGGCATCGGCGATCGGCGGGTACAGCTTCGGCCCGGCGATGCGCTGCTGGTCAGCCACGACCTGCCCGTCCTGTCCCGGATCACCGACGCGAGCGCTGAAGAACCCTATATCGCGGTGATCCTGTCGCTGGATCTCGGTCTTGCCCGCAGCCTTTACGGCCAGGTTGCCGACGCGCCCGCCTCCGCCTCCGAAGCCGAACCCCTGTCGGCCCGGCCCGCCGATCCGGCCTGGCTTGCTCCGCTGACCCGGTATTTCGAGTTGATGGACAGCCCTATGGACGCGAAGGTGCTGGGCCCGTCCACCCTGCGGGAAATCCATTACCGGCTTCTGACCTCTCCGATAGGACGCATGCTGCGCCGCCTGCTGGTCGCAGACAGCCACGCCAGCCGGATCGCAAAGGCCATCCAAACGGTCCGCGCCGATTTCCGGTCGCCGCTCAGTGTTCCGGAGCTTGCCAAAACCGCGGGTATGAGCGCGTCGTCCTTTCACGAGCATTTCAAGTCGGTCACGGGGACGACGCCGCTGCAGTATCAAAAGGACCTTCGTTTGATCGAGGCACGCGCATTGCTGGTGGAACAGGGCCAGACGGTGTCCGAGACCGCCCACGCCGTGGGATATGAAAGCGCTACGCATTTCAGCCGAGACTACAGCCGCAAGTTCGGCTTGCCCCCGAGCAGAGACGCGCGTGTCAACCTGTCCGCCCTTCAGGAAACACTGTCCGAGACAGCCAGTCGGCCGACGTCCGCCTGAGACATGAATGCCGGCAGGCATCGGCTTGTGGGGCCGCCGTTCCAGGCCAACGTGCCATGGTCGGGTGTCGACCCCCGAATGGCCGAGAGGTGCGTCAATCAACCGAATACACGCTCAAGGCCGAATGGTGCGATGCCGCCCGACGTAAGTCGGGGAGGTCACCTCCCCTCGACCTCAAGACAGGTCACTGCTGTTTATCGGGACGACCCTAACGCCCGCATCTCGGAGCGCGGGAATGCCCGCCAAAGCCAGATAACAGACGACCGAACAAGTCTTCCCGGCTTTCGGCATATCGCGAAACCAGCAACTGAAAATCGAACTCCCTCTGCAACGCTGGCCACTTGGCTGCGGGGTTATGAAGCGGCCTCCAAAAAAAAATCCGGGGCGGTCGTCGTTGTCCTCCGTTTCCCTGACAATCGCGGCGGACCCCTTCAGTGGGGGGATGATCAAATACTGTCGCCAACACCAGGCGCCGGCATGAACTGGGCCCCTTCTCTGCGAGCAGTAGCGTGTGAGGAGCAAAAAATGCCTCGTCGGCCTACCCCGCACAAACCGCAACGTTCAGCGAGCGGAAAAGACACCATACCGCCTACTCATCGTATCGGGTGAGCGTCAGATTGAACGCCGCCACAAACGGAATCACCAATTCAGGATTGCGCAGGTAGACGGCAACCGCCGAATGCCCCGGGAGCGTATCGCCACACCACGCGTATCCCTCTCGCCCGGCATGCGCATCGAGCCAGTCATACATTTGCTCGAAGGTTCGGCCGAACCCGCGTTCCGGTACATCGATGCGGAGCCGGATCGGAAAGGTCCGCTCTGCCACCCGTTTACCGTCGCTGCGGCTGCGCGTTCTCATTTGCCTCTAGAATGGAATTGTCCGCCGGTGTGGTAGAACTTGACGGCACAGCCCTCGCCTCGACCTTTGCCGCATCGTGCGGATGCAAGCGATTGCAGCGACCGGTAGAGCGGTGCCGTCGCCCCGAACCGCCGCGCCAGGTTGCTGCGCCGGTACGCTCCGCTGCGACCACAATCCCAGCAGAGCAACACGACGAAACTCACGCCCATATCGCCGATCCGCGCCGGGACCGCGCGGGCGGGCTTGGCCAATCGGGTAACCTCGCTTCGTCCGCCGGATGGTGAAAACAGGTCCATGACGTGAACAAATAGAGAACATGTGAAGCATCCCCAACATTCCTAAATGTCTAGGTTGTGTTTGCGATCGGGCGCTGCCACAGCGCCATGTCTGCACTTGAGCATGGGCGCCGTTCGCCGGTCTCGATCTCTTGCCTTGATCGCCAACGTTCCGGACTCGGGCAGGATCCTGGTGGTGGTTCTGAGTGCGCTGTGAAGATGACAAGCATCCGAACCTCCACAAGCAACCCAACAGTCGAATCCGTGCATTTTTCCGCTGGACACCCTCAAGCGGTTGGTGGTGGCTGAAGATGATGATAGCGGTCGTGGCGAGCGCGATTTCCTGGGGATTGAAGCTTTGGCGCCTGGTTCGGAATTGGCGTCATACTGGCGAAATGGGGGGAGACTATGGCTGAATTCAACACGGACGTATTGATCATCGGAACGGGGCCGGCGGGGTCGGCGACGGCGGCACTGCTGTCGAGTTACGGCGTCGAGAACGTGGTGGTGAACCGCTATCGCTGGCTGGCGAACACGCCGCGTGCGCATATCACCAATCAGCGCTGCATGGAGGTGCTGCGCGACCTCGGGCCCGAGGTGGAGGCCGAGGCCTATCTGCATGGCACCCATCAGGATCTCATGGGCGAGAACATCTTTTGCGAGAGCCTTGCGGGCGAGGAAATCGGCCGGATGAAATCCTGGGGAAAGCACCCGCTTAGCCGGGCCGCGCACCAGCTCGCCTCGCCCTGTCACATGATCGACCTGCCGCAGACCTTCATGGAACCGATCCTGTTCGGGGCGGCCTGCCGCCGTGGCACCCAGGCGCGCATGTCGACCGAGTACCTTCGTCACGAACAGGACGCCGACGGGGTCACGACGACCGTGCACGACCGGTTGTCTGGCCGCGAATACGACATCCGGTCGAAATACCTCGTCGGGGCCGATGGCGGCAATTCCCTGGTGGCCGAGCATTGCGATCTGCCGTTCGACGGGCAGATGGGGGTCGGCGGATCGATGAATATCCTGTTCCGCGCGGATCTCTCGAAATACGTCGCACACCGGCCCTCGGTGCTCTACTGGATCATGCAGCCGGGCGCGGATGTGGGCGGCATCGGCATGGGGCTGGTACGGATGGTGCGGCCGTGGAACGAGTGGCTGATCGTCTGGGGCTACGACATCAACCAACCCGAACCCGAGGTGACCGAGGCGTTCGCGACCGGCGTTGCACGGCAGCTGGTGGGCGACCCGGAGCTCGAGATCGAACTGCTGTCGGCCAACACTTGGACGGTCAACAACAAATACGCAACGCACATGCAGAAGGACCGCGTGTTCATCATGGGCGACGCGGCGCACCGGCACCCGCCTTCAAATGGCCTGGGGTCGAACACCTCGATTCAGGATGCCTTTAACCTGGCGTGGAAACTGGCCGCCGTCGTCAGGGGCCAGGCCGGCGCGGGCCTGCTCGACAGCTATTCGGAGGAACGCGCGCCGATCGCCAAGCAGATCGTGACCCGCGCGAACCAGTCGATCGAGGAATTCGGCCCGATTTTCCAGGCCCTTGGCATGACCGGCGGCACGGATATCGAGAAGATCAGGGCCGGCATGGCGGCCCGCACGGATGCCACGCCCGAGGCGGAGGCGCAGCGTGCCGCGATCCGCGAGGCCATCGCCTTCAAGAAGTACGAATTCGACGCCCACGGGGTCGAGATGAACCAGCGCTACAAATCCGGCGCCACGGTCACCGACGGTCAGGCCGAGCCGGCGTTTCAGCGGGACGCGGAATTGCACTATCAGCCGACCACATGGCCCGGCGCGCGGCTGCCGCATGTCTGGGTCTTTGACCACGATTCCGGCGAGCAGGTCTCGAGCCTCGATCTGTGCGGCCATGGCGCCTTCACGGTTTTTACCGGCATCGGGGGCGAGGCTTGGGTAGAGGCTGCCGGCGCCGTGGGTATGGAATTTGGGCTGGGGATCGCCGCCCATGTGATCGGTCCGCGGCAAGCCTATGTGGACCATGTCGGCGACTGGGCACGGGCCTCGGAGATCACCGATACCGGCTGCCTTCTGGTGCGTCCGGATCACCATGTCGCCTGGCGCGCGGACAAGATGGCGGACGATCCGGCGGGTGAGTTGCGGCGCGTGTTGACGCAGGTCCTCGCGCGTTGAGGGTCCGTCGACCACCCGTTTGGCCTATGCGTTGAACGTGACCCTCCACTGTTTCAGCGTCGCCTGGAGGTCGGATTTTATCCTGTCATACCGGGTGCTTGGCACCGGGACCGAGAGCGCGTAGATCTCTCCGCCCGGATCGACGATGGCAAAGCCGGCCGCGCAAATCCCCTCGGTGTGTTCGTTTTCGTCCGTGGCGAGATCCCCTGCGCGGATCAGGTCGATCTCTTTCAGCAGGTCCGTCAGAGGCGCGCCCGGGCGGCCCTCTGCCTCGAACTCGGCAATGATCAGTTTCGCCGCCTGCGCTGGGTCGAGGCAGGACAGCGCGGCCTTGCCGTTGGCGGTCGTCGTGAGCGGAAACCGCTCGCCGATGCTCGAGACCGTGCGCAGACGCTGACGGCCGACGATCTGATCGACGAACAGCATCTTACCGCCGTCGAGCACCGCCAGATCCACGGTCTCTCCGGTCGCCTCGGCGATGCCTTGCATCAGCGGGCGCAGCCGGTCCCGCGCATCGCGCGCCGAGGCCTGGGCAAGGGTCTGGATTTGCGGCCCGAGCCTGATTCCCCCGTTGCCGGAATCGGTGGTCACGAAGCCCTCGGAGCCTAGCGCGCTGACGATGCGCTGTACCGTAGAACGGGGCAGCTTCACCTTGCGCGCGATCTGACCAAGGCTCAATCCGCCGGTGTCCTCGGCCAGGGTGGCCAAGATATCCGCCGCCCGGGAAATCACCTGAATCCCCTGATTTTTATGATCCTTTTGGACGTTCATTCCGAACCCGCAAACCTTCCGGAAACCACACAGCGGTCGCCTGACGCTAAACTGCACCATGAGGAAAATCAAGGATTGACCGCAATACGGTACATATGCACCATGATGCGAAACATAACGAAGACGCTTGGGAGGATACGATGGTCACCATTCGCGGCATCGAGTTTCAGGGCAATACCGACAACGACATGGGGCTGGAGTTCTACAACCTCAGCCACCGCTACGGGTTCCAGTGTCCGAACTGGCCGTATTTCCGCGACGTGCAGATCGAGCGGATGCATTACATGGCCAAGTCCGGCGTGCTGAGCCAGACGCTCACCACGACGATGCATGTCACCACGCATATCGATGCACCGGCGCATGTGGTGCAGGGCACGCCGTTCATCGACGAGGTGCCGCTGCCGCACTTCTTTGGGTCCGGGCTGGTGGTGTCGATCCCCAAGAAGAAGTGGGAGCAGATCACCGCCGACGATCTGGAGGCCGCCTGCGGCCATGCAATCCGCAGGAACGACGTGCTGATCATCAACACCGGCTGGCATCATCAGTATGAGGACGGCGATTACTTTACGCATTGTCCGGGGCTTGTGCCATCTGCCGGAGAGTGGATGGTGGAGAAGGGGATCAAGGTCGTGGGCCATGACACACAAGCCAATGACCATCCGCTGGCGACCGCGATCGGGCCTCACAGGAACGGGCCGCTGCACCCGCATCTTGCCGAGGAATACAAGGACTGGTCGGGCGGGATTGCTTGGGACGAAGCCTTTCCCGAGTGGGAGCCGGTGCACCGGATCCTGTTCAACAACGGCATTCTGGGCATCGAGAACGTGGGCGGCGATCTGGATGCGGTGACCGGCAAGCGCGTGACCTTCGCCTTCTTCCCGTGGAACTGGGACCGCGGCGATGGCTGCATTATCCGGTTGGTGGCGATGGTCGACAAGGCTCAGCAGTACCGGATCGAGGCCGGCGAGGCGTTCTGATCGGTGCCCGGGCCCGGTGGAGGGCTCTTGTCGGACACCGACATCGGCTTGAGGGAGATCGCGGACATGCTGATCAAACGTTTCGAGGACGCTGTGCCCTATGAGGCTCCCAATCACTGGGGGGTCACGGGGCTGCGGCTGCAAGGGTTCGAGGACGGCGGGCCGGAAAACCAGTGGGTCGGGTTCAGCCAGTTTCTGCCCGGCGGCGGCGCGGGGCCGGATTCGACGCCGTTCGAGAAGATCTATGTCGTGCTGGACGGCGAGATGACCATCGAGTGGGACGGCAAGACGGAGGTCTTGCGCGCGATGGACAGCTGCACTGTGCCGCCCGGCCAGGTGCGTCGGATCGAAAACAAGTCGAACCACGTCTGCAAGATGCTGGTGGTGATCCCCTATCCCGACGGAGGGCGTCCGAAATGAGCCTCGACAATCCACTGTCGTTCTTCGACGTCTCGGGCAAGGTGGCGCTGATCACCGGCGCCTCGGGCGCCTTTGGTGCCGTCGCCGCGCGGTGCTTGTCGGGGGCTGGCTGCAGGGTCGCGCTGGCGGCGGGCAATGCCGAGGCGATGGCCGAGGTGGCCGCAGGCTGCAAGGGCGAAACAGTGCAGATCAACGCCCGGCCGGACAGCGAAGCGGCCTGCGACGATCTGATCGCAAAGACCGTCGAGGCGTTCGGGCGGATCGACATCCTCGTCGTCGCGTCCGGCATGAACAAGGTCGCCAAGATCGACGAGATGGAAGCCGGGACCTTCGACGCGGTGATGGACGCCAATGTCACGCAAAGCTGGCTGATGGCGCGGGCGGCGACCAGGCAGATGAAGGCGCAAGGCGACGGGGGCAAGATCGTGCTGATGTCCTCGGCGCGCGGGCTGTTGGGGCATCCGGCGGGCTACACCGCCTACTGCGCCTCGAAGGCGGCGGTGGACGGGATCACCAAGGCGCTGGGTTGCGAGCTCGGCCCGACCGGCATCACCGTGAACGCCATCGCGCCGACGGTGTTCCGTTCGCCGCTCACGGCCTGGATGTTCGGCGACGACGACAACGCCAAGGCGGTGCGCAGCGGGTTTCTGGCCCGGGTCCCGAAGGGCCGGTTGGGCGAGCCGGAGGACCTCGCCGGGCCTCTGTTGTTCCTGGCCTCGAAAGCGTCGGATTTCTACACCGGACACATCCTTTACGCCGATGGGGGCTATACCGCCGGATGACGCGCATCGCCGTCATAGGGGGCGGTCTAATGGGCCACGGCATCGCGCTGACATTCGCGCGGGCGGGCCACGGCGTCTCGGTGGTGGACCCGGCGCCCGAGATGCTGGAAAGCGTTCCGGCGCGGGTGGCGGAGAGCCTGGCGCTGCTTGGCGCCGAGCAGGCAGAGATCGACGCCGCCCTGGCCCGGCTCACCCTCTGCCCCTCCCTCCCCGATGCGGTGGCGGCTGCCGATGTCGTCTTCGAGGCCGCACCGGAGAAGCTCGAGCTCAAGCAGGCGATCTTTGCAGAGATCGAAGGCCATGCGCCTTCGCAGGCGATTCTCGCCTCGAATACCTCCGTCATCCAGATCTCGAAGATCATGGGCGGCCTCGAAACGCGCCATCGCGCGCTCGGCACGCATTGGTGGAACCCGCCGCATATGATCCCGCTGGTGGAGGTTGTGAAGACCGAATGGACCGACCCCGCCCTGGCAAGGGCCATGTTCGACCTGCTGGCCGGGGCCGGCAAGACCCCGGTGATGGTCGAAAAGGACGTGCCCGGCTTCATCGGAAACCGGCTGCAGCACGCGCTCTGGCGCGAGGCCGTGAGCCTCGTGGAAAATGGCATTTGCAGTGCAAAGGCCGTGGACGACGTGGTCAAGGCCAGCTTCGGGCGGCGGCTCGCGGTGCTGGGGCCGCTGGAGAATGCCGACCTCGTGGGCATCGAGCTCACGCAGGACATCCACAAACAGGTGCTTTTCGATCTCGACGCGCGGCCCGCGCCCTCGCCCTATCTGCAAGAGCTCCGCGACCGGGGTCGCACGGGAATGGCCGTGGGGGCTGGATTTAGGGATTGGGAAAACGGCGATCTCGCTGCTACCAAGGAGAGGGTCGCGGATCACCTGAGAAAACTAGAGGCAATCTTGCCCGACGGATCCGGACACATGGGAGGAGAGACATGAAGACGACGACACGGCGCCAGCTATTGGGTGGACTGGCCGCGGGAGTTGCGACCCCGGCGATCCTGCGCAGCACGCGCGCCTACGCGCAGAGCCCGACGATCAAGGTGGGATTCGTGACGCCCTCGACCGGGCCGTTGGCCGGGTTCGCGGAGGCGGATGACTACATCTTGGAAGGCCTGCGCGCGCATTTCGCAGGCGGCGTGATGAACAACGGCAAGTCCTACAATATCGAGATCATCAAGAAGGACAGCCAGTCGAACCCGAACCGGGCTGCCGAGGTCGCGGCCGACCTGATCCTGGGCGACGAGGTCGACATCATCACCGCCGCGGCGACGCCCGACACCACCAACCCGGTGGCCGATCAGGCCGAGATCAACGAGGTGCCCTGCATCACCACCGACGCGCCCTGGCAGCCCTATTTCTTTGGCCGCGGCGGCAATCCGGCGGAGGGGTTCCAGTACACCTATCACTTCTTCTGGGGGCTCGAGGACGTCATCGCCAACTTTACCGGGCTCTGGAACGACAGCGGCGTTGCGAAAAAGGTCGGCGGTCTGTTCCCGAATGACGCCGACGGCAACGCCTGGGGCGACCCGGAGCTTGGCCTGCCGAAGCCGCTGGCCGCGCAGGGGTTCGAGCTGACCGATCCGGGCCGGTTCCAGCCGCTGAACGACGATTTCTCGAACTATATCGGTGCGTTCAAGGATGCGGGGTGCGAGATCGTGACCGGCGTGATGATCCCGCCGGATTTCGGCACGTTCTGGTCCCAGGCGGCGCAGCAGGGGTTCCGGCCCAAAGTGGCGACGATCGGCAAGGCGCTGCTGTTCCCGTCGGCCATCGAGGCCCTGGGAGACCGGGGCATCGGGTTGACGACCGAGATCTGGTGGTCGCCGAACCATCCGTTCAATTCGTCACTGACGGGGATTTCCGCGGGCGACCTGGCGGGCGGGTATTCCGCCGCGACCGGGCGGCCCTGGACCCAGCCCATCGGGTTCAAGCATGCGCTCTTCGAGGTGGTGGCGGACGTCGTGTCGCGCGCCGAGGATCTCGACGACTACGAAGCGATCGCCGCGGCGATCAAGGGCACCGACATGTCGACCATCGTGGGCGAGGTGAACTGGGCCACCGGGCCGGTGCCGAACGTGTCGAAGACGCCGCTGGTGTCGGGGCAGTGGCAGAAGAGCGGGGACGTTGTCGAGCTGGTGATCACCAATAACAGCCACGCCCCAGAGATCCCGGTGGGCGGCGAGTTGCAGCTGTTGAGCTGAGGCACGGGTCTTGTCCGCCATTCTGTCGATTTCCGGCCTGCGGAAGAGCTTTGACGCCGTTGTCGTCGCTGATGACACGACCTTTGATGTCAGGAACGGCGAGGCGTTGGGGATTCTGGGGCCGAACGGGGCGGGCAAGACCTCTCTTTTCAACCTGATCACCGGGGCGCTGAAGCCCGATGCCGGGCGGATCGCCTTCGCGGGCGAGGACATCACCGGGTTTTCGGCCGCCGCGCGGTGCAAGCACGGCATCGCGCGGTCGTTTCAGATCCCGCAGCCCTTCGGCGGGATGACGGTGTTTGAGAACGCTTTGGTCGGGGCCACGCAAGGCGCCGGGATGCATGGGGCCGAGGCGGAGGAGCATGCGCTCGACGTCTTGCAGCAAACCGGGTTGATGCCGAAGGCCAACCTGCGCGCCGGAGCGTTGTCTCTGCTGGAACGCAAGCGGCTGGAACTGGCGCGGGCGCTGGCAGCCAGACCGCGGCTGTTACTGCTGGACGAAATCGCCGGCGGGCTGACCGATGCCGAATGCGTGGAACTGATCGACACGATCAAGCGCATCCATGCCAGCGGTACCACGATCATCTGGATCGAGCATGTGCTTCACGCGCTCTTGGCCGTCGTCGAGCGGGTGATCGTGATAGATTTCGGCAAGCAAATTGCCGAGGGCGACCCGAACACGATCATGGAGCTGCCCGAGGTCAAGGAGATCTACCTGGGGATCGATGCCGATGCCTGAGGTTTTGTCCCTAAACGCGCTCGATGCGCGCTACGGCGACTTCCAGGCTTTGTTCGGGGTCGACATGACGCTGGCCGAGGGCGAGGTCATCGCAATCATCGGCGCCAACGGGGCGGGCAAGACGACGATGCTGCGCTCGATCTCGGGACTTCTGAAGAACAAGCCCGGACAGATCGTCTATCGCGGCCGGCCCATCGGCGGCCTGCGCGCCGATGTGGTGGCTCACTTGGGCATCGCGCTGGTGCCCGAGGGACGGCAATTGTTCCCGTCCTTGTCCGTAGAGGAAAACCTGCTGCTGGGCGGCAAGGTCGGGCGGCCGGGGCCCTGGTCGCTGGAAAAGGTCTATGACCTGTTCCCGATCCTGAAGGAGCGGCGCCGTCAGGCCTCGACCTCGCTGTCGGGCGGGCAGCAGCAGATGGTGGCAATCGGCCGGGCGCTGATGGCGAATCCGGACCTGGTTATGTTTGATGAGATCAGCCTCGGGCTCGCCCCGGTGGTGATCAAGTCGATCTACGACGCGCTGCCCGGCATTGTCGGCGAGGGCATGACCGCGATGATCGTCGAGCAGGATATCCTGAAGGCGCTGTCGGTCTCGTCCCGTGTCTATTGCCTGCAAGAAGGCCGCGTGTCGCTGGAGGCGCGGACCGAGGACGTGACCCACGACCAGATCACCCAGGCCTATTTCGGGGTCGTGGCATGATCGAGTGGGTCGGCGCCATCGTGCAGGGCACGCTGTTGGGCGGGCTTTACGCCCTGTTTGCCGCCGGTCTCAGCCTGATCTTCGGGGTGATGCGGCTGGTGAATATCGCCCATGGCGACCTGATCGTGCTGGCGGCCTATCTTGGGCTGTCGACGACGTTGATGTTGGGCGTGCATCCGTTCGTGGCGCTGATCGTGGTGATGCCTCTCATGGCGGCGATCGGCTATGCTCTGCAGCGCGGGGTGCTGAACCGGACTTTGGGACCGGATATCCTGCCGCCCCTGCTGGTAACCTTCGGGTTGTCGGTGATCCTGCAGAACGCGCTGCTCGAGGGCTTCACCGCCGATCCGCAAAAACTGAACGGCGGGGCGATCGAGACGGCGAGCCTGGCGGTCGGAGGCCTGGCGGTGGGCGTTCTGCCCCTGTTGACCTTCGCCATCGCGGTCGCCGTGATCGCCGGGCTGCAATGGGTCTTCTACGCCACCGCCCTTGGCCGTGGATTCCGGGCGGTGAGCGACAACCAGGACATCGCCCAGATCATGGGGCTCAACAAGGCGCATGTCTTCGGCCTGGCCATGGCGCTGGCGCTGGCGGTGACGGCCATTGCCGGGATCCTTCTGGGCATGCGCACCAGCTTTGACCCGGCGATCGGCGGTGGCCGGCTGATCTTCGGCTTCGAGGCGGTGATCATCGGCGGCCTGGGCAATCTGTGGGGCACGCTCGCGGGCGGCGTGATTCTGGGCGTGGCGCAGACGCTGGGCGCCAAGATCGACCCGGGCTATCAGGTGCTGGCCGGGCATATCGCGTTTTTGGTGGTGCTGGCCGTGCGGCCCAATGGGCTGTTCCCGAGGGTCGAGCATTGAGCGCCCGTGTCACCCGCTCGACCCGCGCATCGCGCGTTGGGACGGTCGTGGCCGCGCTGGCGCTGCTCGTGCTGGCCGCCGCGCCCTGGTGGGCGGGCCGGGCGGACATGCGGTTGATGGGCGAGATATACCTGTATCTCTCGCTCGCCTGTCTTTGGAACCTGATGGCGGGCTATGCGGGGTTGGTGTCGGTCGGGCAGCAGGCGTTTGTGGGCTTCGGCGGCTATATGCTGTTTGCGCTGACGATCTTCGGCGGGTTGCATCCGATCGCGGCGATCCTTGCCGCGGGGCTGCTCGCCGCGATGCTTTCGGTTCCCATCGCCACGCTGATCTTCCGCCTCAAAGGCGCCTATTTCGCCATCGGCACCTGGGTTATCGCCGAGGTGTTCCGATTGAGTTTCGCCCAAATCCAGGCGTTGGGTGGCGGGTCGGGTTCGTCGCTGCCGGTGGGCGTCGTCAAGTCGCTGGCCGCGTCGCGCTCGGGCCGCGAGGCGTTGAGTTACTGGCTGGCTCTGGGAGCCGCGGTCATCGTGATCCTGTCGGTCTACCTCTTCCTGCGCTCGCGCAGGGGGCTGGCGCTGACCGCGATCCGCGACAGCGAGGTGGCGGCAAGCGGTCTGGGTATCGATATCTGGCGCACCAAACTGGAGGTCTATGTCGTCACATCCGCCTTCACGGCGGTGATCGGCGGGCTGATCTTCTCGCAGAAACTGCGGATCTCGCCGGATGCGGCGTTCAGCGTCAACGACTGGACGGCGTTTGTGATCTTCATCGTGGTGATCGGCGGGATCGGCACGCTGGAAGGCCCGATCATCGGAACGCTCGTCTTCTTCGCCCTGCGCGAGACGCTGGCCGATTTCGGCACGATCTATCTGATGGTGCTGGGGCTGGTCGCCATCGTGGTGATGCTGAAGGCGCCCAAGGGGATCTGGGGCCTCGTCCGCGACCGCTTCGATCTGGAACTTTTCCCGCTGAGCTACCGCGTCCGCAAAAGGGACTGAGACATGGCCAGGCAAAAGACGATCATCACGTGCGCTGTGACAGGGGCGATCCATACGCCGACCATGTCGGACGCGCTGCCCTACACCTATGACGATATCGCCGCCCAGGCGGTGGAGGCGGCGGAGGCCGGGGCGTCTATCCTTCATTTGCATGCGCGCAATCCCGAGACGGGCGCGCCGTCGGTCGACCCGGGCGACTTCGCGCCGTTCCTGCCACGGATCAAGCAGGCAACCGACGCGGTGGTGAACATCTCGACCGGCGGCTCGCTGACGCTGTCGATCCAGGACCGGATCAAACCGGCGGCGACGTTCAGCGCCGAGATGTGTTCGATGAACATGGGATCGATGAACTTCTCGTTCCATCCGTTGGCCAGGCGGTACGAGAGCTGGAAATTCGATTGGGAGAAGGATTACGTCGCGGGGTCCGACGCCTTTATATTCCGCAACACATTCCGCGACATCGAAGAGGCGGCCACGACGCTCGCTCCGCACGACATCAAGTTCGAGCATGAATGCTATGACGTCGGGCATCTCTACAACCTGAAATTCTGCATGGACATCGGCCTCTTCAAGGCGCCGGTTTTCCTACAGTTCGTGATGGGCATCCTTGGCGGCATCGGGGCGGACGTGGAGAACCTGATATTCATGAAGAAGACCGCAGATAAGCTCTTCGGCGACCGCTATCGGTGGTCGATCCTGGCCGCCGGGGCGGCGCAGATGCCGATGGCGACCACCGCCAGCCAAATGGGCGGCAACGTCCGCGTCGGGCTGGAGGACAGCCTGTTCATCTCGCGCGGGCAGCTTGCCGAGTCGAACGCCCAGCAGGTCGCCAAGATCAGGCGTATTATCGAGGATCTCGGGTCGGAGGTCGCAACACCGGACGAGGCGCGGGAGATCCTTGCGCTGAAGGGCGGCGATCGGGTGAATTTCTAGCGATGAACGTGCTCTGGATCATGGCCGACCAGCTGCGGTTCGACTATCTCGGCTGCTACGGCGCCAGCCATATCGACACGCCGAACCTCGATTGGCTGGCGTCGCAGGGCATGCGGTTCAACAAGGCCTATGTCCAGTCGCCGGTCTGCGGGCCCAGCCGGATGAGCTTTTACACCGGGCGCTATGTGCGCAGCCATGGCGCGACGTGGAACGGTTTTCCGCTGCGGGTTGGTGAACCCACGCTGGGCGAGCATTTGCGCGAAGTGGGCGTGAAATGCGCGCTGGTGGGCAAGACGCACATGATCCCGGATCGCGCAGGCATGGCGCGTCTGGGGATCGAACCCGAAAGCACCATCGGCGCCTTGGTCAGCGAATGCGGGTTCGAGGTCTTTGTGCGTGACGACGGCACCAACCACAGCGACTATCCTGGCCGCCACGCCGAGGACTATGACCAGTATCTGCGCGACCATGGGATGGACGGCGACAACCCGTGGGAGGAATGGGCCAACACCGCCATCGGCCCCGACGGCGAGTGGCGCTCTGGTTGGTTGCTCGAAAACGCGCCGCTCGCGGCGCGGGTTCCGAAAGAGCACTCCGAGACCGCGTGGCTGACGACGCGGGGGATCGAATTCATCGAGGCGCAGGGCGATCAGCCCTGGCTGTGCCATCTGAGCTATATCAAGCCGCACTGGCCCTACCTGGCTCCGGCGCCCTACAATGCGATGTATGGCGCAGACGATCTGCCGCCGGTGAACCGCCACGCGCGCGAGCGCCAGACCGACCATCCGCTGATGCAGGCCTGGACGTCGATGCGCGTCAGCCAGAGTTTTTCACGCGACGAGGTCCGCGACATGGTGGGCCCGGCCTATATGGGACTGATCAAGGAACTTGACGACCAGCTTGGCCGGTTATTTTCGTACCTCAGCGAAAGCGGGCGGATGGACGACACGATGATCGTGTTCTGTTCCGACCATGGGGACAATATGGGCGATCACTGGATCGGCGAGAAGGACCTGTTCTACGACTGCTCCGCGCGCATTCCGCTCTTGGTCTACGACCCGCGGCGGCCGGCAGACGCAACGCGCGGCGCCACATCGGACTCGCTGGTCGAGGGCATCGACCTGACGCCCACGTTTCTTGACTTTTTCGGGGCTGCGCCGAAGCCGCATATCCTGGAGGGCCGGTCGCTGCAGCCGATTTTGCACGGCGAAAACCCGGACTGGCGCAGCTACGCGGTGTCGGAATACGACTACGCCACGCGCGACGCGCGGCGCCCCGCGGGTGTCGATCAGGCCGACGCGCGGCTGGTGATGATCTTCGACGGGCGCTGGAAATACATCCATGCCGAGACCTTCCGCCCGATGCTCTTCGATCTGCAGACGGACCCGGGCGAGCTCAACGACCTGGGCGCCGACCCGGCCTACACGCACGAGATCGAGCGCCTGCGCGAGGCGCATTTCGACTGGGCGCGGCGCCATCATGCGCGCATCACGCTGCCGGCGGAAACCATCGAAAAGATGACCGACGCCCGGGAACCGCCGGGTATACTGATCGGGTACAAGGACACCGACGAACTGGTCGAGGACGGGCTGAACCCGCCCGATCATGTCAGGCACTAAAGGACAATCAGGGAGGAAACGATGTCCAGACACTTCATTGCCGGCGCGATCGCCGTGCTCAGCCTGGCGGTCGGCGCCCAGGCGCAGACCATCCTGACCGCCGAGACGGCCTCGCCCAATACCGCGCCCGGCATCTCGATCATCTCGCTGTCGGAGGCCGCCGCCAAGGCGGGGGTCGCCGATATCCAGGTCACGTCGGGCCAGACCCTGACGAACTCGGTCCAGAATGTCGCCGAAGGCAAATCGGACATCGCCGCGGCGCCCTTCATCCTGCCGTTCCTGCTGTCGCGCGGGGTCGGCCCCTATGCCAGCCTGGGCAAGGAAAAGGGCGCGGAACTGGTCCAGAATCTGGCGGTGCTCTACACCTACCGGATTTCGGTTCAGGGCCTCTATGCCTATGACAGCGCAGGGATTTCCGGCTGGGACGGGCTGGAAGGCAAGACCATCTTCAACGGCCCGCCGCGCGGTGCGGCACTGACCAACGCACGCCTGCTGATCAAGCTCAACACCGGCATGGAAGAGGGCAAGGGCTATACCGGCGTCCAGGTGAATTGGGGCCAGGCGGTCAAGACGATCCAGGACGGTTCGGCCGACGCTTTCGTACTGCCGCAGGCCTTCCCCGACCCGCGGGTCACGGCGGCACTCGCCTCGGGCGACATGACACTCTGGTCGGTCCCGAAGGACGTCTATGAAGGCGAGGCCTTCGCCAATGTCGCCAAGATCCCCGGGACGGTACCGGTGGAGCTGGCGATCGCGGATATGGGCTATGGCGACGGTGTCACCGTCGTTTCAGAGGACGACATGTTCCGCGGCCCTGGCACCGTCGGCGGCGACATCGTCAACACCTCGATGGATTTCGACCTGGCCAAGGCGCTGACCGCGGCCTTCATCGCCAATCTCGACGATATCTACCGCGCCAAGGCTCCGTTCATGCCCAATGTCTGGCATGGCGAGACCGATCCGGCGCTGACGGATATGTGCGGCAACAACCCGATCAAGTACCACCCCGGCGCCGTCGCCGCCTGGGAGGAAGCGGGGTACACCATTCCCGACTGCGCGAAGTAGCCTTCAACCTTTGCCCGGGCGGCCGCATCGCCCGGGCGCTTCCCTGCGCCGAAAGGTCCGGCGGATGACCGACGCACCCGATCAAACGACGGCCAAGCCCGATTTCGGCTTGCGCTTTGTCTACGTCTTGACCGTGGCGATGGTGCTGATCGGCCTCTTGAACTCGACCCCGGGCATTCCGGGCTACGACGCCTGGGCCAGCAGCATTCTCGGGCAAGAAGGCGCGACCTTCCGCAAGTTTCCCTATGAATGGTTCTATCCGTGCTTCTTTGCACTGATGATGCTGATCGTCGCGCTGAAGCATTCGATGTGGCGCGACTGGAAGCACCGCCGGCTGCGGAAGCGGCGGTTCGGGCTTTTCCTGGACATCGCCCTGGTGGTCACCGCCTTTACGGTCGCGCTGACCTATCTGATCGAGAACGAGGCGATCTGCCTGGTCGATCAGATCACCGGAGACCGCGCACGGCTGATCGCCGAAAGCCTGGCCTCGGCTAAGGAGTTTGCCGAGTCGCTGGGGCTCGATCCGCCGACCACCGTCGAAGATCCGCAATGCGTGAACACCACCGGCGGCTGGTTGGTGCTGATTGTGGGCCTCGCGATCGTTGTGTTCCTCAGCTACAACGTGAAGGTCTGGGGCTTGCCGCTGGTGCTGGTGGCGATTCTGATCTCGGCCTACACGATCCTGACCGTCCTGGTGTGGTACTTCTATGGCGCCGAGGACATCAACAAATACTTCGTGACGAAACTGGCGGGCGAGCCGCGGATGCTGGCCGACGGCAGGCCGCGGGTCCATGACGTCTTGGTCAACAATTCCTCCGGTCTGCTGGGCCGGTTCATGGACATCATCCTCAACACGATCTTTCCCTATCTGGTGCTGGGCGCGCTCTTCGGCAGTTCGGCGGGCGGCAGATCGCTGATCAAGCTCGCCTTCCGCTGGACAAGGCACCTACGCGGCGGGCCGGCGCATGCCGCCATCGTGTCCTCGGCGATGTTCGGCACGATTTCGGGCGGGCCGATCGTCAACGTGCTGTCCACGGGCGTTCTGACGATTCCGATGATGCTGAAACGCGGGTTTTCCAAGGTCTTCGCGGGCGGGGTCGAGGCGGCGGCCTCGTCCGGCGGGTCGATCATGCCGCCGGTCATGGGCGTCGCGGCCTTCGTTCTGGCCTCGCTGACCGGGGTGCCATATTCCAGCGTTATCGTGGCCGCGATCATCCCCGCCCTGGCCTATTTCTTCTGCCTGTTTCTGTCGGCAGTGTTCCAATCGCGCAAACAGAACATCGAGGCCATCGGCGAGATCACCGACGAGATGCACCTGAACCGTCAGGACATGCTGAACCTGATGATGATCTTCGGGCCGATCCTGGTGATCCTGGCTTTGCTGTTGACCCCGAAGGACGCCGTCGGCTGCGGGGTATTGGGCGGCATATTTGGGGCCGAGCGCATATTCACCGATGCCGGGTGCCAGGTGCAAAGCCTCAGCTGGTACCAGCAGATGGTGCAGAATTCGGCCGGCGCCGCGGGCACCGCGGGCTGGTGGGCGGTGATCGTGCTGTTGGGGCTGTTGTTCGTCGACCCCGAGGTGCGCGCGCGGCCGCGCAAGATCGTCGATGCGCTGAGCCAGGCGGGGATCCTGATCTCGACGCTTTATCTGATGTTCCTCGCCGTCTCGATCATCGACTTCTGCCTGTCGTTCACCGGCCTTCCCGTTTTCCTTTCGCTCGACGTGCTGGCCTGGCTCAACAGACTCGATCTGGGAGCCGGAGGCTCGATCCTGTTTCAGTTCATCGCACTGTTCCTGACCATGGCGCTCGCGGTGCTGCTGGGCATGGGCATGCCCGCGGTTCCGGCCTATATCAATGCGGCCCTGCTGATGGGGCCGGTCCTGGCCGGGCTTGGCCTGTCGATCTTTACCGCGCATATGTTCATCTTCTACTTCGCCGTCGCCAGCGCGATCACGCCGCCGGTGGCGCTGGCGGCCTTCGCGGCCTCGACGATTACCAAGGCCGAACCGATGGCCACCGGGTTCTCGGCGGTGAAATCCGGCGTCGTGATGTTCGTCGTGCCGTTCGTCTTTGCGATGTACCCCGAGATACTGCTGATCCCCGAGGCGATCCTGGACCCGGCGGGAACCGGCGGCTCGGGCGGCTATTTGCCCGGCTATGACGGCACCCTGCATTGGGGCGCTCTGGCGCTGATCCTGGCGCGCATGCTGCTGGCTTTCTACCTGCTGTCTTCGGCGCTGGCCGGTTTCGACCGTCGCGCGCTGAGCTGGTGGGAGATTGCCCTGCGGCTGGGGCTGGCTGTTCTGGTCATGACCCGGATCGAGGCGCTCTACGTCGGCGCGGCGGTGATCGCGATTGTGGTGATGGCCGCCAACCGCATGACGTCACGCCCCCGCAGCGCAGGCGCCTGAGCCCAGGCGAAGAAAGGCCACTGCATGACCAAACGACCGAATTTCCTGTTCATCATCACCGATCAGCACCGGGCCGATCACCTTGGGTGCTATGGCAACCCGATTGTCCGGACGCCCAATATCGACAGCCTCGCCGCCCGCGGCACCCGATGGGACCGGTTTTACGTGGCCAACCCGATCTGCATGCCGAACCGGGCGTCGATTATGACCGGACGGATGAGTTCGGTCCACGGCGCACGGCACAACGGTGTGCCCCTGTCGAAGGACCACACCACCTTTGTCGAACTACTGCGCGACGCCGGTTACCGGACAGCCCTGATCGGCAAGTCGCATCTACAGAGCTTCAGCGGGCTGCCGCCGAAAAAGACCTATGAACCGCAGCCGGGCCTCACGGTCCCGAGCGCGCATCTGCGGGATGCGGTGAAGAACAATCGCCATTCCCCTGACTACGACCTCGAGGTCGCGCCAAAATGGGACACGCCGCTGTCTGAGCGGACCGGCGGCGATTTCTACGGGTTCGAGCATGTCGAGGTGGTGGCCAGCCACGGGGACACTGCTTCGGGCGACTACCTGCTATGGGCCCGCAGCCAGCGGCCCGATTTCGATGATCTGCGCGGCAAGGACAACGCGCTGCCCGACAACCGGATCAACGCCCCGCAGGCCTGGCGCACGGCGGTTCCGGAAGAGCTCTACTCGACCGCCTGGATCGCCGGCCGGACCGAGGCCTGGCTGGCCGATCGGGCGCAACGGGACCAGCCGTTCTTTGTGCAGATGTCCTTTCCCGACCCGCATCACCCGTTCACGCCGCCCGGGCGCTACTGGGACATGTACGATCCCGCCGATATCCCGTTGCCGAAGTCCTTCGGACAGGGCGACCTGCCGCCGATCCGGGCCATGCAGGCAGCGCTGGAGGCCGGAACCGACCCCAGAAACACCCAAGACCCCTTTGCCGTCACGGAAGACGAGGCGCGGGCGATCATCGCCCTGACCTACGGCATGATCACGATGATCGACGACGCCATCGGCCGGGTGCTGCGGCGGCTCGAGGCGCTGGGTCTGGCCGAGGACACGGTGGTGATCTTCACGACCGACCACGGCGACTACATGGGCGATCACGGGCTGATGCTGAAGCTGCTTCTGCATTACCAGGGCCTGATCCGCGTGCCGTTCATCTGGTCCGATCCTGCGGCCGTGGCGGCCGGGGATGTCGACACCGGCCTGGCCTCGTCGATCGACATCTCGGCGACGATCCTGGGCCGGGCCGGCATTCAGCCCTACCACGGCATACAAGGCCGCGACCTGCTGAACACCGATCCGCCGGAGGCCGTCATCGTCGAGGAAGACAGCCAGCGCACGATGATCGCATACGAACGTCGGCAGCGGGTGCGGACCGTGGTGACGGACCGCTACCGCATGTCGCTGCGCGAGGGCGAGGCGTGGCACGAGCTTTACGATCTTTCCGCCGACCCCGACGAGCTCATAAATCTCTATGACCGGCTGTCCGCCCAGGCCACGCGCCATGCCCTGACCGAGATCATGCTGAGGCGGATGATCGACCTGCAGGACCGATCACCGCTGCCCGCCTACATGGCGTAGGCTGTGCTGCGCAGCTTTTGCGTTCGTTCACCGGGGCGCGCGATAGAGCCCCTCGGATTTCAGGATATCGATATAGTCCGCCTCGCGGTGCATCGCGCGGACCACAGAGGGGCGCTCTGAGATGCGCGCCTGATGGGATTGGATATTCGGGAATTCGTCGCCGGGAAATCCGACGCCGGTGATCCGCCACCAGGCCCAGAACAGATATCCGTCGACGATCGACCACCGGTCGCCGTACCACCACGGGCCGTTCGCAAGCCTCTCGTCGATCATCGCCGCCATCGGTTTCATCGCCGCCATGCCCGTCGGGCGCACGGTGTCGAACGACAGCGCCTTGTCCTCGATGAACTTGACCGGCATCGCGATGCGCGTGACCAGCGGGTGGATCGTTGCCGAGAAGAAAGCGAGATCGGCGATCTGGCGATGCCTCTCGAGATCGTCGGAGACCGGCGGCAACAGCCCGGCGTCCGGATAGGTCCGGTGCAACCAGCTCAGGATGGCGACGTTTTCGGTGAGCGGCGCGCCATCGATCAACAGCGTCGGCACCTTGCCCTTGGGATTGAGCTTCAGGAACTCCGGCGAGTTCTGCTGGTTGGCGGCCGTGCGCACAAGCTCGGTGCTGAAGGGCACCCCGATTTCCTCCAGCGCGATCGTCGGGACCCGCGCACAGGTCATCGGAGCAACAAAGAGTGTCAAGTCGGGCACGCCAGACCTCCTTTACCGGGTTCGGAACGCGATGTCGCCAAACATCGCCCCACATCGCCGCGGCCCCGGGACGTACCGCGGATTTTTTGTGGCTGAGGGTAAGCTAACCGGGAAATCATTGCTGGCAACCGGGCCGTTGGACTTCCGGAAAACAAAGCGAGGGGTTTTATGCGCGTGCGGACTTGCAGAACGAGTCCGTCAGTCCCGACTTTCGGCGCATGCATTGCGCGCCGTATCGACGCCAAGGCCTTCAAGTAATCGCCACCGACAGCGCGCCGAAGCAAACGCCTGCGGGCCACAAAGGGTCAATTGACTGAGATCGAAAAGCAAATCGGCGCGCTCTTGGGCCGCCATCATTGCATCCTACGAAAGAATGATCGCCGAATTGAAGAGAGACAAGGCCAGAATGGAGGAGAGAGAGGTTGCTCCGACGCCGAATCCCGGGTCCTTCGAAGAAACACTGGAGCCGGCCTTCACATTCGTCGCAAACCTTTGGAAACCATGGAAGACAGGGCACATTGCCCTACGTCGCACCGTGTTCAGACCTGGTCTTCCTGGACCGCCTCGAATTCGGCCAAATTGAGGGGGATTTGAACGCCTAATATTGCCTTTCCATTCAAGGCTTTAGGCTGATTTTCAACCGCTATTTTAGATGTGGTGCAGCGGAGGGGACGAAACTAGAACTACGTATGCTCTCATCGTTTCTTCGAAACGACTGCCGCCCCGCGCGCCGCTCCGAGGGCGCACGACTTTCCTGGGGGAAAGTCGGTGGTGCCCGAGGGGAGACTCGAACTCCCACGCCCGTGAAGGCGGCGGATTTTGAATCCGCTGCGTCTACCATTCCGCCACTCGGGCCACCGATGCGCGGACAATAGCGTCAGTCCCGGCGCGATAAAAGGTGCAAAACGACGTCGGCGTCAGCTGCCCCAGATGATCTTGACGTAGTTCCGGGTCTCTTTGTACGGCGGCACGCCATTGTACTTTTCGACCGCCCTCGGCCCCGCATTGTAGGCTGCCAGCGCCAGGCGCCAGGACCGGAACTTGTCGTACTGCATACGCAAATAACGTGCCCCGCCCTCAAGATTCTCGTAAGGATCGGTGCGGTCCACGCCAAGCGACCGCGCGGTGGCCGGCATCAGCTGGGCCAGGCCATAGGCGCCCTTGTGCGACTTCGCCGAGGCGCGCCAGCCCGATTCCTGCTGCACCAGGCGCAGGAACAGATCCTCCGGGACACCATGCCGGCGGGCCGCCGCGCGGGCCATGGCCAGATAGGGGCCGTTATACTTGCCGCGATAGGCCGGGGTATTGCCGGTCGGCACGTCGTATTTTCGCGGCGTCAGACGCACCGAGGCCGCGTATTGCGAGGCGGCGCGGGTATCCAGTACCTTGGTCTGCGCCTTGAACAGGCCCGACCGGTTCTTCGATGAAAAGCTCAGCCCTTCCGCCGCTGCCGGCATCGCCACCAGCAGGCCCATGCCCAGTGAAATTCCCCAGACGAACCGCATGTCATTGCCCCTGACCTTCTCGGCGCGAATACTAGTGGAATTGACCCGGCAGACCACCCCCTTAGAGGCCTCCGAGGCCGATTGGCAAAGCTTTGCCGGAAATATTTACCTTTCCTTCACCCTGCTTGGGTGGTGTAACGCTTGACGACAGCGAAGACGGGATTCGACGGAGGCAGCGATGGCCGGATCGGTGAACAAGGTGATTCTGGTGGGCAATCTGGGCCGTGACCCGGAAGTGCGCACGTTCCAGAACGGCGGCAAGGTGTGCAACCTGCGTGTGGCCACGTCGGAAAACTGGAAAGACCGCAACACCGGCGAGCGGCGCGAACGGACCGAGTGGCATTCGGTTGCGATCTTTTCCGAACCTCTGGCTCGGATCGCCGAGCAGTATCTGAAGAAGGGTTCGAAAGTCTACCTGGAAGGCCAACTGGAAACCCGTAAGTGGCAGGACCAGTCCGGCCAGGATCGCTATACGACCGAGGTGGTGCTGCGCCCCTACCGCGGTGAGCTGACGCTGCTCGACGGCCGGGGCGACAACGCCGGTGGCGGCGGTGGCGGATACGACGATCGCGGCGACAGCTACGGCAGCGGCGGTGGTGGTGGAAGCCCTGCCCCTGCCAGCCAGGACCTGGACGACGAGATCCCGTTCTGATCACGCGCTGAATTTCTTTCCGAGATACTAACCCTGCTCAGCGGGCAGCAAGCGCGTCGATCATGACGCCCTTCAGGACGTCATGCGGGACGGCATCGGTCACAAAGGCCTTGCCGATGCCGCGGGCAAGGATGAACCTAAGCCGGCCGTCGATCACCTTTTTGTCCTGCCCCATCAGGGCGATAAGGGCATCGGCATCCGGCAGCGCGCCGGGAACATCTGACAGGTCGGTCTTCATCCCCATGGCTTTCAGATGCGCGCGCACCCGGCTGGGGTCTTCCTGCGCGCACAGCCCGAGACGAGACGACAATTCGAACGCCAAGGCACAGCCGATCGCCACGCCTTCGCCGTGCAGAAGCCGGTCTGAATACCCTGTCGCCGCCTCAAGCGCGTGACAGAATGTGTGACCGAGGTTCAAAAGTGCGCGGTCGCCTTGTTCGGTTTCGTCACGCGCGACGATATCGGCCTTCAGCTCGACCGAACGTCGCACGGCATGGGCGCGAAGGGACCGGTCACCGGCGGCCATGGCCGGTCCGTTCACCTCGAGCCATTCGAAGAATGCCGCATCCCCCAACAAACCGTATTTCACAACCTCGCCATAGCCTGCCAGAAAGTCGCGTGAGCCAAGCGTTTCAAGCACACCGATATCGGCCAGCACCAAGCTGGGCTGGTGAAACGCCCCGATCAGGTTCTTGCCGTGGGGCGAGTTGATGGCTGTCTTGCCGCCCACCGAACTGTCGACCTGCGCCAGAAGCGAAGTCGGCACCTGAACATAGCGGATCCCGCGCCGCAAGATCGCCGCCGCGAACCCGCCGAGATCGCCGATGACGCCGCCCCCGAGCGCGATCATCACATCGCGACGCTCGATCTTTTCCGCCAGAAGCCATTCCACCGACCGTTCGAGAGCAGACCAGCTCTTGGTCGCCTCGCCGGGCGGAAGCGCAAGTGACGTCACCTCGATGTCGCCGAGCCCGGTCGTCAAGGCGGGCAAGTGCGCCTTGGCCACGTTCTCATCGGTCAAGACCGCCACGCGCGGGCGCACCAGAAGGGGCGAAATCTGGTCCACGGCAGACGCGATCAGGCCTTCGCCGACCCGAACCTCATAGCTCCGGTCGCCCAGCGAAACGGCAATGGTTTCTCGGATCATCAAGCGGTCTCCAATACATCTTCGCGTTCCGTCAAAGCTGCGATCACACGATCCGTCATGTCGTCGATCGAGAAGGTCGGATCTGCATCGACGGCCAGATCCGCCAGCGCATAGACCGGGTCGCGGTCGCGCTGAATGGCCGCCAGCGTTGCACGTGGATCTGGCGTGTGAAGCAGTGGTCGCGTCGTCTTGTGCTTGACGCGCTGCCAGAGCAGTTCGAGATCGGCCCGCAGCCAGACCGAGATGCCGCGGGCGGAAATCAGGGCACGGTTCTCGGGCCTCAGAAACGCTCCGCCGCCGGTCGACAAAACGGCGGCCGGTCCATCCAGAAGGCGTGCGATGACCTCACTTTCTCGCTGGCGGAAGAAATCCTCGCCATCACGCTCGAATATCTCGGCAATCGTCAGATTGGCCGCGCGCTCGATCTCGACGTCGCTGTCCAGGAAAGGCACGTCAAGACGACGGGCCAGCGCCGTGCCAATCGCGGTCTTTCCGGCCCCCATCATGCCGACCATCGCGACGGTTTTCTTCAACCTGAATGGCAAATCAGCCGCGTCCCGCTATTCTTTCCAGACCGGCGACCTGAATGGCGTGATCTTCAGGAAAAGACCAGTTATAAATGCTGGCAGAACTGCCAAAAAGGTGGCATCGGCCCCATGGAAGGGCCTTGAGGCAAAGGGTTTTTGAGATGTTTCGACTTCTGAAACTGATCTTCGTACTCGGCGTGCTTATTGCGGCCGCAGTGGTGGGATATGCCTATCTGGGCGATTTGAGCCCGGAACAGAGCGATGTCAGCGCTCCGGTGACGCTGGATGGCAACTAAGAGCTTCTTGTTTTCTGTGATTGCAGGTCTTGCGGCTGCTTCTGCGGCGGGCGCAGAGGACAAACCGCTTTCGGCGATTGACTGGCTGTCGAACTCGGTGACGCTGGAAACACCTGCGCCGCCGCAACAGACAGAAGCGCCAAGCGCCGCGTTGCCGCAAGAAATCCGCGTCTTACCGCTGGATGCGCCGGTTCCCGACACGGCTGGTCTTGTCGACGGATCGACGCTGGGATTGGACCCCGGCCTCTGGGGGCGAAGCTCGGCGGCCGATCTGGCTCGCGCACTGGCTGCCTTGGGCGACATGCCGGATGCACCGCCATCGCTGAACCGGTTCGTGATCGACCTGATCAGCGCACGGCTTGACCCTCCGATCGACGCAGCGGTCGACGACGCGTTTTTCCTTGCACGGATCGATCGCCTTCTGGCGATGGGTCACCTCGAGGCGGCAGCGCAGTTGACCGAGGACGCCGGGTCGTCCGAACCGCGGCGGTTACAACGCGCCTTCGATATCGCGCTTTTGACCGGCACCGAGACCGAAGCCTGCCGGATCATCGAGGAAACGCCGGACCTGTCGCCCACCTATCCGGCCCGGATATTCTGTTTGGCCCGTTTGGGTCAGTGGGACGTGGCCGCTCTGACGCTGGGCAATGCCGAGACGCTGGACATTCTGTCGCCGCGTGAGGACGCCCTGCTTTTGCGGTTCCTCGACCCAGAGCTTTTCGAGGACGACCCACTGCCCCCTGCCCCGAACCGTCCGTCTCCGCTTGTATTCCGCCTTTACGAGGCCGTGGGCGAGCGCATTCCGACCGATCAGTTGCCCGTGGCCTTCGCGGTGGCCGATCTGAGCGATACTGTGGGCTGGAAGACCCGTCTGCGGGCCGCGGAAAGATTGGCCGGGGTCGACGCTTTGCCCTTCGAG
>JAAUYH010231296.1_pt1 | contig 106273 bp, 81 predicted proteins | sample 7278061 | NCBI WGS metagenome assembly JAAUYH01 (sample SAMN14350203, study PRJNA611818) | marine sediment metagenome | isolation source: surface marine sediment (0.6m) | place: French Polynesia: Moorea | collected 2018-08 | reverse complement strand
TGGCCGATCAGCTCCCGGACGCCATCAGGAAGCGGCAAAACCGACTTCGTAGAGAACCGCGACCCCGAATGACTGAGAAACCCGCGCTTGACGCTCCCGCAAACAGAGAGCGGCAACGGATTCGGCGGCAGATCATGTCTGCCAATGACCGGTCTGGGGAAATCCGCTGCGCTGGTGAACTCTCGGCGCTGCAAGCGCGAAGGCCGATAGCGACTTTGCGAGGTCGAACTCGCCGCACCTGCACGAGTCTCCTCCGTCCCGCTCCTTTCCATTTCCAGTGGCGTGCAGCGAAGGATCAGTCTGGAGACGCCTTCTTTTGATGGGTTTCAAGGACTCCTCTAGCGAAATTGGCTGCGTCGCGGCAATTGGCTTGCTCCGTATGCGAAGGGATGCTGCATCGGCAATAGCCGCAGGAGCGAAAGGCGCGTCTACCCGCGGCTGGCGTTGAATGGTATGTTGGTCTGGCCGAGTGGGTCGAAAGCTGGATCGAGCGTAGGCTCGTCGGGAATGGGCCCCAGCTTCGGATGAGCGGCAGCCGTCGAAAAAAACAGGGATGTTCCACGGCGCATCGGCCAGGTTAGCCATTCTAACGACATTGGTGCGAAGCGCAGCATCTGACACGATCGGCGGATTGCCGTCATTAGCTGCGCTTTGCGCGAATGGCTGCTGAATGTCGAAGCGGACCAACGCTAGGGCGAAATGGCTCTGCCGTTCGGCCCATCAAACACCCATCGAAGGCAGATCCGCGTGTGCTAAGTCACAGCGATTTTTTACCAAAGCCGCCATCTGGAGATTCCATCGCTGCCCCTAAACTGACCCGCCATTCGCTGCGTCGCGTTGGAACTAGAAGAGTGCCGGACGAGCCAGACCATCGCTGCTCGGCAGAAACGTGACAAGGCCCTGTAGAATTCCACTGGCTGTTATGACAAAGCCAGTGATCGGGCTGCAGTAATCTTTGGATTGTCGCTTGAAATCTTAAAGATAAAGAGGCTGGGCTGTTTTGAGTAGAAGGTCAAGATACTTGTCAAAATCTTAAAAATTATAGATCACTCGAAAGGCCTTAGCACTTCCGGAATCTGAAAACCAGCGTCAACTGCGCGAATAAGTGCTATTTGGGATTTAGTATTCTTAATAATGCTTGTCCTAACAGCTCCCTGATCTATTGTGCCTAGGCCCAAATTCGCAAATACTTCGGGCTCAGAAATCAAAAACCTGACTTCCCGTATCAATTGCAAAAGGAGTTCCTTCGCATAATCGACACCGCCATCCACGCCTACGATTGATAACAAACCTAGTCGATTGCCATCACCAAAGTCCGAATAATAAAATGTTCGAGCACTTGATTCATCATCATCCGTGTAAAGAAGATTCGATATTGGCAGAAACCTGTTGAAGCCAGTATCTGTCACTGCAACTGCCACAACAACATGACCACTGGAATCGACGATCATTCGGTCTATGGTAAGTTCCTGCCTTGTACCAATGTCTATTGCTTTAGCACCAGCCAGTACTATGTCCAAAAGTAATGTGCGGTGGATATTGAACGCCGCGCGAGGAGTTTTTATTTGTCCGTTATCTATGACCAGACCAGCAGTTAATTCTGCGAATGCTGCGAGCGCCGAGTCCTCTTCTACAAAAATCGGGTTTCCGGTGCGCAGCTCCTCAACAAAAGCGTCATTGTGGCGGTTACTTACGTTCGTGGTTCGATATAGAGATAAAACAGACGCTGCCTCCGCGATTACACTACCTATTTGTTCGTGACATTCGTCTGGTTGCAGTCTATACGGTACACCGGTTTTAATATTATCATCAAATTCATTTAATAAATACACTGTACACATTTTTCTCCTCAATGGTGAGGAGATATGGGTATAGAAGATATCCATGGCGACCTTGCTATTTAATAACCTGCCGCGCCTGAACTTCTGATAAGAGCTCGCAATATTTCGAAATAGCAAATCGCCTTCATTATTTTCTACTGATGCTAGCCTTAGCCAAACCTTGGCGATCGTGTTGCCCGACAGCCGAATGCTCAGTCCCTTAGCGGTTGAGCTAGGCTTCTTTGCGGTCCTAATCGTTGCAGAACAGCTCTTTGAGCCAACAACCGAAACGTCGTTTGCGACCTCGCAGTAACCGTTAACACGGCAGTAACAAGAAGCCTGCAGAGGATTTGCCGCCAAGGAACAAAAAATCAAAATGTAAATACTAGCTAGCGCTCTGTATACCATGGATCTGGAAATCTCGAATTTGGCTACCATCGACAGGAATTCGCCCCACCATGTCGATAATAATTTCTACTCCGCAATTTGCAACAGCTTGATTCGCGCAAAAGCGAGAAATGAAATTTTCTGCCACAAGAACTCGAAAGTGCGGACTCGATCCGTCTGAAGTTAGCCTCATTCGTCTCGGCGCAGCCTCTATGAAACGGAAATCGGAAGTTAAAAATTTTGCTGTTACATCTATATGCTGCACTGGTACAGAATAGTCTCCAGATTTCTGGACGACCCTAAGGGATTCGTCTGCGGCGATGACTGCGTCAAATCTTGTGTTATCTACAAGCTCTCGCGCTTGTTGCACATTATAAATTGCGACGTAGCCAGAAATTGCAAGGGAAATCAAAGAAATTGAAACTGGAATCCAAAATCTTAGAGGTGGTTCCAAGCTAGACAAAGCGATACTCCTTCACCTATAGATCCCTCTTTGTTTCCTACTAATTAACCCACTGAAATCAACATGGCCGGAAAACGAAGCCAGCAGCTGCTTCAGGTTTGATAGATTTCCCGCGTGAATTTAACACATATTACCCTTATTTTTCATTTATATCAACAAGGCGTAGTCGATGTGCGATAGTCAGCCGCGACCGAGTTGCCCGCTTGGAGTATACTTTTACCAGCGGCTTGGAGCTTGTCCGCTTTGACCTGCGGTGCGGGCATTCGGCTCGCGCAAGCGAATGTCTCATGAGGGCCGACAGCAAGAGGTAGGCGAGAGCTCATCGTTCCTCCTTACACGGCTGCGAACGTTTTCCGCCGGTATAATGAATCTCGGAATCCTTTATACCGGCGGAGTAAGCACTCTGCGGCTTATGTGGAACCCAACGCTTTGATCTGCGCTATTCCGGTCCCTCCCATAGACTGCAAACCGTCCGGGTTCCAACTGCCATCGGGGCGCTGGAACATATTGAAGGTTCGTCCGCTATTTATGGTGAATAGCTCCATCAGACCATCGATGTTCCGTGCAATTTCGACCTCGGTCGTTCCTTGTGTCAGATGGACAAACCCCTGGTCGTTCCAGCCGCCGCCGACCTTCTGCCAACGTTGATAGACGACACCGCCATTCGCACGCACAAGCAGCTCGATTCGCCCGTCTCTTGAACGGCCGGCCTCCACTGAATTGACCCGATCTGTGCCCGTAAATTGCTGAAACCCTTGGCTGTTCCAGGCGAAACCCGGCACTTGCCAGCGATTGTAAAGCAACCCGTTGTTGCCGACGGCGAACAATTCGATCAATCCATCCGCATTCGTCGCGGCTGTGAACTGCCGGATGCCGCCTGGCACTGTTCCCAGCGGACCAAAGCCCTCATGGTTCCAGCCACCGCCCGCAATAACTTGATAACGGCCGTGAAGATTGCCGTCGCGGTCAAGCGCGAACAGATGCACGCGCCCATCGCCGGACCGGGCAGAAGTCACACTCGCGATGTTTTCTCCTCCCAACGATCCGTAGCCTTCGTCATTCCAGCCGCCACCGATCTTCTGCCACTGATGGTAGACAACGCCATCTTCCGCCACTGCAAAAAGTTGAATCCGGCCGCCTACATCGCGCGCCACAGAGAATTGCGATATTGCCGATCCGCTTGCAGGCAATCCAAGCGACTGAAATCCGCTCGGATCGAACGCACCGGACATCCTGGTGAACCTGTTGGCAACTTGTCCATCCGACCCGAGTGCAAATAGCTCGACCCGATCGTCCGCATTTCGAACGGCCTCGATCTGCGATACCTCGCTACCCGCGCGGGAAACCCAATCAGCATTCCATCCGCCGCTCGTTTGCTGCCAGCGATGATAGACAACACCGTCCCCGCCAATGGCAAAGAGCTGGATGGGTTGACGAGAATCGACACCGATGATCTCGCCGCTGCAGCGCTCAACGGCAATCGTGCCGATATCCAAATTGGGGTTCGCGATTGCGGCGCCGGCAAAGGCAGTAGACCCCCACGAGATTGATGCCCCCCACATGTGGAGTATGACGTCCGCCGTCACTGCGGCACGTCCCGCAGCATCCAGTGTGACCGGAACGACTCCTGCAAACGGTTCGGAACATGAAAGTGTGAAGTTCCCGGACAGATTGGTTTCCGTTGGAATGCCTGGTGACGTGTGATTGCCTAGGTTCTTCTCCGCAGAGCAGATCAGTTGACTGCCATGACTGACTTCGAGTCGCACAGTCGCACCCACTTCCTGAAAACTGGAAAATGGGGTTCCCGTCGTCTGTACCGCTCCTCCGAGCACTTGCACAGTAGCGCTCGCACCAACTCTCGGCGATGGCAGGATGCGGAAAGTGTCGCCCACTGAGATGTCACACTCCTCTACCCCGGCGCGTACCGTCAGATCGCCAGTGACAACGCCGTTCGCGCTGGAGACACCGCATCGCGATGCCGTTGTCAGGCCGCGTGTGAACGTTGTTGCGGCCTGCGAGTCAAAGCACGATGATTGTGTAAATGCTGGTGTGGCGCTTGCGCACAATCCGAGAAGTACAAAAACTGTAGCATGCATAGGTTTGGCCATAGTAATATCCCATTCGGTTGTATTTGATCGTCAGTGTCCAAGACGGACGCGCAAAAAAATGCCAATCCAAGGCGAAGCCGGCATGAGCAAGATTACCTAAGGAGTGAAATTTAGTTCGGACGCTGCGCGTTCGTCGCAAAATGGCCCGATTCAAACAGGGTTCCCACGGTTCCGAATACTGACAGTTTGTCAACCAGTTCCGCGTAAGACTTGACATTCAACTTACTGTAGATCGATTGTACCTGATTGCGGACGGTCCGTTCTGAACGCGCCGATTCCGCAGCGATCTCTGGCGGCGACTTGCCAAGCAGCAATTGCTTCCCGATCTCCGCTTCCCGCTTGGTCAGCGAGAAGATGTCGCTCAGAAGACCAGTGCTGATGGCGTCGCCCGCGCGTTGACCAACGAAGATGGCGAAGCGATCCTCGCTGCCGAACAGGGCCTCCTCGAGATCCACACCGTCTGCCATTTCCGCCTTGAACGGCGCGATGCAAAGCGTGATTGTCCCGTCGCCCGTCTCCAGTTGCATGCCGCCTATGTCGGCGCCACCGTTCATCTTGGAAATCTTCGTCCGCAAACCGCGGGTGTCGAAGCCACTGCTCAGACAAAGCAGACCGCTGTCATCGATCCGGAAAACCGCGCCGCGCTTGAGAAGCCTTCTGGCGGCGGCGTTGCCGAACAGGAAATAGCCCTTTGCGTCGGTAACCAGCATTGGCAGGAGAATCCTGTCAAGAAAGCCACCCAGGGTCTCCGACAATTTCCGCGTCAGCTTGATTGTCCGGGCGATTTCCATCGCCCGGATGACGTGCGGGACAATTATCTTGAACAGAGGATGCAGGGTTTCGCGAATTTCATCCTCCTGCTCTTCGGGAAACGCGGTCTGCAACGCCACGAACCGGCCCTGATAGGATGCAATGATCGCAAATGTGGCGGCGCCGAGGCCTTGAGGTACCACCCAGTCGGTGTAAAATCTGTGCTTCTGCAACTCTTCCTTCGTAAAGTAATCGTGATCATTTACAATCGCGCCGACCGGTTCGTTCATGTAGGCCGTGAAGGTATCATTACCCACCAGAAAATCCGAGAAGTACAGGGCGAGGAATTTTGGCTCGATCCCGGCATGAACTACGTGGTGTGTCCCGACTGGTCCATCATACCCGACCAAAGCGATAATCGCCTTCGGGTAAAGCTCGTGCAGAAAATCGACGAACCGCTGCCATTGCGGCTCTTCGAGCGCTGAATCGTAGATTAGCCCGATCAGCGCACCCAACTCTTCCGGCTGCAAAATGCTTCTGGCCGAGGCAGCCATGCTCCGCTCCAGCCTTGGTTGACATGCTATTGAGGAGAATACCATGCCTGCGATTCAATTTCAGTGAGAATGTTCGCCAGGGGGCTATATCGCCTTTTCATGCCGAACGTCAGAAAAGCCCCGCTTTGCCGCCACCGGCTTTTCCAAAATGCTGCACTGTGTATGAAGGTTCACTATGCGGAATAATTAAGTTCGGAGTATTGAACGGTCTAATGTCAGGTTTGGGCCGATTGTGTTGAAAAAGTCGGCTACCAAAATTTTCTCTCAAAGACCCGGAGCATTTTTTTCTGAGGCATCAGCCTAGCAAACGGTGTTAGCAAATCGGCGGTTTGGAAGAACATCATTCCGCCAATTTGCCCAGTCGGGCCGCTACACCGACTTTTTCAACAGAATCGGCCGAAGGCTGCCAAGTCACCCGCCTACACGGCTCGCGGCATAAGCGATGGCGCGCTGGTAATTGCCGCTGTCATTCCACACCGACAAAACCCTGAAGTTGCCGGTCCCGTCACGGAACGGCTTCCCTTTCTTCCATCCATTGGACTTCAGCATATTGGCCGCCGTCGCCAATGCATCCACCACATTGTAGGGGTCGGCCTTGCCGTCGCCGTTGGCATCCACTCCATATTTCACCCAATTGCCCGCCAGAAACTGCATATGCCCAAGCTCGCCCGACGGCCCGCCTTTGGTGGCAGAACCAATCACGCCCTGGTCGACAAGCTCCAACGCCGCAAGCGCGTGGCTTTCGAACCTCGGATGTCGGCGACAATAAGACGCCAGTGTCACGGCGCCAGACACTATGGATGTGCCGCCAAGATACCCGCCCCAGCTTGTCTCCAGCCCCCAGATCGTAGCCAGCACCGACCCAGGCACGCCATACCGATTCTCGATCGCCGCGAACAGCTGCGCATTCTGTTGAACACGCCTTCGGGTTGCGTTGATGAAGGCATCAGCACTCGACCCACTGCGTTTGGCGAGGAATGTGGCAGGATCGCTCTGCAACGTCCCGCTCTGAGTGCTGGGATTGGATTCGAACCGCCAGGTTATTCCGGACAACTGGGTTGAAGCCAGTGCCTGAAGCCCGCGCTGGCCGATTCCGCTGCGCTGCGCGTCTGAAGCAAATGCGCGAAGGTAGCCGGGAAACTCATCCTTTTGCGTTATGCAATGGGCGGTAGCCGCGGTGAGCCAGCCAATTGTAAGCGCTGCAGCGGCGAGAGTAATTTGTACTGTGGTCAATTGCGAACCTTTCAACTGAGTTCGGTAAGGGAAAGCGCGACCTAGCTCAGCCAATCTTGCGAAAGTGGTGTTCGGACACAATGTCTAAATTGAAGTCTCCCACGCGTGTGCCGTTAACCGATGCAGCGTGCCTGTTGATTTGCACTGCGGGACCGTTGGCCGCAGGGCGGTTGTTTGTGAATTCCCCTGACTCAGTACATTCGGCGAATGTCTCCTTCGGCGGGCCGCGCTGCGGCGCTAGGCTATCCAGTCTAAGGTCGGCAATGGGCCGTTACCGGAATCAGGGATGCGCCGATGGAGCGACAGCTTCCTCCGAGTGTTTTGACATTCACACAAACGGTCACCGGTGGCTTTCATCTCCCCTTCGATTTTCTATAGGATTGACCGCAGAGTCATAGCAAATCGCAAGGGCCTTGGTTTGGGTTCTCGATCGGCGCGTGCATCTTAACGGTAGGCGCTCGCCGGCCAAAAAAAATCGAGCTGCGATATCCGGATCTGTGATCTTGCCGATGTGTCGGTATTGGCATTCTATATCGGCGACCATCCGACCCATCAGTCTGTTCGGCGTGGTGGCCGCTAGAAGGTCGCGGTGCACCGATCCCAGGGGTTGCCGCACCTGGCTGTGGTGCTTCGGTAGAGCGTGTCCACCAGCGGTGCGTGGGCGCTATTGCGCTCGACCAATGCCTGCCTTTTGTGACCCCGGAATGCTTGCAGGACCAGCAGAGCAGCCCGATAAAAGGCCCCTCCCTCTCACCCACGCGGCACGCTCCCGAACGATCATCATCGAGATGAGTGGCTCGCATTATCGATCTTCTCTTGCGTCGTCGGCCGGAGGTTTAAAAAATACGCTCATTTCAGGAACGACCATGTGTCGGCAACCAGGATGTGGGAATTCCGACGCGCGAACACTGACCTTCGATATCGACAGTCACAAGGTTCTTTTTCCCACCTGGTTTTTTCCCACCGATGCCGGTAGGAAAAAAATCTCGAAAAGTCCAATGAAATCAATGGTATTTTTCGGCATTGGTAGGCCCAGAGGGACTCGAACCCGTCGGGATCGTTTGAATCCACGTCCAAAGCTGCTGATCAACTGAATGCGGGACACCTTTCTGATAACCTATTGATTTGGCTTGCCCCATATTAAGATAGTGCGGGACACCATAGCATTGATTTTATTTGATTTTTAGTGGATTTGGTGGGCGACCCTGGAATCGAACCAGGCATGGGTCTCCCCGGCGGAGTTACAGTCCGCTGCCGCACCTTGCAGCACGTCGCCCGACGCGAAGCGCTGATTATCGGCCCGCCCCGGCACCGTCAACTGGAAATTCCCTTGCAGCGTCAGCCGGGGTGGCGCAGGACAGGGAGTGGCTGGGAAACGGGACGGAGTTCATGCGAAAGCCCAAATGGATCGTCGAAAAGGAACGCGGGCGGCGCGCAGCTGCGGCCGAGACGGTCTGGCTGTTCGGGCTGCACGCGGTGCGCGACGCCCTGAGCAACCCAGCACGGCAGAAAATCCGTCTGATTGTCACAAAGAATGCCGCCGATCGCCTGGGCGATGCCATTGCCGCCGCGGGCCTTGTGCCGGAGATGGCCGACCCACGCAGGTTTGCCGCCCCGCTCGATCCGGGATCGGTGCATCAGGGAGCCGCGCTGGAGGTCAGGCCGCTGGATTGGGGCAGCATCGCGGCACGCTGCGGACTTGGTGCGGGCGAGACGGGGATTGTCGTGTTGCTCGACAGGGTGACCGACCCGCACAATGTCGGCGCGGTGCTGCGGTCGGCCGAGGTGTTCGGCGCCCGCGCGGTGATTGCACCCGCCAGGCATTCGACGCCGGAAACCGGGGCATTGGCGAAATCCGCCTCCGGGGCGCTGGAACGGCAGCCTTATCTGCGCGTGACGAACCTTGCCGCCGCGATGGGTCAGCTGCAGGGCATGGGCTATACCCTGATCGGTCTGGCGGGCGAGGCCGACGAACCGCTGGAAGAGGCGCTGCGCGGGGCCGGCACCGGCGCGGTCGGCATCGTGCTTGGCGCAGAAGGCCCCGGTCTTCGGCAGAAGACGCGCGAGACATGCGACCGGCTGGCACGGATCGGTGCGGCGGGCGGCTTTGGGTCGCTCAACGTGTCGAATGCCGCGGCCGTGGCGCTTTATGCCGCACGGCGCGAACTGTCGTAGCGGGCATGCAGCCGATCGCCGCCGGCGCAACCGGTTTCGGCGCGGTGTCCGCATGTGCGTCAGGGATCGTCGAAGTATTTCAGAAACCGGCCCTTGATCAGCCAGGACAGGCCGAAAGAGATCAGCGCAAGCGCCTCGAAGACGAAGGTCAGCCGGTATGTCTCCCACATCTTGAGCCCCTCGCCAGCGTCCTGCAGCACAAGCGCCTTGAAGGCGATCGCGACGATGGACAGAAGGATCAAACCGCCGAGGATCCGGTAATAGCGGTTGCGGGTGATCTTTTGGGGCACCGGATCACCGCGCTTGGTGAGTGACGCGCGCGTGTTGGTCCGGGTGAAGACGACCAGCGAGAAATAGGCGAGGATCAGAAACATCACCCCGGCCGCAATCAGATGCGTCTGACGCAACACCTTGTTGGTGACACCCAGCGTTGCCCAGAAATCGAACCCGATGGTGCCGGTCACGGGCGGTTGGCCGAAGACGTAGCTCTCTGACCCCGATGTTGCCGTAAGAAACACGCGCGCGACCTGACCCTCAAAGTCACAGCCCGAGCCGTTGGTCGGAACGAAGGCGATGGCAAAAGCGGCAAGGCCCGCGACCTTCAGCAGGATCATGTCGGCCGGACGATGTTCCAGATAGCCGTCGACCTCGCCCTTGAAGGAATAGAAGAACACCAGCAGCAGGCCGACGAAGCTGAGCGTGCCGACGAAATAGTCGCCTCCGATCCGGGTGTAGTAATAGTGGCTGATCGAACCGCTGAAACAGATATCGGTCAACAGTGTCAGCAGAAGAAGCGCCACCGGAAGGCCAATGGCGGCATAGCCGACAAACATGTTGACCCTGCGCAGATCGACGACGAACGGCAGGCCCCCCGGGCCCTTTTCTGGATCGGCCATAGAAAACACCCCTTCTGCCGAACGATCCCGAGTGTAGCACATCTGGGTGGATCGCGATATTGCGGCCATCGGGCCTTGAAGACAGGCAGGCCGGAAACGATATCCGTGAGGTGTTTTGATATAGAAAGCCTCATGCCTCATCTGACGAAGATCGCCACCTGCTGCTACTGCGGCACCCGCGCCGCGCTGGTGCTGAAGGGGCGGGAACGCCACGAATTGGCCTGTTCGGGCTGCGGTGCCCCGTTGCATGAGATGAAGGTGGTGCCGTTGGCCAGGAAGGCCGAAAAGGCGCCGAAGCCCGCGGCGGGGTATCCGCACCGACCGAAGCCGAAGAAAAAAACAAAAAAGTCATCGCGTAAGGGAAAGCTTCGGTATTTCGCCCGCGAAGCGTTCGAGCTGATCGAGGATATCTTCGACTGACGGCGGGCCTTGCGGCGGCGCCGACAGGACCGGTGCGGTCTCTTGTTCCGTTCACAACCTTATTACATGACCTTTAAACATTCTGATGGTTTCCTATTTACAACACATGGGCGCGGGTTCGGAACTCCCGCGCCGCACTTCACTGTCCCTCGTTCCGTGACTGGCGCCCGGTCCTTTGGTCCGGGCGCTTTTTTCTGGCCGCAGGCATGGTAAAGCTGGGCGCATGAGCTATTCCCACACCCTGCTGCGAGATATCCTGCGCAGTACCAAATGCATCGCCTGCGTGGGCGTGTCGCCCAACCCCGTGCGGCCCAGCTACTATGTGGCACGTTATCTCGGGCTCAAAGGGTTCCGGGTGATCCCGGTGAACCCCGGTCATGCGGGCGACATGCTGTTCGGCGAGATGACCTATGCCGATGTGGCGGACATCCCGCCCGATCTGCCGGTGGACATGGTCGACATCTTCCGCCGGTCCGAACATGTGCCGCCAATCGTCGAAGCCGCGCTGGCGCATTTGCCGACCCTGCGCACCGTCTGGATGCAGATCGGTGTGGAAAATCCCGAGGCGGCGGAAATGGCCGAGGCGGCGGGCAAGACCGTGATCCAGAACCGTTGCCCGAAGATCGAGTATCAGCGGCTGTTCGGCGAGCTTCGCATGGCGGGTTTCAACACCGGCGTTATCTCGTCAAAGCTGTAGGAGCATCTCGCCCAAAAACCGGCTGTTTCTCGAAACCCGGCTATCCCCGCCGGGCCTTTTCCTCGAGCCCCGACAGCCCCTCGCGCTTTTCGAGTTCGGCCAGGACCTCGGCCAGGGTGATATCGCGCGCCGCCAGCATCACCAGCAAATGATAGAGTACATCCGCCGCCTCTGCCGTCAGGTTGCCGCGGTCGCCCTTGGCCGCCGCAATGATCGCCTCGACGGCCTCTTCACCGAACTTCTCGGCGCATTTCTCGGGCCCCTTGGCCAGCAACTTCGCCGTCCATGAACCATCCGGATCGGCCCCTTTGCGGGCCTCGACGGTCGCAGCGAGACGGTCGAGCACGCTCATGACAGCCGCACCGGAATGCCGGCCGCAGCCATATGCGCCTTGGCCTCGCCGATGGTGAAATCGCCGAAATGGAAGATCGAGGCGGCAAGCACGGCGCTGGCATGGCCTTCCCTGACGCCGTCGACCAGATGGTCGAGCGTGCCGACCCCGCCGCTGGCGATCACGGGGATGTCCACCGCATCGGCGATGGTCCGGGTCAGCGGCAGGTTGAACCCCGCCCGCGTGCCGTCGCGATCCATCGAGGTCAACAGGATCTCGCCCGCCCCCTTGGCCGCCACGGTCCGGGCGAATTCCACCGCATCCACCCCTGTCGGGCGCCGTCCGCCATGGGTGAAAATCTCCCACCGCCCGGGCGCGACCGTCTTGGCGTCGATCGCCACCACGATGCATTGGCTGCCAAACCGGTCGGCCGAGCGGGCCACGACATCGGGATCGGCCACCGCGGCAGAGTTGAAGCTGACCTTGTCGGCACCCGCCAGAAGCAGCGCGCGCACATCGTCGGGCGTGCGCACCCCGCCGCCGATTGTCAGCGGCATGAAACATTGCTCGGCCGTGCGGGTGGCAAGGTCGTACATGGTACCGCGGTTTTCGTGGGTCGCGTGGATGTCGAGAAAGCAAAGTTCGTCTGCCCCCGCAGCGTCGTAGGCCCGCGCGGCCTCGACCGGGTCGCCGGCATCGATCAGATCGACGAAGTTGACGCCTTTGACCACGCGGCCGTCGGCCACGTCGAGGCAGGGGATGATCCGCGTCTTGAGCATGCCTGCGTCATAGGCGCAGCCCGCAGCGACGGCAAGCGCCGTCAGGCAGACTTGGCGCGCCGCGAATGGCGCCATTCCAAAAGATAGGCCACTCCGGCAAGCAGCGGACCGGCAAAGATATAGGCATAGGTCACGGCCACGAAAAACGGGTGCGCGCCGGCAAAGACCCGCTCGACCACCGGGCCGCCCGCGCAGTTGGTATAGACCGAAAGGCTCTTGCCGTCACACATCAGCATCCCAAGAACCGCTGCGCCGATCACCAGGGCAAAGGCACCGCCGCCCCAGACAAGTATCAGCCGCGCCGGCGGCGATTTCATCTCGAAACCGATGGCCACCGCTACGACGGCCGGCATCCAGAAGAAGAAGGAATGCAGTATCTCGTTGAGCATCGTCCATGAGCGCTGAATGTTCTGGCGGCGAGTATGGAACGCCGCCAATGGTTGTCAACGGCGCAGCCGCGCGATCACCACCTCGATCACCAAAAAAATCCGGGCACCAGGTGTCACTGGCCGAAAGTATCCAAGGCCGAGCGCACGCCGTCCTCGTCGATCCGGCAGCCGAACGCGCCGCCTGGGACCGGCACGGCGGCGATGCAGAAGAGCCAAAGCGCGACAGGCCCGCGTGTCTGGACCGCGGGGACGCGTTCAGCGGCGTCATCCCAAAACGGTCAGCGCCTCTTTCAGGTCGATGGCTCCATCGTAAAGGGCCCGGCCCGAGATCGCCCCGTTCAAGGGCGCGCCGCAATCGCGCAGGGCGACAAGATCGGCCAGCGAGGACACGCCCCCCGACGCGATGACCGGGACGCTGACGGCATTGGCAAGCGCCGCCGTCGCCTCGACATTCGGACCCTGCATCGCGCCGTCGCGGTTGATGTCGGTGTAGATGATCGCGGCGACGCCCGCGTCCTCGCAGCTGCGGGCCAGGCCGGTAACGTCGACGTCGGTCTCCTCGGCCCAGCCCCTGGTCGCAACGCGGCCGTCGCGGGCGTCGACGCCGACGGCCACCTGACCGGGAAAGGCGCGCGCGGCCTCGCGCACGAGGTCCGGGTTTTCGACCGCCACCGTTCCCAGGATCACGCGGGCAAGACCCTTTGACAACCAGCGCTCGATGGTCGCCATGTCGCGTATGCCACCGCCGAGCTGGGCCGGCACGTCCGTGGCGCCAAGGATCGCCTCGACCGCGGCGGCATTGACCGGCTCGCCCGCGAAGGCGCCGTTCAGATCGACCAAGTGCAGCCATGCGCACCCGGCATCCTGGAAGGCCCGGGCCTGGGCCGCAGGGTCGTCGTTGAAGACGGTGGCCTTGTCCATTTCGCCCTTCAGCAGGCGCACGCAGTGGCCATCCTTCAGGTCGATGGCGGGATATAGGATCATGATGCGCCCTCGGTTTGCGGATCGGACCGCTTCTTCGCACCGGGCCGCCCTGCGCGCAAGCGGACCCGACGTCAGACTTGATCCAGCGCGCGGCAGTTTGGCACAGTGCGGTGCACAACGCAGGGAGGAACTTCCGATGAAACGGATCGCTTTGGCGCTGGCGGCTCTGGCCTTGAGCGGGGGCGCGGCGCTGGCCGACCCGGTATTGGGGATGTGGCAAACAGAGGTCGACGACGGGTCTTACGCCCATATCGACATGAAGCCGTGCAGCGGCAAGATCTGTGGCGTGATCGCCCGCACGTTCAATGCCTCGGGGGAATACCAGTCGCCGAACGTCGGCAAGACTCTGGTCATTGGTATGGTGCCGAACGGCGGCGGCAAATACTCCGGCAAGGTGTGGCGGCCATCGAACGACAAGATCTATATCGGCAAGATGGACCTGAACGGCGACAGATTGAAGCTGCGCGGATGCGTGGCCGGCGGCCTGCTGTGCTCGTCCCAGACCTGGGCGCGGGTGAATTGAGCTTCAGACGGCGGTCAGGCCGCCGTCGATGGCAATCGCCTGCCCCGTCATGAAGCTGTTGGCCGGATCACACGCCCAGAGCATCGCCTGGACGACCTCGTCCACGGTTGCGACGCGGCGCATTGGGATACGGCCGGTCACCCGGTCATAGGCGGTTTCTCGGTCGATACCGTGGCGGTCGCCCAGGGCGTCAGCCATCTCGTTGAACAGTGGCGTCGGCGCGAAGGACGGGCACAAGGCGTTGACGCGAATGGAAAATCTCGCGACCTCGTCGGCAGCACTGCGGGTCAGTCCGATGACCGCGTGCTTGCTGGCCGCGTAGGCGGCGAGCTGCCCTGCCCCGACAAGTCCGGCCGCGGAGGCAACGTTCAGGATCACGCCTTTCTGCCGCGCGATCATTCCGGGAAGCTGATGCTTCATGCCCAGAAAAACGCCCTTGGCATTGACCGCCATGATGCGGTCGAATTCGGCCTCGGCGATCCCGTGAAGCGGTGACAGGATTTGTCCGATTCCGGCATTGTTTATAGCAATATCAAGAGGGCCGAGAGCGGAAATTCCATATTCGATATGTGAAGTTAAATCAGATTCATTTGTAACATCAATATTTTGTGCGATGAAATGAAAATCATGATCTAGTTCTTGGCAAACAGCGTCCAACCCGTCCATGTCCATATCGGACAATAGCAGCTTTGCTCCCTCGGCGGCGAAACGTCGGGCTGCGGCGGCGCCGAAGCCACCCGCTGCACCGGTGATCATCACCACCTGACCGGCGAAACGAGGTCTATCCATCACGCAGCGACTCCAAACCTTTCTTTGCAAAAACAGAGACATACTCACCCATCTTCAACCCTCGCTCAGGATTGGAGGCGTTCCCGTCCAAGGCCCGTTTCTTGACACCCTGCAGCACGGCAGCCATGCGGAAGAAGCAAAAGGCCAGGTAAAAGCCGATGTCGGAAACCTGTGTAATATTTCTTTTTTCGCAATAGGTTGCTATGAATTCCTCATCTGATGGCAGCCCCAGATCCGCACGGTCCACACCGTCCAGCCCACGCCCGTCGGGACCCGGCGGCATGCGCCATTGCATGATGACCGAGGCGAGATCGGCCAGAGGATGCCCGATGGTCGAAAGCTCCCAGTCCAGCACGGCCAGGCAGCGTGGAGCGCCTGTGGAAAAGATCATATTGTCAATGCGGTAGTCGCCATGCACCAGAGTGCGTTCGCCCTCTTCCTCGGGCATGCGTTCTTCAAGCATCGCGATCAGCCTGTCCATGGCCGGAATCGCGCCGGTTTCCGAGGCGCGATACTGCCGCGACCAGCGGGCGGTCTGGCGGGCGACATAGTTGCCAGGCGGTCCGAAGTCGGTGAGGCCGACAGCACCGGGATCGACCGAGTGCAAGGCTGCAAGAACGCCACTCATCTCATTGAAAATCAACTTCCTTTCCGGTTCATCCACATCTGGAAGGCGCGGATCGAAAAAGATAAGGCCCGCAACATGTTCCATCACATAGAAGGCCGAACCGATGACTGCGTCGTCCTCGCAGAGAAGATGCATGCGTGCGACGGGAACCCCGGTGTCGGCAAGCGCCTTCTGAACCCGGAATTCCCGGTCCACGGCATGGGCGGATTTCAACAATTCGCCCGGTGGCTTACGGCGCAGAACATATGTGGAGGATGGCGTGGATAACCTGAACGTCGGGTTCGACTGGCCCTGCGAGAATTTTTGCGCGGTAAGCGGCCCGGCATAACCCGGCAGATGCACCTTGAGGTAGGCATCCACGGCGGCCGTGTCGAGTGTTTGTGTGCCGTCTTGCATGATCTTGGAACCTGCGGTTTCCATGGCAGGATTTCCATATGATTTCCATATGACCCGCGGATGGTCCATGGTCCGGTGGCGGGGGACGTCAGATATAGGTGCGAGCGTGGGCGCGGTCCGTCGGATCGAAATGCGGGCTGGCGTTGAACAGCGACAGGCGCAGTTGGCCATTCTCGCGGACAAACTCGTGCACCGAGGCATTGTGGATCATCAGCAGCAGTTCCGCCGTCGTGCGCACATCGAGGCCAAGCGCCCGGCGCAGGGTCATGCCGATCACACCGCCCGACGTGACGACCAAGGTGTCGCCAGCCCCAAGGGCATCGTCGATGGCGGCGGCCACTCGGGCCTCGAATTCGGCAAAGCTTTCATGCGCCGTGGCGATATCCCCCTGGGCCCAACCCTCGAAGACCCGGGGGAAGCTGCACAGGAAATCCGGCCGCCCGGCGGCCGGGCTTTCACCGGTGGCGCGGCGATAGTCGCCTTCGAGCGTGTCGTAGTCGATTTCGTTCAGGCGCGCGTCAACCTCCGGTGCCGGCCCCAAAGCATGTTTCATCACTGCATCGGCCGTTTCGCGGTGCCGGCGCATTGCGCCGCGAATCACCCTGTCGAAACGCAGCCCATGGGCGCGGAAATACCCGGCGAGCCAGTCGGCCTGTTGATGGCCGAGCGGGCTGAGACGGTCGTAGTCGTCCGTGCCGAAGCTCGCCTGGGCATGGCGGATCAGGACCAGGCGGCTCATCCCGCGCGCGCCTTGCCGGGGTGACGGCCGATTTGCTCGGTTGACCCTGGGCGAACGGGGGCCATGACAGCCCCGGATCTGGCGATCCGGCGCATCAGGCGCCCTTGTTGGTGTAGCGGCGCAGTTCGGCGCGGGCGACCTGGCGGCGGTGCACGGCGTCGGGACCGTCGGCAAAGCGCAAGGTGCGGACATGCGTCCACATATGCGCCAGGGGCGCGTCTTGGCTGATGCCCATGGCGCCGTGCAGCTGCATCGCCTCGTCGATCACCCTGCCCGCCATCAGCGGCGCCACGACCTTGATCTGGCTGATCCACGGCTGCGCCTCGCGCACGCCGGCGGTGTCCATCATCCAGGCGGCCTTGAGGCAGAGAAGCCGCGCCTGCTCGATCTCCATCCGGGCATTGGCGATGATGTCGTAATTCGCGCCAAGTTCGGCCAGCGGTTTGCCGAAGGCTTCACGGTTCAGCGACCGGCGGCACATCATCTCCAGCGCCTTTTCGGCCTGGCCGATGGCGCGCATGCAGTGGTGGATGCGGCCGGGGCCCAGGCGCCCCTGGGCGACCTCGAAACCGCGGCCCTCGCCAAGCACGATGTTTTTGGCCGGAACGCGCACGCCGGTGAACCGGATATGCATGTGGCCGTGCGGCGCGTCGTCATGGCCGAAGACCTGCATCGGGCGCAGGACCTCGATGCCGGGTAGGTCGGGGTCAAGGACGAACACGGTGTGGCGGGAATGCTTGGCGGCATCCGGATCCGTGCAGGCCATCAGGATGTAAAGGCCGCAGCGCGGGTCCCCTGCCCCGCTGATCCACCATTTCTCGCCGTTCAGGACGAAATCCTCGCCGTCGCGTCTTGCGTCGAATTTCAGCTGCGCGGCGTCGGACGAGGCGGTGCCGGGTTCGGTCATCACATAGGCCGACCGGATCTCGCCGTTCAAAAGCGGCGTCAGCCAGCGATCCTTCATCCATTGCTCGCCGTAGCGTTCCAGCACTTCCATGTTGCCGGTATCGGGCGCGTTGCAGTTGAAGACCTCGGCGGCGATCCCGACCTTGCCCATTTCTTCGGCGAGATAGGCGTATTCCACCGTGGTCAGGCCATAGCCCTTGTCGCTGCCGGTCAGCCAGAAGTTCCAGAGCCCGCGGTCGCGCGCCTTTTGTTTGAGGCCCTCGAGGATCTCGAGCTGGCGGTCGGTGTGCCGGAACCGGTCGCCGGACGGGTGCTTGCCGACCTCGGCCTGGAATTCCGCGTCAAGCGGCGCGATGTCGTCGGTGACCATGGTGCGCACCGCCTCGATCAGCGGGCGGGCGCGGTCGGTGATGCCTAGGTCCATAGTGTGCTCCCTGGTGCGGAGGGCGGCGCCCGACCCTGGGTGGGCGCCTGGAAGGTTCGGGTTACGGTATACGGTTCAAAATTGGCCAACGGACGCAAAATTTGAAGCGAGGCAATCGCGCCCTCCCGGGGGGAGAGGCGGGCGCGGCCCGGCCCGAGGCCGGGCGGGAGGGATGGACGGTGCCTCACGCGAATTCCTGCGTCAGTTCGCGACCCATGGCGAGGTATTCCCGCTCGATCCGGGTCACCATCTCGGCCACGGAAACGCGTTCCTTGACCGCGCCGATCCCCTGACCCGCGCCCCAGATATGCTTCCACGCCTTGGGCTTGGCGGAACCGCCGGCGAAATTCATCGAGGATGGCGCGGCCTCGGGCAGGTTATCCGGGTCGAGACCCTGCAGTTCGACCGACCGCCTGAGGTAATTGCCCGAGACGCCGGTAAAGAGCGACGAGGTCACGATGTCCTCGGCGCTTCCGCCGACGATGGCATCCTTGTAGGCGTCGACCGCGTTGGCCTCGTCGCAGGCGATGAAGGGCGAGCCGATATAGCCCAGATCCGCCCCCATGGCGCGCGCGGCAAGCAGTGCATGGCCGGTGGCGATGGCGCCCGAAAGCAAAAGCGGGCCGTCGAACCAGTCGCGAATGTCCTGGACCAGAGCAAAGGGGCTTTGCTTGCCGGCGTGCCCCCCTGCCCCGGCGGCCACGGCGATCAGCCCGTCGGCGCCCTTGGCAATGGCCTTTCTGGCGAACGTGTTATTGATGACGTCGTGCAGCGCGATGCCGCCGCAGTCATGGGCCGCCTCGTTGACCTCGGGCCGCGCCCCGAGCGAGGTGATCCAGATCGGGACCTTGTGGCGGTGGCAGATCTCGATATCGCGCTGCAGGCGCGCGTTCGAACGGTGCACGATCTGGTTGACGGCAAAGGGCGCGGCGGGCCGGTCGGGGTTTGCCTGGTTATGGGCGTCGAGCGCCTCGCCGATCTCGGTCAGCCACGCCTCCAGCAGCGGCGGATTGCCGTCGGGTTCGCGGGCGTTGAGCGCAGGGAAGGCGCCGACGATGCCGGCTTTGCACTGGGCGATGACCAGCGCCGGGGTCGAGATGATGAAGAGCGGCGCCGCGACGAAGGGCAGCCGCAGGCCTTGCAGTTGCCGTGGCAGATGGTTGTCGATGTGGCTCACGCCTGTCCCCCGACATAGCGGCGGTTGATCCACTCGGCGACCAGCGCGGGCCTGTCCTGACCTTCGATCTCCATCTCGACGCCCCAGATCAGCGTGACTTCGCCCTCGCTGCGCTCTTCTACGCCGTTAAGCGTGAAATGCGCACGGAGACGCGCGCCCGCAGGCACCGGCGCGAGAAAGCGCAGGCGGTTCAAGCCATAGTTCACGCCCATGCCGGAGCCCGCGACCTGCGGCTGGGCGTCATATCCCATGGCCGAGAGCAGGCTGAGCGTCAGAAAGCCATGGGCGATGGTGCCGCCGAAGGGGCCATGTTTCGCGCGTTCGGGATCGGTGTGGATCCACTGGTCGTCCTGGACCACCTCGGCATGCGCGTCGATCATCGCCTGCGTCATCTCGAACCAGCGCGAAGTCCCGACCGTCCGGCCGACCATCGCCTTCAGTTCGTCGACGCTGTGGCCCATCTATTTGAACGCCCGTTCAAATAGAGACGGGCCAGTGGCCACGTTGATCCCGCCGGAGACCGGCAGGATCGCTCCGGTGACATAGGACCCGCCTGGCCCGCAGAGGAATTGCAGGCAGGCGGCGATGTCCTCGGGCCGTCCGACGCGGCCGAGCGGCACGCCCTGCCCCACCTTCCTGCGCCGGTCCGGGTCGGCCGTGGCGAAAGCCGTCATGTTGCTGACGAAGGGTCCCGGCGCGATGGCATTGACGGTGATGTGATCGCCCGCCAGTTCCTTGGCGAGGATCTGCGTCAGGTGATGCACTGCGGCCTTGGAGGCGGAATAGGAATAGGCGCCATCGCCCATCGGCACCTCGCCCATGACCGAGCCGACATTGACGACACGGGCCGGATCGCCCGGCTGGGCGGTTGCCTTCAGCATCGGGAGGAGCGCTTGGGTGAGGTGAAAGAGCCCGGCGACATTGACCGACAGCACCTTGTCCCAGGCGTCGAACGGGAACCCGCCCAGCGGCTCGCCCCAGGTACGGCCCGCATTGTTCATCAGGATGTTGAGACGGGTCGCGCGGCGGCCCACCTGCCCGGCCAGCGCCGCAACGCCGCCGGCGTTGCCGACATCGCCCTCGAATCCCTCGGCCCGGCCAGGCAGGTCGAGCGCGTTGAGCCAGGCGGCGGTTTCCTCGCAGGCCTCGCCCTTGCGGCTGGCGATCAGCACATGGGCGCCCGCGGCCATCAGCCCCTCGGCGGCCATCCGGCCGATGCCGGTGGCCCCGCCAGTGACCAACGCCACCTTGCCGGCGAGCGAGAACAGCGTGTCGGGTGTCATGCGGCGCCTCCCCAGATCACGCGCGAGCATTGCAGGCGCCATGGGGAAGGACAAGGCCGTTCGAACGGCCTTGGGACACGCGGTTTCGAAACCGCTTGTCAAAGCCGCGTCGAACCGGCTTTCTGGCGGCCGGAGGAACCGAAGGGGGAGGCAGATGAGAGCGCGGGCAATGTTGAGCCACCGGCCCGGTGGTCCCGAAACGCTGCGGCTGACCGAGATGCACATGCCGGAGCCCGAGCATGACGAGGTCCGCATTGCGGTCAAGGCGGCCGGGGTGAATTTTCCCGACACGATCATCATCCGCGACCTGTATCAGTACAAGCCCGAACGGCCATTCGCCCCGGGTGGCGAGGTGGCGGGTGTGATCGACGCGGTGGGCGCGGGCGTGACCGGGTTTGCGGTGGGCGACCGGGTGCTGGCGCTGCCGATCTATGGCGGTTTCGCCAGCCACCTGGCGACACCGGTGGAGAACGTGATGAAAATCCCCGATGCGATGAGCTTCGAGGACGCCGCGTGTTTCATCTTCACCTACGGCACGTCTTACTACGCGCTCGCCGACCGGGGGGCGCTGGCCGAAGGCGACACCTTGCTGGTTCTGGGCGCGGCGGGCGGGATCGGCGCGTCCGCGGTGGAACTCGGCAAGGCGATGGGCGCACGGGTGATCGCAGCGGTGTCCTCGGCCGAAAAGGCCACCTTCTGCCGTGAGATCGGCGCAGATGACACTCTGGTCTATCCGGCCGAGATGGACAGGGACGCTCAGAAAGCCTTTGGGGCAGAGATCAAGGCTCTGGCCGGGCCGGGGGGTGTCGACGTGATCTACGATCCCGTCGGCGGTGATTATGCCGAGCCAAGCCTGCGCGCCGCCGCCTGGAACGGGCGCTATCTCGTGGTAGGCTTTCCGGCGGGCATTCCGAAGATCCCGCTGAACCTGCCGCTGCTGAAGAACTGCCAGATCGTCGGCGTGTTCTGGGGCGCTTTTACAAAGCGCGACCCTGCACGGTATGCAGAGCATTGTGCGGCGCTGTTCGAGCTTTATGCCGCAGGCAAGATAAGCCCCCGGATATCGGACCGGTTCCCGCTGGAGCAGGCGGCGGAGGCATTGCAACTGATCGAGTCGCGGGCGGCGAAGGGAAAGATCGTGCTGATGATCGATCCCGCGTAGTCCGGCGCGCGTCGGGTATCGCTTCGGCGGGGTATATATCGACGGAACCGTTCTGCTGGTATCGGCCTGGATGGGACGTAGCTGGGGAAGTGAGGAGCCGGGCCATCGACGACCCGCGGGGAGGCGTCCAAGACCTCTGAACGACTCGATTTATCCCAGCAAAGTCCGAACGAACTAAAGTCGATACGCAGGATTGGAAAATCGCCTCCCCTCCAGGGCGGGTCGGCGATGGCGCGGCGGGGCTACGCCCCTTTGATTCCGCGCCAGGGGCTGCGCGCAAATGGCTGCTCCAGACCAATACCGCCCTTGCGAGCCGTCCAGGGCTCCTCGCGCCCCGGGGCTTCATGGCGGGCCACTGGTTTATTCGCGGGACTTGAACGCCTTCGTCCCGTCCCGACCAGCCAGACCGCTTTCGAGGTCTGCCCGGCGCCTCGGTCCTACACCGCCCCCGGCAATTCGTGATCCGCATATTGCCGCCGCAACGTCAGCTTCGACACCTTGCCGGTCGCCGTCAGCGGCAACTCGTCCACATAGACCACGTCGTCCGGCAACTGCCACTTCGCCAAATGCTCGGCCAGATGCGCCATGATCGCGTCCGTGTTGGGCGCTTCGACCGCCGGGACGGCGACCAGAACCGGGCGCTCGCCCCATTTCGGATGCGGCACGGCGATCACCGCGCAGTTGGCGATATCGGGATGCGCCATCGCCATGTTTTCCACGTCGATCGACGAGATCCACTCGCCGCCCGACTTGATCAGGTCCTTGGCGCGGTCGGTAATGGTCAGGAACCCCTCTGGCGAGATCGAAGCCATGTCGCCGGTGCCGAACCAGCCGTCGTCGTCCAGCGCCGCGGCGCTGGCCTCCTCGTTGGCATAGTATCCGGACACCACCGTGCTGCCGCGCACAAACAATTCGCCCGTCGCTGCGCCGTCATGCGGCTGGCGCGTGCCGTGCTCGCCGACGATCTTCAGATCGACCCCGAACATGCGCCGTCCCTGGCTGGATTTCAGCCGCAGGCGGTCCCGCGCCGGCTGCGCCTGCATCGAGGGCGACAGGATCCCCAGCGTGCCCACCGGCGACATCTCGGTCATGCCCCAGGCGTGACAGACGCTGACGCCCTGATCCTCGTAGAACCGGATCATCGACGCGGGCGCCGCCGAGCCGCCGATCACAACCTCGCCGAAGCCCGCGGGCACGCGGCCGCGTTTCTCGATCTCGGCCATCAGGCCCAGCCAGACCGTCGGCACCCCCCAGGCCGAGAATACCTCTTCACCGTCCATCAGATCGAAGACCGAGGCTCCGTCGAGATGCGGTCCCGGCATCACCAGCGACGCGCCAGCCATCGGCGCGGCATGCGCCAGACCCCAGGCATTCGCATGAAACATCGGCACGACCGGCAGAACCTTCCGCCCCGGCTGCATGCAATAGGGCATGCACACACCCACCATCAGCGCATGCAGCACCATCGAACGGTGCGAATAAAGCGCACCCTTGGGGTGCCCGGTGGTGCCGGAGGTGTAGCACAGCCCGCAAGCCGTTTCCTCGGAAAGGTCCGGCCAGTCGTACCCATCGTCCTGCGCCGCCAGCAACTCTTCGTAGCAAAGCGCCCTCAGGGTCGTATCCGGCATATGCGCCCGGTCCGTCTGGATCACGTAGATCAAGTTCCCCGGAAATTGCGATGCCAGCCTTTCGACCATGGGCACGAAGGTCAGGTCGAGGAACATGACCTTATCGTCGGCATGGTTGACGATATAGGCCATCTGCTCGGCCGAGAGCCGGGGATTGATCGTATGACAGACCGCCCCCATGCCAGGCGTACCATAGTAGAGTTCCATATGGCGGTAGCCATTCCAGGCCAGCGTCGCCACCCGGTCGCCGATGCCGACACCGAGCGCCAGCAGCGCCTTGGCAAGCTTGCGGCTGCGTGCGCCCATGTCGGCATAGCCGAGGCGGTGCATGCCACCCTCGACCGTCGACGAGACGATCCCCTGGTCGGCGTGGATCTCTTCGGCAAATGTCAGAATGTCGGCCACCCGCAGCGGCCGGTGCATCATCATCCCGTCCATCTTGGAACGGTCCTCCCATTTTTTTGTCTTTACGCGATGTTCCCCCGTGCCCGGGGCCGGTTCAAGCGCAATCTGTCCCGTTGACGCGCGGGCCGCGCTGGCCCTTCATGGCGGGGTCGACAGGAGGGCGGAACATGACGGTCGAGGCTGTGCGAACCGAGGAGTCGCGATTTCAGGACCTGCCGGGCTGGCCGTATCCTCCGCGCTATCTGGACGACCTTGCCGGGTACAAGGGCCTTCGCATCCACTATGCCGACGAAGGACCCGCAGAGGCCGGACGGACCTTTCTGTGCCTGCACGGCGAGCCGACCTGGGCCTATCTATACCGCAAGATGATGCCGGTCTTTCTGGACAGCGGCGCGCGGGTGGTGGCACCGGACCTGTTGGGGTTTGGCCGGTCCGACAAGCCGGTCGACGACGGCGTCTACGGGTTCGGGTTTCATCGCGACATGCTGCTGGCGCTGATCGCGCGTCTCGATCTGCGGCGCATTACCCTGGTGGTGCAGGACTGGGGCGGGATTCTGGGGCTGACGCTGCCGCATGCGCTGCCGGACCGGGTGGAACGTCTGCTGGTGATGAACACGGCGCTGCCTGTGGGCAAACCCGCAGGGCAGGGCTTCGACGACTGGCGCGCCTTTGTCGCCGCCAACCCCGATCTGGATGTGGCGCGGCTGATGGCGCGCGCCTGCCCCGGACTGAGCGCGGCCGAGGCCGCCGCCTATGGCGCACCATTTCCGGACATTTCCTACAAGGCGGGCGTGCGGCGGTTTCCGCAGATGGTGATGACGGATCCCGGGATGGAGGGGATCGCGGACTCCCATGCCGCAATCGAATTCCTGTCGACCAAGTGGGGCGGCGAAAGCTTCATGGCCATCGGCATGCAGGACCCGGTCCTCGGGCCGCCGGTGATGCACCGCCTGCATGGGGTGATCCGGAACTGCCCGGCCCCGATGGAGGTCGCGGATGCCGGGCATTTCGTGCAGGAGTGGGGTGCGCCCGTCGCAAGGGCCGCCCTGAAACACTGGGGCGATACCTGAACTTCTTCTCGTGCAAAATACGCCCGCCGGAGGCGTCCCGACCATGCAACCGGCGCCACCGCCGGGACGGATGCGTCGCCTCGCAACCGGCAATACCGGCGCGCGGCAGCGCTCGACTGGATTACCCCCCCTTCCCCGACAGGCACAGCCGCTGCATCACCTCCCGCGCCTTTGCCGACAGGGGCCGCGGCCGCCGGTCCTCGCGCCCGACATTGACATGCACGAAATATCCCTCGGCCGACGCCCGGTCCGCGCCGTTGCGGAAGATGCCGATCTCGTAGCGCACCGAGGACGCGCCCAGCCGCGCCACGCGAAGCCCGGCTTCGACCCGGTCGCCGAAGACCACCTCGCCGAAATAATCGCAGCCCGACGACACCACCAGGAACACCGTCTCGGAGGCGCCGAGATCCAGCACGCCCTCGCGCACCAGAACCGCCTGCACAGCTGTGTCGAAGAGGTAATAGTGCACCGCGTTGTTCATATGGCCGTAGATATCGGCATCGGCCCAACGCATCGGCACCGGCTCGAACCGCACATAGTCCCCGCGCCGTCCGGGCTGCGGGCGGCTCATGGATCGGCGCCCACGCGCACCAGCTGCTTGCCGAAATTCCCGCCCTCCAGAAGCCGCAGAAACGCCGCCGGCGCGTTTTCCAGCCCCTCGGTCACGGTTTCGCGATAGTGGATCTGGCCGGAGGCCACCAGCGGCCCCACCTCGGCCAGGAACGGCGCCAGCCGGTCGAGATGATCGAAGACGATGAAGCCCTGCACCCGCAGCCGCATGACCAAAATCGCCCGCCACGCCGCAGGCAGCCGCATTGCATCGGCCACACCCTTGCCGGAATACCACGCGATCATCCCGCAGACGGCGATGCGGCCGAAATCGTTCATCCGCGGCAGCACCGCCTCCAGCGTCTTGCCGCCCACGTTCTCATAGTAACAGTCCACCCCCTGCGGCGTCACTGCCGCCATTTCCGCGGCCAGGTCGGGATCGCGATGGTCGAGGCATACGTCGTAGCCCAACGCGTCGACCGCATAGCGGCATTTCTCGGCCCCGCCCGCCACGCCGATCACCCGCAGCCCGGCGCGTTTTGCCAGTTGTCCCGCCAGGCTGCCCACGGCGCCGGTCGCCGCCGACACCACGATCGTCTCGCCAGAGCGGATCTGCAGAATGTCGTTCAACCCGACCCAGGCCGTGTGCCCCGGCATGCCCAACACCCCCAGCGCCGTGGAGACCGGCGCAAGATCGGGATCGACCTTGACCACCGCCTTGCCGGGCAAAATCCCATGGCTCGCCCAGCCGACGCCGCCCACGACGGCGTCCCCCGGCGCAAGACCGTCGAAATTCGACGCCAGCACCTCGGCCACGCAGCCCGCGGTCATCGTGTGCCCCACCTCGACCGGGTCGGCATAGGACGCGCCCGCATCCATCCGCCCGCGCATATAGGGGTCGAGTGACAGCCAGATGGTGCGGACCAGAACCTCACCGTGCCCCGGTGCAGGCAAATCGGCAGTTTCGAGCCGGAAATTCTCCAGTCCCGGCGGACCCTTGGGGCGGCTGGCCAGAACGATGCGGTTATAGCGGGTCATGCGTCTCTCTCCCGGGGTACGCTGCGCAATCTAGGGGTGGCGCGCCACCAAGGAAAGCCGGTTCGGCTACTGCATAATCGCAGCCCGGGTATAGGTTTCGGTCTCGACCGTGCCGTCGTCATAGGTCAACTCGATCCGCACCTGATCGACCGCGCCAAGCTTGAAGGTGGCATAAGGCAGCCGGTCCGCCGGGATCTCGGAAAACGTCTCGTCGCTTTCGCAGGGCGGCGTTTCCCATACGCTGGGCTTGCCGTCGTTGATCACATAGCGGATCTGGTCGAGCCCGCAGCGGTAGACCTCGAGCAGGGTGAAGTACAAAAGGTCCTGCCCGTTGAATTCGCGCAGGCTCACCCATTGCGGCTTGATCATCTGCAGGATCGGCTTGACCTGTTCCGCACTGTCGAACTGTGCCGCCGCCGGAAATGCCGCCATCAGCCAGATCGCGCCCGCATGCATCCATTTCATCGCACTGTCCCTCAAATGCGCCGCACTCGACTCTTTTGATATCCCGCATTTCCGCCTATAGTCTGCACAAAACAGCGGGCAGTCGCGACAATGGCAAAAAAATCGGGCAAACCCAAGCCGTTCAATGTGATGATCGTGGGCCAGAACGGCCGGATCGCCTATGAGGCCGCGTTGTTTGCCGCCTCGCTGCGCCATGCCGACCCGGATTTCGCGGGCCGGATCCTTGTGGCAGAGCCGCAGCCGGGACCGAACTGGGACGGCGACCCGCGCATCCAAAATCACGAAATCCGCACTCTGCTCGACGACCACGGGGCCGAGATCGTGCCGTTCGAGACCCGCCATTTCGGCGCGTCCTACCCGGAGGGCAACAAGATCGAGGGCCTGTTCGCCCTGCCGAAGGGCGAGCCGTTCGTGTTCTTCGACAGCGATACGCTGGTCACCGGCAAGCTATCCGGCGTGCCGTTCGACTTCGCGCGCCCCTGCGCCTCGCTCCGCCGAGAGGGCACCTGGCCGCAGCCGGAACTCTATGGTCCCGGCTATCACGAAATCTGGACGGCGCTCTACGACAAGTTCGCCCTCGATATCGGGCCGACCATCGACCTTGCCGAGCCCGAGGACTATTGGCGCCGGTACATGTATTTCAACGCCGGCTGGTTCTTTTACCGCTGCCCGCACGAGTTCGGCCAGCGTTTCCTCGACTATGCGCTCGCGATAAAATCCGACCCGCCTAAGGAATTGATCGGTCAGGAGCTTTATCCCTGGCTCGACCAGATCGTCCTGCCTTTGGTGATCCACTCCCTTGGCGGTGCCCGCCGCACCATCCCCGAGGGGCTGCTCGACGGGAAGGTCACCTGTCACTACCGCGTTTTCCCCCTGCTCTATGCGCGCGAGGCCGATGCGGTGGTCGATGTGCTGGAAACCGTGACGGCCCCGAACAAGATCAAGAAGGTGCTGAAGACCTATGACCCGATCCGGCGCATGATCTATCAGCGTCGAGGGCACAAGGTCCGCGCCCTTTTCGACCGAGACCATCTGCCTGCCCGCGAACAGATGATCCGCAACAAGATCAAGCGCGAAAAGCTGTGGATGCGGTAGACGCCGGACCAGCAATCCCGCGACTGCCTGACGTTCGGTTTGCCGGGCTGGCCCGGCAAGCCTCGGCGCTGGTCCGCGGGAACTCAGTCCGGCCGATCGCGAGACCGGCACATCGCGAAAACGACGCCGATCAGTCCCGCCGCGGATGCCGTCACCATGTGCGCTCCTTGAGCATTCTGGGCGTCCGTGGCCTGAAAAACCCCCGAACTTGGTCCGGGGGGCATGGGGCTGGTACGGCAACCGCTGCCGGGCGATGCACCTTTCGATTGCGACGACGACTGCGCTGCGGGTCGTTGATTTGATCCGTTGTTACGAGGGTATCCGCCGGAACCGGCCTTGGCGATGCCGGCCAAGGCGTTGACCCACACAGACGGGACGGCGGGTATCGGCACCAGACCGGACACCGATGAGATCGAGGGGCAAGAGCGTCTCGCCAGCGCGCTGCCACGCTTGACCTTCGGCGCGCGCATCCCGATCTAGATAACTGGCCCAACCTGACCGGAGTTTGCAGAATGCGCGCCCTCCTGATCTTGCTTGCCGTCAGCCTTGCGGCACCGGCAACCGCCGAAACCCGCGTGCCCTCGGGCGAGGCGGAAATCAGGCTCAGCTACGCCCCGGTGGTCAAGGCGGTGACCCCGTCCGTCGTCAACATCTATGCAAAGCGCGTGGTCGAGGCACGGGTGTCGCCGTTCGCCAACGACCCGTTCTTTTCGCAGTTCTTCAACCTGCAGTCCCGGCCCCGCGTGCAGAATTCGCTGGGATCCGGCGTGATCCTGGCCGAGGACGGCATCGTCGTGTCGAACTTCCACGTGGTCGGCAATGCCACCGACATCCGCGTGGTGCTGGCCGACCGGCGCGAGTTCGACGCCGAGATGCTGCTGGCCGACCCCGACACCGATCTGGCCATCCTGCAGCTGCGCGGCGCGCCGGACCTGCCCGCGCTGGATTTCGCCGATAGCGACCGGGTCGAGGTCGGCGATCTGGTGCTGGCCGTCGGCAACCCGTTCGGCGTGGGCCAGACGGTCAGCAGCGGCATCATCTCGGCCAGCGCGCGGTCGGGCCAGGTGGGCGGCAGGCCGGGGTATTTCATCCAGACCGATGCACCGATCAACCCCGGCAATTCGGGTGGAGCGCTGGTCGACATGGCCGGGCGGCTGGTGGGGATCAATACCGCAATCGTCACCCGGTCGGGGGGCTCGGACGGCATCGGTTTCGCAATACCTGCGAATCTGGTGAAGCAATACGTCGCGCAGGCGGCAGCGGGAAAAAAGGACCTCGTGCGCCCATGGGCCGGGATTACGGTGCAGACGGTCGACGGCCCGCTGGCCGAAGCGCTGGGGCTCGACCTGCCGCAGGGCGTGTTGATCAGTGCACTGCACCCGCAAAGCCCCTTTGCCGAGGGCGGGCTGGAAATCGGCGATGTGGTAACGGCGATCGCCGGGCTGCCGGTGGACGGCGGGCCGGAGATGCTGTTCCGCCTGCTGACGCTTGGGATCGGAACCGAGGCCGAAACCGCATTTCTGCGGGACGGCGCCCCGCTGACGGCCATGGTGCGGCTGGCCCCGCCCCCCGACGTCCCGCCGCGCGACGAGATCCGCATCGAGGCGCGCAGCATCCTGAACGGGCTGAGCGCGGCAAACGTCAACCCTGTTGTGATCCAGAAACTGCATCTGCCGCTCGAGGCACAGGGTGTGGTCGTGACAAGGGTCGAGGATATCTCGATCCGCACCCGGCTGCGGCCCGGCGACCTGATCCGGCGCATAAACGGACAAGCGATCGAGGACACCGGGGACCTGCGCCGCATCGCGCGAGAGCGCGTTTCGGGCTACGAGATCGAGTTCGAACGCGGCGGCCAGCGCGGTATCGTACGATTGAGGAACTGACCGGGCCGGGCCGGCACCGGCAGGCTTGCAACCGGGCCAGCGTGAAGGCAGTACGAAATTTCGCCGAAATTTCGTGGGCGCCCTCCCGGCTCGCGGGCCGCCATTGTCTGGCTGTGGGCTTTGGCCTAAACCGGGCGCGACGCATCGCAACGGGAGAGCCAAGATCATGACCGAGGCACAGAGCTACGGCTTCGACACCCTGCAGATCCATGCGGGCAGCCGCCCCGACCCCGCCACCGGCGCGCGCCAGACGCCGATCTATCAGACGACGGCCTATGTCTTCCGCGACGCCGACCATGCGGCGGCGCTCTTCAACCTTCAGGAAGTGGGCTATATCTATTCGCGCCTGACCAACCCCACCGTCGCGGTGCTGCAGGAGCGTATCGCCACGCTCGAGGCCGGGGTCGGCGCGGTGTGCTGTTCCTCGGGCCATGCGGCGCAGCTCATGGCGCTGTTCCCGCTGATGGCGCCGGGCCTCAACGTCGTCGTTTCGACCCGGCTCTACGGCGGCACCGTCACGCAGTTCAGCCAGACGATCAAACGCTTCGGCTGGGAGGCGAAGTTTGTGGATTTCGACGACCTCGACGCCGTCAAGGCCGCCATCGACGACAACACCCGCGCGGTATTCTGCGAATCCATTGCCAATCCCGGCGGTTATATCACCGATCTCGATGCCATTGCGGCGATCGCCGATGCAGCCGGGGTGCCGCTGATCGTGGACAACACCAGCGCGACGCCCTATCTCTGCCGCCCGATCGAGCACGGGGCAACGCTGGTCGTACATTCGACCACCAAGTACCTGACCGGCACCGGCACCGTGACCGGCGGAGCGGTGGTCGACAGCGGCCAGTTCGACTGGGCCGCCAGCGGCAAGTTTCCCTCGCTGGCCGATCCGGAGCCCGCCTATCACGGGCTGAAATTCGCCGAGACCTTCGGACCGCTCGCCTACACGTTCCATTCCATCGCCGTGGGCCTGCGCGATCTTGGCATGACGATGAACCCGCAGGCGGCGCATTACACGCTGTTGGGGATCGAAACGCTGAGCCTGCGCATGGAGCGTCACGTCGAAAACGCCGAACGGATCGCCGCCTGGCTGGAAAGCCACCCGGCGGTCGAGGCGGTCACCTATGCCGGCCTGAAATCCTCGCCCTACTTCAAGCGGGTCAAGACCATCTGCCCGCGCGGCGCGGGGGCGCTCTTCACCGTGGCGCTGAAGGGCGGCTACGACGCCTGTATCAAGCTGGTCGACAGCCTGGAACTCTTCAGCCACGTGGCCAATCTCGGCGATGCCCGCTCGCTGATCATCCATTCGGCCTCGACCACCCATCGCCAGCTGACCGCCGAACAGCAGACAGCCGCAGGCGCGGCTCCGAACGTCGTGCGCCTGTCGATCGGGATCGAGGATGCCGACGACCTGATCGCCGACCTCGATCAGGCGCTGGCCAAGGCGGGCGCGCCGGGCCGCAAGGCCGGGCTGCATTCCAGGGGCCTGCCGACGGACGCGATCCTGAACAAACCCGTGGACGCCGGCGCGTCGTAGCTCCGCGCGATGCAGGCGGCGGCCGGACCACGCATTGGCCACGGTCCCATGCGTTTCGCGAAGCCGGGCCGGTGCAGGTCCCAAAGGCCCCGGGATCGCAAGCCGTCTAGCTGCGACATTAAGGGACTGTTAGGCAGGACGTGGTGAAATCGCGCGCGCAGGGAGCCGCGCGATGCCCGACACCGAGACCTCGATCCATCTGCCCATCGCCTTTGTCGATGCCCTCAGCCATGCCGACAGCATCGAGGATGTGCTGAAGGTCGGAACCGACTGGCTGACGAGGCTGTTTCCCGCAGCACGCGGGTCGATCGCGCTGATCGACGGCGCGCGTATCATCGACCGCGTCCACCGCAGCGACGGCAAGTTCGACCCGCACAACAACGTGCCGAAGATTCTGCCCAACGCGCCAAGGACCCGGGTCCTTGAAACCGGCCAGCCGGAATTTCTGTCCGACCGGGACATGAAAGCCGCCGGGACCAGCGCGATGCTGGCGCTGGTGTCGTCGGGCATCCGTGCGATGATGATCGCTCCGATGTTCAGCGGGACCAAGGCGGTTGGCACCCTGTCGCTCGCGACGCTTGAGCCGGGCGGTTACAACGAGGCGCACGCAAGCCGGCTGATCACCATCGGCCGGTGGATCGCCAGCCAGGCGCGGCTGATGCAGCAATTGCGCGCCGCCGCGCGGCAGGCGGAAACCGATGCGCTGACCGGACTCGCCAACCGCGCCCGGCTGATGCGGGTGCTTGACGGGCCGGGCATGCTGCACCTGCCCGGCGCAGACGGCCGGGTGATGGGCCTGATGCATATCGACCTCGATTTGTTCAAGGAAATCAATGACAGCTTCGGCCATGCCATGGGCGACGCGATGCTGCGCCATGTGGCGCAGGCAATGCGCGCGGTGACTTCGCAAACCGACCTCGTGGCCCGGGTCGGCGGTGACGAATTCATTATCGTCACCCGAACCGACCGCCGCGGCGCGCATCTGGGAAAACTGGCGCGCGACGTCGCTTCGCGGATCGCCGAACCGGTGCGGTTCGACGGCGCCGAAGCGCGCGTCGCGGCCAGCATCGGGACCGCCGTCGCCGGGCCAAAGGACCGCACCGCAGACCGCCTGATCGGCAATGCCGACATCGCGCTTTATGAGGTCAAACGCACCGGCCGCGGCGGCATCCGCGCATTTTCGGCGAAAATGCGTGCGGCCTACGAAACCCGGCAAACTCTGCTGGCAGAGTTGAAGGAAGCCGTCGACACCCGCACCTTCGAGGCGCATTTTCAGCCCCAGGTCTCGCTGGCCACCGGCTGTTTCAGCGGATTCGAAATGCTGGCCCGCTGGCCGCATCCCCGGCTGGGGCTTCTCGATCCCGACGATTTCCTCTGCCTCGCCGCAGAGGCTGGATTGACCGGCAGGATCGACGCCATCGTCCGGTCCAAGGGTCTCGCGGCGCTGCGCCGTCTGCGCGCCGACGGCTGGGAGGCGCCGAAGATGTCTTTCAACGCCTCGGCCCGCACGCTGGCCGATCCCGACCTCGCCTGCGAGCTGTTGTGGGAGGTTCTGGGCCAGGGCCTGGCCCCTGACGATCTGGTGATCGAGTTCCGCGAGGCGCAGCTGATCGCCGACGACACCGGCACCGCGAAACAGAACATCGCCGCCCTCTCCGAGGCGGGATTCTCGGTCGAACTCGACGACTTCGGAACCGGCCATGCGGCGATGTCCACGCTCGGCACGCTTGCGCTCACCGGCATCAAGCTCGACCATTCGATGATCTCCGATCTGCCTGACAGTCGCAGCGAGGCGATTCTGCGCGCCGTCATCGGGCTTGCAGGTGACCTCGGCCTGACGGTCGTCGCCAAAGGAGTCGAAACCCCCATCCAATACGCAGCGCTCGGCAAGCTCGGCTGCCACATGGCGCAGGGTTTCGGCATTTCAAAACCGCTGCCGATCGCCGGGCTGATCGATTTCATGCGCGGCTATGGCAAGGCCCCGGTTACGCTGGCCGTCGCCGAAGGCTGACAACGGCGCCGCGCCGAAATCGAAAGAGACCGCCATGCGCATGCCTCCGGTTCAATCCAAGGTCGATCCCGCGGCAATCCGCGCTGGTCCGAGAACGGGAGCCGATGGCCAATCCCCACGGCCGTTCCGCGTCGCCGGTCACCGCACCGGCCCGGATCACCCATTGCGACGCCGGCTTCAGCGGCTGCCTCCATGGCGTCCCGGTGACCTATGAAGATTGCCAAGCCGTCATGGGTTTCCTGCCGGCCGGGACGACGATCCGGTGGCTCGGGTCAGCTGTCTGCGGTATCAGCCGCCTCCGATGGCGAACACCATCGTCACGGATGCCCGGGTCGAAACCTCGCCGGCGGCGATCGGCACCGGCGATGCCATCGCCGCGCGTTCCATCATCATGACAGGACGCGGGCTGCCGCTGGATTCGTTGAATTCCAACACTGCGCCCAGTTCCAGCCCCGCGGCCTCGGCGTAAAGGACGGCCTTGCGGCGGGCCTCGGCAACCGCCTGCCGCCGTGCCTCGTCCAGCGCCGGGCCGGGGTCCTGCAACCCGAAGGACAGTCCCTGGAACAGATTGGCGCCACTTTCGATCACCTCGTCCAGCACGCCGCCCAGACCGTCCAGATCGCGCACCCGCACCACCACCGTGTTGCGCGCCTCGAACCCGACGATCTTGGGCCGGGCGGACGAATTGCGGTTGTCCCAGACCGGAGAGAGCGACAGATCGCGTGTCCGCAGGTCGCGTGGCTCGATCCCCGCCGCCGCCAGACGTTGCAGCACCGCCGCGGTGGCCTGCGATGTCTCGCGCATCGCGTCGGCTGCCGCGCGCGCCTCGGCGGTCACGCCCAAAGTGATCGTCGCCATGTCCGGCACGCTGTCGACGCTGCCCTCGCCGGTCACCGTCATCCGCCCCGGACCCGAGTCTTCGGCCCAGGCCGGCAAGACCAGGCAAAGCGCCGCAACCACCACCCAAATCCGCATCATCCGGCTCCCTTTCCAGACGGGGTCCAGTTTTGCCCCATGCCCCCACTCTGGCAAGCGAAATCACCCGGCATCCACTTCCCTTGGGCGAATTCCTGCTATAGGTTCTCGGGACCCAGCGCGGGACTCGTAAGCCACGCAAACTGTGTGATAGATCAGGCGGATGAAGCCCAACTTTGCCCTGAATCTCAGTCATGAAGGGATCAGCCTTCTGCACCGGGCACAGGCGGGCTGGCTTACCGTCGGCGATGTTTCGCTGGACGATCCGTCACTGGTTGACCAACTCGGCGTCCTGCGCCGCACCGCCGCCGATCTGGAAACCGGCGGCATGACCACCAAGCTGGTGATCCCCAATTCGCAGATCCTCTATACCGAGGTCGACGCGCCCGGGCCGATGACGGCCGACCGCATCGCGCAGATCCGCGATGGGCTCGTCGGCCTGACGCCCTACGACGTGCGCGACCTGGTTTTCGACTGGCGCCGCGACGGCGACCGTGCACAGGTCGCGGTGGTCGCGCGGGAGACTTTGCAAGAGGCCGAAACCTTTGCGACACAGTACCGTTTCAACCCGGTCAGCTTCGTCGCCGTCCCGGCCAACGGCGCGTTCGACGGAGAGCCGTTTTTCGGCCCCACCCGCCACGCCGCGACACTGCTGACCGGCGGCGAGACCATCCAGCCCGATACCGAAAGCATCCGGATCATCGGCACCGGCGAAACCGGACCGCCGAAGGCAAAGGCAAAGGCCAAGACGAAACGGAAACCAAAGCCCGCGCCTCGGCCGCAAGCAGACGCGAAAGCCGCGCCGACGCCCGGAAACGGTGAGGCCCCCGAAAAGGCCGAGGCACCGCCCGCAGACGCCGCCACGGCAACGGCAGAACCGGATGTCAACGGGAGCACCGCACCCGCGGCACAACCCACCTTCAGCCACCGAGCGCCCCCGTCCGAGGCACCGCCCGTCTCATCGGATGCACCGGACAACGCCGACGCGATGGTGACCTTCGCCTCGCGCCGCACCAATGGGCAAGCGGCGGCCCCGAAGTCAAACCCCGCACCCGACGCCAAGATCGCACCCCTGCCGGACCCCGCGGCCCGCGGCGCGCCGAACCCTGACCTGCGCGCTCCGCCGAGCATGCCGCCGCCTCGCACCACCGCGGCTATCCCGCCGCCGGCGCGCACCGCGTCTGCGGATGCGGCGCCGGGCCCGGCCCCTTTGCCCGAACCGACACCGGCTAGAAAGCCGCGCAGCCCGGCCAAGGCGGGGGCGGGTCTTGCCGGAACGCTTGGAAAACTCCGGCGCAAAGGGTCCAAGGTCGCGGACAGGGCGCCAGGCCCGCCGCCGGTCGCAAAAGTTTCGATGCCCGAGGCCGGGGCTGCCGCCGCACCGGCACCCAGGCGCGATCCCGCCAATGAAGCCGAAGCGATGACCGTCTTCGGCGCCCGCAGACAGCAGCCTGCGCGCGGCAAGCCCCGCTATATGGGGCTGGTCCTGACGCTTATCCTGCTGCTGGCGCTTGCGATTTTGGCGCTCTGGTCGACCTATTTCATGAGCGACGTGACCTCGGGCTGGTTCGGCACCTTCGAGGAACAGCCCGAGGTTGCGCTGAACGATCCGGTCCCCGAGCTTACCACCGCACCGCCCCCGGTGCGGATCGCGCCCACACCCGTTCAGACCGAAGGCAGCCCCGAGGCGTCCACGAGCGCCGATCCCGCGCCGGAGCCCGTGCAAACGCCCGCACCGGCTGCCGAAAGCGCCCCCGAGATTGCCAGCAGCCCGCCCGAACAGCCCGAAAACCAAAGCCCGATCGACGCCGCCGTCGTCTCGGCACTGACCGACGCCGCCACCCCGGACCAGGAATCCATCGCGCCCGAGACAGGTATCGAAACCGCCCGCCTGGAAGACCCGCCCGCAGACGAGGTCGCGCTGCCCGAGACCGCGGCACCGGCGCCGGTCATCCGGCGCCCGCTGACCCGTCCGGAGGCCGAGGCACGTTATGCCGCCACCGGCATCTGGCAACTGGATCCGGACCCGCTGGCGATCCCCGGCAGCGACCGGATCGAGGGGCTGGTCATCGCATCGGTCGATCCCCGGCTCGGAGCCGCAAGCGCGTCGACGCTGGCGCCCGCCCTGGATCTCGACACGGATCTGCGTCCGGCCGTACCGACACCGCCCGCGGCACTCGGCACGGCCTTCGACTTCGATGAACGCGGACTTGTGCGGGCGACGCCAGAGGGCGCACCCAACCCTCGTGGCGTCCAGATCTTCCGCGGCCGCCCCGACTTTGTGCCCGGACCGCGCCCGGAGGGTCTTGCGATACCGCAGGACGAAACCTCTCTGGACACAGAGGACGTGCGCGGCGAAACCTCGGGGCAGTCTTCGGACCCGGCACCGGAGCAAACGCCGGACGAGTCCGGAAGCCAAGAGCAGATCGCCAGTCTGGGCGGTTTCTCGCCCGGCGATCTGACCGCAATCCGGCCACCCGTGCGCCCGGCATCGCTGTGGACCGGTCCCGAGACCGGCGATCCGCCCACCGACGAACAATCCGCCACTCAGGACGAGACCGGCGAGCCGCCCGCCTCGGATGCATCGGCCACCACCGACCCAACCACAACTGCCGCCGCGCCGCCCGTGCGGCCGCGGGGATTCGGCAACCTTGTCGAGCAGGCCTTGAGGGAAGCGGCGAGAACGCCGGCACCTGACGCCGAGGCCGAGGCCGAGACACAAGTCGCTGTTGCAGCGCCGCGCACGCCATCGATTCCCACTCGGGCATCGGTCGCCAAGCAGGCAACCGAAGAAAACGCGATCAACCTGAGCAAGGTCAACCTGATCGGCGTCTACGGCACGCCCTCGAACCGCAGCGCTCTGGTTCGATTGAAATCCGGGCGTTTCGTTAAGGTAGCGGTTGGTGACAAGGTCGATGGCGGCCGCGTGGCCGCGATCGGCGACAGCGAACTGCGCTATGTCAAGGGCGGGCGCAACATCACCTTGAAGCTGCCAAAGGGATGAGTGCCACACAGGCGTTTTAGAACACCTTTGACGAAAGCCCGTCACCGGCCTTCCCACGCGGTCGCCAAACCGCATCGCGAAAGCCGCCCAAAGCCGGCCGGCACGTCACGGACACCCCTCCGCCTTCCCACAAAGCGGAAAGGCGGGTCGTTGGGCCGGCGTCTGCAACGGCCGCTCAGGCGGCGTCGGGTTTCAACTCTCCCGTGGCGATCTGCTCGGCTTCGATCGACTCAAACAGCGCCTTGAAGTTGCCCTCGCCAAAGCCGTCGTCCCCCTTGCGCTGAATGAACTCGAAGAAGATCGGTCCGATCACCGTCTTCGAGAAGATCTGCAGCAATATCCGCGTCTCGCCGCCGTCCACGACCCCCTCGCCGTCGATCAGGATGCCGTGCTTCATCATCCGCTCTTTCGGCTCGTCATGGCCGGCGACGCGCGCGTAGCTTTGGTCGTAATAGGTCTCGTTCGGACCCGGCATAAAGCGGATGCCGCGATCGGCAATCGCATCGACCGAGCCATAGATATCCTCGGTGCCCACCGCGATGTGCTGAATGCCCTCGCCCCGGTACTTCTTCAGATACGACACGATCTGCCCGGTTTCGCCCCGGTCTTCGTTGATCGGAATCCGGATCCGGCCGCAGGGCGACGTCAGGGCCCGGCTGTAGAGCCCGGTGAACTTGCCTTCGATATCGAAGAACCGGATTTCGCGGAAGTTGAACAGCCGCCCGTAGAATTCGAACCACTTGTCCATATTCCCCTTGAATACATTGTGGGTCAGATGGTCGAGATAATAGAACCCGACGCCTTCAGGATGCGCGTCGCTGATCCAGTCGAACTCGGCGTTGTAGGGGGATGTCTCATAGTACTGATCGATGAAATAGATCAGCGAACCGCCGATCCCGACGATCGCGGGCACATCCATCGTCTTGCCCGCACCCTCGTAAGGCTCCGCGCCATGGCCCACGGCATGCTCGAACGCATGCTGCGCGTCGACCACCCGCCACGCCATCGACGGCGCGCAGGGCCCGTGTTCTTCGGCGAAGGCCCGCGCGTGGCTGCCGGGCTCGTCGTTGATCACGTAGGTGATATCGCCCTGCTGCCAAAGCTCGATTGCCTTGGTCTTGTGGCGCGCTGTCATTTCATAGCCCATCCGGGCGAATAACGTGCGCAGCTCATCCGGCTCTGGATGGGCGAACTCGACGAATTCGAACCCGTCGGTGCCTGCCGGGTTCTGATCGGAAATCACCGATTTCGGGGCATCGTGCGGGAACGGACCCATGACAACTCTCCTTTCTGTTCGCGTATGACGCAATCATATACGCAATCGCGCGGCTTTTCTGCGCGTAATTGGCCATCAAAGGTCGGCAGCACGCGGAAATTTGACAAAAACAGGAAATTGGGCGCAGTATTCACGCATGGATCTGGATGAGACTGACAAACGCCTGCTCGCCGCCCTGCAACGCGACGCGCATCTGACCGCCGAAGCCCTCGGCGGCATTCTGCACCTGTCGCCCAGCCAGGCCGGTCGCCGCCGTCAGCGGCTGGAAGCCGCAGGCCTTATCGCCGGGTACCGCGCCCGGCTGAATCCGGACCGGCTCGGGCTGTCCGTCCAGGCCTTCGTCCAGGTCCAGATGGCCACCCACGACCCCGAGCAGGTCAGGACCTTCGCCCGCATCGTCGAACAGCGCCCCGAGATCATCAGCGCCTGGACCCTCACCGGAGAGGCGGACTATCTTTTGCGCGTGTTCTGCGCCGATCTGGCGGAGCTGAATGTCCTGATCCATCAGGTCCTGCTGCCGCATCCCGCCGTTGCCCGGGTGCAGAGCCAGATCGTTATGGACCAGTTCAAGCCCGACGCGCCGTTGCCGATCTGACCGCAACCGCGGCCAGGCTCGCCACGCTGGGGTGGCATACCGGCTGCCGCCGTGGTCATAGCCCGCGCGGTCCGCCCGGATTTGCGGCAAGCAGCACAAGAACCGGCAACAAGGCTTGAGTTCACCCGCGCCGCTGGCGATGCTGGCCATGCGCAAACCGGAGACATCCATGGAAGGCCTGCTCTTCCAAGCCACGATCTATCTCGCCGCCGCCGTGATCGCGGTACCGCTGGCCGCGCGTCTCGGACTCGGCTCGGTGCTGGGCTATCTGGCAGCGGGCCTGATCATCGGCCCGGCTCTGGGTCTCGTGGGGACCGAAACCCAGGATCTGCAGCATTTCGCCGAGTTCGGCGTGGTCATGATGCTGTTTCTGATCGGTCTCGAACTGGACCCCCGCACGCTCTGGGACCTGCGCCACCGGCTGTTCGGCCTGGGCGTGGGGCAAATCCTCGTCACCATTGCCGTTATTGCCATCGGCGCCATCCTGCTCGGGCAGCCGGTACTCAGCGCCATTGCCATCGGCATGATATTCGCCCTGTCGTCGACCGCGATCGTGCTGCAGACGCTGTCCGAAAAAGGCCTGATGCGCACCCAAGGCGGACGGTCTGCCTTTTCGGTGCTGCTCGCCCAGGATATCGCGGTCATCCCGCTTCTGATCCTCATGCCGCTGCTCGCCGTCGCGCCGCCGCCCAGCATCAATCCCGACGGCTCGGTCAGCCGGCCGATCAGCCCCGCCGTCGGCGGCCAGGAAGCCGACCATCACGACGCCGCGCTATCGCTTGTGGCCGGATTGCCGGGTTGGCAGGCCACACTCGTCACCCTCGCCGCCGTCGCGCTGGTGATCCTGGCCGGCATCTATCTGGCCAATCCGCTGTTCCGCTACATCCACACCACGCGTCTTCGCGAGATGTATACCGCGCTTGCCCTGCTCATCGTCATCGGCATCGCGTTTCTGATGATGCTCGTCGGCCTGTCGCCCGCCCTCGGCACGTTTCTCGCCGGCGTCGTTCTGGCGACATCCGAATTCCGGCACGAACTCGAATCGGATATCGAACCTTTCAAGGGCTTGCTCCTTGGCCTCTTTTTCATCACCGTCGGCGCCGGCATCGACCTCGGCGCCGTCTTCGCCGCACCGCTCACGCTGATCGGCCTGACGCTTGCGATGATGCTTGCCAAGGGCGTGGTTCTCTACATCCTCGGCCGACTGTTTCAGCTTAAGGGCCGCGATCAGTGGCTCTTCACCCTCGGTCTCGCCCAGGCCGGTGAGTTCGGTTTCGTCCTGATCTCGTTCTCGGCGCAGCAGCAGGTCCTGCCGCCCGTGCTTGGGCAGACGCTGCTCTTGGTTACCGCCCTGTCGATGCTGCTGACCCCGCTGTTTTTCATCGTCTACGACAGGCTCAAGCACCGGATGGATGTCGATGAAGACGCGCCGGACCATGACGAGGTCGATCCCGAAGGCCCGATCATCATTGCCGGGGTCGGCCGCTTCGGCCAGACGGTGAACCGCATGGTGCAGATGTCGGGGTTTCGCACAACGGTGCTCGACCACGACCTTGCCACCATCCAGCTGATGCGCAAATTCGGCTATCAGGGCTATTTCGGCGACCCGACCCGGCCAGAGGTGCTGCGCGCCGCCGGTCTGGCCGAGGCCGGCATCCTCGTCGTCACGCTCGACAACCGCGACGCCGCCACCCGGCTGGTGGCCTATGCCCGCCGCGAGCGCCCGGACCTTCACATTGTCGCCCGCGCCCGCGACCGGTTCCATGTCTACGCGCTCTATCGGGCAGGCGCCAACGACGTGGTGCGCGAACTGTTCGACAGTTCGCTCCGCGCCGCGCGCTACGTTCTGGAAAACCTCGGGCTTTCGGAGTTCGAGGCACATCAGCTTGAACGGACCTATTTCGACTATGACCGCGCAGCGGTGCGTGACCTTGCGCAGGTCTGGAAACCGGGCGTCCCGGTCGAACGAAACCCCGACTACATGGCCCGGGCCAAAGCGCACAATGCCGAGCTCGAGGCCGCCCTGCTTGCCCATTTCGACGAGCATGACAAGGATGCCGGCACGTGACCCAAGAGCTTCCGGAGGCCTTCGCGGGCAGAACTCCGGGGAACTGCCGGCGCGCGAACTAGTGCCCCCGTCTGCTGAATGCCCGCAAGGAACAGGTACTGATCGGCGGTCTTCTGAGGATCTTGGTAAACACGCCCGCGCGTTTCCCAACGTAAACTTGACCCCGTCGGCAACTACCTACTAAGGTGGCGGAAACTTTGCGCGCGATAAGTTCTAACCTGCGCAACGCGATCGGACAAGGGACGTCTTGGCTCTGAAAAGGATGGGCGAGCAAGGGAAGACGCATGGGCGAACAAAAGATCAGAAACATGGAAGAGTTCGCCGCCCTCAGCGGTATCTCGCGACCGACCGTTTCGAAATACTTCAACGATCCCAACAGCGTGCGTCCATCGACCCGGGAACGGATCGAGGCCGCGCTGGAGCATTGCGACTATCGTCCAAACATCTACGCGATCAATCAAAACCGCCGGCTGACCAAGAATATCGGGATCGTCGTGCCCTTCCTGGCCGACCCGTTCTTTGCCGAAATCGCACGGCAGATCGAACAGCGCTGTATCGCGGCGGGGTTCTGGCCGATCCTGTTCAGCGCGCACGGGCAACAGGAACTGGAAAACAACATCCTCGACAGCCTGCGCTCGCTCAAGCCCGCGGGCGTCCTGCTGGCGCCGCTCGGCCGCGCGTCGGACCGCAAGAAGGTCGAGGCGTTTTGCGCCGAAGTGCCCACGGTGCTGTTCGACAGCAATATCGCGGGAATCGGTGAAGCCTTTGTTGGATCGGACAATTTCAGCTTTGTCTCGCAAAGTGTCGAGTATCTTAGCCGCACTGGCGAGCCTCCGTGTTTCTTCGAGATGAGGACCCCGGCGAACCCCAACGCCAACAAGCGACGCGCCGCCTATTTTAAAACCATGGAAACCCTTGGGCTGGAACCCCGGGTGATCAAGATCGAGGGCGAAGGCTGGTCGTTCGAAGAGATCGGGCGCGACGGCGCGCGGCGGGTTCTGGAAGACAGATCCTTGCCGACGAACACCGTCCTGTGCAGCAACGACCGACTTGCCATTGGCTTTCTTGCGGCCTGCTATGAACGCGGTCTTCGGGTCGGGCGCGGCGACGGATGCGCCCTGCGGGTAGCGTCGCACGACGATCACCCGTTCTCGCGCTTTACCTGCCCGTCGCTGACGACGGTGGCGCACGACTATGATTCGGTGGCGAATCGCAGTGTCGAGACCTTGTTCGAACTGATCGAAGGCGGCGGGCGCCTGCCGGAGCGAACCGAAACCCTTTTTCCCGCACGCCTTGTTTTACGGGCTTCGGCCTGACCAATCCCTCCAAATCTTGACGCGCGTAAAGTTTTTCTTGACGCGCTCGCAACTTTGCAACTAGGCTTGCGACAGCATCCAAATACAGGGAGGACAAGGATGTATTCCAAGGCATCATTCGGTGCAGCGACTGCTGTTGCGCTTTTCATGGCCGGCGGCGCCATGGCCGAAACGCTCACCATCGCGACGGTGAACAACGGCGACATGATCCGCATGCAAGGCTATACCGACGACTTCACCGCCAAGACCGGCCACGAGGTCGAATGGGTGACGCTTGAAGAGAACGTGTTGCGCCAGCGCGTGACAACGGACATTTCGACCAAGGGCGGCGCCTTCGACATCATGACCATCGGCATGTACGAAACCCCGATCTGGGGCGCCAACGGTTGGCTCGTACCGCTCGACGATCTCAGCGCGGAATACGATGTCAACGACATCCTGCCCGCGATGCGCGGCGGCCTTAGCCACGACGGCACGCTTTATGCGGCGCCGTTCTACGGCGAAAGCTCGATGGTCATGTACCGCACCGACCTGATGGAAAAGGCCGGTCTGGAGATGCCCGCGGCGCCGACCTGGGACTTCATCCGGGAAGCCGCGATCGCGATGACCGACCGCGAGAACGAGATCAACGGCGTCTGCCTGCGCGGCAAGGCCGGCTGGGGTGAGGGTGGCGCCTTCATCACCGTCACCGCGAACTCGTTCGGCGCCCGCTGGTTCGACGAGGACTGGAAGGCCCAGTTCGATCAGCCGGAATGGGCCAATGCGCTGAACTTCTTCGTCGACCTGATGGCTGAAGCTGGTCCTCCGGGATACGCCACCAACGGATTCAACGAAAACCTGTCGCTGTTCCAGCAGGGCAAATGCGGCATGTGGATCGACGCGACTGTTGCGGCATCCTTCGTGACCAACCCCAACGACTCGACCGTCGCCGACAGCGTGGGTTTTGCCCTGGCGCCCGACACCGGCCTCGGCAAGCGCTCGAACTGGCTCTGGGCCTGGGCCCTGGCAATCCCGGCCGGCACCCAGAAGGCGGACGCCGCCAAACAGTTCATCGAGTGGGCCACCTCGAAGGAATATATCGAGCTGGTTGCCGCAAACGAAGGCTGGGCCAACGTTCCGCCGGGCGCCCGGACCTCGCTTTACGAGAACCCGGAATACCAGTCGGTACCGTTCGCGCAGATGACGCTTGACTCGATCAACGCGGCCGATCCGACGAACCCGACCGTCAAGCCGGTGCCGTATGTCGGCATCCAGTTCGTCGCCATCCCGGAGTTCGCCGGTATCGCGACCGAAGTCAGCCAGGAATTCTCGGCCGTCTATGCCGGGCAGCAATCCGTGGACGAAGCGCTAGCCAAGGCGCAGGCGCTGACCACCGACGCGATGGAAGCCGCAGGTTACTGAGGCATCCTCCCATCCGGAGGGCGGTGCAGGTCACCGCCCTCCGGCCCCAACCCACCTTAGACAAATCACCCCAGTTCTGAGACGGTGAAGCCCGTCAACAGAGGAGGCGTGTCCAATGGCCACCCGGCATTCCAGATCCGCAGCGCGACTGATGATGGCCCCGGCGGTAATCCTGCTTCTCGGCTGGATGCTCGTCCCCCTGATCATGACGCTTCTGTTCTCGTTCAAGAAGTATCTTCCCATGCGGGGCGGCGACCTGGGGTGGGTCGGGTTTGAAAACTACGTCCGGTTCGTGACCTCCAGTTCGTTCTGGCCAAGCGTCCAGACCACACTGATCATCGTCGGCGGCGTTTTGGTGATCACGGTCGTTCTGGGCGTTTTACTGGCGATCCTGCTGGACCAGCCGATGTGGGGACAGGGCGTTGTTCGCATCCTGGTCATCGCACCATTCTTCGTCATGACGACCGAGTCGGCCATGGTGTGGAAGAACAAGTTCATGGACCCGGTGAACGGTCTTCTGGCACATCTTTGGAAATTCTTCGGCGCCGCCCCCGTCGAGTGGTTGAGCCAGGCGTCGCTGCCATCGCTCATCATGATCGTCAGCTGGCAGTGGCTGCCCTTTGCTACCCTCATCCTGCTGACCGCGATCCAGTCGCTCGACAGCGAACAGCTCGAGGCCGCGGAAATGGACGGCGCGCCGGTTCTGTCGCGCTTCATCCATATCGTCCTGCCACATCTCAGCCGCGCAATCACCATCGTGATCCTGATCCAGACGATCTTTCTTCTGGCGATCTTCGCGGAAATCTTCGTCACCACGGGCGGCGCATTCGGCACCAAGACGCTCAGCTACCTGATCTTCCAACGCGTGCTGGAAAGTCAGAACGTCGGGCTCGGCTCTGCCGGCGGCGTCTATGCCATCATCCTGGCCAACATCGTCGCGCTCTTCCTGATGCGCATCGTCGGCAAGAACCTGGACGCGTGAGGAGATAGACCCATGGCCCGCGCCGTCACCACACAACGCAAGACCATCAACACGCTTGTCGCCTGGATCATCGGCCTGCTGATCTTTTTCCCGATCCTGTGGACGGTCCTGACCAGCTTCAAGACCGAAGCCCAGGCGATCAACGACCCGCCGCTGTTTCTGTTCTTCGACTGGACGCTGGAGAACTACTCAATCGTGCAGGAGCGGTCGGACTACATGCGGTTCCTCTGGAATTCGGTCATCATCGCCGGCGGCTCGACGGTTCTGGGCATCATCATCGCGGTTCCCGCCGCGTGGTCGATGGCCTTCGTGCCGTCGAAGCGGACCAAGGACATCCTGTTATGGATGCTGTCGACCAAGATGCTGCCGGCCGTCGGCGTGCTGTACCCGATCTACCTGCTTTTCATCCAGTTCGGGCTGCTCGACACCCGCATCGGCCTCACCGTCGTGCTGATGCTGATCAACCTGCCGATCATCGTCTGGATGCTTTACACCTATTTCAAGGAAATCCCCGGCGAGATCCTGGAAGCCGCACGGATGGACGGGGCGAGCCTGCGCGAGGAAATCCTCTACGTGCTGACGCCGATGGCGATTCCCGGGATCGCCTCGACGGTGCTGCTGAACATCATCCTGGCCTGGAACGAAGCGTTCTGGACACTGAACCTGACGGCCGCCCAGGCCGCGCCCCTGACCGCCTTTATCGCCAGCTATTCCAGCCCCGAGGGCCTGTTCTACGCCAAGCTCAGCGCGGCCTCGACCATGGCCATCGCGCCGATCCTGATCCTGGGCTGGTTCAGCCAGAAACAACTCGTCCGCGGCCTGACGTTCGGCGCCGTGAAGTAAGGAGAGACCGATGGGACAGATCACCCTGAAACAGGTCAGCAAAAGCTTTGGCGACGTCGAGGTCATTCCGCCACTTGACCTGAAAATCGACGACGGCGAGTTCGTTGTCTTCGTTGGCCCGTCCGGCTGCGGCAAGTCCACGCTCCTGCGGCTGATCGCCGGGCTCGAGGACATCTCCGACGGTCACATCGAAATCGACGGCAAGGATGCCACGGACGTGCCGCCCGCCAAGCGTGGCCTTGCCATGGTGTTCCAGTCCTACGCGCTCTACCCGCATATGAGCGTGCGCAAGAACATCGCATTCCCGCTGCGCATGGCCAAGCTCGACAAGGCCGAACAGGACCGCCGCGTCAAACAGGCCGCCGATGTGCTGAACCTGACGGATTACCTCGAACGGCGCCCCGGCCAGCTGTCCGGCGGCCAGCGCCAGCGTGTCGCCATCGGCCGCGCCATCGTCCGCGAACCGGCCGCGTTTCTGTTCGACGAACCGCTTTCGAACCTCGACGCCGCGCTTCGGGTCGGCATGCGGCTGGAAATCTCGGAACTGCACAAACGGCTCGACACAACGATGATCTACGTCACCCACGACCAGGTCGAGGCGATGACCATGGCCGACAAGATCGTCGTGCTGCAGGCGGGCGTGATCGAGCAGGTCGGCAGCCCGCTGGAGCTGTACCAGCGTCCGCGCAATACCTTTGTGGCGGGCTTCATCGGCTCGCCCAAGATGAACCTGATCGAGGGCCCGGAAGCCTCGAAGCATGACGCCGCCACCATCGGCATCCGGCCCGAGCATATCGAGCTCTCGCAGACCGACGGCCCCTGGAAGGGCACGGTGGGCGTGTCGGAGCATCTTGGTTCGGACACGTTCTTTCACATCCAGTGCAACGTCTCGCCCGAACCGCTGACGGTCCGGGCGACCGGCGAGTTGGACCTGCAATACGGCGCCGAAGTCTATCTGACGCCGCGCCCGGAACACCTGCACCGGTTCGACCGGAACGGTTTGCGGATCGACTGATGCGGCTTCGGGGCAAGACCGCACTTATCACCGGCGCTGCCCGCGGCATCGGGCGCGCCTTTGCCGCGGCCTATATCCGCGAAGGTGCGCGCGTGGCCATTGCCGACATCGACATCGCGCGCGCCCGGACCACGGCGACAGAGCTCGGCGAAGCCGCCATTGCGGTCGAGATGGACGTGACCCGACAGGACAGCATCGACCGCGCCGTCACCGAGACCGCCGAAGCGCTCGGTCAGATCGACATCCTGATCAACAACGCCGCGATCTTCACCGCGGCCCCCATCGCCGAGATTGACCGGGCCGACTATGCCCGCGTCTTCGACATCAACGTCGCCGGCACGCTCTTTACCCTGCAGGCGGTCGCAAGACACATGATCGACCGCGGCATCGGTGGCCGCATCATCAACATGGCCAGCCAGGCCGGCCGCCGGGGCGAACCGCTGGTCGCCGTCTACTGTGCCAGCAAGGCCGCGGTGATCAGCCTGACGCAATCGGCCGGACTGAACCTGATCAAACACGGCATCAACGTCAATGCCATCGCCCCCGGCGTGGTGGACGGCGAACACTGGGACGGCGTCGATGCCTTCTTTGCCAGGTACGAAAACAAGCCTCTCGGCCAGAAGAAGAAGGAAGTCGGAGAGGCCGTGCCCTACGGCCGGATGGGCCGCGCAGAAGACCTGACCGGCATGGCCGTCTTCCTCGCCAGCGACGAGGCCGACTATATCGTGGCGCAATGCTACAACGTCGACGGCGGCCAGTGGATGAGCTGATGCGGTTGTCCGACGCCACCCTCGGCCAGACCCCTGACCGCGTCGTGCGGCCGGTCTACGACCGCGCCTCTCTGACACCCGGCATCGTGCACATCGGCATCGGAAATTTCCACCGGGCGCATCAGGCCTGGTATCTGCACCGGCTGATGCAGACAGGCGAGGCCCATGACTGGGCGATCATCGGTGCCGGCGTGCGCGACTATGACGCAAAGATGCGCGAGAAGCTTCTGGCGCAGGATTGCCTGACCACGCTGATCGAACTCGATCCCGGCGGAACCTCCGCCGAGATCGTCGGTTCGATGATCGACTATCTGCCCATCGAAGACGACAACCGCACGCTCATCGCGCAGATGGCAGCACCGGAAATCCGCATCGTGGCGCTGACCGTGACCGAGGGCGGATACTACATCGACCCGGTCTCGAAAGGCTTCGACGCCGAACATCCCGACATCGTCCACGACGCCCGGAACCCCGGGACCCCAAAAACCGCATTCGGCGCGATGGTGGCCGCCTTGAAGCGCCGCCGCGAGTCCGGCGCCGGACCGTTCACGGGGCAAAGCTGCGACAATCTTCAGGGAAATGGGGATATCCTGCGCCAAACGGTCGTGTCGCTGGCCCGCTTGTCGGACCCCGACCATGCCGCCTGGATCGACGCCAATTGCAGCTTCCCGAACTCGATGGTGGACTGCATCGTCCCGGCGACCGGTCCGGTCGAGATTGCCCTGGCGCAAAAGTTCGGAATTGACGATCAGGTGCCGGTGACACACGAAAATTTCCGGCAATGGGTCATCGAGGACAGCTTCTGCGCCGGGCGTCCCGCCTGGGACCGCGCCGGTGCCACATTTTCGGACGACGTGCACGCCTATGAGATGATGAAGTTACGCATTCTCAATGCCGGGCACCAGGTCATCGCAAATCCAGGAGAGGTCCTGTCGGTCGAAAGCATCGCGGGCTGCATGGGGCACCCCCTGATTTCCGCCTATTTCCGCAAGGTTCAGACCGAAGAGATCGCGCCGCATGTCGAGGCCGTCCCGGGGATGACACCGGCGCAATACATCGACGTCATCGAGCGCCGCTTCGGCAACACCGAAATCGTCGATACGACCCGGCGGGTCGCTTTCGACGGCTCGTCGCGGCACACCGGCTTCGTCCTGCCGATTGTCCGGGACGCGCTTGCCACCGGAGCGCCCGTCGAGGGGCTCGCTCTGGTCGAGGCGATATGGGCGCGGATGTGCGAAGGCACACGGGAAGACGGCAGCCAGATCGCTCCGAACGATCCGTTTTGGGACAGTCTTGCCGTTGCGGCAAGGGAGGCGTGCGACCGCCCCAACGCGTGGCTGGAACAGCGGCAGATCTACGGCGATCTTGCCGACGACCGGCGTTTCGCCCAGGCCTTCGACCGCTGGCTCCGGCAGATCTGGTCAACGGGATGCGAAGCAGCCCTGCGCACCTATACCGAGATGCGATGAGAGTGGACCGCAAGGCCGATCTCGGCCTGAAATGAACGGTTCCGATTGGCTCCGGCGCGCAATCAAGGGGCGCAGCCCCGCCGCGCCATCGCCGGACTCACATGACTTCCGCAGATCCGACGCGGCCCGGCCTAGCGGATCAGAAACGCCCGGAAATCGTTCACATTGGTCCCCGTCGGACCGGGCACGAACAGGTCGCCAAGGGCGTCGAAAGCCGTCCATGCATCGTGCCCCATCAACAAGGCCGCGGGATCCTGTCCCATGTCCCTCAGCCGCGCTGCCGTCCCGCCGTCGGCAAAGGCACCGGCATTGTCCTCCGAGCCGTCAATCCCGTCGGTATCCGCGGCCATGGCGGCCACGCCCGAGATCCCATCCATCGCCAACGCCATCGACAACAGAAATTCGGAATTTCGGCCGCCGCGGCCGTCCGGACCGCTCAGGGTCACTGTCGTCTCACCGCCGGACAAGACGACGACCGGGCGCCTGAACGGCCGGTTTCGCAAGACGATTTCGCGCGCCAGCGCCGCATGAACCTTGCCGACCTCGCGCGCCTCGCCTTCGAACGCATCCGACAGGATCACCGCCGGGATGCCCTCGGCCTCTGCGGCCTTTGCGGCGGCCTCCAGCGATATCGACGCCGAGGCAACAACCCGCACGCTGTCCCGCGTGAACGCCGGATCCTCCGGGCGCGGCGCATCTTCCGGCGCCTCCTCCAGGTAACGCTTCACCTGCTGCGGCAAGTCGATGCGGTAGGCCCGCACATGTGCCAGCGCCTGGGCCCGCCCCTGCCCGTCCGGCACCGTCGGGCCGGATGCAACCTGTGCCGGGTCGTCCCCGGGCACGTCGGAAACCACCAGCGAGACGACCCGCGCCGGACGCGCCGCCGCGGCCAGGCGCCCGCCCTTGATCCGGCTCACCTGCTTTCGGATTGAATTCATTGCAGAAATCGGCGCTCCCGAGGCCAAAAGCGCAGCATTCAGATCCGCCTCGTCCTGCAGCGTCAGCCCGGCAGGCGGCGCCGGCAACAACGCCGAGCCCCCCCCGCAGACCAGCGCCACCACCAGATCGTCGGGCCCAAGCCCCGACACCGCGGATATCAACGCCTCGGATGCAGCCAGCCCCGCGGCATCGGGAACCGGATGCGCCGCCTCCAGCACGTCGAGATACCTGCATGCGGTGGCATAGCCGTAGCGCGTGACCAGCACCCCCTCCAGCGGCCCGTCCCAAAGCGCTTCGAACGCAGCCCCCATCTGCGCCGCACCCTTTCCGGCCCCCACCACAACCGTCCGGCCGGTCGGCGGGTCCGGCAGCACACCGCTCAGCGCCGCCATCGGATCGGCGGCGGTCACGGCGGCGTCAAACAGCCGCGTCAGGAATTCACGGTCCTCGCGAGTCATGAGCGGCAGTCCTACACGAACAAGCCGACGGCGCCAGCCTTGAGTCCGGTGACAATTCGCAGCTCAACCAATGTTTCCGATGGTACCGCCTCCCCGGCTCGAACGGGCGACGTCTGGATCCACAAATTGCCCAGGGCGTTCGCATCGCTGCACATAGCGCCGACATATTTCAATAAGCTCATTTTCTTAAGCGATTTGGGCATTTCATACTTTCACATGGAAGCCATGTTACGCATCTCATTTTCGATACAAAAACGAGACTGGAATAGCCCCATGTAGGTGGTCCACTCGCTGATATAGGAATATCCCGTTTTCAGAAGGACCGGAGAACGGCCGGGAAGAGAGACAAGCCCGAAGAGATCGTGTCGAAGCTGCGCCGGTTTGCCGTGTCTGCAGGTTGGCGTGGGTCGCGGCGCAATCTGGACAGGACTCAAATGGGGCTGGATGCTCGATTCTGGATCTCTGATCAGGTTTCGGTGCAATCCCCTGAAACCAAATTGAGTGTTCAGAATTGAGCGACAATGCTCAAGGGATTGCAGCTGATCTCGGTCAGATATTTGGTCTTCGGGCGTGGATCCATTAGGTCAATATTAGTGGATGCGTAATCTGGGTGGGGATCAGTTATGCGTATGACGGACCAACGCAATCCTGGGGTCGACCGCTGTATCGCGGTGCCACCGTTGGGCTTACACATATCTCCCTCATATAGGACCCCCAACGGGCCAAAACGGCGACGGGAGCCTCGCCGCATCAACGAAGAGGACCGGAGCCGCCCGCCTTGCATGTGTGCCTCGACAGCTTGGATGTGGATGCGCGTTCCCACCGGGGAGCTGGGTGGCTATGAGAGCTGACCAAGCGCTGACCAATCGATCCAATGCCGGTCCGTCTTCAAGTCCTCAAGTCGATGAACATCGGCTGCGTTCGGATGGCATCCTCACAGTGGCCGAGATCAACTGGTGCCGAAACAGAGGTATCGCCCTCGCCTTTGATCCTGTCCAGTTCGGTTGGGTCACACTGAACTGCGAAGACGATGTTTCCCGGGATAGCCTGCCACGCTCGACAGTAGGGCAGCCTGCGCAGATAAAAATTGAAAATTCAACAGGTTACCGTTTCCGGCGGTGGAGATCGAGTGACGCTGCGGACCTCGCGCGGATGATGTCCTCGGCGAAGCTGTGGCGGTATATGCCAGAAAGCTTCAGCGGTCAGATTGACACGGCCGATGCAGAGCAATTGATCGTGCTGAGCAACTCTGCGGAGCATCAGTATGTTCGCGCGGTCGAACATGCCGGCGAGGTCATAGGTCAGGTGCGGTTGGAGTTCCAGGATGCCCCCGACGCGGCGCCCGAGATCAGCTATTGGCTGGATGAGACGCATTGGGGAAAGGGACATGGCAGCGCGATCGTCGCCAAGTTCACAAAAGACAGCTTTCGCGACCGTCCAGGGCTGAACCGCCTCATTGCAAAGGTTCATAGGGAAAATCTGGTTTCGGCCCGGGTGCTGGAAAAGATAGGTTTCAGGCGATGCCACCTGGGCACGTCCGAAGATGTGTGGATGCAATTTGAAATCCTGCGCAGCACGCTTGGAATTGACGCGGACTGAACTGTGATGCACGTCAATCTCGCGTGCGGAAAAGTCAGCCTGCTTGTTCTGGGTCACGAAGCATCCGAGCGACCGCCTGTAGTATGATGCCGTTGGTGTTGATGTCGGCGTAGTTCGCTGTGGGTTTGCCGGTTTTGGTGTAGATGTTCGAGGCAAAACCGATCGTTGTTTTCGCGGTGTTGCGAACGAAATCCAATAGAAGATCCGAGAACTCGTGCGGGTTGTGTGCGTACCAAAGAAAGGCGGCCTTTGGGCTGATCGCCCGATTCTCGCGCTGGAATTCCTTGGTCTTATATTTCTCGTTCTTGCGAACCGTGTCGATCGCCCAGGTTCGGTCCGGCGCATCGAACTGAAGCCCCTGATAAGTGAACCACGGCGAGCGATCTATGGGACCCTCGGAAACGCACACCAGTTCGCCTGTCGTCTCGTATTCGCGCAGCTGTGCGGCGAACAAAACCTGTGCGAGATACGTCGACTCCGGCGTCAGCCCGAAATCAAGAGCCTCAAGCAACAGCGGCTCTGCACCCAACGGACCAATCTTTGCAGCCACCTCCAGCAACGCCATCTTGCCGTCGCAGGACGGGCGGCCATCGAAGACTTCGTATGGCGAGGCCACGTCGAAGCCCCAGGCGCGGAATGCGAGAGCGGCATAATGTGCGCAGTGCGAGACGAAAGTTGACACGAGCTCGCCGCCCTTAACGGAATAGACGATCCGCTTTTTGATGATCTGGTCGAGATCCCAGGAGGCGATCAAATCCGCGGCGATCTCGCCGCCGAGTCTATGTCGGGAGAGGTTTCGCAGGGCGGCCAGGATACGGCCGGCGTCGCACCCGTCGAAGTTCTTGTTGCCTCGCCGGACGCGATCAGTCTTGATCCACTCGCTTGGCAATCTGCGGCCGCCACTGGTCACCCCTTTGATGTTGGACACGATCTTTTCGATACCGCTTGAGAAGGTCCGCTCGTCGATGATGTCGAGGTCAACGGCGGCCATCAGCGCATTGATATGGCTGCTTACGTCCCACATCGTTGCCGACATCAGGGTGGATTTCGTGCCGCCTGCGTAAAACACGGTGGCCGGGCATAATCCGGTGCGCTTGTCGGTCACTCGGTAGAAATAGCTCCATGCCGTGACCGCATCCTCAAGCAAATGCTGACGCTGCGCATCGGTCAGTGCGCGCGGTTTCTTCTCGATAACCGGGATATAAGCCTCGGTGTGTCGGTAGAGTGAGATGAGTTGGCCCGTCGGTGCAATCGGGCGCGCGAAATCCGAGACCGGGACAAACTTGGTGACCCAGTTCGACATCAAATCTTTCAGTTCGCCAATCAGCGCGTTTCGCTGCGCGGGTGTCTGCAGAATGTCCGGTGGAATCGCCAGAACCAGATCGTTTGTATTGCCCGCCCCCTGCAGCAAACGCGACCGAGACTGACCGTCAAGCGAGGCGGTAATTGTCGGCACGTGCAGTTTGCCGCAATCGTCAATTCCCTGTTGCCCTCCGGCCCGGGAGTTGAGAGCAATGGCGACCCCTGCGCCGAGAAAGCCAGGCGCCTCGGGCGACATCGGCCTGGGCGTATCGGAACAGGCCAGTTGAACCAGGATTTCCGACCTCTGCGTTTTGGGCCCGAACCGCCTTGTCCTGGGCAACGGTCCTTCCGTCACGACCCAATAGCCGTTTCGCGGCAGATCCCCGGGCTCAGATAACTCGCCGGGGCCGGTGCTGAACGCGATCCGCTGAGATCGCAGCGAGGTTTTGAACGCCTCGAATCCGCTCACCATGTGAGCGGCGCCCTTGGGCGGTTCGAACAGGTGCAAGCCGACGCGACGCTCGAAAGTGAAATAGCCGTCCCTGAGCTGCAACTCACATAGACGCATATTCGTCGTCCACTGATCCGCTTCGTGGCGCAAGGCGACATTGGCAAAGACCTTGGCTGCTGCGGCGACGACGTCTTCGGACTTTTTGAGGTTTTTTGCGACCGACAGAAGGATCACGTTTTGAAACTGGTTCGGCGACAGACTGCCCAGATGATCCAGCGCAGCGAAGAGATCAGCTCGCACGCCGCCGAAGAGGCGCAGAACGCCGTTGTTCCAATACTCCGACGAAACGTCTGCAGAGCCCCTTGGCAGAACCAGGACGTTCCGGATGCCCGCCGAGCGAACGCCTTCCGGCGATACCGGCTTGGTCGTATGGGTGCAGGCGATGCTTTGCAGAAGTGGACCGGGAACCGTGTCCGCCGGGTCGGGAACCAGTGCTTCGATCAGGGCCTTCCGGGCACGGTAGGCGGACCGTGCCTGAAAGAAACCCGTTTGAGTTGCGAGACCGGGCACATACCCGATGATCTCGATCAATCCCGAATATTGTAGGAAATACCCGCGCAGCAAGCGTGCAAGCTCGCTGTCGGGTGTCAGCATTTGCCCGTTCGGCGCGACTGTTGAAACGATGCACGACACCGGCAGGCCTTTTTTCAAGAAAGAGCCCAGCATCGCCTGCAGATGTGGAATGGGCGTGCCCGGCATGATGTCGGTGATCACCACAATTGTGGGTTTTCGCCGCTTTGCCGCCCAGGCCGCTTTGCCGCCTGATCCGATCAGGGCACTGCCGGCGGCAAGCGATTGAAGGAACGCGCGGCGTTTCATTGGGTGGATCCCCTTGAAAGCGTGGCGAAACCGACGCGATCTGCCTTGCTCCACGCCGCCAATCTGCCGGTCAGCGCCCGCAGCAGGGCGCGGAACACCGAATAGTAAAGCAGCTGGCGGTAGAACAATCGCTGGATCGGGAACAGCAGCAGAAGGCTGAACTTTTCCTTCCTGTCGAGACAGAGCGCCACGAACGCCGTCACGATGTCCATCAGCGGCAAAGCCAAATAGCCCCAGAACAGATATGTCGGCAGCTCCGGCGAGACCCGCAGATCGTCCGACCAATACCGGCCGGCGAGATCGTACAGCATGTAGAAAAAGAAGATATCGGCCAGCGGCGCCATCACCGGGAAGAGGTATCCGAAGACCGCGAGATCCGGCAGCGACACCAACCCGACCGGGCGGCCTTCACGCGCGGCGCGCTTGTGCTTCCACCCGGTCTGCAACATACCGAGCGACCAGCGCAGGCGCTGTCTCAGAAACGACCGCAAACGGGTGGGCGCTTCGGTATATGCAATTGCGCGTTCATCATAGGTCACACGGTAACCGGCCCGGGTCACCGATACGGTCAAATCTGCGTCTTCGCTGAGTGTCTCGCCCGAATAGAGCCCAGCCTCGCGCACGGCAGAGACGCGCCAGGCACCGATGGCGCCCGGAACGACCAGCATACCGTTGATAAGGTCGGCCGCCCGCCGGTCGATGTTTTGCGCGGTGGTGTATTCCAGCGCCTGCAACAGCGTCAGGATATTGCGCTTGTTGCCAATCCTCAGACGCCCGGCGACGGCGCCGACCCTCGGATTCTGGAAATGCCGAACCAGTGTGGCAACCGCCATGCTGTCGATTTGCGTGTCGGCGTCAATGCAGATCGCGATCTCGGTGTCGATGATGGCATATGCTGCGTTCAGTGCGCGCCATTTTCCGCCATTCGGCTGCTTCAGCAACCTGACGCGCGGTTCATGGCCGAAACGGGCCCGAACGGTTTTGTAAGTGCCGTCATGCGATCCGTCGTCAACGACGATGACGTTCAAGTTGCGGTATTTGCTTGCCAGCACCTTGTCGATGCATTTCGCGATGACGACCTCTTCGTTGAAGGCGGGGATGACCACCGTGACCGAAGGCAGATACCCCGTCGGGCCGATCTGCGGCCGGCGTCGGATAATCGCAAGGACCAAGACGGCGACCGATCTGCCAACGCCGATAAGGATGGCCGCCCAGAACACCCAAACAAAGCCCTCCCAAAGGAGGGCCATGACGCCGAAGGAAATATCATCCAGGACGGTATGCGACCCGGCAAGCGGTGGCATAAGGCTGTCACGTGGCATGCCCAATAGCGTCCCCATCGAGACGAATTCGTAGCCTTGGTCGCGCAGAGCGTTGATCAGGATCGGAACGGCGGCGACGGTCTGCGCCCGGTTTCCGCCTGCATCGTGCAGGACGATGACGTTTCCCGCCCCCGTACTGACTTTTTCCAGGACGTGGGACACAATGCCATCGGCCGTTGTATCTTCCCAATCCGGCGGCACGATATCACTACCGGCAAGGATGTAACCGGCGGACGCCAGAGTCTGCAGCGACTCTGCCCGTCTTGCCGTGAGCGGGCCAGCGTTTCGCATGTAGGGCTCGCGATAGAGCAGCATCGCCCGGTCGGTCATCCCGTTGATCAGCTTCTGGACCGAATTCACTTCTACGACCGTGCGGTAGTATGAGATCTGGTCCATCCGTGGATGCATGAATGTGTGCGAACCAATCTCGTGACCTTCGTCGATCATGCGGCGCACCAGATCGGGCGTTCTCAAGGCGTTGTTCCCGACCAGGAAGAAGGCGGCTGGGACTCCTTCGGCGGCGAGCGTGTCCAGGATCTTGCGCGTGTATTCGGGGTGCGGGCCGTCGTCGAACGTCAGAACGATCTGGTTTGCCGCGGCCCGTCCGTAGCGCTCGATCGAAACCGGCATCGGGAGCTGGAAATAGCTCTGCCCTTTGATACGGCGCGTTTCGGCGTCGAACTCGATCCTGCGCTTGCCAGGCTGCGCTGCCCGGTTGACACGCAGAAACGGCCCCTCGCCTTCATAGCTTACATAGTCTTCGACATGCACGTCACGTAATGCCTGCGCCAGGGCGCGTGGCGTCGACAGATTGGGATCCAAGACGCGCCAAACCCCGGGATCTTCGAAGCCAAGATCGGAAATCGCGATGTTCGAGACGTCTTTGCCTCGCAGCGATACGACCTGATTTTGCGCAGTCACGGCATCCAGAAACCAGATCGAATGGCGCTGGCCGCTATCATCGACGAAGGAGCTGAAACTGTTTTGCGATACCGCGTCCAGTTCCACCCTTCCACCCGCTTTCGCGATCCGTGCCATGGCCTCGGCGTAGCTTATGGTCTTTGGCAGTGGATGACCCGAGACCCAATCGGCCGTGTAGGACCCGATTGAGATCACCAGCTTGTCAGGGGCAATCAGCCTCAACGCCTCGTCCAGGAGGTTCTCGAACCAGCCAAAGGGGGCAAGCGGTGCTGCCGGTGAACCGACCCATGGTTCTTGGAATGAGTTTAGGACCACATAGTCGACCGCGTCGATCAAGCTGCGAGATTTCCAGTATGGCAGGTTCGCCGGTGATATCAGGCAGGTTTCGAGACCGGCATTTCCGAACACCTCTCGAAGATCGCCAAAGAAGATCGCAAGCGCCGGGGCTTTGGCACCTCGCCAGCCAGTGAGGTCGATACAGGTCCCTTGAGCCTCCGCTGCCTCGACCGCGGTCCTGATGTCGTCGATAAACCGCGCGCGGAATTCCTCTTGTTGTAGCCTTTCCACGAAGGCCGCCGGCTGAACGTCTGAACCGATCCCGACGGCGGGCATGACTGAAACCGAATTGGGCGCGCGTCTGCGAAAGGCGGCTATCGCTTGACGTGCTTCGCGGTTCTGGCTCTCGCGCGTGAGATCATAATCGGCCCCGGTGACCGTCAGCCATTCCGGCACCAGCACGTCGATTGATCCGCAATCCCGGCTTAACGAAAGATAGGTCCATTCGGGCGCATTCGGCAGAATTGCGAAGACGCGAAACCCGTCGCTCGCGCCGTCCGGGTTATCCTGCATGGCCGGGGAGTCAATATATTTACTACAATTTAAAGTAGATTCTTCTTGTAATCTACGCGAGATTGTGTGTGGAAAACTTTCGTCCAAAAGGGGACGCAATACACCTGATCTGGCGACTGTTTCGCCGAGGCGACCGGCCTCTTGGGCGGTGCCCATTTTGGCAAGCGAGCGCATCGTAGTGGTCGACGTGACGCCGCCGAGGAATGCCCCTACCCAAACGAGCAGCACCAGGATCGAACCGACGAAAACCCGGCGTACCCATTTGCGCCGGCCCTGGTGGGGGTCGGCAAATACCTGAGGTTGCAACGACCCTCTCCGCTGCTCTCGGAAGGCGGATTGCGATCTACCCCACACGGCCTTCCTCCACGGGTGATCCGGTGAAATTTGCTGCGTGGGATCGTTCGCCTAAAGCGTGAAATGCGGCGTGGCTTTCCGGACGTAGGCACCTCGGGCTGCCGCTGACGGTTTGAGCAGAATCCGTGCCGCCAAACCGATCTGATGGCGATCTCCGCGGGTCGTTCCTGGTGGTTTCTCGCGCCATACCGCCATACGTGTACACCCGATTTTGGATAACACTTTTAAGTTTAGTATTTCGAAGAGATAGACTCCGATAGGTAGTTTTTCGTCTTTTCCAGATTCTCGCTAATGGTGTGCAAAATTTACCTGAGGTTGAATCGAATCGAAACACCCAGAATACACCCATAAGGTGTACAGAATTCGCTATAGAATTTCTAGCTATAGTTGTATCTTCTATTAGAAGACAAAATGCGCCTATAAACACGCGAATAGGCGCGCGCATTTCAAAATTCCCACCCATAGGACTCGGACTAGCCAGATTTTAGATTCGATCAAGCCAAAGTTTGTGAGTATATAGGATTTCCTGGATTATATTATTGGACGTCGTTAAGATTTGTTTCTTTAATATTAACTATTTGTTAACTTTTAGTATTATTGTTTCCCTATGGATGATACGATGCCCTGTCTGGAATGAGAATCCGCTCCGCGCGGCCAGAATCGTAACAGGACTCACGGTCGCCCGCGCCGCGTCAGAGCGATCAAGCGGCTCCAGGTTCGATGATTATTCGACACTTCACGGCGCTTGGATGGGCGGCGGAGACGAGCGTTGCCGCGCATTGCCTCGATCTGGGAAGCCCGGGCTATGCTGCCTTCACCGGCAACGCGATATGGCCCCCATCAAAACCGAAGGATGCAGTCCCATCCCATTTGAGTTTGAGTTCCGCCGTTCGAGATGGCGAGATTGAACGAGCGTGTGCGACGGAAGTCGTCCGAGAAGGCTCTCCAGCAGCGCTGGTTGCACGACATTGGTTGCTCGGGGTTTGCAGGCGGAATCGCTACGAGGTGTCGAAGGCAACAACGAATAGCCCGGTAGGGGCCGCATTCTGCAAAACGCACGAGAGCATGTGATTCGGCCTCTCTCAGGAACTGTTGGTTCCATCGGCCTTTCAATCACAGGTATTGTTCAAGACTGTTTCCGGAAACCCGACTCATGGCGAGGGAATCCCAGCAAAAGGCGGAAAAAAGATGACGGCCTGCAAAGTTTCTGTCTGCTGAAAGGCGGGTGAAGCGATCGCGAAACGCACCAAATCGGCGGTTCGCGACAGAAGTGGGGTAATGAAATGACTGGAGTCTCGGCACTATTGTGTTGTTTGCTTCTCGGATTCGCCGTTACCGAAATTTTCGGCGGCGACGACGATGACCATGAACCGGGAAGAGACGATCCAAAGGATCCACACGATCCCAAACCCCCGGTCGATCCGCATGATCCGTATGATCCGCATGATCCGCATGATCCGCATGATCCGGAATACCCCGATGAACCGCACGATCCAGAGTATCCGGACGATCCTGCTGATGGCACGGATGTGCTTGGCACAGATGGCGACGATACGCTCGCAGGCGGGCTGCTGGACGACTACATCGCAGGATATGCCGGGAACGACGAGCTCAACGGAGACGACGGGAACGACTATCTGGATGGTGGCGAAGGCGACGACACCCTGAACGGGCAGAAAGGCGACGATCAGCTGCAAGGCATGGCTGGCGCCGACATCCTTTACGGCGAAGGCGGCAATGACGAGTTGGTCGGTGGCGAGGGCGACGACGAGGCCTATGGCGACTGGGACGACGACTATGTCCGCGGCGGCCCCGGCAACGATATGCTGAAGGGCGGCGCGGGCGAAGATGCCGTCGACGGCGAGGAAGGCGACGATTCTGTCTACGGAGGGCTCGGTATGGACACGTTGCTTGGGGGTGAAGGCAACGACCTTCTCGACGGCACGCTGATCATCGATCCGCAGGGGTCCGACACGGACGCTGCTGATACGCTTTACGGTGACGTGGGCGACGACGTGCTTTTGTTGGGGAATGGCGATGAAGGCACCGGCGGCGACGGCGCAGACACCTTTGTCTACGGCACATGGACCGACGGCGAGGCGCCAACGATCACCGACTACGTTGCGGCGGACGATCAGATCATCATCAACTATGACGAGACGGTGACCCCGAACCCCGACGTAACGATCGAGACCTTGATGGAGAACGGCAACGAATACTCGGTTGTCAGCGTCGACGGACAGGCGGTCGGTCGGGTCCTGGTGAACGACGGTGCACCCGCCTTGACGGTTGGGGAAATCGCGCTGGTCCCGGTGGTCTGGTAACCAGGCAGAGTGAGCAGTAGGCGCCCGAGTGTCATTGGGCAGGACATAGAGGTTCGGGTGAGGCCATGCGGCTGTCCCGAGCCTCTTTTTTATGACGGCAACTCATGACGGGACGGGAAGGTCGGTTTGGATTTTGCCCTGGGATCAGAGACGGTGGGGATCAGCGTGTCCGACCAAGATACGCTGTTGAAAGCCGTCCGCGAAAGACAGGCCGGCGGCCGTGGATTTACAGTGGCGACGTTGAATTTGGACCACGTTGCGAAGATCGCGGTCCTACCGGATTTCGCCCAGGCTTACATGCGACATGACTATGTGGTGGCCGATGGTCGTCCTGTCGTTTGGTTGTCCTGGATTGCGGGGCATCCCGTCAAATTGACGCCTGGTTCGGAGTTGATTTTGCCGCTATGCCGGGTCGCGTTGGACCTCGGCGCCCGTGTTGCGCTCATCGGGAGCACGGATAGCGTTTTGCAGACTGCGGCGGGCGCGTTGCAGGCTCAGTTTCCTGGGTTGCACATATGCGCCAAGATCTCTCCATCGCAGTCATTCGATCCCTATGGGGAAGAGGCCAACCATATCATCGCCGAGCTTAGGCGAACCCGAGCGCAGCTTTGTTTTGTCGCCCTTGGCGCGCCAAAACAGGAATGCTTTGCGGCACGGGCGCACGTTCTCGTCCCGCAAGCTGGGTTTGTTTCAATAGGTGCGGGTCTCGACTTCATCTCCGGTCATCAACGGCGCGCACCCCGTATTTTCCGGCGGCTGGCTTTGGAATGGTTCTGGCGAATGCTGGAAAATCCCCGGCGCATGATCCCCAGATACGCCCGTTGTTTTCTGATTCTGCCCCGCCTCGGGGTCGTCGCGTTCAAGACCAGGCTCGCGGGGATATCCGCAGATTAGTCGGCGCTACTTGTACTCAATCAGGTCCGATCGCCGGGCACCCAACCGGCGAAGGTGATATGACATCACCCCAATCGCCTCTGGAACGCGCCCCAGAACAGTAAAGAAGGCGTATTCCCAGGCCTCGCGGCGCCCTATTCCCTCACGCCACGCGAGCCGAGAGACCTGTAGAGGATAGGCCAGCCAGAGCAGTAGACCGGCGAAACTGGCGAGACTGGCGAGGACGCAGATCGAAGGCAACACCAGCCCCCAAACTACCGCCCTTCGCGTTTCAGCCTTCCAATGTCGCTCTGGCGGGCGCCCGTACATCGCGGCGCCTTCAGCAAATGCGTAACCGGCACGTTTCGTCCGACTCCACCATTGTGGCAGCCGTGTGATTGCGGCGTCATGCCATGTCATCTCTGCATCGATACGCCAGATCTCCCAGCCCTCTCGCCGCAATCGCAGACAGAGTTCGGGCTCTTCCCCGGCAATCAGGTCTTCGCGGAACCCTCCGATATCCTTCAGTGCATCGAACCGCACAACCGCGTCGCCTCCGCAAGCTTTGGCGCGGCCGACCGGAGTATTCCATTCCCGATCGCACAACCTGTTAAAGACCGATGTCCTCAAGGACAGCTCTCGGCGCCGTCCGCAGACGACCGCCGCGGCGGGAGTCTCGTTCATGAAGCCCAGGGCCTCTTCGACCCAGCCATCTCGCAACACGCAGTCGCCATCGATCAATTGTACAAATTCCGGTGGCCTGCAGGCGAGCGCCTTAAGCCCTGCGTTCCTCGCCCGCGACGCAGCGAATGGACGCGTCGCGTCAAGGGCGACCGTTTCGGCACCCGAGCTTTCCGCGGCTTCGAGGCTGCCGTCCGTCGACCCGGAATCGACATAGACAATGCGCCGGAATTTGCCCTGAAGCGACGCCAAGCACCTGACAAGGCGATCACCTTCGTTCCGCCCGATGACCACACAATCAATCGTTGAGGCCACCACAGGATCGATGTCGGCGGACGTCGCCAGACGATCTGTTTCATGGTCTTTCGGCATCCGGTTTTTCGCCCTACTGCCCAACCGAGTTGGCGACCGCCACCAACGATCATGCTGTGGCTCGCAATTCGGCAAGGACCGCCACACCCGACGATCCAGCGCCGGCTTTCGCTTGTCAATTCCTGTCGCACTAATGTAGTGTAACACACTATAAAATATAGGAAATATCAACAAGATTGACCACGAATGCCGAACGGTATCGCATATTTGGCCCTATTGTTGTGGCCGCTGGTCTGCCTGGTGTTGTTTCGGTCCATGAAGCTGGAACGCGCCGTGATCTGGTCGCTGATTGGCGGCTATCTTTTGTTGCCGCCGGTTGCGAGTTTCGACCTGCCCCTGGTCCCGCCGCTCGACAAGTCATCAATCCCAAGTGTGAGCGTTTTTCTGATCTGCCTGGTATTCCTCGGCCGAAATATGTCGGTTTGGCCGCACTCCAAACTCGCCCGGCTGTTGCTGGCGGGTTTCGTGATTGGCTCCGTTCCCACGGTTCTGGCAAACTCGGACGCCGTCGTCTTTGAGGTGTTTGCAAACAGCGATCCGATTTCTTTCCCAGCCTGGTCGTTGCCGGGTTTGGGCTTGCGTGACGTCGCCTCTGCCTTCGGGGGGCAAGTGATCGCAATCCTCCCTTTCCTGTTGGCTCGACACCTCCTTGCGACCGAGGACAACATCCGTGAACTCTTGCTGGCAATCGTGATTGCGGCGCTTGTCTATTCGGTGCCGGCCCTGATCGAGATCCGCCTGAGCCCGCAGATCAACACCTGGGTCTACGGCTTCTTTCAGCACGAGTTTGTACAAACCATGCGGTCCGGCGGGTTTCGACCGATCGTATTTCTGGAGCATCCGCTTTGGCTTGCCATCTTCGTGGTCGCAGCGCTGCTTTCGGCGACGGCGTTGATGAAAGCCTCGGTGGACGAGCGGAGGGTCCGGTTCGTCCTGGCGATGATCTACCTCGCCGGTTTGCTCTACCTATGCAAAAGCCTGGCAAGTTTCGCATACGGCGTTTGCCTCGTTCCTGTCGTCTTGTTCGCGGGCATGCGTCTGCAGATCAAGATCGCCGTCGCATTCGCGCTTGCGGCCGTCATCTATCCGCTTTTGCGCGGCGTCGGGTGGGTTCCCGTCGAGGATATTCTGGAGTGGGCCAATTCCGTCAATCCGGCCCGGGCGGCGTCACTTGCCTACCGATTTGAAACTGAAACGCTTTTGCTCGAACGGGCCAGTGAACGTCCTTGGGTCGGCTGGGGCGGTTGGGGCCGCAACCTGATCCACGATTCCGAAACTGGGGAATTGCTGACAATTCCCGACGGCCGCTGGATTATCGTGTTCGGAACCTATGGATGGCTGGGGTATGTCTGTGAATTCGGGCTGTTATCTCTGCCCATCTTTCTGCTGGGCAGAGCGGCGCTGAACGCATCGGGACATCACATTTCACCCTATGCGGCCGCTGCCGTCCTTATCCTCGGCATCAACATGGTGGACATGCTCTTGAACGCTGCCCTGACACCAATCACCTGGATGCTCGCCGGTGCCGGCTTGGGATATGCCGAACGGCTCAAGTTGCAGCAGAAGGCTGATGCGGCTGTCACACTTCGTCCGGCCATTGGCACGGTGGCGAAGGATCGGGTTCCAACGACGATCATGTAGACGGCCCGTGTTGTCGTTGAGCGATCAAGCCGGAGCCTTTGGTTTTTCGGAAATTACTATAAGTTGCGGGTGCTTGGAGCTAGTCAGCTTTGAATAGCGGGCCCCACGCACCGACTCAGACCCGTCGATTTCTGCTGATTTCGCGATTTGGAATAGTCCACTTGATTCACCGATTTTGTCGGAGATCTAGAAACAGGCCGAATGACCGAAATTAGCGCAATTATCTGTTTTATAACAAACTCTTACGGGAAGCCAATCCGAAGGTAACGCCGCGAGGGTACCGCGAATAGCACCTGTCTTCTAAGCAGAAAGAGGGTTTCGGGGGTGAAACCGTCAAGACATTCGCCAAAGCAGGCCAATCGTGACGGATTTTGACAAGCACAAGTTGGACGGCGACATCGCAATAGTCGGGATGGCAGTTCATGTCCCGGGCGCGTCGACGCTCGGGAAATTCTGGGGCAACCTGCGGGACGGTGTCGAGTCGATCCGGACGCTCGATGAAGAGACACTGATCGCAGCGGGGGAGTCGCCTGAAAAGATCCGTCGCAGCAACTACGTCAAGGCCGCGGCCACTCTCGATGGATTCGATGAATTCGACGCGGAATTCTTCGGGTTCAGCCCGAAGGAAGCCGCGATCCTCGACCCGCAGCACCGGCAATTCCTAGAAGTCGCATGGGAAGCCTTGGAGGTCGCTGGCCACCCGCCCGACTCCGTCGACGGCAGTATTGGTGTCTACGCCGGTTGCGGTATGGGCAGCTATTTCTACTTCAACCTCTGTTCGAACCCGGATCTGGTCCACGAAACCGGCACGTTCCTTCTGCGCCATACCGGCAACGACAAGGATTTCCTGTCGACGCGGGTCAGCCACGTGTTCGATTTGAAGGGCCCCAGCATCAATCTGCAAACGGCCTGCTCCACATCGTTGGTGGCCGTCCACTTCGCGTGCCGGGCGCTGCGCGAAGGCGACTGTAAGATGGCCCTCGCCGGCGGTGCGACGATCGTGCTGCCGCACGGCCGCGGCTATCTTTACAACGAAAACGAAATCCTTTCGCCAGACGGACACTGCCACGCCTTTGACCACCGGGCCAAGGGTACGGTCTTCGGCAGCGGTGCAGGTGCTGTGGTTCTACGCCCACTGGCGGATGCGATTGCCGACGGTGATCACATCTGGGCAGTCATCAAGGGCAGCGCGGTCAACAATGACGGCGCGACAAAGGCCAGCTACCTTGCACCCAGCGTCAGCGGTCAGGCCTCCGCGATGGTCGCGGCTCACGTTGAGGCCGGCATCACAGCGGATACGATTGGCTATGTCGAGTGCCATGGCACGGGCACATATCTTGGCGATCCCATCGAGATCTCTGCGCTGACCGATGCGTTCCGCCAAACCACCGATGCCGTCGGCTTTTGCCGCGTCGGTTCGGTCAAATCGAACATCGGGCATCTGGACACTGCGGCCGGGGTGGCAAGTCTGGTTAAAACCGCGCTTTCGCTAGACAAGCAGGAGATTCCACCGTCCCTCGGCTACGAGGCGCCAAACCCAGTTATCGACTTCCATACCAGTCCTTTCTTCGTAAACGACGCTTTGGCGACCTGGGATCAAGGCACCGGCCCTCGCAGGGCCGGCGTCAATTCGCTTGGGGTCGGTGGGACCAATGCTCATGTCATCCTGGAAGAAGCACCGCCGGCAAGCGCGAGCGGACCATCCGATTGGCCATTCCATCTTTTGACGATGTCTGGCCGATCCAAGGCGGCGTTGCAGGCGAACGCGTCAGCGCTGGCCGATCATCTGCGGATGCACAAAGATCAGCCGCTTGCCGATGTCGCCTTTACCCTGAAAGAAGGGCGGCGCGCTTTCGAGCATCGCCTCGTCTTGGTGGCGGAGACCCATGAAGAAGCGGCTTCCCTTCTCGATAGCAAAGACCCACACCGTGTCTTCGCGCACAGCCGTATTGGTGACGGCCCGGATGTCGTTTTCATGTTTCCCGGTGGCGGTGCGCAATACCCGAACATGGGGCGCGATCTATATGAAACCGAACCGGTCTTCCGCGACTGGATGGATCGGGGGCTAGATATCCTGCAATCCAAGGTAGACCACAATGTCCGCGACATTTGGCTGCCGCCGAAGGAAGATGAGGCCGATGCGGCGGAGGCACTGAAACGGCCCTCGATCCAACTGCCTTTGATCATGATCGTCGAATATGCCCTGGCCCAGCTTTGGATGTCCTGGGGCGTGCGCCCGGCCGCGCTGGTCGGGCACAGCATGGGCGAGAACACGGCCGCGTGTTTGGCAGGTGTCATGTCATTCGAGGATTGCATCGATCTGGTGCTGCTTCGCGGGCGTCTGTTTGACACCGTGCCGGCCGGAGGCATGTTGAGCGTCCCGATAGCGGCCGATGACCTCTCTGCGTTGTTGAACGACACGCTGGACATCGCGGCCGTCAATGCGCCCGAATTGACCGTCGTGTCGGGGCCAAACACAGCCCTGGATGCGTTTGCGAACAAACTCGCCGAGCAAGGGATTGCAACCCAACGCATTCCAATCGACATCGCCGCGCATTCCCGCATGCTTGAACCCATACTTGCCGACTTTCGGGCATTGCTTGCCCAGATGGATCTAAAGGCCCCGGGCATTCCACTGGTGTCCAATCTCACGGGCAAAGTTTTGACGGAAGATCAGGCCACCGATCCCGGGTATTGGGTCGAACACCTTCGCCATACAGTACGTTTCGCCGACTGTATCGCAACGCTGGCAGAGCGGTCCGGCCAGGTCTTTCTCGAAGTCGGCCCCGGCAAGACGCTCAGCTCGCTTGCGCAGATGAACCCGCACGTCACCGCCAATCAGGCCTTTGGCACGTTGCGCCATGTCGATCACGCCATTGCCGACGATGTCCAATTTCTTGGCGTCGTCGGGCGGCTTTGGGCGACGGGCGTCGATGTCGATTGGGGCCAGCTATGGGGCGAAGAAAAGCGCAAGCGCGTGCCGCTGCCAACCTATGCCTTCCAACGCAAACGGTTTTTCATCGAACCTGGTGAGCCTCGGAATTCGGAAAAACGGGCGCCGGTTGCGCGCCACGATGATATCGCGAACTGGGGCTATCGACCGGTCTGGCGGCCGCGTCTTGCCGACTACGATCTGGAAATCGACCAAGGCGTCCGCGGTGCCGAGCCGCAGACCTGGCTGATATTCGTCGACGACACCGGTATCGCCCGTCCTGTCATCGACGAATTGCGCGCCGCGTCGCATAGGGTGATCGAGGTCGTGGCGGCAGATGTTTACGCTCGCACCTCCGAATTCTGCTACTCTCTTGCGCCGGAACTCGGACGCGACGGCTACGACTTGCTTGTCCGGGATCTGATGTCCCGCGAGTTCGCGCCAACGCGAATCGTGAATTTCTGGCCGGTCGCTGACAACACGAAATTCCGCGCGGGCAGCAGTTTCTTCGATCACTGTCAGGAGATTGGATTTTACAGTCTCATGCACCTTGGACAGGCTTTGGCGCAAGAAAACGCACCAATGCCGGTCCATATCACCGTGGTAACCTCCGGCGCCGCGCAAGTGCATGACGAAGCGCTGCTTTATCCCGAGAAATCAACGATATCCGGCCCTGCCGGTGTGATGCCCAAAGAGCTTGCGGGCATGTCCTGCGCGACATTTGACATCGATTTGCCCGCGCGCGCGGCGGACACAAAACGGCTGTCCTGGCTGCCGGAATTCAACCGGAAATCCGAAGCAATCGACAAACAACGCCCGGCTTTGACCGAACGGTTGCTCGAAGACCTGCTGGCGCCGCCAAGAAGCCTCACGGGTGCCTATCGCGGAGACAAACGGTTCGAGCTCGAATTCAGGCCCGTCGCACTGACCGAACCTGCTGCGGTTTGCGACGCCGGATTCCGGCACGGCGGCGTTTATATGATCACCGGTGGTCTGGGTGGGATCGCTTTCGCGGTGGCAAATAGGTTGGCCGTGACCTACGGCGCGAAGCTTGTGCTTGTGTCGCGGTCCGCTTTGCCTCGCAGGTCGGATTGGCAGGACTATCTGCGCAAGCATCCTCCTACCGACACCACGGCTCGGCGGCTGTTGTCCTTGCAGCAGTTGGAAAAGGCGGGCGCCGAAGCCATGATCGTCAAGGCCGATGTCTGCAACTTCGACGAAATGGCCGACGCCGTCGCATCGGCGAAAGCGCGGTTTGGCGCGATCCATGGTGTGCTGCACGCCGCCGGAACGATCAAGGACGCTCCGTTTCTGACCAAGACCGCCCGGGATGTCGAGGAAGTGTTGGCCCCGAAAATTCGCGGACTTCAGGTTCTCGACGCTTTGTTCCCCGATGGATCGCTCGATCTGCTGGTCCTGTTTTCGTCGACCAGCACGATAATGCGCCCCGCTGGCCAGATCGACTATGTCGCCGCCAACGAATACCTGAATGCCTACGCCAAAAGCCGGCGCGGCGGTGCTACCAAAGTGGTAGCCGTCAACTGGGGCGTCTGGTCGGACGTTGGCATGGCTGCCGCCGCAGTCGCGGAGTTATCAAGCGCGTCCGCTTCAGCTCCGGTCATGCTGACGAAGACGCCACTTTTGGATGAGGCGACGTTCGACCGGCAGGGCAATCACATCTTCAGCGCACGGCTGTCGCCCGCGACGAACTGGGTTCTGGACGAGCATCGCACTGCCGAGGGCCATGCGCTTTTGCCCGGCACTGGGTACATTGAACTGGCTGCCGAAACGCTGTGCGAGCTTGGCGAGACCGGGGCGTTCCGGATCCGGGATCTCCTCTTTTTCCAGCCATTCAGGGTTCAAGACGGTGAGACGCGCGATTTGCGTGTCCGCCTGTCACCCCACGAAAACGGATACATTTTTGAAGCGCTCGGCGGCTACAGCGCCAACGGCCGGCAAGGATTTGCCGTGCATGCACGGGCGCTTCTAGAGCCCGTGGGATCACCGGCCGAAACGTGCGGAAACCTTCGTATCGCAGACATCGAGAGCCGTACGCAACACGTGACGGCCAGCGTTCCGCTGCAGTTGCCGCAACAGGCACATATGAACTTCGGAGCACGGTGGCGGGTCTTGCGGGACAAGCGCCTCGGCGACCGGGAAGGACTCGCCCGGCTTTCGCTGCCGCCTTCCGCCGCCAAGGATTTGTCAGACGGGTATCTGACGCATCCCGCTTTGCTCGACCTCGCAACCGGCTGGGCGATGGAGCTTGTCGAAGGCTACCAGCCCACCGCGCTTTGGGTTCCGGTCTCCTATCAAAACGTTCGTGTTCGAAAGCCCATCCCGAAAGATATCTGGAGCTGGGTGCGTGTTGGGCAACGGTCTGAGAACACAAACGAATTTGCATCGTTCGATGTGACCATCTGCAACCCCAATGGCGAGATCTGTCTAGAGATCGAAGGCTTCTCGATGAAGCGCCTCGGCGACGCGCCGGGCTTCGCGCAAGCTCCCGAAATCGACGCGCGCGTGCTTGAATTCGACGACGCAGGCCAAGAACCGGCCCGCCCAATGTCGCCGGCTGCAGAACGCCAGGCCTACAATGTCTCGCAAGGCATCCGCGCCGACGAAGGCGGAGAAGCCCTGATCCGCGCCGTGGCCAGCGACCTGCCGCAGGTTGTAGCATCGTCCCTCGATCTCGAGGGGCTGATCACGCAGACAAATGAACCGGACATTCCAGGCGTAGGGCAAAACCAAAACTTCGACCGGCCGGCGATGGATACGGACTACGTTGCGCCCACGAATGAGACCGAAACGGCGCTTGCGGGTTTTTGGCAGGATTTGCTTGGTGTCAAACAGGTCGGGATCCATGACAGCTTCTTCGATCTCGGAGGTCACTCTCTGATCGCTGTGCGGCTCTTCGCCATGATCAAACAAACGTTTCGGGTCGAATTTCCGATCTCCGTCCTGTTCGAGGCGCCGACGATCGCCAAATGTGCAGCGCTTATCGCCGAGCGGTCGGAGATCGGGGGGGTGAGGGAGGCCCGCTCCAAGGACGCATCGCGCGAGTTCTCTTATCTCGTGCCGATGCACAACAGCGATGGTGTGTCCAAGCAACCGGTTTTCATCGTCGCGGGAATGTTCGGCAACGTGTTGAACCTGCGCCATCTCGCGCAGCTTCTCGGGGTCGATCGCCCGTTCTACGGGCTTCAGGCCCGCGGGCTCTTTGGCGATGCGGACCCGCACCGGACGATCGCTGGCGCGGCCGCCGACTACATAGCCGAAATCAAAACGGTTCAGCCGTCGGGGCCATATTTTTTGGGCGGATTTTCGGGTGGTGGCATCACAGCCTTCGAAATGGCGCAGCAGCTATCGACAGCCGGTGACGAGGTCGCATCGCTCATAATGCTCGACACGCCTTTGCCGGTCCGACCGAACTTAACACGGCCGGATAAACTATTGATCAAGTTACACGAATTGCAGCGCAAGGGCATTCGCTACTTAGGTGAATGGGCAACGGCGCGCTATCGCTGGGAACTGGAAAAACGCGAACTTCACGATTCAGCCGTGATGGCAGACGATCCGTTGCACTTCCACGACCGGGATATCGAGGCAGCCTTCCGCGCTGCCGTCGCTGGCTACGAATTGCGACCCTGGTCCGGTCCTCTGTCGCTATTCCGTCCACCGCTCGACCGCCATTGGTCCGTTTCGCACGGCCAGTTCGTCAGCAGAGAAAGAGAGTACGTTTTCCCAGACAATCAGTGGGCCCAATGGGCCCCGAATATCAAGGTCTTCGAGGTGCCGGGCAGTCACGACTCGATGGTGCTTGAGCCTAATGTCCGTGTTCTAGCGCAACGCATTCGCGAGACGCACGACGCAGCTGAACGCCGGAACGCGTTAGAAGAACCCCAAATGCCGATGCAATTCGGCGCAACAGCCGCGGAGTAGACATCATCGCCGATCCAACGCTTTTGACCGTTGTGTTGAACTACCGGACGCCGGATTTGACGTTGCAGGCGGTGGAAGCTGCGTTGCGCGAGATGCGGGGAGTGGACGGCGAACTGGTGATCGTCGACAACGCATCGGGCGATGGGTCATTCGAGGCGCTCACATCGGCGGCCTCCGCCAACGGTTGGACGGAGGGCGGACGTGTCAGGGTTATCCAATCCAAGCGCAACGGCGGCTTTGGTGCCGGGAACAATGTCGGGATAAGGTCCGGTCTCTCATCCGGCGCACGCCCCGACTACGTCTATATCCTGAATTCCGACGCATTTCCCGACACGGGCGCCATCGATGCACTTCTGGCACATCTCCGGTCGACACCGGCGACCGGGATTGCCGGAAGTTTCATCCACGGGCCGGATGGTGCGGCGCATGTCACAGCGTTTCGGTTTCCGTCCGTTGCAGGGGAGTTCGAGGAAGCCGCCGGTACCGGTGTCATTTCCCGCCTTCTGGCGAAAAGTGTCGTCCCGCTCGGCATTCCGGACAAGACCTGCCCGGTGGATTGGCTTGCCGGGGCCAGCCTGATGATCCGAGCAGAAGTTCTCGACGACATCGGGCTCTTCGACGAGGGCTTCTTCCTCTACTTCGACGAAACCGACCTCTGCAGCCGCGCCGCACTAAAGGGGTGGCAAACTGTCTATGTGCGCGAAAGCTCGGTCACACATATTGGCTCGGCGTCAACCGGCATGAGGTCATGGCGGCGGACCCCGCAATATTGGTTCGACTCGCGCATGCGCTACTTCGTGAAGTCGCGCGGGGCAAGCTACGCCGCCCTGGCCACTCTGGCCCACATCGCCGGCGCGATGATCTACCGGCTTCGCCGCTTGGTGTCCGGCAAACCTCGACGCGACCCGCCGCACTTCCTACGGGATCTTGTCAGCCATGCGCTGCGCACGGCCTATCGTGGCGTCTTGCGGTTCTTTCGCCGAGGCGATGTCGGTCCTTTGACGCGCAAACACAGCCTGGAAACCGGGGACGAGTCCGATGCTGCAACGTCATGATATAAAAACAATTTCTTCGGTATTGGTCGGGGACGGCTCGCTGCTGATCGACTGCGGTGAGGTCTTGCTGAACCATGGCTGCCGGATCACTTCGGTGGTCACTGCAAACCCTGAGATCCAGGCCTGGGCCACCAACCAGGGCATCACCGTTCAAGGGTTCAGTGATGGTCTCGCCGGCAACTTGGCCGCCGAACCTTTCGATTGGCTGTTCAGCATCGCAAACTCAAGGATCATCCCGGACGAGATTCTCGGGCTCGCCCAGAAGGGTGCGATCAATTTTTTTGATGGCCCACTGCCACGCTTTGCCGGCGCGAACGCTCCGGTTCGGGCATTGATGAATCGCGAAACAGAATTCGGCGTTACCTGGCATATGATGGAAACCGGCGACAGCGGATGCCGCATCGCCGCCGAGAAACGTTTCGAAATCGTAGGCGTTGAAACTGCGTATTCGCTGAACGCCAAATGTTATACCGCGGGGCTTGAGTGCTTTGGCGACCTGGTCACTGAGATCCTGGCCGACGGACTGGATCCGAAGCCGCACGCGCCATTGGACCCCTCGTCCCGTGCCGATGATACCCCGCCACCAGGCGCCGGGCGGCTCGACTTCAATGCCGATGCCGATCAACTGGTCGCGCAGGTGCGTGCCTTGGATCATGGGGACCATTGGAACCCGCTGTGGTGTCCGAAGATTGAAATCGGCGGCGGGATCTACTTGGTGCAAAAAGCGGAGGTCGAGAGTTTCGACGGAACTGTATCACCAGGAACCGTCGTATCGATCGATCCTTCAGGGCTGTTGGTCGCAACACGATCCGAAGGCGTTCGCTTGATCGCTGTGACGGATCAACTTGGCAAGCCCATTGATTTGGACACGGAAATACCACGAGATGAGGCGATACCTAGCATTTCTGCGGCCGAAAACGCAGCGCTGGCCAACGCCATGGCGCCTGCTGTGGCCAGCGACCGCTTCTGGCGACCGCGCCTGCAAGAGATGCAGCCACTCACCCTGCCTCTGCAGCTATCCAACGGCGCGCCATGTCCGCGCGAGCGAACAATCGCGATCCCGTCCGCGTTGTCGGGCACCCGGCTTGTCGCCGCGATCGCGGCTTGGGCGAACGCCGTTGGCGATGCGCCAGCCTGCGATATCGCGTTCAAAAGCCGTGCCACTGGCGCGGCTGCAAAGGCAGCGCCGGGGTACCTTTGCGATTGGGTGCCGTTGCGCGCTGACCGGCGGACGGCAGACAAGCCCGCTCCGTTCGGCGCAATCCATGACCAGGTGGCGCAACAGCTTGAAGAAATTGTGAAGGCGGCGGTCTTTGCTTGCGACCTTGTTGCTCGAGATCCTCGGATCACTGGATTCCGGACCCCCGATATTGGCCTGGCCGACTCCGGGTCCGACCTGATTACCGGAACCTGCCTTACGGTGGTTCTGCCCAGCGATGGAACCGAAGCCAAAATCGTCTACGACGAAAGCCGCGTCGATCCAGCATATCTTGGATTGCTGGTCGACCGGCTGGAGGTCCTCGCAAAGTCTGTCGCTAAATCAGCGGATAACCTGGCGATCGACCGGTGGGCGCTTTTGCCCGAAGCAGAGCGCGCGTTGCTTCTAAGCGCTTGGAACCGCACAAAGACAGACTACGACCGCGAAACCACCATTCATCAGGCGTTCGAAGCTCAGGCCGCAAGGACGCCCGACTCGGTCGCTGTGGCATTCGAGAACGCCGCGTTGACATATGCAGCCCTTGACGCGCGGGCAAACCAAGTCGCGAATGTCCTACGCGATCTGGGAGTCGGACCCGGCACACCTGTTGGGCTTTGCCTGCGGAGGTCACCGGATCTCCTGGTTGCGGCCTTCGGGATCTTGAAGGCAGGGGGCGCGTACGTGCCGCTTGACCCAGAATACCCCCAGGAACGTCTTGCGCATTACGTCAATGACAGCGGTGCCGCCGTCATAGTCACCCAAAGCGATCTCGACGGCAGCCTACCCAATACACACGCCGAGCGGCTGCTGATCGATGTCGACCCGCGCATCAATGCGGCCCTCGAGGAATACGCACCTGGCAAGGTCGATGGCGACGGCCTTGCTTATCTGATCTACACGTCCGGCTCGACCGGCACGCCGAAAGGTGTGATGGTCACGCACCGGAACGTTGCGAACTTCTTCGCCGGGATGGATGACCGAATCGGTCCCGCGCCGCAAGGTGTGTGGCTTGCTGTCACCAGCTTGTCCTTCGACATCTCGGTTCTCGAGCTCTTCTACACGCTTTCACGCGGCTACAAGGTGGTTATCGCCAGCGATGCGGATCGCGTCATGGTCTCAAACTGCCCGATCCAAACCAACGACCGGAAAATCGATTTCGGCTTGTTCTTCTGGGGAAATGACGATGGCGCCGGACCGAAGAAATACCAGTTGTTGCTCGACGGCGCCAAATTCGCCGATGCGAATGGTTTTAATGCCGTCTGGACGCCAGAGCGGCATTTCCATGCCTTCGGAGGGCCTTATCCGAACCCATCCGTGACCGGGGCCGCCGTCGCCGCGGTCACCAAGAACATCAGTGTCCGGGCCGGCAGCTGCGTCGCTCCGCTGCACCACACCGTTAGGATTGCCGAAGAATGGGCGGTCGTTGACAATCTGACCAATGGGCGCGCCGGCTTGGCGGTCGCATCTGGCTGGATGCCCGATGATTTTGTCCTGCGCCCGGAAAACGCACCACCGAACAACAAGCTGGCGATGTTCGATGCGATTGAAAAGTTGCGCCGGCTCTGGCGCGGCGATGCGGTCGAGTTTCCGACGCAAGCCGGCGAGCCTTTTGCCGTCGTGACACAGCCCAGGCCGGTGTCGTCCGACCTGCCGATTTGGGTTACGACAGCCGGAAATCCCGACACCTGGAAAGAGGCCGGCGCGATCGGTGCAAATGTCCTCACCCATCTTTTGGGCCAGAGCATCGAGGAAGTTGCCGAAAAGATCAAAATCTACCGCGCCGCGCTGCGCGAGGCCGGTTTCGATCCCGCCGATCACACCGTGACACTGATGCTGCACACGCTTGTCGGAGCAGATCGTGACCGCGTACGGGACACGGCGCGCCAGCCGATGAAAGACTATCTGCGCAGTGCGGTCGGGCTGATCAAGCAATACGCCTGGGCATTTCCTGCCTTCAAGAGGCCAAAGAACGTCAGCGAACCCTTCCAAATTGATCTCAGCACGCTGAGCGAAGACGAACTGGACGGCATCCTCGACTTTGCCTTCCAGCGATATTTTGAGGACTCTGGGCTATTTGGAACCGTGGAGGACTGCCTGAGACGGGTCGAGACGCTAAAGCGGATCGGGGTGGACGAGATCGCCTGCTTGATCGACTACGGCATTCCGACGGACGCGGCGATGGAGGGGCTAAAACCGCTCGCCGAAGTGCGGCGCCGGGCGAATGCTGCGGCAGAGTTAGACGACCAGGATTACTCGCTCGCCGCACAGATCTTGCGGCATGGAGTGACCCACCTGCAATGCACGCCCAGCATGGCCCGGATGCTTGTGCTGAACGACGAGGCGCGCCTGGCGCTGGGGCGTGTGACGCACCTCTTGATCGGTGGCGAACCGCTGTCAAGCGCGCTCGCCAAGGATCTTCGGTCTGCGACCAGCGGGCGCATAACCAACATGTATGGGCCGACCGAAACGACGATCTGGTCGATGACGGAAGAGCTGGCCGATGTCGTCACGCCCGTGCCCATCGGCACCCCGATCGCCAACACTCAGGCTTATGTCTTGGACGACACCGGTCAACCCGTCCCGATCGGGATCGCCGGAGAACTTTTTATCGCCGGCGACGGAGTAACCAAGGGCTATTGGCGGCGCGATAAACTGACAGAGGATCGTTTCTTGCCGATGCCTTTCACAACCGATGCCCAAGCCCGAATGTACCGAACTGGCGATCTGGTGCGCTGGCGGGCGGATGGCAAGCTCGAGTTCCTTGGGAGGACGGATGACCAAGTGAAGATACGCGGGCATCGCATCGAACTCGGCGAAATCGAAGCAGCGCTCGAGGGTCTCCCGGGCATACGGGCGGCTGTCGTCGTCGTCAAAAGCGAAGCCGAGGGTGACATGCGACTTGCGGCGTTCGTCACGGCGTCGAAAGACATCTCGGAAGAAGCCATTTCCGCGTCTCTCTCCGGACAATTGCCGGCGCATATGCTGCCGTCAGTGGTCACCAAGGTCGATGCGTTCCCGTTGACACCAAACAAGAAAGTCGACCGAAAGGCGCTGGTCGAATTGGCGACCACACCCGGAGGAGCGAGACCTTGCGTCGGCGTCAAGCCGGGCACTACAACCGAAAAGCGCATCGCCGATGTATGGTCGCAAGTCCTGGGCGTCACCAACGTCACATCCGAGGATAACTTCTTTGCGCTCGGCGGCCATTCCTTACTTGCGGTGCAGGCGCATCGGAAATTGCGTACTCTGTTCCCATCGGTCGAGTTGTCGATCATCGACATATTCTCACGACCGACGCTCAAAACGCTGGCTGAACACATCGACGGAAGATCGGACCCTGGCGCGACCTCGGCCAGGTCACCGAAATTGGACAGGCCCGAAGCGCAGCCCGATCGCATGGCAGCGATGTCGAAGCGCCGCATGTTGCGGGCACGTCGGGAAATGGAACGCGGATGAACGCTTTCGCGACATTGCCCGATCACACCCGTGCGCGGGTTCTCGCGCGGCGGCTGTTCCCCAAGGGCGTGGCAATCGCCACGCTCGACCCGGGGGACGACCATCGCCATTCTTGGAACGTTCAGCGGTCGGGTGTCGCCGCGGCTGTCGAACCGCGGCGCCGCGACATCAAAGCCGGGGCAGGCTTGGTTGTGACCGGCAAGGCGTTGGCGCCATCGGACCTGCCGCGAATTCCCAGTGAGTGGGCGCGATGACCCGAGGGTCGGCAGGCATTCGCATTGGAGCCTCGCCCGACATCGCAGCGGGCAAGACAGACGCTCGGCTGGTTTTCCCATTGACCCCAATGCAGCTGGGTCTGATCTATGAAAGCAATCTAACGGACAGGCCCTGGAACAATCTCGAGCAGATCGTCATTCGGTTTGACGACGAGCCTTTCGATCTTGCGGCGATGACGGCCGCATGGCGGTCACTCGTCGCGCGGCACGACGCCCTGCGGTCAGTGATCCTTTTGGACGATCTCGACAAACCCCTGCAGGCGGTCGAACCCAAGGCCGGCGTTTCCCTGGAAACGGTCGACATTTCAGGTCGTCCGCCGGAAATCCAGGAAGAGACGCTTCGCGACTGGTTGGGTGTCGACCGGACCAAGGGTGTCGACCTGGAGACGGCGCCGAACTGGCGGCTGACATGGTTTCTTCTGGCCGAGCGAAAATCCATTCTGGTTTGGACGTTCCATCATTGCATTCTGGATGGCCGAAGCTTCACGACATTGCTGAAAGAGGTCCTGGATCACTATGGCGATCTGAGAGATCGAAGGACGAATGTGGCGCGGTTGTTCAAGATGCCGAAGGCCCGTTTTGCGGACCATTGTCGGGCCCTTGGATTGATCGACACGCAAGGCGCCCAGCGCCACTTCCAGTCGCTTCTGGAAGACTTCGACACGCCGAACAAGATCGACATCCGCAGCCCTTGGGAGGCAGATGGCGGGAGCCGAACTGCAGATGCAGTTGATCGAAAACAGCTCGTTGAACGGGTCTTGCCAAGGTCATTCGGACATGCGCTACGAGAAAAGGCCGAAGCGGCCGGAGTCACGGTCGCGACGCTGGTCTTGGCCGCCTGGGGATTGGTCGTTGCCCGTACATCAAACCGAGAGGATGCCGTCTTTGGAGTCACAAGGTCCGGCAGACACTTGATTTCGGGCGCGCGCGATATCGCCGGGTGTTTGATCAGTACGACGCCTCAGCGTATCTCACTCGGCCGATCGGTCACCATCGACGACCTGATCACAACCGTCCGCAGGGACCAACTGGCCGTCCGGACGCATGAACATATCTCTCTGACCGACTTGCCGCAGTGGAGCGATCAATCGAACGGAAATGCACTTTTCGAAACGGCAGTGGTATTTGAGCGGGGCTCTCTGAATGCGATCCTGCGGATGCAGGGTGGAGATTGGGCCAAACGACGGTTTGATGTTCTCGAAGAGGGTACGTTGCCGTTGACACTGGCTGTCTACGACGACGATGAGATGCTGTTCCGATTGGAGTACAGCCCAAAGCATTTCACCGCAGACGTTGCGAAACGGCTACTTGGATACACTCTCAATGCGCTCGAGGGCTTCGCGTCTCTTCCTGGGGATACGCCATTGCAAAAGCTGGAAATGCTGCCTCTGACCGAGACGGCTGCACTGCTTTCGCTCGGGCGGCCGGATTCGCCAGCGCGAAAAGGTGCGGTTACTTCCGATTGTGTGGTCAGGGCGCTTTCAAACTCGGCGTCAATGCGATCTGCCAAGACCGCATTGACGCAAGCCGGCAAACCAGAGGGATTGACCTACCGCGAGCTCACCGAAATGTCCGACGGCATCGCCCGCCTGCTGCGCACAAGAGGGGCCAAGCCAGACAAAATCGTGGCTGTCTGCCTGCCTCGTTCCTTTGAATTCGTGGCGGCCATGCTTGCGGTCATGAAGACGGGCGCGGCTTTCCTGCCCGTCGATCCCACTTATCCTCAGCAAGTGATCGACCATATGATGCGCGACTCCGGTGCCGACTTGATTGTCTCTGAGTGCGCATCGGTACCCAATCATGTCAAAGACGTCGCGATCCTGTTGGATACGGACGGAAAGCAGTACGAAGGGCAGTCCTTCAAGCTCCCTGGCGTGGATCCGGACCCCGGTCGCACAGCCTATGTCATCTACACATCGGGATCGACCGGCGTGCCCAAGGGGGTCGCGGTCTCTCACCGGTCGCTAGCGCGTTACTCGGCGGCAATCACCGAGGCTTATGACCTGCGGGCAACCGACCGGATTCTACAATTTGCGAGCCTCAGCTTCGACGTTTCAATCGAAGAGATCATCCCGACGCTTCTATCTGGCGCCGAATTGGTGCTTCGCAGCCCAGAGATGGCCGACTCGATGGCGGCTTTGCTGGAAGAAACCGAAGCACTCGGGATAACCGTTCTCAACCTGCCAACTGCATTCTGGCACGCGCTTGTCGACCATATAGAGGACACCGGCGCGCGTCTGCCCGCCTCCATCCGTCTTGTCATTGCAGGGGGGGAGGCGGTCGCGCCAACTGCGTTGGCGAGATGGCGGAAACTGGTTCCCGACGTGCGTTGGCAGAACAGCTACGGCCCAACCGAGGCAACCATCACTACCACAGTGTTCGACCCGGACAAATCGGACCCGCTTGGCCCCGAGGAAGACGTTCCGATTGGCCGGCCGCTGGGCCATACGCGGGCCTATGTCTTGACACCCGATGGATCCCTGGCGCCGTGGGGAGCACGCGGCGAACTTTGGCTCGGAGGTCCGGCGGTTGCAAAGGGCTACCTGAAACGGCCTGAATTGACCGCCGAACGGTTTTTGCCGGATCCCTTCGTTCGCAGCACGACGCCCAGCAGCACGGATCCGCGCAAGATGATGTACCGCACCGGCGACGTCGCCCGCTGGTTCAAGGGTCAATTGTCCTTTGGCGGGCGAGTGGATCGGCAGGTTAAGGTCAACGGGTACAGGATCGAGCTTCGCGAAGTCGAAAAGGCGCTCGAAACACGGCCTGGCATCGGACTGGCCCTGGCGGCGGCCGATCGCAGCGGCGAAGGCACAACGCGGCTTCTTGCCTGGGTGACACCCAAGGCGGGCGTATCCAACCTCGATCGAGACGAGATACAAGACGACCTCCGCAGACGCCTTCCGGGATTCATGGTTCCAAGGGTGGTGGTGGTCGAGGACTTCCCGAAGACTCCAGCGGGCAAGGTCGATGTCGCCGCGTTGCCGCGGCCTGAAGCAACATCAAGGCCTCTTCCCAAGCGCGACCAGGGCGGCGAAAGCGTTCGACGCATTCGGCAGATCTTTGTGGAGATCCTGTCGGCGCAAGATGTCGGACCGGACGAGTCCTTCTTCGATCTCGGCGGCCACTCGCTCTTGGCAGTCCGGCTGATCGGACGGATCGAGAAAGACTTCGGGCGCCGCTTGAGTGTGTCCGAGCTTCACCAGGGATCTACGCCACGGCTGATTTCGCGCCGGCTTGAACGACCGGATGACAAACCGAAGGGCGAGCTCATTCTGCCAATCCAACCGAATGGGACCCGTCCGCCGATCTTCGGCGTGCATGTTTTGGGCACGAAGGAGTGTTTCTTCCGTCCCCTTGCTGACGCGTTGGGAGCAGACCAGCCGCTCTTTGGCGTCAGCGTCGGACCTCTGACGGCCGATTCGCCAACTGGAGTGGTTGAAACCGCGGCGCTCTACAGAGAGAACATCGAAGCCCACCATCCCGAGGGACCGATCTGTCTGACCGCCGTGTCTCAGGGAAGCTTCATTGCCTTCGAACTGGCACAGCAGCTTATAGAGGCAGGGCGCGACGTTGCTGTTCTGGCTCTGTTTGATGCCGCAGGACCGGGAGGCCGCCCACGGCTCCAAGGTGCAGCACGAGTGTCCGCCCACCTGCACCAATTGCTCCGACTTGGACCAAGATACCTCGGCACGATTGCCTGCAACCGATTGGAAAACCTGAGAAACGCGATCGAGAAGACCCGGATACAGATGGCCTCCAGCACCGGCCGGCCCGGAGGGTTCAGTCCGACAGTCGAGTCATTTGTTGCAGCGAACACACTTGCGATCGAGGCCTATCAGGCGAAGTGCTACCCCGGCCGACTGACGGTATTCCGAGCGATGGAAAGCGCCTTTGATAGCCCAAATGCGGTCGCTTCAGGTGGTCTGGGCTGGCGACAGGTGGCTGGCGGCGGTTTCGATCTTATCGAGGTTCCAGGTGGACATCTGTCGATGCTCGAGCCTCCGCATGTTCATCACCTGGCGAAAAAGCTCAGAGAATTGATCAACCAGGCTGTCGAGCCGTCTGACACCGCCAGGTTGCACGGCAGTGACCAATGAGAACCGACCCGCAAAGCTTCTGTCCGCCAATGCCGCGCCGACCGGATCGCAGACTTGCCCAGGCAATCGATGCGCCGGCCAGGGATGGCGGTTGCCGGTTCGCAACGCCAGCACAACGGCTAAAGGGTGTGCGCTATTTACTGGTGGTGCCCATACCCTATTTTGTGTCGAGCGATGGATCGATTTGGCTGAACGACCTTTGGCTGCGCGATCTGCGCGCACATCTCGATTACATCGACGATCTGACCGTTCTGGCGCCATGTGGGGCCTACGTCGGTCAGCCGGAGCTGAAACGGGCGTGTATCCCGAAACATGCGCGGTTGCGCTTTTCACCCCTGCCCGTATCGAATTCATTTCCCAAGGCGCTTTTGTCTCTGCCGAAAACAGTGTTCCGTGTGATCAGAGCGGTGAAAAACAGTGACGTCGTTCACAGCGGCGTGGCGGGCTGGCCAATTCCGCCTGGCCTGGTGGTAAATCCACTGGCGGCGCTGATGGGCAAGCCCTTGATCATCGTGGTGGAAAGCGCCTTTTGGCGAGTCTCGGACCCGGCAACCGCGACACGCAGAGTGCGGCTACGGGCCTTTGTGACAGAGGCCTTCGCCAAGCTATCCATCAAATACGCTCGCCTGGCCATTTTCACCCAGAAGGCCTATCGCGACGAACTGAAAGGAACCAGCAAGGCTAGGTTGATGGTCGCGCCGGCAACCTGGATCTCCGCTGAAAACACTCTGCCCAGGCAAGAAGCAGAGGCCCTTTGGGCCCGTCAGCCAAAGCGGCCCCGCTTTCTGCTGGCTGCCCGGCTGATCCCGGAAAAGGGCGTCCATCTGGCACTAAATGCATTGCGGGCGTTGGAAGTGAACGGCATCGAAGTCGAGTTCGACATCATCGGCGAGGGGCCGCTCGCCGACGACGTGCTGAAAACCGCACGAGACTTCCAGAACGTACGTTTGAGATTACTTAGACCAACGCCCTACGGCGCACCATTTTTTCGCCTATTGCAGCGGTATCAGGTGGTTGTCGTGCCGTCACTCAGCGACGAACAACCACGGATAATCCTCGATGCCTATTCTCAGTCGATCCCGGTGATCGCGTCCCATACGGCAGGAAACCGGCAAGTGGTCGACTCGGACAAAACCGGCTGGCTGTTTCCGAAAGGCGATCTTATCGCGCTTGCCGATTGCCTGACCGCTTGCATCGACGACCCGTCGGTCCTTCGGCCCTGCGGATTGAACGGACTCGAACTTGCCCGAAGCATGACGCACGAGGCCATGCACCTTGAACGGGCCGAGGTGATTGCGGAGCTGTTTGGCAAATGATCGGACCTGACCCAATACACAAGGAAACGAAACCGGCGGTCAGCATCATCATACCGGCGCATAATGAGGCAGGCTTTATCGGCGCCTGCCTGACTGCGGTGCTTGGCTCATCGCTTGCACCCGGGACGGTCATCCAGATCGTCGTCGTGGCAAATGCTTGCCATGATGCCACGGCGCAAGTGGTCCGAGGCGTTCTGCCGGCGACAAAAGAACACGGTTGGGCCCTGACATTGATCGAGTGCGAAACGCCAGGAAAGCTGAATGCGCTGAATGTCGGCGAGGCCGCATCGAAAGGCGATGCATTCATATACCTAGACGCCGACGTCATCGTCAGCCAGGACCTGATTGCACAGCTGGTCGAAGCGCTCGACTCGCCTTTGCCGGTCTATGCCAGCGGCACTCCCCGGGTTGCGCCCGCGAACGACTGGCTCACTCGGGCCTACAGTCGGTGCTGGTCGACGCTGCCCTTTTTCCGCGAAGGTGTTGCGGGGTTTGGCATCTTCGCCGTGAACGCCGCGGCGCGCCGGCGTTGGGGGAAATTTCCGGACATCATCTCGGACGACACATTTGTTCGGCTGCATTTCTCGCCGTCCGAGCGGGTCCGCGTTCCCGCCACCTATACCTGGCCGATGGTCGAAGGGTTTTCCAACCTGGTCCGCGTCCGGCACCGGCAAGACGAAGGTGTTTCCGAGATCCGGCGTGCCTATCCGGAGCTGATGAAGAACGAAACAGGCAAGCGACCGTCCTTGCCGGGCTTGTTCGCTCGGTTTTTCCGGGATCCGGTCGCAGTGTGCAGCTATGCCGTCGTACGGCTGGCCACCAAAACTCCGATTGCCCGCTCCCGGGAGCAATGGGCCCGGGGTCGTTAGCCCATCCCGGCCTCTTTGATGGAAGCCGCGAATAGCCCCGCCAATCGGGCGGCTTCCTGGTCGATATCATGCCGCCCGAGCACGCGGCGCCGGCCTTCGACCCCCAAGTCGGAGAGCCGCGCAATGGGAATGCGCGCCACATCCCGCATTGCACCCGCCAATGCCGTGACGTCACCGGCGGGGACCAACCAGCCGGTTTTGCCCTGCTGTACCAACTCCGGAATCCCGGCAACATAGGTCGAAATGACCGGTCGGGCGCTTGCCATCGCTTCCATGATTACCATCGGAAGCCCTTCGGCGAAGCTTGGCGCAACCAGCGCATGCGCTTCCGCCAATTCCAACCGAATGCGCTCCTCGCCGACCCAGCCGGTCATCGACACGGCTCGGCCGAGCCCCAAAGAGCCCACCGCAGCTTCGATCTCGCCGCGCATTTCGCCGTCGCCGACGAGCGTCAGATGCATGTCGGGAACGTCCTTTAGTGCCTCGGCAAAAGCCCTTACGAGAACGAGATGACCCTTTTGCTCTGCGAACCGCCCGATGCAAACAAAGCGAGGCGCGCCTTCGGGAACCGGTACGGGTTCGGCGAAGGCGTCCGGCTCGATCCCGCAATGCACGACGTGGATCTTGCTCCAATGCTTGGGACCGACCCAGCGACAAAGCTGGCTGCGCCCGAATTGGCTGATTGCAACGACGAATGCGGCGCGGCGCATCTTCTCGGGCAACCCGAGCCCCTTGGGGCTGTCGAACTCCTCGGGCCCGTGCACCGTAAAGCTGTAGGGGACACCGGTCAGGGCAGACGCCAACATCGCCACGGTCGCCGCGTTGGTGCCGAAATGGGCGTGCATATGCTCTGCGTTCTCGGTTTCGACACGCTTGGCCAGGTGACACGCCTCGGCAAAGTAAACCATGTGGCGGACCATGCCCTTGTCCGACCGCCGCCCAATGGCCAGAGCCAGACAAACGGTCGCCACCGCGGCGCCGGGCGTTTTGATAATCCGCCGCGCAACCGCGGCTGCCAATCCAAGGGCGCCTTGATCGAGGATATGTTCGGAGCGGGCGTCTTCTGCGACGTCGAGCGGATCCACCATCGCGATGCCGGCACCGCGCATCGCGATACGCAGGATCGTGGCGCCGCGTCGTTCGAGCGCTTGCACCTCGCGTCGAATGAAGCTGTGCGACCGCTGTGGATAGGTGTTCAGGACATATACCAGCTTCAATGCAGCTTCCTAGGACCGTGTTCCAAATCCGCCTGACGGAGGGTTGCCCCACCCGGTGCAACTGCGCGATTGCATGGGCAATTGATCAAACACCGGTTCGCAAAGGCGGGCAATTAAGGCAGTCGCAGGCCCGTGGATCTGCGAACAATCCAAAGTGAAAGTTGCGATTGCTCTAAACTCGACGACAATTCAGACGCTGTGATTGATCCTCCAAAACTGCCCTTATACCTTTGTTTTCCAACGGGGAACGATGAAAACATGCAGACAGCTTCCAGCCTGAGAGGCAGCGTGGACAGCCCCGTTACGGGTATAGCGGGCACGCTGCGCCGAACTGGGCTGATTTCGCGCGTCGCGAGGGGATCGGCATGGATCGCCCTTGGTTATCTAACCTCGCAGGCGCTTCGGTTGGGCGCCAACCTGATCCTGACCCGGCTGCTTTTCCCCGAGGCCTTTGGTCTGATGGCTCTGGTCACGGTATTCATCGTCGGGCTTTCGATGTTCTCCGACATTGGCATCGGGCCTTCGATCTCCCAAAGCAAGCGGGGTGACGACCCAGATTTCCTGAACACGGCCTGGACAATCCAGGTCATCCGCGGCTTCGGGCTTTGGCTGGTTTCCTGTGCGCTAGCCTGGCCGGCAGCGCAATTCTACGCCGAGCCGCTTTTGGCGATCCTGCTGCCGCTGGCGGGTCTGGCGATGGTCGTCTCGGGCTTCGACACGACGCGGATCGAGACGGCACATCGGCATCTATTGCTGGGTCGCGTGACAGGTCTGGATCTGATCAGCCAGATTATCGGGATCGTCGCGATGATCGCGTTGGCGATCGCCTTCCAATCGGTGTTCGCGCTGGTCGCCGGAAACCTGGTGGGCGTGGCAGCACGCCTGATCCTGATGCATCACCACTTGCCGGGCGCACCAAACCGCTTTCGTTGGGAGAGGGCGGCGGCCCGCGAGCTTCTCCATTTTGGTAAATGGATCTTCGCCAGCACTGCCTTCGGGTTCTGCTCCAGCCAGGGCGACAAAGCCATCCTTGGAAAATTTCTGACGCTGTCGATGTTGGGGATCTACAATATCGGGTTTTTTCTGGCCAGTTTTCCAATCCAACTGGGCTATGCGCTGACCGGGCGTATCCTCATCCCGATCTACAGGGAAAGCCCGGTCGGGGCGTCGCGGGACGATCGCACGCGGGTTCGCAAGATGCGATTTGTTCTGACTGGCACGCTTCTTGGCCTTGTGCTCTTCATGGCGTTCTTGGGCCCGTTTCTGGTCGCGCTGCTCTATGACGCGCGCTATGCACCGGCCGGCGCGATCGTTGCGGCCATCGCCTGCATCCAAATCCCGCAAATCATCGGCATGTCATATGATCAGGCCGCCCTTGCCGCGGGTGATTCCAAGGGGTTTTGTCTGTTGTCCTGCGCGCGGGCCGTGATCCAGTTGTCGTTGCTGTTGGCCGGCACGATGACCTACGGACTCGTCGGTGCAATGGTCGGGATGGGAATTGCAGCCTTGGCTGTTCATCCGCTGATCATCTGGCTTGCGGTGCGCCACCGCGTTTGGGATATGCAGCACGATCTGGTCTTTGCAGTCATGGGCGGCAGCTTGGGCGGACTGGCGCTTTGGCTGAATCTCGATGCTATTTTGGCGCTGCGGTAGCCGCAGCCGCGGACACCGTCTGCGATGCGTTGGAACTCTGGACGATCCGAGCGACCAAGCGACGGAACCAACCTTTCCGCCTTCGTTTCGCGCGTGCCATCTCGGGGATTGATACGGCCGGCAAAATGCCCAGTTCGCGTTGCATTTGCGCGCTTGAACGAATGATGGGACGACGCAGCTCAAGCAGGAAGGCGACAGCAATCGCCAAGACCAAACTTGCCACGCTGCCGGCGAAGGCAATCTTGCGCCGGCTTGGCGCAACCGGATCTTCCGGCAGATACGCGGTTTCGAGAATCCGCAGCTGCTCGGCCTGCCGGTTCTCCTCCAACCGATATCCAATCTCGGCATCAGTCCGCCGCGCGGTGATCTCCTCAAGCTGATCCTGGTATTGCTGCAGGCGCCGATCAAATATGCTGATCTCGCGTTCCACCTCTGGCGAGGTCGACAGCGATTGCGTCAGCCCCAGTGCGCGGGTTTCCAGAAAGGCTTGCTGCTCGGCAAGACTTTCCAGCCGTTGGTTCAACTCTCTGACGCGATTCGCCGTTGCAGGGCGCCGTGTGCTGGTATCCAGAGAGTTCAGCTCTCGCTGAACGGCAATTCTGGACCTCTTCACATCGCTAATGGCGCTGTTGATCGTGCCGATTTCCATCTGCCGGAATTCCAGACTACCGGTGATCGAGATATCATTTTCACTACGGAACGTGGCCAGTTGGTCCTCCAACTCGGCGATGGCCGTCATCAACGCTTGTTCCTCTTCGATGAAGAATTCAAGCGTCGCGCGGGTCTGAGCCTGCCGAGCGCGAGCACTCAGCTCGATCGTGCGCGATGCCAGGTCATGGGCCACGGCCTGCGCCTTTTCCGGCGAGCCGAACTCGGCCGAGATGCTCAGAACCGAAATCGTCCCATCATCGGTCGCGCCTTCGCGGGCGGCCGCCACACCTTCGATCGTTATCGCCTCGCGAAAAAGCGCCACCTTTTCTGTGGCGCTCAGGGCCGGTGCGTGGGCGAATAGGTCATGCGCGTCTATCAGGGCAATAACCGTGTCGCGTGCCATGAGTTGCTGCTCGATCAGCTGCATGCGCCGCGCCGCAGACCCATTCACGGTCGAGGGTGCAAGGTCATCGGTGATCCGCGGGCCTTCGATCTGAATGATCTCAGACGACGCGTAAACATGAGGCAGGCTTAGCGCGAAGACAACGGAGCATATTGTGCCCAGAGCAGCGATCGGTGCGATGACGCCAGACCGGCGGAGCACCATATCGCGGAACTCTCCGGGTGTCTGAATCGGTACCATATCAGCCGCCCAGTCAAATACTGACAAGACCAGCCGCGGCCGGTCGGATCGGCGCAGAGCGTGTCGTAAACTGTTTGGATGTGGTCAAGTGGCTAGGCACGCTTGCATCCCCTCGTTGCACCGCCGCGTTCCCGCGACCGGTTCAAGACAACCCCGAGCAATTTCGACTGATCCGCAATTGCCCGCTCGCATTCGACAATTTGGCTTCCGATCGTCGTGGTGGCGTCTGCAACCAGCAAAACTCCATCGACAAACCTCAGGAATGCCGAGGCATCGTCGTATTCAAGGACAGGCGGCAGGTCGTAGAGCGTGACGTCCGGCCGAAGACGCTTTTGCAATGCAGACAGCGCCTCGCCCGTGCGCGGGTCGTGTATCAGCTCTGCGGGGGCGGCCACTGGTTGCTCGGCCAAGCCCAGAGCCAGATTGCCGCAATACCGAACGAGATAGGAGGCCATTGGTAAAGCGCCCGTGAAATAGCTCTGCGCGTCGACGTTACTGCGCAGCCCGAATGCCGCCCCGACACCCGGCGCACGGAGATTGAAGTCGATCAGCAGGGTTCGGCACGTGGCGACGCGCGACAGGCTAACGGCGAGGTTGGCGGCCGAAAACGTAGCACCGCACCCCCGCGTCGGCGACATCACCGCAACGCTCCTCCAGCCATTTTCCTTGAGCTTTTGCAGCAATCGCGTGCGAAGCAGATCGAAGCCATGCGAAACCGGATCCGCGCGGTCCAAGCAGATCGACCGGGTTGCTGGGTCGGCGCCGCACCGCATATCCTTGGTGGCAATTCTGAGTCTGGTCCAAGCCGCCCATGTGTCCGGAACCTCATTTCGCGCCGGCAATTGCTGTCCATCAAGGGCATCATGCGATGGCATTTTCGGTGCGGGGGACCGCCCGGACCGCTTTTGCCGAAACAACGGGACACCTGCGGGGGGAGTTTTTGGCGCAAGCGATTGTACGCGGTCCCAAACCTCTTCGTCCAAGAACGTATCGAGGGGGGGAATGTTTCTAAGATCCTGCATCGTCAATCCAACTGCCGGCGTGCCGGTCAATACCCTGTCCGCCGCAAGACGGCCCCGACAGTCTTCCAAAGCACCCAAGCATCAAGCCATAGCGAAACCGTGTGGTCATAGGTCCGGTCGACCTGGGCACGATAAGAAAACCGGCTTTCGTTGCGCTCGCGGACCTGCCAAAGGCCAGTGAGACCTGGCTTCAACGCAATATAGGACCTTGCGTCGCCGTAGAGCGGCAATTGATCCGGCATCATTGGGCGGGGGCCAATAAGGCTCATATCGCCCGTCACCACATTCCAAAGTTGCGGCAACTCATCCATAGATGAACGTCGCAGAAACCGGCCGATTGGTGTAATCCGGGGATCGTCCTTGAGCTTTTGGGTGAAATGCCATTCTGCACGCAGCGCCTCGTTGTCTGCAAGCAGTTGCTCCAGTCGCTCGTCTGCATCGACGGACATGGTCCTTAATTTGTACATGCGAAACACACGGCCGCCGCGGCCCAAACGATCTTGACTGTAGAACGGCTTGCCACCCTCGATCCAAAGCGCCATTGCGGCAATGCCGATCAAAGCAATGGATATCGGCAAGGTGACCGTCACGAGGACTAAATCGAGCAGTCGTTTACCAAGCCTACGGTAGAGATTGTGCGCCGGGCGGCTTGGGCCGTTGGCGGCTACGTCCAAAACGGTTCCATCTCGCGGTTGGGCGTTTGCCGCCTTTACCGGAAGCGCCACTGTCACGTGACGCAAACGCTTCAATTGGACCGGTCTCGGCGCCTCAGCCTGCAGCACCGGTGCCAATTCAACCTCTTCCTTTGTCGAGTTCTGCATCTCCGCCCCCCAAAAGCGATAGCCAACAGACCCAGTGATAGCCTTCACTCGTCCCAAAGTTGCAGTATCGTAGCTAGATACTCGTAAAAGCATTGTGGCAGCCAGCGCCAACCGGAAGAACTCCAGTTCTACCGTTACTTCGAATCGAGTCTAGCTTGACTGCCCCCAAACAAATTTTACCCCACGGAGATTTTATTACGGCTCAAATGAGCATTCCAGAAATTAACTAATCAAATATTGGAAACAGTGATTTTCTCGAAATTCGATGATTATTATTGACATTATACGTTCAATTCGTCGCCAAAGGATTGGAATTCTCCAATTTAAACATGAAACGAGAACAATTAAAAAACAGCCAGAGCGAGCAGAGACCACACGCGCTACCTTCTTAACGCGAAGTCGGCGTCATATCGACAATAGCCAGATGATCGCAGCGGTAGATCGCGGTCGTTGCGGTCGACCGCTTTTGCCGCCGCTTGCATGAACGACGTGATGTGATCACGTGACCTTTCCCCCACGCCGGGTTGGAAACACGACGTCGTTACTTGGAGTTTAAGATTGCCTCCCATCGCGGGTTCTGATCATCCAGGTGACGCAACGCCCCCCAACTCCCCCACTTCCCGGGCTGCTGAACGTCGGCGTAAACATTGAAATACTGCCCGCCGAGCGATCGCCAGCCGCGTAACAGGTCCGCGTATAGATCGCCCATTTGATTGGAATAGTTCAAGGCGACGAAGAACTCGGTCAAGGATTCGTCATCGATCACCTCTCCGACGCCTGCAACATGGCTGCCGCCTTCGTACATTATCAGATCGAGGTTATACCGATCTGCCACATCGACATGATAAGGAATAGTCAGTGTCAGCAGGTCAGCGAGCGTGTCCGTCATATCTCCCGTCACGGACCCGTCTCGCAGCTCTTGCGCGGTAATTGCGATCGCGGCATCAAATCTTCGCGCGTCGACCTCTTTCTTACGTGCAGCCCCGGAGAGTTTCATCGCATCGGCGGTGCTTTCGGCGGCCCGTGCACTGCTTTCAATCCAGGCACGCACAAGTGGCGCACGTTCCGGGGTTCCAAGAACCCTGCCGAAATAGCCCGCAATTGCGTAAGCATCGACGTAGTCCGCCGGAGGGTTGTTGATGTCTTGGTTCTCTTCGACCCATCGAGGCGCGTTGAGAACATCAGCCTCTAATCCGCGCCAGGCGGTTTGGGTCGAGATGACGGTGATCAGCCGATCACCGGCGCTGGCGCCGAATACCTCCTTCCATAGCTTGGCGGTCTGCGCGGCGCGCATGCCGTAATACTGCATCCATCCGTTCTCGACGCCCCAACGTTCTCGTGCGCGGTCTTCGGCCCAGACGGCCTGGGTGAATTGCCAGTTCCAGACCTCATTTGAGAACTCGACGAAAGCCGTGCGTTCCGGATCAAGTGCGCTGTGCACATATTCCGCAAATGAGCGGATGAACTCATCGGTCGCGAGGTGAGGCATGTTGAACCACGGATCGGCACCCAGCTCGTTGGCCAGACGCACCATGATCTCGACCGGCGCCCCGTTTCGGGCATATGTGTAGTCGTCCGGCCGCGGACGATCCGACCAGTGTGCAAGGTCCGAGTCGTTGGTGTTCATCCAATCCATGAACCGAAGCAAGCCGAAGGAATTCACGCGTTCAACCCAGCTTGGGTTGAATACCTTATCCGCATCGAAACGGGCGGCATTCGCCAAGTTCACGACAGAGATGTTGCGCACATAGTCGCCAATCCCCTTCGGGTCGGAGTCGGAAATCGTGACTATCACTGCGCCCAGGCCAGGCGTGTAGTCGAACAGTATCTCGCCGTCGCCATAGTCGACGTCCGCGACGCTCCCGCTGACGTCAACGGCTCCGTCGCCCTCGAACCGCAGCCGGTAACGACCGGCAAGCGAAACCGCCGCTTCCGGCATATCCGTCAGGACAAGCGTACTGATCCCCACAATCTTCGCCGGAATGGCCATGGGCCACCCGTGTTCGTCAAGGTATCCCGCCTCCGAAAGGTCATGCTCGGTCATCCCGCCCCACTGATCGGGAAGGTGCCCGATCCAGGGCCGCGCGGTCTTCATGACATCGATAAACGGCTGTTCGACCGACCAGTCGACTATGCCAGCAAGGCCCAGTGCCAAATGTCCAGCGGCATTGTCATCCGGTTCGGCAAAACCAGTTGCAGGGGCCTGAGGCGCTTGGGCGATGCCGGCGGTCTCCAGCGGCTGCGGTTCCACCGGGGTCGCAATCGTCGACTCTGAGGCACTGAAGTCGCCTCCCGCCGCGATGGCCATCGCTGCCAACAATGCCATGGAAATTGCCCAGGCGTATCGCGGCACTTTCGATCGACGGAAGCTCGAGAAAAAACCAACCATCATGCCAGCCCATCGCGCCTTATTGGTTCGTCGCCTGCCTGACGCCGGTTTTGGGATAGCTGGTGACAACCTGCCAGACAGTCTCCTGCATCAAACGTGCGGTCTCTTCGCTCGGGGCCTGTGCAAGGCCTCCGTCGGCGCGGCGCAGCTGGCGTGGCAACCCCACCGGGCTTTTCTGATAGAGAACCGCATAATGCGTGAGCGCGACCAGATAGGTCCCCAGATCGTTCAGATGCACATCGTCGAGTTCGCCGTCCGAGTTCGTTCTGATCAATCCTTCTTTTCCGGAAAAATCGTCGGTGCCGCCGATTTCGTGCACGGCGCGTATGAACTTGGCAAATACCTGGCCTGCAGGGATCACGTAAATTGGGTCCGGAGCCTCTTGCCGCGCCAGAACCGGCAACAGAATTTCGGCTTCCCAAAAGCGCCCAAGGTCCCGGTCAAGGCGCGCGAGCCAGCCCTCTGGATCGTGGATCTGGTGCCATGTCTCATAAAGGTAGATCCGCACATCCGGATTTCCCCGTCGTGCAAGGTCAGCCCATTTGCCGAGGTATCTGGACGAGTCATGGTACTTGATGGCATCGCGTATCTCGACCATCTCCGTGGCAACGAACGCGTCGTAGTCGCCGCTCAAAAGCGCTGCTCGGGCGTCTCGATATCGTTCGTGTGCGTTCTCTTCCGCAAACCCGGGGATTTCGACATCGGGGTCCCAATGCGTCTTTAAAGAGGCTCCCCAGCCGAGTTGCGACTCGTACCGGTGACCGGGTTCTGCGAGTTGCTGCACCATGGCAGGTAGATCTGGTCCGACGAGGCTGTGGCCAAGGTGAAAAACACGCAATGGCGCTTCCGGGGGCGTCAGCGAGGCGGAATAGAGGGTCTCGACCTCGGACGGTGCGATCATTGCTGCGCCGTGAAAGCGCGAAAGACCGACCAATGCCGCCGCGATCAGACCTGCCAAGACCACCACGAGCTTCCAGCGGAAGCGTCCACTCTCGGTTGATTGTCCAGCTACATCGGCCATTGAACGCCTATTCCTGATCGACACAGAGTATTCGTGAACGTCATTTCAACAGATAGCCGATGCAAGATAAAGTATTGGTCGTCTTTCAGCGACCACAGGACTTCGTGAGGTCGTCTAGTATATCCACTCATGAACAATAGCAGATAGTTTTTTCGTTTATATCAATTTGGGAAACAATTCAGCGCCGAAGTTTCCACATTCATCACTCCCTCTTGTATTCATTTTCCGCCCGGGATTTCGCTTTGTGATCCCTCGTGGGAACACGTCAGGTGGATCCGACCCGGTTGGGGGGCATGGCGTCCAACAGACGTGGGGAAAACCGTTGGGACCTGTAGCTTCACATGAATGGCAAGCCAAGTCGGGCGCTTCGAGCCATCAGAGCCATCTAGACAAAGTCGATGGCGCTGCCAGGCGGGTTCTTCCGGCCCTAGGGTTCGTTCTTTACGCGACCGTTCTCACGCTCCTGCCCGTAAGCTTTCTGCCAGCGCTGCATGGAGCAGACTCCGCGTTTTGGCTGCTTTCAGGGGACGCCTATCTGTACCTTGGCATTGGTGAATCCTCGACCGCTGAATTCTTCAGCTTCGACGGCGAAAAGCCCACGAATGGATTCCATCCACTCTGGCAATTCTACGTCTGGACTATCGCCAAAATCTCGGCCGGCAACGCGATCGTGTTGATGAATACCGTGGCGTGGTCCAGCGTGATTCTGTGCCTTGCCGGCGTTCTTCTTTTGGGCTCTGCCGTTCATCGGGCGACGGGCTCCTGGCTTCCCGCGATGACCGTCGTACCCGGTGTCTACTATCTCGTCGTTGGCCAAGGCCTGCAAAACCTGGCGGTCTGGAACCATTTTTCCGGGATGGAAGACGGGTTGGTTCTGATGTTGACCGGACTTGTCGCCTTTCTCATCTCTGGTTTCGACCCCGACGACAGGCGTCCCAGGCCCTGGTTGGCTCTCGGAACAGTTCTAGCGCTTCTTATGTTGGCGCGGCTCGACGAGATCTTTGTCTCCGCTTCCATAGGTTTGGCGCTCTTGTTCTGGGCACCCGGTCTGATCCGGCGGCGTTTCCCGATGGTCGTCCTGCTGGGACTGCCTTCGGCGATCGCGCTCGGGTGCTATTTGACCTATAATTGGTCCTATGCCGGTGTCTTGATGCCGATCAGCGGAGCCGCAAAGGGTGAAGGCGCCCTGCTTCAGAATCTTTATGTCACCCTGGTGGATTTTCTCGCGCCGACATTCGATCTGCGCGAAGCATTGACCGATTATTCCGGCGATCGGACCATTCTGATGCTGGGGACCTTCCGGGTCGCCGAACTAGTCTTCCCCGCTGTCTTGGCTGGCTTCTTTGTGGCAATTATCCGACGTCATTTTCGGGCCGAGCCGTGGGCGCCGTTTGCCGCCGGACTCTGCATCGCCATCATCATCAAAGCGCTCTACGATTTTGCTTTCGTCAACTATTGGCACCAGGCACCTTGGTATTTTTCGTTTGCCTCTGGAACGATTAGCTTCGTCACCGCGCTCATGATCGCACCGTTTCTTGCGCGGCTGCGTACGAACGCCAGACAGGTCGTTTGGATGTTGGTCACTCTGCTGGTTCTGGTCGGCAGCATTCAGGCCAGCATGACATATGCGCGAAACGCACAGTCCATCGAGGCAGTCGACAGGCTTGCATTCTGGCAAGCCCGGAAGGAGATCGAGACAAACCTGTTGGCCGCGCGACCAGACGCCAAGATCCTGGAATTCGGGGACGGGATGCTAAACTTCGCATTCGACATGCCCGTTCGGCACGGTTTTGTCTTTGCCGGCGATGCCGACAGCCTGTCCGCTTTGCAGAATAAGAACCTGCTTCAGGCCAGCTTCGCCGACGGCTACACGCTGCTGGCGTCCTACGAATACATGCGATGGCCGGGTGCATCCACGAACAGCACTTCGGATGAGATCAGGAATTTTTTGAAGAATTCCTTGCTTGAAGACCGCATTCAAATCGAGCTAGACCAGTTTGAGTTCCGAATTGCCTACGTTTATGAACCCCTTAAATTACCGTTCTTTCTGTTTACACCTCACTCTTGATTAAACAATCCAGAATTTCACGAGAAAGGAAATTACCTGCGTGATTTGATTTCGCATTAATCCACCTTCAATCCGTAAAGTTCAAATTTTGTCGATCACGTTGAAGGCCTGGAACCACTCCAACACTTAGGATCGACAAAAACCTAGACAAACAAAGGACAAGAAAACCATGGCGGTCTTTCCAGCATTAGCGACGGACGGTCAGGGGATGCCACGGCCTCGGTGTCATTTCAGGAAGCCAGGTCACCGCCCAGCAATCGATTGAGTCGGCGACCTTTGCGGATTTCCGCTCGCTATTTTGCGCCGCCAGGCGAGACAAAAACGAGACAAAACCACGTGTGGTCGCAACTTCAGTCTGCTAAGCTATTGATTTTTATGGTACCGCCTCCCCGGCTCGAACGGGGGACCTCTGGATCCACAATCCAGCGCTCTAACCAACTGAGCTAAGGCGGCACTGGCGGGGGAAATACTCTTCGGTCCCTGCGATTGCAAGAGCTACAAGGATCCGGCCTCCAGGCTTTTGCCACCGGAACCGCGCCAAAGGCGCGCCCCTTGCCAGCGGGATTACAACCGGTTAACCCGCCAGCGGAGGCACCGCCATGGGCATCAACAAGGAAAGCGACGTCGCGGCCAACCTGATGATCGGCCCCACCGATCTGGGCATGGTGCGGATCTATGTCGAGGGTGCCGGTATCGAGATTCCAATGGATTTCGAGCCCGACGAAGCCGACGAGATCGCCGACGAGATCAAGGCCGCCGCGGCGCGCGCGCGCGCACCGGCCGGCAAACCCAAGCCCAAACCGAAGCGCTAGGCGGGCATGCCCCGGGCCGGGGTCAGCCCCGGATCGCGCACCGCCTGCCAGCGTAGCGCCGCGTGGCGTGCGAACTTCTGCACCATGACCTTGCGCCGTGCGCCGGCCAGCTTGGCCTCGGGCCCCATCCGCACGATCTCGGCATCATAGGCATCCGCTATGATAAGCCCGGTCTCGTCGGGCAATAGCTCTGCCGGAAACTCCGCATCCACGGCCCAAAAATACCTGTCGCACCATTCCAGATAGCCTTGCCATTTGTGGTCCGCCTGAAAATCGGCGCGGCTCGATTTGCACTCCACCACCCAGATTTCACCCTTCGGACCAAGCGCCATGACATCGACCCGTAACCCCGGCGACGGGATCAGTTCTTCCACGGTCACGAAATCGAGGCTCAGAAGATGCCGGCACACCCCGCGGGCCAGCAACTGGCCGGGCTTCATCGGCGGTAAGGTCTGATCGTCTGGCATGCCCGGAACCATGAACAATCCGTGAACAAAAATCAAGGAAGCTTTATGCTTGACATGATACCTTTTGGTATTCCATTTTACATGATACCAAAAGGTATCGCAAAAGGAGTGCTTGAATGAAGTCCGCTGTCGCCGCCCTCATCCTGCTTGCAACTCAGGCCCCGGCCCAAAGCATCACCACCCTGCCGGCCGGCGAGCTGGATTGGGCGCGGACGCCCGAGGGCGTGGCCTTTGCCCAGCTCCACGGCGACCGCTTCGCGGGCGAATACATGGCGATGGTGACCCTTCCCGCAGGCCTTGTCAGCCCCGCCCACCGCAAAGGCGCGGATATGTTCGGGGTCGTTGTCTCGGGCGCCATGACCCACGTGCCAAAGGGCGCCGACCCGATGGGGGGCGCCGCATTGGGGCCGGGCGCCTTCTATCTCATCCCGGCCGACCTTCCGCATATCTCGAGCTGCATCTCGCAATCGGACTGCGTCACCTTCCTCTATCAACCGGGCGCCTTCGACTTCCGTCCGGAAGGCGGCTGATGGAACCGCTGCAATCCGCGTTCCGGGCTTTGGCCGACCCGACCCGCCGGGGCATCCTCACCCTGCTCGCGCAATCAGAAATGACCATCGGCGAAGTGACCGAGGCCTTCCCCATGACGCGCGCCGCGGTCAAGAAACATCTGACGATCCTCGAAGAGGGCCGCCTGATCGAGGTCGAGCCGCGAGGCCGCGAACGCGTCAACCGCCTGCGTCCGGGTGCGCTGAAACCTGTGTCGGACTGGATCACGCAGCTCGATGCCGCCTGGGACGACCGCCTCGCCGACCTGAAATCCGCCATCGAAAGGGACCTGCAATGACCACGATCCGAAAATCCATCTATCTTAAGGCCAGCAAGGCCACCGTCTGGAGCTTTCTCACCGAGATCGACAAGGTGAAAACCTGGTTCCACCGTTACGACACCGACCTCGCCGCCGGGCGTGACTACAAGATATTCGGTCAGGAGAGCGGCAAGGAACTGGGCTACGGCACCGTCCTGACATCGGATCCGCATGATCTTTTGGAATACACTTTCGCCATCGGCCCGATGCAGGGCGCGTCCAGCACGGTCAAATGGACATTGGACGACGTCCCCGGCGGGACGCGGCTCAACCTGGAACATTCGGGCCTGACCGATGACGCCGAGGGCTTTGGCCTGATACTCGCCCTCGACAAGGGCTGGGATGACCACCTGAACACCCTGCGCGACCACGCTGCCGCAGCATAGGCCCTTGCCGCGCCCCGCCGCGCGGCATATGTCACCCGGTGGCGGGCACTGCCCATCCTGTGAGAGGTCCAATTCCGGTGGCCTTACTCAATTCCGAGGGAGCCGGCTCTGTCGGGGTCCTGGCCTCGTTACCTGGCGCCCACCTGTGTATGCAGGTCCTCGGGAATTCAATCCCTCCACGTTTGCCGGCGGTCCCGCCGCTTCCTTCCGGCATCCATGCAGGCAATCCGACGGACGCGTGGAGCCCGATGGCGCGGTGCGGTCCGGGACAACCGCAACGTCGGCTGCTGGCCTGGAGCGGACGTTGCCGATTAAGTAAGGAGCCGGGCCATCGCCGACCTGCGGGCAGGCGAACCGAACCTTTGAACGGCTCGATTTATCCCGGCAAAGTCCGAACGGCCTCAATCCGACGACACGCGCGGTCAGAAAATCGCCTCCCCTTCGGCCTGGGTCCGCGATGGCGCGGCGGCCTGCGGCCTAGATTCCGCGCCTGAAAACAGAACGCTAACACCCGCCGCAAGCCAGAACCCTTAGCAGGCCGTTCCACCAAGATATTTCCTGCTTCAGCGGCGTTCGCCGGACCGGACCGGTACCGGAACCGCTTCGTGCAGCGGCAGTTCATCGCGCTTGCCGCCGGATCCGCCGTCATCCTCGCCCATGCGCATGATCGCTACCCCGAATTGCACGCCGGAAAACACGATCCCGTGGAACATCACCAGTAGAAACGCCGCCAGCAGCCCCACATCCGAGGTCGAGATCAGATGCCACAGATTGGCGACATTGAACCAAAGCAGCATCGCCACAAATGCCGCCGCAATGGCAAAGCCGATGATCGTGTGGCGGATGTAGAACCGGACAAGCTTGGGCATGGCAAACTCCTTTAGTCCTGAACTTAGCGGCCTGCCGGGCGGCGCCAAGGTTACCTTCTGCCGCAGGCGGGTCCTTGCCGATCCTCTGGACATACTCCAAATTCCCCGGATCGCTGCCTATAAGGGTGCCGCGCCAGCAAGGAGATCCCAATGGCGGAAGACCACGCGACGCTGTCCCGGGCCGAAGCGCATGGGCTGCGCTACGCCCAGGAACTCGAAGGCCACCTCGGCTGGCTCGACGGCTTCACCTCGGCCGCGCTGGCCGTGCTGGCCGTGGCCTCGGGCATCTATACCTATCTGGGCGTCTCCTCGCTGCTCGACGACAATGGCGCGCTCAGCTTCTTCGCGGCCATGGCCTATTCCATCGCGGTTTCGGTCGGCATCTTCGTCTTCTGGTCCTACCTGATGCGCCTTCTGCCCGCCGTGCGGACCATCGGCGCCCGAATCGGCCTCGTGGTGTCGATGATCGCCGGATCGCTGGCCATCGTCGCCATGTCCTCCTGGCTCAACGCCGCCGCACTGGCCGGGGCCGCCGCGGTGGAACAGCACCTCGCCAGAACCGTGCAGGACTATCAGGCCTCGCTCGAACGCACCCATTCCATCGCCGTCAGCGCCCAGGGCCTGCAGCGCGACGTCGCACGCGCGCGCCAAAGCTTCGAGGATCTCAGCGAGCAGGAAGCCGGTGGCCAGCTGTCCGGCCTTGCCGGCCGGGGCGCGGTGTTCCGACTGCTTCGCCAAAAGTCCGAGGAACTGAGCGCGCTCGAGACCCAGATCGCCAGCCAGACCGCCCCGGTCGAAGCCGCCTTTGCCGAGGGCAACGCGATCCTCAGCCGGATGCGGGCGCTGACCGTCGAACCCGGCGCGGTCGAGGCGCGCAGTGTGCTTTTCAGCGAAGAGGCCGTGCGGCTGGCAGGTGTCATCACCACCTTGCGCCAATTGTCCGTCGCGCCGCTGGTTGAACGCGCCGCGCGCGATCTGTCGGCCTCGGTGGTGCTGCCGGAACTCGATACGCTCCGCGGTGAACAGCAGGCCACCGTCGCCTCGGTGCTGCAGGTGCTGGGACAGCGCGCAGACACGCTGCGCCAGGCTGCCGAGGCGGTGATCGCCATGCCGCCGCCGCCAGACACGACCTACACGCCTGTCTCCGCCGCCGACGCGGTGATCCTTTACGCCGAAAACTTCGTTCCCTCCTGGGCCGGGGCGATCGCCATCGACCTGCTTCCCGCGGTGCTGGTCTTCATCGTCGCCATCACCCAGGCGGCGATCCGGTCGGGTCGCGGACGGGCCGGGGTCGAGGATACCCTGACCATGGCCGAATTCCGCGCCGCCCTGGCGGCCATCCGCGACGTCGAGATCGCTCTGCAACGCGCCCAGCCTGGAGACGCGGCCAGGGACACGGCCCCGCCCAAGGTCCAGCCGCTGAAGGCCGCGCCCGATGACTGAACGCACGCGCCGCCGCTGGTCGGCCGCTTTGGGGATAAAGCTGATCCTCGGCGTCCAGATCGCCATCGCTGCGATCCTCCTCGCCAGCGACATCGCGCGCGTTCTGCCCCGCGCCGCGCTGCTGTCGCCGGACGCGCCCCGCCTCACCCAGCCGGTCGAACCCGGCGATCAGACCCGTCGCTACGACCGCCGCCGCGTGCCCACCGGCCCGGGCGTGCCCGGCACGTCAGACATGCCGTCGCGGCTTTTGTTTGAGGTGGATGGCGACACGCTGACGCTTACCGGCGCCATCGCCGACGGCGACGCGGATCGCTTTACCGACTGGCTGGCAGCACGCCCTTTGCCCGCCACGATCGCACTGCACAGCACCGGCGGCTCCGTCACCGACGCGCTTGCCATCGGCGACCGCCTGCGCGCCGGGGGCGCCACGACCGAGGTTCGCCAGGGCCAGGTCTGCCTCTCTGCATGCCCCTACATCCTCGCCGCGGGCACCGAGCGAAGGGTGCACGAAGAGGCCTATGTCGGCGTGCACCAGCACTATTTCGGCGAGAACACCGCGCTGCCGGCCTTTCTGGCGGTCGAGGACATCCAGCGCGGCCAAGGCGAGGTCCTGGTCTACCTCGACACGATGGGCATCGATCTGCGGCTCATGCAGCACGCCTTGTCAACGCCGCCCGAAGACATCTACATTCTGCTTCCCAACGAACTCGAACGTTACGCGCTCGCCACCGAAATTACCGGCTGACTTGACGTGGGCGCCGGGGGAATTCCGATATAGGGCATTGGGCCGTCAGAAGATCCGGTTCTCGGATCTCGGGTCAAACGGCACGGCCTTTTCCATGTTGACGGCGAAATCGAACACCTGGCCGGGCGCCACATCGGCATCGGCACGCATCCGGGCGATGCATTCGGTGCCGCCCAGATGGCATGTGACGAAGGTGTCGGACCCCGCGGGCTCGGTCACCTCGACCTGGGCCCGCAGCGTCTCGACATGGGTCGATTTCCGGTCGGCGCCGTCGGGGTCGGTGATCGCCTCGGGCCGGATGCCAAGCGTGATCTGCTGACCGTCATAGGCTTTCAGCGCTGGCGTGGGCTCGGGAAAGGCGAGCTTGATCTCGCCATTCGATTCGGTCGTGGTCACGGCATAGATCGCGTTTGCCTCGGCGCGCACGGTCACGGGGACGAGATTCATCGAGGGCGAGCCCATGAAGGACGCAACAAAAAGGTTCGCGGGGTTGTCGTAGATCTCCTTCGGCGTGCCGAGCTGTTGCACATAGCCGCCGTTCATCACCGCAATGCGGGTCGACAGCGTCATCGCCTCGATCTGGTCGTGGGTGACGTATACGATCGTGGTGCCGAGTTTCTGGTGCAGCTTCTTGATCTCGGTCCGCATATCGACGCGCAGTTTGGCGTCGAGGTTCGAAAGCGGCTCGTCGAACAGAAACACGTCCGGGTCGCGCACCAGCGCGCGGCCCATCGCGACCCGCTGGCGCTGGCCGCCCGAAAGCTGACCGGGCTTGCGCGACAGAAGCTGCTCGATCTGCAACAGCTTGGCGACCTCCTGCATGGCCGTGTCGCGGTCCGCCTTGGGGACGCCGTGCATCTCCAGCCCGAAGGTGATGTTCTGGGCCACGGTCATGTTGGGGTAAAGCGCGTAGGACTGGAACACCATGGCGATGTTGCGCTTGGACGGGTGGACCCCGTTCACCACGTTGCCCTTGATCGCGATCTCGCCGCTGGTGATGTCCTCAAGCCCGGCGATCATGTTCAGCAGCGTGGACTTGCCGCAGCCCGAGGGGCCGACGAGGACCAGGAATTCGCCTTCTTCCACGGCGATATCGACCTGATGCAGCACCTCGACGGCGCCGTAGGATTTGGTGGCGTTTCGGATGTCGAGAAAGCCCATGTCAGGTCCTGCCCCATGTTGTTGCGCGCCCGGCGGCGCACGAATTTTCGTCGAAAATTCGTCTCATCCCTTCACGCTCCCTGCCATCAGTCCGCGCACGAAGTAGCGGCCCGCAACGATGTAGACGAGCAGCGTGGGCGTGGCGGCCAGGATCGCGCCGGCGAAATGCACGTTGTATTCCTTCACACCCGTCGATGACTGCACCAGATTGTTCAGCGCCACGGTCATCGGCGCCCCGTCACCGGCGGCGAAGGACGCGCCGAACAGAAAGTCGTTCCAGATATTGGTGAACTGCCAGATGACGGACACCACCGCGATCGGCCCCGAGGACGGCAACAGGATGCGCCAGAAGATCTGGAAGAACCCGGCCCCGTCGATCTGCGCCGCCCGCACCAGCTCGGTCGGAAAGACGGCATAGTAGTTTCGGAAATAGAGCGTCGTGAAGCCGATGCCGTAGACCAGATGCACCAGAACCAGCCCCCAGACCGACCCGGCCAGCCCCAGAACGCCCAGCACGCGGGCCATCGGAATCAGCACGATCTGGAACGGGATGAAGCAGGCGAACAGCATCAGCCCGAAGAGGATCGTGTCGTATTTGAACCGCCACTTCGTCAGCACGTAGCCGTTCAGCGCGCCCAGCACCGTCGACAGCGCAACGGCCGGCACCACCATCTGGATCGAATTCCAGAAGTAGGGCTTCAACCCCGTCGGCTCCACCCCGATCTGCGCTTCGGACCACGCCTTGCGCCAGGGCTCCAGCGTCCACATCTCGGGCAGGTTCATCATGCCGCCGCCGGTGATTTCGTCGAGCGGCTTGAGGCTGTTCACGACCATCACATAAAGCGGCAGCATGTAGAACAGCGCGAAGAGCAGCAGCACCAGGTAGATCAGCGTTCGGGTGACGCGGCCGGTGCGGATGGCGGTATCCTGGGTCGCCTGCGCCATTACTTCTTCTCCCGCAGTTCGGCGTAGAGATAGGGGATCATGATCGCCGCGATGGTTATCAGCATGATCACGGCAGAGGCCGCGCCGATGCCCATCTGGTTCCGGGTGAAGGTGTAGGAATACATGAAGGTCGCGGGCAGTTCGGTGGCCCGCCCGGGCCCGCCGCCGGTGAGCGCGATGACCAGGTCGAAGGTCTTGATCGCCAGATGTGCCAGGATCACGAAGGCCGACAGGAACGCGGGCCGAAGCTGCGGGATGATGATCCGCCGATAGAGGTTCCAGTTGCTGGCCCCGTCCATCTGCGCGGCCTTGAGGATCTCGTTATCGATGCCGCGCAGGCCTGCCAGGAACATCGCCATGACGAAGCCCGAGGTCTGCCAGACCGCTGCCAGGATCACCGTGTAGATCGCGAAATCGCGGTTCTTGATCCAGTCGAAGCTGAAGCTTTCCCACCCCCAGGTATGCATCACGTTTTCCAGCCCGATGCCGGGATCGAGGAACCACTTCCACGCGGTCCCCGTCACGATGAAGCTGAGCGCCATGGGATAGAGGTAAAGCGGCCGCAGGAACCCCTCGCCGCGGATCTTCTGGTCGAGGAAGATCGCCAGCATCAGCCCGATCGCGGTGCAGATCACGATGTAGAGCCCGGCGAAGATCGCCATGTTGGTCAGCGAGATCTCCCAATGCGACAGGCGCCAAAGCTTGGAATAGTTCTCCCACCCGACCCAGCCGTAGGACGGCAGCATCCGGCTGTCGGTAAAGCTGAGATAAACGGTAAAGGCAATGAACCCGTAGACGAAGACCAGCATCATCGCCAGCGACGGCGACAGCACCAGCTTCGGGATCCAATTCTGCAAACGGGTTCGGAAATCCGCCTCGGCACGGGTCGCCATTGCGGGGCCCTTTCCTTTCGGGGGAGTTGCGGGGCGGCCCGGACGCGGCCGCCCCGCGATGAGGCTTACTTGGCGATCGACACCGCGTCGACGAGTTCCGCGACGGCTGTCTCGCTGTCATACTCGCCGTTGAAATGCGCGGTCACGACATCGTAGATCGCGTTTTTGACCGACGCGGGCGCGGCGTGGCCATGCGCCATCGAGCCAAAGAGGTTGCCCGAGGACGCGGCAGAGGCCAGATCGGCCATGCCCTGCTGGCCACAGGCATCGAGTTCGTCGCCCGCCACATCGGTGCGCGCGGGGACCGACCCCTTCACCTTGTTAAAGGCGATCTGGAACGACGGCGACAGGATCGCGCTGGCCAGCGCCGCCTGCTCGGCCGAGACGGAGCCGCCCTGGTCGAACATCATGAACTGGTCGGCGTTGAACGTCACCTGGTCCTGGGTGCCCGGGAACCGGAAGCACAGGAAATCCTCGCCCGGCACCTTGCCGGCATTGAGGAATTCGCCCTTGGCCCAGTCGCCCATCATCTGGAACCCGGCCTCGCCGTTGATGACCATGGCGGTCGCCAGGTTCCAGTCGCGGCCCGAAAAGTTTTCGTCCACATGGGCCCGGATGAAGGCCATGCGGTCGAACGCCTCTTTCATGGTGTCCGACCCCAGCGCCGCTTCGTCTAGGTCGATGAACGCCGCCTTGTAGAAATCGGGCCCGCCGGCGCCCATGGCGACGGCATCGAAGACGGTGGCATCCTGCCAGGCCTGCCCGCCATGAGCGATCGGCGTGACGCCGGCGGCGGCCAGCGTCTCGACGGCCGAGACGAACTCGTCCCAGTTGGTCGGGATCGCGATGCCGTTGGCGTCCAGCACGGCCTTGTTGGCCCAGACCCAGTTCGTCGAATGCACGTTGACGGGCGCCGAAATCCACTTGCCGTCGTACTTGGCAAAGGCCTGCAGCGCCTCGGGCACCACTTCGTCCCAGCCCTCTTGCGCGGCCAGGTCGTTGAGGTTCGCCAGAGCGCCCTGTGCGCCCCAGTCGAGGATGTCAAAGCCAAGCGCCTGCACGGCGGTCGGGGCGTCCCCGGCGGTGACGCGGGCGCGCAGCACGGTCATCGCCTGTTCGCCGCCCCCGCCGGCGACCGGCATGTCCTGCCAGCCGATGCCCTGCGCTTCGAGGTCCTGCTTCAGCACGTTGAGCGCTGCCGCTTCACCGCCCGAGGTCCACCAGTGCAGAACCTCGACGTCTTCCGCAACGGCCATGCCGGTGCCCAAGGCGAAGACCGCGACTGTGGCCTTCAGCGTGTTCGTGATGCGTTTCATGTTTCCTCCCATGGATTGTTGCAACCGATCCTGCGGTTGCGTATTTATAACGTTACAAATAGCGTGGCTGTCAACCGGGATTCGCTTCAGGCAGGACAATGCAACCCTTTGAATTTATTACTGGTCGCGTTTTTCACGTCGAACGGATCGGGCATTTGGGCGAGAATCGCGGCACACCCGAGCCGTTAGCGCTCACATTCACCCTGCACGTCGCGGCGCGCACCGCATGAGCCTGTCGGAAAATTCCGCTCGGTCGAAACCGACACTGCGCACCATTGCCGAGATGACCGGTTTCGCCGTCACCACGGTCAGCCGCGCGCTCGCCGACGACCCGCTGATCGCTGCCAAGACCCGGGCGGTGATCGCCAAGGCGGCGGCCGAGATCGGCTATGTTCCGGATCGTGCCGCGCAACGCCTGCGCACGGGCCGAACCAATGTCATCGCACTGGTGCTGGATCCGCATGGCGAGATCATCGATTTCTCCGGCTCGATGATCGCGGGCGTGGCCGACATCGTCCGGGACACGCGCTATCACCTGACATTGACCCAGTACCAACTGGGCGAGGATCCGTTGCGGCCGATCCGGCACATCGTGCAGAACCGGCTTGCCGACGGCATGATCTTTGCCCGGACCGAACCGCAGGACGCGCGGGTCAGGTACCTGCTCGATGCGGGCTTTCCCTTCGTGACCCACGGGCGGACCAAGGTGGGGTCCCATGCCTGGCTCGACTACGACAACGCCGCCTTCGCCCGGTTCGCGGTGAACCGGCTGGCCGAAAAGGGCCGGCGGCGTGTATCGATCATTCCGCCGTCCCGGCAATACAGTTTTGCCGAGCACATGATCTCGGGGTTCCAGCAGGCGGTTTGCAGCGCCGGCATCGCGGGTGAGGTGCCGCAGGACTACGATCTCAACAGCTCTCCGGACGAACTGAACGGCAGGATCTCGCTGCGGCTCGGCCAGCCCGATCCGCCCGACGGCTGGATCTGCCCCGGCGAGATCGCGGCGATCGCGACCAATGCGGCGATCTACGACGCGGGGCTGCGGCTCGGACGCGACGTGGATCTTGTCGCAAAACAGACCAGCCGCGTCTTCGACCTGTTCCGCCCCCGGATCGACACGATCTATGAGGACATCGAGGCCGCCGGGCGCGGCATGGCGCACGCATTGCTGGCGCAGATCGCGGGCACTGACGCCGAAGAGTTGCAGGAACTGCAAGCGCCGATCCCGGAGTTTTAGGTCAGGCGGAAGTTGGACGAAGCCGCCTTCGACCGCTTTGGGCCTGAAGTTGCCTTTCGCTACCGGTCTTCAGGCGCGGAATCAATGCCGTAGGCCGCCGCGCCATCGCCGACCCGCCCGGGAGGGG
>JAAUYH010211962.1_pt1 | contig 107513 bp, 100 predicted proteins | sample 7278061 | NCBI WGS metagenome assembly JAAUYH01 (sample SAMN14350203, study PRJNA611818) | marine sediment metagenome | isolation source: surface marine sediment (0.6m) | place: French Polynesia: Moorea | collected 2018-08 | reverse complement strand
CCCGAGCGCTGGCAGGAACTGCGCTGGCGCTTCTTCCGGCTGCACTTCCAGTATCTCTGCGCCTTCGACCGGCCGGGCGACTACGACTACTTCCAGATTACCGCCGGGCCTCGGACGCTCGCTGAACGGTTCCGCGGCCGCAAGCCGAGCCAAAGCCGCATCGACGTGCCGGCCTCACGCTACACCTCGATGGCCGCATGATCCCGCCGAAACCGGCTGCGCGTCCGGGCAAGGTGTCGCTCTGGGCTTACGCGAAACTTTTCCGCCAGGACATTCTGTCGGCGCAACCGGGCAAGCTCTACCGCGCCTGGATGGCCGAGTTCCGCACGCCGTTCTTCCGCTCCTATCTGGTGAACGAGCCCCGGCTCGTCCGCGAGGTCCTGAATGCCCGGCCCCTGGATTTCCCCAAATCGGACCGCGTGGGCGAGGGGCTGCGCCCGCTTTTGGGCGACTCCGTCTTCCTGACCAACGGGGCCAAATGGCAGCGCCAGCGCCGTATCATCGACCCGGCTTTCGAGGGCGGGCGGCTGCGCGATACCTTCCCGGCGATGCTCGCGGCGGGGCAGGCCGCCGTTGAACGGCTGCGGGGGCGTCAGGGCGTCGTCGAGATCGAGGAAGCGGCCAGCCATGCCGCCGCCGACGTGATCTTTCGCACCTTGTTCTCGATCCCGATCGAGGCGCCCATCGCCGCCCAGGTCTTTCACCAGTTCCGCGAATACCAGCGCACCCAGCCGATCCTGAACCTTGCCGCCTTCGTGCCGGTGCCGGCCTGGATGCCCCGGTTTCACCGCCGCAGAACCCGCGCCACCGCGCGGGCGATCCGCCGTCTGATCACCCGGCTGACCCGGGAACGCATGTGGCAGATCGAGGCCGGTACCGCACCGGACGACCTCGCCACCAAGATCATGACCACCGAAGACCCCGAAACCGGCCGGACCTTCGACACGCAGGAAATGGTCGATCAGGTGGCGATCTTCTTTCTGGCCGGGCACGAGACCAGCGCCTCGGCCCTCGGCTGGGCGCTCTATCTTCTGGCGATGTTCCCGGAGGTGCAGGCGCGGGTCGCTGCAGAAGCCGCCGCCCTGCCGGACGACCTGGCCTTTTCCGATCTGTCGAAGCTTCGCTTCACCCGCGATGTCTTCCGCGAAACACTGCGTCTCTATCCGCCCGTTCCGATGATGGTCCGCGAAACCACCCGGGCGGTACGCTTTCGCGACCGTGACCTGCCCCTGGGCAGCCAGATCGTGCTCAGCCCCTGGCATCTGCACCGGCACGAACGTCTGTGGGACGACCCCGATGCGTTTGCACCCGACCGCTACGCCACCGAGAACGGCAAGACCTGCCTGCGCGACGCCTATATCCCGTTCTCCTCCGGCGCGCGCGTCTGCACCGGCGCGGGATTTGCCATGGCCGAGGGGCCACTGCTGCTGGCGCTCTTGGTCCGCGCTTTCCGCTTTGAACGTCTTCCCGGTGACGATCCCGTTCCCGTCGCCTACCTCACCGTCCGCGCCCGCGACGGCATCCGCCTTAGGGTCACGTCTCGCTGACTTCTATGCACCAAGGTCAACGGCAGCCGGGCCGGGCGTAGGGGCAGTACGCTATCCGACCGATGCCGATCAGCGGCTTTGGTGCGCTGTGCTGAGAGTAAATTGCTGGGCGCGTTCTGGCCTGGAGCGGACGTTGCCTCCCGCGAGATGAGCCGGGCCATCGCCGACCCGCGGGGAGGCGAACCGTATCTCTGAACGGCTCGATTTATCCCGGCAAAGTCCGAACGACCTCAATGCGATACGCGCCGTTGCAAAATCGCCTCCCCTCCGGGGCGGGTCGGCGATGGCGCGGCGGCCTGCGGCCTTGATTCCGCGCCTGAATGCAGATTGCCAATGGCTGCATCAGGCCGGAACCGGCAGACTGCGCTTCGCTCATTCCTCGTCCCGATCTTACAATGCGCCGCGGGTTGCCGGGGTCCGGTCAATCGGCGCGCATTTGCGCCTTGGCATGGTTGTTTGAGCTATCGCTACTGGACCCAGGATTAGCCAGGCGTCTCCATGGGCAGGTCCTGCCGCGACGGCGGCGATCGGGAACCGCAGCCTACCGGATCACCACCTCGTCCCCGCGCGCCAGCCCCAGAACCTCGCGGGCCTGCTGGTCCAGCAGATCGAGATCCAGATAATCGTCGCTCAACCGCCGGGTTTTGTTCCGCAATGCGGCCACCTCGGCCTCCAGCCGGTCCCGCTCGGCGCGCAGCGTCGCCGCCTCGGCTTCGACCTGGATCCGCCGGAACAGCCCGTAATCGCCCTGAACGCTCGCAAAGGTGAAATACGCGCCCAGACAGAACACGACCGTGAAAAACGAAACCACTCCAAGCGCCGGGGGTCTGCTGCGTTTGCCCATGTGCCTGCCTCTTTCGCCGCCTCTTCGGGCCGCCTTTCGGCGAGACTGTCACAGACCGGTCGCTTTGGGAATCCCGAAATCGCCCGCGCCCTGATATCGTGACCTTAAAACACCGCCAGAGCCTGCTCATGACCGCGCCCCGCACCGACCTGCCGACCCACGTCGTCGAAAACCAGCCCGAGCCGCGCTTGCCTCGGCTCTGGCACGGCGATCTGTCCCTGCGCGAGGCCGTGGCCGCCAACAACGGGTCGCCAGAGCCGGTCGAAAGGCTTGCGGACCGGCTCGCCGAACCCGAGATGGTCGGGGCAGGCCGGGAAGCGAACCGCCAACCGCCCGGGCTCCGGCTCTTCGACGCCGGCGGCCGGCGTCTCGACGAGGTTGAATTCCACCCCGCCTATCATCGGCTGATGCAGGCGGGGCTCGAGGTCGGCTATGCCTCGGTCGCCTGGGAGGCCGCGCCGGGCGGCCACGTCGCCCATGCCGCGATGGTCTATGTCATGAGCCAGATCGAGCCCGGCGTCTGCTGCCCGATGACCATGACCTATGCCGCCGTTCCGGCCCTGCAGGCCGACCCGGCCTTGGCGGCGATCTGGAAGCCGAAGCTGACGGCGCGCGGCTACGATCCGCGGGTTCTGCCCCTGGCGCGGAAAACCGCCGCGACCCTGGGCATGGCGATGACCGAAAAACAGGGCGGGTCGGACGTTCGGGCGAACACCACGCAGGCCGAGCCGGCCGGCGACGTCTACCGGCTGACCGGTCATAAATGGTTCTGCTCGGCGCCGATGTCGGACGGTTTCCTGACGCTCGCCCAAGCGCCCGGCGGGCTGACCTGCTTTGTGGTGCCGCGCTGGCTGGAGGGCGAGCGGAACGGGGTCCATCTGATGCGGCTGAAGGACAAGTTGGGGAACCGTGCGAACGCCTCGGCCGAGATCGAGTATCACGGTGCGCTGGCACACCGGCTGGGCAACGAAGGACAGGGCGTTCGGACGATCATCGAGATGGTGCATCACACGCGGCTCGACACGGCGATGGCGCCTGCCGGGCTGATGCGGGCGGCACTGGCGGAGGCGGCGCATTGGTGCCGGGGGCGCACGGTGTTCCAGAAGAAACTGATCGACCAGCCGCTGATGCAGGCGGTGCTGGCCGATCTGGCGCTTGACTGGCAAGGCGCGCTGGCCTTGGGGCTTCGGGTCGCGCGGGCCTTTGACGGCGATACCGACGAGGACCGGGCATTCGCGCGGATCGGCGTCGCGCTCGCGAAATTTCTGTCGAACAAGCGGTGCCCGGGCGTGGTTTACGAATGCATGGAGGCGCTGGGGGGCATGGGCTATGTCGAGGATACGCCGCTACCGTTGCTTTACCGTGAAGCGCCGCTCAATTCGATCTGGGAAGGATCCGGGAACGTGATCTGCCTGGATATCCTGCGCACCCTCGCGCGGGATTCGGGCGCGTCGGCCGCGCTGTGGTCCGAACTGGACGACTGCCGCGGTGCGGACCGGCGCTATGACGCGGCGCTGGCGGAGCACCGGACGCGGTGGCCCGGGTTGCCCGGAGAGGCGGAGGCGCGGTGGTTTGCCGAGCGGACGGCGACGCTTCTGACGGCGGCGGTGCTGATCCGGACGGCGCCCGCTGCGGTGGCGGACGGGTATGTGGCGACGCGGGTTGCCGGAGAGCGGGGACAGGTGGCGGGCAGTGTCACGGGGCTCGACGCCGGCGCGATCCTGGCGCGGATTTGAGGATGTGGCGCTGGAAGGCGGTGCGTTGTGGCTGAATCGCAAGGTCGGGGTTTGGCGTGGAGCGGTCGTTGCCTGCCGATAGAAGAGCCGGGCCATCGCCGACCCGCGGGGAGGCGAACCAAACCTCTGAACGGCTCGATTTATCCTGGCAAAGTCCGAACGACCTCAATGCGATACGCGCCTTTGGAGAATCGCCTCCCCTCCGGGGCGGGTCGGCGATGGCGCGGCGGGGCTACGCCCCTTGATTCCGCGCCGGAGCTGGGTGGCAACGTCCGCTCAAAGCCATTCGGTAGAACGCGGCCGCGCCAAAGCGCAGCCTGCTTCAAGGATGTGTTCGATGACGTAAGAGGTGGCGGATCGCATTGCCCGTTGACGCCAATGCGATCCTGGAAGTCAGCCCGCGGAGATGGGCCGCGAGCCGGTTGTTTGCGGATTGTATGTCCAGAGCCTCGACGGGATCAGCCCGCGACAGATGCCCGGTAAATGCTGTCGATCGTGGCCGCCAGCATCGCGTTGAAATCCGCCTCGCTCTGGTCCACCGACAGGCCTTCGGTCAATGCGCGGCTGAAGCTGGCGATGACGCCGGTGTTCTGCGCCAGCTTGGCGTTGGCCTCATCCCGACTGTAACCGCCCGACAGCGCCACGACCCGCATCACGCGCGGATGGTCGACCAGCGGTTTGAAGAGGTTTGGCTGCGTCGGCAGCGAAAGCTTGAGCATCACATACTGGCCGTCCGGCAGCGCGTCGAGCTGTCCGATGATCTCGGCCAGCAGGATGTCCTCGGCCTCGGCCTTGTCCGGGATCGAAATTGTCACTTCGGGTTCGATGATCGGCACCAGACCCTTGGCGAGGATCCGTTTGCCGATCTCGAACTGCTGCGCGACGTTCGCCGCGATGCCTTGCGCGTTTGCCGCATCGATGACCGACCGCATCTTGGTCCCGAATATCCGCTTGGCCACGGCGCGGTCGAGCAGATCGTCGAGCCCGTCGATGGGCTTCATCAGGCGCACGCCGTCGGCTTCGTCCGCCAAGCCCTTGTCGACCTTCAGAAACGGCACCACGCCGCGCTCGTCCCAAAGATAGTCGCCCGAGGGCTTGCCGCCGATCTCGCGGTCCATCGTCATTTCGAACAGGATCGCGCCGATCACCTTGTCGCCGCTGAACGCCGGGGCCTGGGCGATGCGGGACCGCATCCGGTGGATCAGGTCGAACATCTCGGCCTCGGAGGCATAGCGGTCTTCGCCGATGCCGTAGAGGCGCAGCGCCTTGGGGGTCGAGCCGCCCGATTGATCCAGCGCGGCGATGAAGCCCGCGCCCGTACGTACCTGATCGGCCTGTTTCTGATTTGTCATGATGCTCTCCGCTGCAGTCCCGTTGGCCTTGGGTCTAATGCGTTGCGGCATCGAGGCCAACGGGGTTTGCAGCGCCGTTAGCGCTATTTTGCGTAGCGGGCGGGCAGGTCGGCACCAATCCAGAAGTCGAGCGCGATTTCGGCGGCGCGTTCCTCGACCCCGGCCCAGGCGTCGCGGGCGTCCTGACCGGCCAGGCGGGCGCGTTCGTCCAGCTCCTCCAGCACGCCGGCGGCTTCTGGATCGCCCGCGGCGGCGGCAAGGTTGGCCCAGAACAGCGCATGCCCGTAGGAGCGGGGCATCGAGATGCCGGAAAGGCGGGCGAGTGCGGTGTCGCGCATCTGGGCGATGGAGGCCGGCGGCTTGCCGGGATAGCTGACCTCGCCCGACAGATCGGACTGAATCGCCAGGACTTCGGCAAAGGGCAGAACCGTCTCCAGCCTGTCGAGCCGGGCGGCGGCCCCTTCGGCCCTGGCCTCGCCCGCGCGGAGCGCCCAACGGTAGGCGAGCTCCGGCATCGTGTCGGCGAAGGCGTCCGCGATAACCACGGCCGCCCCACCGTCCCCTTCTTCCGCAAGCGGGATCATCAGATCCATGCCCTTGCCATAGTTGCGCGGCGCGCCCTCGCCCGTCAGCAACGCGGTGCCGATCCGGCGGCGGTCGTCGGCCGACAGGGCGGCGGTGTCGCCCATCGCCTGTTCCAGCAATGCGGCGGGCAGCATCCGGGCGGTGCTGGCGGGCGCGAGCGCCAGTTGCGGCAGGAGCGTATCGAAGGCGACCCGAGGGTCGTCTTCCATCGCCGGAAAATCGAGAAAGGTGTCGGTGTCCATGCTGGTCTGCAGGACCAGCGTTTCGGGATTGGCCAGGAAGGCGGGCCAGGCGCTGGCGATGGATTTGACGAAGGCGCGCTGCGCGTCTGTGAGCCCGGTTTCGTCCTCGGAGGCGTCCGGGCCGGCAGCGTCGCGGTTCATGTCGATCAGGGCCTGGCCGATCGCGCCCTCGACGACCAGCCCGGCGCCGTCAGAGGTAAAGGGCGGCGGGACCAGTGGCCTGATGGCGTCCCAGGCGCCCTTGTTCTCGACCGACAGCGTGGCGCTTTCAAGAAAGATCACCGGTTCGGGCTCTTCCATGTCCTCGCGCCCGTCGGCCCAGATATAGGCGGCGTGGGCGGTCATATCGATTGCGGCGACGTCCTGGATGTCGCTGTAAAGCCGCAGGGTCATGTCCGAGGCGGCAACGCCGTAGTCCAGATCGAAGGTCATCCACGGCATAGTGATCTCGTCGGTCCCGAGCATGGCGAGACCCTGGCGTGGCTCTTCCGGCAGACAGCTGTCGGGAAACGTCAGGCCGACGAGGCGGACCTTTAGCCGCAGGCGGTCGATCTCGTCGATGGCGCCGCTGCGCAATGTAATGCGCTCGATCCCGACCTCGCAGGTGCCGTCTTCGTCCCACTCGGGCAGCGGCCAGGCCTTGATATCCGTCATCGTCACCGCGCCGGTGCGCAGATCGACGCGCATGTCGCCGTATTTCAGATCCATCTGGGTGCGCAGCGCCATGATGCCGCTTTGCAGCACCCGCTGCATCAGCCGGTCGAGCGACAGCATGTCCAGTAATGTGGGGCCGGCGGCCTGTGCATGGGCGAGGCCGGGCAGGGCAAGGGCAAAGGTCGTTGTGGCAAGCAGGCGGCGCATCGTCGAAATCCCCTCGATTGGCGGTGACTACCGGGGGTGATCAGACGACGATGCGCGCGCTAAATCAAGCCTCCAGCGCCGCGACACCGGGCAGCGTCTTGCCCTCCATCCATTCCAGGAACGCCCCGCCTGCGGTGGAGATATAGGTGAACGCCTCCGCCACGCCGGCCTGATTCAGCGCCGCGACCGTATCGCCGCCGCCCGCGACAGAGGTCAGCTGACCGTCTTGGGTCAGCCGCGCGGCCTCTGCCGCGGCGGCCATGGTGGCGGCATCGAACGGTTCCAGCTCGAAGGCGCCGAGCGGGCCGTTCCAGATCAGCGTGCGGCAGTTCGCCATGACCCCGGCGATCTTCGTGACCGTCGCGGGGCCGGCATCCAGGATCATCGCATCCTCGGGACAGGCATCGGCGGGCAGGGTTTCACTGGCGGCGTGCGCCTTGAAATCGCGTGCAACGACGATATCGGCCGGCAGCAGGATATCGCAGCCCGCGGCGCCGGCCTTGTCCAGGATCTCGCGCGCGGTGTCGGCCATGTCATGTTCGGCCAGCGACGTGCCGACCGAAAGCCCTTGCGCGGCGAGAAAGGTGTTGGCCATGCCGCCGCCGATCACCAGGTGGTCGACCTTTGCCACCAGGTTGCCCAGGAGGTCGAGCTTGGTCGACACCTTGGCGCCGCCGACCACCGCCATCACCGGGCGCGTGGGGCTGCCGAGCGCGGCGTCAAGGGCCGACAGCTCGGCCTGCATCAGCCGCCCGGCGCAGGCCGGCAGCAGCTTGGCGATCCCCTCGGTCGAGGCATGCGCCCGATGCGCGGCGGAAAAGGCGTCGTTGCAGTAGACCTCTCCCAACGCGGCGAGCGAGGCGGCGAACATGGGGTCGTTCGCGGTTTCCTCGGCATGAAAGCGGGTGTTTTCCAGAAGAAGGACCTCGCCTTGCTGCATGGCGGCCACGGCGATCTTGGCGGGTGCGCCGATGCAGTCCTCGGCGAACTTCACCGGCAGGCCCAGCACGGCCTCTACCGCCGGACGCACGATGTCGAGCGACATGGCCGGATTCGGCTGTCCCTTGGGGCGGCCGAAATGCGCCATCAGCACAGGCTTGCCGCCCTTTGCCAGGATGTCCGAGATCGTCGGCGCGATGCGGTCGATTCGCGTGGTGTCGGTGACGCGGCCACCTTCCACGGGGACGTTAATGTCGACGCGGGTCAGCACGGTCTTGCCGTCGAGATCCATGTCATCGAGGGTCTTCCAACTCATTGTACAGTTCTCCATAGACGCGCCGCCCTCCTGACACGCGATTCTGCGATCCGGGTCAAGGCGGCGCTTTGACCTTTCCCTTCGCGCCCATGCCGCCTAAGTTGCCGCGAAACGAGTTGAGAGGACCGAAATGGCCGAGATCAAAGACCCCGAAAACACCATCCTGATCGAGCTGAAGGACGGAACCGTCACCATCGAGCTGCTGCCCGACGTGGCCCCCGAACACTGCAAGCGGATCAAGGAACTGGCGCGCGAAGGTGCCTATGACAATGTCGTTTTTCACCGCGTGATCGACGGATTCATGGCGCAGACCGGCGATGTCGAGAACGGCTGTACCGAGAAGTCCTTCGACATTCGCCGCGCGGGCACCGGCGGGTCGTCGAAACCCGATCTTCCGGCGGAATTCAGCGGCGTGCCGCATGATCGCGGGACGCTGGGCGCAGCGCGGTCGTCGAACCCCAACTCGGCCAACTCGCAGTTCTTCATCAACTTTTCGGACAACCATTTTCTCAACCGTCAATACACGGTCTATGGCCGGGTGACATCGGGGATGGAGCATGTGGACGCGATCGTGCGCGGCGAGCCGCCGGCAAATCCGGACAAGATGATCTCGATGAAGGTCGCGGCCGATGCGTAAGCTTGCCGTCGCGCTCGGCCTGTTGGCCGCGCCGGCCTTCGCCGGCGGGATCGAGATCACCGTCGAGGGGCAGTTCACCAGCGGCGTGATCAGCATCGATCTGCTGGAGGATGTGGCGCCGGCCCACGTGGCGCAGATCACCCGGCTGGCCGCCGAGGGGTTTTATGACGGCGTCTATTTCCACCGGGTGATCGACGGCTTCATGGCGCAGACCGGCGATGGCGAGTTCGGCAAGGTCGGGGGCGGCACCCTGCGCCGGGCCGGCACCGGGGGATCGGCGCTGCCGGACATCGAGGCCGAGTTTTCCGACATTCCCTTCGAACGCGGTGTCGTCGGCATGGCGCGCAGCCAGGACCCGGATTCGGCCAACAGCCAGTTCTTCATCATGTTCGACGAAGGCGCCTTTCTGAACGGGCAATATACCGTCGTGGGCCGGGTGACCGAAGGGCTGGACGTGCTCGACGGCATCAAGCGCGGGGACGGCAGCACGCTGCAGGTCACCGGTGAGCCGGATCATATGGTGTCGGTCGTCGTGACCGAGTGAGGCCGGGCGGCGAATTTTCGGCGAAAATTCGTTTCCCTGACGGGGTCTCAATACCGCGTGAGCGGGGCTAGTCGCGTGGTGCGTCCTCTGCCACTTTCCGTGACAAGACGAGGAGGACATTCCATGCGCGCGAAATCCCTGATTGCTGCGGCGGTCCTGAGCCTGTCCGTGGCCGCCGCGGCCGTTGCCAGCCCCGAGTTCTGGCGGTACGAGTGGCCGGACACCAATTTCGAAAAGACCAGTGTCGAAAGCTGGACCGAGATCCTGTCCGGCGGACCGCCGAAGGACGGCATTCCCGCCCTGAGCGACCCGTCCTTCCTAAAGGCCGGCGACGAGACGAGGATCGGGGACCGCGAGCCGGTGATCACCGTCGAACTGGACGGTCGGGAACCGCGGGCCTATCCGATCCGGTATCTCACCTGGCATGAGATCGTGAACGACAGGATCGGCGGCACGCCGGTGGCCGTGACCTTCTGCCCGTTGTGCAATTCGGGCATCACATTCGACCGGCGGGTGCAGGGCCGCGAGCTGACCTTCGGTGTGTCGGGCAAGCTGCGGAATTCCGATATGGTGATGTATGACCGCGAAACCCAGTCGTGGTGGCAACAGGCCATCGGCGAGGGGATCGTGGGCGAGATGACCGGCGTCGAGTTGACGCAGTTGCCGACCTGGATGGAAAGCTGGGCCGAGTTCAAGGCGCGCAATCCAGACGGGCTGGTGATGGATCAGCCGCGCTATCCGCGCACTTATGGCAGAAATCCGTATGTGAACTATGACAGCTCGCGGCGTCCGTTCCTCTACAACGGTGAAATGCCGCCACACGGCATTCCGCCGCTGGCACGTGTGGTGCGCGTGGATGACCGGGCTTGGCCGGTGTCGCGGCTGGCGGATGTCGGAGAACTGCGCGAGGCCGGGCTGACCTTTACCTGGACGGCGGGTCAGGCTTCGGCGCTCGATTCCGCGTCAATCGGCAAGGGCAGGGATGTGGGCACGATCCGGGTAAAGATGGACGGGCGCGACGTGCCGCACGACGTGATGTTCGCCTTCGCCTTCCACGCCTTCTACCCCGACGGCACCTGGATGCTGAACTGAAACGCCCAGGCCGATTTCGGTGGGCTTTCACCTTTGATGCGATGAAGAAAAGGGTCCCCCATTGGCCTTGAGCGGACGTTGCCGACGAAGCGGGTCGCCTGACCATCACCTCTCCTTCAGGCTACGAACCGGCGATGGCGCGACTCGTCACTTGACTGGCAATGCCCGCTCCAGGCCGGTGCCAACCGGTGCGCCACGCCCATCCTGCTATGGGCAAGCGCTCTCGCCACCTCCACGCCGCGCAGTCACAGCGATCATCGGCTTATGCCGAGGTCGACAGGCGGGATTAGCGATGAAATCCGGCCGGAATCGAGCGGAATGTTCGTCTCGGACGATGCATTAATCCGGGCATGGGCCCGCTGTCCCATCGGGTTGGTGGCGCATCATTGGAGTGCTGAGGCGTTTTCGAGGTGTTGCAGAGCGTCCCCGCGGGGGCGCCTGGGGATCATTCCGACAAGGTCACCAATGCGTGCCGTTTCTTTCCGGCGCTCAGCTTGACGGGCGAGGCCAGCGCTGCGGTGTCGAGCATCATTCCCGCATCCGTCAACGGCGCGTCGTCGATCCGGGCGCCGTGATCCGCGATCAGCCGTTTCGCCTCCTTGCCCGACTTCGCCAGGCCCGAGCGCACGATCAGCTGCACCACCGAGATCCCGTCGCCGACATCCGCGGCCGTCAGTTCCAGCGTTGGCAGATCGTCGCCCACACCGCCCTTTTCGAACACCGCGCGCGCCGTTGCCTCCGCGGCCTGCGCCGCCTCGGCCCCATGCGCCAGCGTGGTGACCTCGTTGGCAAGACGCACTTTCGCCTCGTTGACCTCGGTGCCTGCCAGCGCCCCCAGCCGGTCGCATTCTTCGACGGGCAGCTCGGTGAACATCCGCAGGAATTTGCCCACATCCGCATCGGCGACGTTGCGCCACCACTGCCAGAACTCGTAGGCGCTCATCATGTCTTCGTTGAGCCAGACGGCGCCCTCGACCGACTTGCCCATCTTCTTGCCATCCGAACGGGTGACCAGCGGGGTGGTCAGGCCGTAGGCCTCTGCCCGTTCGACCCGGCGGATCAGGTCGGTGCCCGAGACGATGTTGCCCCATTGGTCCGAACCGCCCATCTGCAGGCTGCAGCCATAGCGGCGGTAAAGCTCGAGGAAGTCGTAGCTTTGCAGCAGCATGTAGTTGAACTCGATAAAGCTCAGCGCCTGTTCGCGGTCGAGCCGAGACTTGACCGATTCGAAGGCCATCAGCCGGTTCACGGTGAAATGCCTGCCGATGTCGCGCAGAAACTCGATGTATTTCAGCTCGTCCAGCCAATCGGCATTGTTCGGCATCAGCGCATCGGTCGGTCCGTCGCCGTAGGTGATATAGCGTGAGAACACGTTGCGGATCGACTGGGCGTTGGCGTTGATCTGCTCGACCGAGATCAGCTTGCGCATCTCGTCCTTGCCCGACGGGTCGCCCACCTTGGTGGTGCCGCCGCCCATCAGCGTGATCGGCCGGTGGCCGGTCTTTTGCAGCCACCTGAGCAGCATGATCTGCACGAGGTTCCCGATATGCAGGCTCGAGGCCGTCAGATCGTAGCCGATATAGGCGGTGACCACACCCGTCAGCAGGCGGTCGTCAAGCTCCTGCAGATCGGTACAGTCGGCCAGGAAACCGCGGGTGCTGATCTGGTGCAGGAACTCGGATTTCGGGTGGTAGGCCATCGCGTTTCAGTCCATCGTTTCGCCGGGCCGATATACTGGGGCCTTGGGCCGAGGGGAAGCCATGATGATCGCCAGCAAAGCCGGGGCGCCGGTCTGGGCGCTGGGCGCGATGTCGGGGACGTCGCTGGACGGGGTCGATGCCGCGCTGGTGCGCACCGACGGCGAGACGATCCTTGAGTTCGGCGAAACCGGGTACCGGCCGTATTCGGCGGCGGAACGCGAGGTGCTGCGCGCGGGCCTCGGCCGATGGCCGGGCGCGCCAGAGGCGGTCGCGGCGGCGGCTGTCGTCGAAACCGCGCATGCCGAACTGCTTTCGGATTTCGCTGCGGACATCGTCGGGTTCCACGGTCAGACGCTGGCGCATGACCCGCGCGGGCGCGGCACGCATCAGGCCGGGGATGGGGCTTTGCTGGCCGAGGTACTGGGGGTGCCGGTGGTCTGGGATTTCCGGTCGGCGGATGTCGCATTGGGCGGAGAAGGCGCCCCGCTGGCGCCGTTCTTTCACTTCGCCTGTGCAAAATGGATCGGGGCGGAGGCGCCGATGGCGTTTCTGAATCTGGGCGGGGTGGCGAACCTGACATGGGTCGATCCGGGGGCTCCGACACCGGAGACCGACGGTGCGCTTCTGGCGTTCGATACCGGGCCCGCCAATGCCCCGCTGGACGACCTGATGCAGACGCGGCGCGGGGAGCGCTTCGATCGGGATGGTGGACTGGCGGCGGCCGGACAGGCCGACAGAACGCTGGTCGCGCAGTTTCTTCAGCACGGATATTTCTTAAGAATACCCCCTAAATCCTTGGATAGAAACGAGTTTCCAAGACTATCGGAGATGATTTCGGAACTGAGCGACGCGGATGCGGCGGCGACGCTGGTCGGCATCGCGGTGGCCTCGGTCGCGCGGGGGATGGAGCATTTTCCCGCGCCGCCGGACCGGGTGCTCGTCACAGGGGGCGGTCGCCGGAACCCGGTGATCATGGCCGAACTCGGCCAGGCCCTGGACTGCCCGGTGGCGCCTGTCGAGACGGTGGGGCTGGATGGCGATATGCTGGAGGCGCAGGCCTTCGCCTTTCTCGCAGTGCGTGTCGCACGCGGACTGCCCACCACCTGTCCGGGCACGACGGGAGTGTCTGCGGCGGTGGGTGGCGGGAGGCTGTCGCGTCCGTCCGCAGAGGGGTGATCCAAGCCGGCGTCTCTGTGAACAGGCATTGCCCCGGACGGCAAGAGGCAGCCGCGATTTGCCGTTCCGCATGGCTGCAATGCCTGCGTCAGGGAATGTCGAAGCCGGGCGGCGCCAGTTCGAACCCGGCGAAATCGAAACCGGGAGAAACGGTGCACCCGGCAAGTGTGTAGGCGCCCATTGGCTCGGCCGACTGCCAGTGGTGCGCGGGGACAAGGATCTGCGGTTCCTCGCCCGCGGCGAAATCCGGACCGAGGCGGTGCGCGGCGGCAGGGCCGGTCCCGGTTTCCGCGATGCGCAGGATCAGCGGGGCCCCGGCGTAGAAATGCCAGATCTCGGCCGCGTCGACCCGATGCCAGTGGCTGCGTTCGCCCGATTTCAGCAGGAAATAGATGCAGGTGCCGGCAGGGCGGCTGCCGTCTGCCGCCTCGGCGACCCAGGTCTGGCGGTACCAGCCGCCTTCGGGATGCGGGGCAAGGTCAAGGCGTGCGATGATCTCGTCGGCCGTCACAGATCGATGCCGTAGAACACGATATTCTCGGAATATTGCGGGTCGAGTTCATAAAATCCGGGGATGAGGGAGAATCCGAGCGCCTTGTAGAGCGCGATGGCCTCGGTCAGCACGACCATCGTGTCCAGCACCATGCGGCGGTAGCCATCGGCCCTGGCCAGCGCCATGGCCTCTTCGAACAGCAGCCGTCCCAGACCTTGCCCGCGGGCGGCATCGGCGACGAAGACGCGCTTGATCTCGCAGGTTGCGTCGTCAATTCGGTGGGTCATGGCACAGGCCAGCACCTCGCCATCCAGTCCGCCCACGAAGATCGCCCCATCGGGCCGGCTGTGCAATTCGGGCAGCCGGTCGAGCAGGTCCTGAAATACGTCTTCCTTGTAGTAGTTTTCCGCGACGTCCGAGATGCCGCGATGACGTTCGATCAGAAGGTCGCGATAGGCGCGGCACAACTCGTGCACGGCGGGCATATCGTCGGGGCGGGCTTGGCGTATGAACGTGGACATGGGTCTCAACGCAGGATGGATTTTCCGGCATAAGCCGCTGTTTCACCGAGCATTTCCTCGATCCGGATCAGCTGGTTGTACTTCGCCAGCCGGTCCGAGCGCGCGAGCGAGCCGGTCTTGATCTGGCCGCAGTTGGTGGCCACGGCAAGGTCGGCGATCGTGGCGTCCTCGGTCTCGCCCGAGCGGTGGCTCATGACGCAGGTGAAGCGGGCGCGATGCGCCATGTCGACGGCCTTCAGCGTCTCGGACAGGGTGCCGATCTGATTGACCTTGACCAGAAGCGAGTTTGCCGCCTGCCGGGCGATGCCGTCCGACAGCCGGTCGGGATTGGTCACGAAAAGGTCGTCGCCGACCAGCTGAACCTTGCTTCCGAGGGCCTGGGTCAGGGCAATCCATCCGTCCCAGTCGTCTTCCGAACAGCCGTCTTCGATCGACAGGATCGGGTAGTCGTTCGCCAGCGCCTCAAGATATGCGACATTTTCATCCGGTCCAAGCTTTTTACTTTCACCGGAAAGCACATACTCGCCGTTCTTAAAGTACTCGGTGGCGGCGCAGTCCAGTGCCAGCATGATGTCGTCACCAGGGGTGTAGCCGGCCTTTTCCACCGATTTCAGAATGAAATCGAGCGCGTCGCGGGTGCTCGAGAGGTTCGGGGCAAAGCCGCCCTCGTCACCGACGCCAGTGGCAAGCCCTGCCGTCGACAATTCTTTCTTCAGCGTGTGGAACACTTCGGACCCCATGCGCACCGCGTCACGAATATTCGGCGCCGAGACCGGCATGATCATGAATTCCTGAATGTCGATGGGGTTATCGGCATGTTCGCCGCCGTTGATGATATTCATCATCGGTACCGGTAAAACGCGCGCCGCCGTGCCGCCCACATAGCGGTAAAGCGGCTGGGCCGTGAAATCGGCCGCCGCCTTGGCCGCGGCGAGCGATACGCCGAGGATCGCGTTGGCGCCGAGGCGGCCCTTGTTCGGCGTGCCGTCAAGCTCGATCATCGTGGCGTCGAGCGCTTCCTGTTCGGTAACGTCGAACCCCATAAGCGCCTCGGCGATCTCGCCATTCACCGCGGCGACGGCCTCCAGCACGCCTTTGCCCATATAGCGGCTCTTGTCGCCGTCGCGCCTTTCAACCGCCTCATGGGCGCCGGTCGAGGCGCCCGAAGGAACGGCGGCGCGGCCCTGGGTGCCGTCTTCGAGGACAACGTCGACCTCGACTGTGGGATTGCCGCGGCTGTCTAGGATCTCGCGGGCGTGGATGTCGATAATGATGCTCATGGGGGGCTCTCAGGCGTGGAAAAGTCGTCCGGTTTCTTAGCAAGGATTTACAGGATGTGAAACTGGGTATGTTAGCGGTACCACATTCGCGCTATGGGCGAGTTGCGAACCCTATCGATGCCATAGACGGCGCGCTTGGGCAATCGTTTTGGTTCCGCCGTCATTGCGGGTACGCTGGCTGGCAAAGGGGCAGGCCATGGGCGGCAGAAGAATGTCGGGCAGCGAATTGCTGAAAAAGGCGGTGGAACTGCACCGGTCGGGGCGAGCGGAGGACGCGGCAAAGCTGTTGCGGCCCCTGATCGCGGCCGAGCCGGGCAATGCCGAGGCCGTGCATATGCTGGGGCTCTGTCAAGCCGCGCTCAAGGATTTCGCCGGCGCCCGCAAATCCATCGCCCGCGCACTTCGGATGGCGCCGGACGTTGCGGCCTATCATCACAACATGGCCGGCGTGCTGTCGTCGCTTGGCAGGCTCTTCGAGGCCGAGGGGCATTTCCGCGAGGCGATCCGGCTGAAGCCGGATTACGCGGAGGCTTTCTTTAACCTGTCCGGCAACATCCGCCTGCACCATCCCGATCCGCTGCTCGACCAGATCGAGGCGCTACTCGACACGGACCTGGACCGGCGCGACCGGTGCTTTGCCCATTTCGCGGCAGGTAAGTTCTGGAACGATCTGAAAGACTACGAACGGGCCTTTCCGCATTATCTGATGGGAAACGCAGCGAAAGGGGCGGTCTACGACGCCGGTGCCGTCGACGCGCAGTGCGACGCGATCATGCGGGTGTTCGATGCCGGGTTTCTGGCCGAACGCAACGCGGCGGCGCTGGAGACCGGGGGGCGGGCGGTATTCATCGTCGGGATGCCGCGCTCGGGAACCTCGCTGACCGAACAGATCCTGGCGAGCCATCCGGCGGTGCATGGCGCGGGCGAGCTGCCCGACATCAACGCGATCGCCGGGACTCTTGGAAAATATGCCGATGGCGCCCCCGATTATCCCGACAGCGCGCTCGGCGCGGCGCCGCGGGTGTTTCAGGGGCTGGCCCGCCAATATCTGGATATGCTGGCGCGGCGCGCCCCCGGATCGGCCTGCGTCACCAACAAGATGCCGCTCGACTTCCGGCATCTCGGACTGATCGCCTGCCTGTTCCGCGATCCGGTGATCCTGCACTGCGCCCGCGATCCGATGGACACTTGCCTGTCCTGTTTCTTTCAGAATTTCCGGTCGGGGCAGGAATTCTCGTTTGACCTGAAAAATCTGGGCCATTTCTACCGCGCCTACCGCCGGATCATGGCGCATTGGGCGCGGGTGCTGCCGGTCTGCGTCACCGAGATCCGCTACGAAGCGCTTGTCGAGGATACCGAAACCGAGGCGCGCCGGGCCTTGTCGGCGATGGGGCTGGACTGGCACCCCGATTGCGCAACAGCGCACCGAACCGAGCGGAGCGTGGCAACGGCGAGCCGCTGGCAGGTCCGGCAGCCGGTCTACCGAAGTTCAGCCGGCCGCTGGCGGCGTTACGAGGCGCATCTGGGCCCGCTGCGCGCCGCGCTTGGGGACGTACTCACTTCTTGATCGGCACACCGTAGAGTTCCAGCCGGTGCCCCTTTAGCCGGTAGCCCAGCTTTTGGGCGATCTTCACCTGCAGCGCTTCGATCTCGGGATCGACGAACTCGATCACCTCGCCCGTGTGCATGTCGATCAGGTGATCGTGGTGGTCGCGATCCGCATCCTCGTACCGCGCCCGGCCGTCGCCGAATTCGTGCTTTTCCAGGATGCCCGCCTCTTCGAACAGTTTCACCGTGCGGTAAACCGTGGCAATGGATATTCGCGGATCCTGGGCGCTGGCGCGGGCGTAGAGCTCTTCGACATCCGGATGGTCGTCGCTGTCCTGCAGCACACCCGCAATCACCCTGCGCTGATCCGTCATGCGCAGCCCACGGTCTTCGCACCGTTCCAGGATCGTGTCGGTCATGGCATCCCCGTCGCAAGCGAGTGACGGTTTACCCATCCGCGCCGCCGCGTGCCAGATGAAATTCCTGTCGGCTCTGTGGACCGGGGTACGGGGGCTTGACGCAGGCGGCTTTGTCGACCATAAGCGCGTCTCTTCCGGCAACCCGGTCGGAAGAGATATGCAAAACCGCCCAAAGGCGCGCTGTTCGCGGCGGCTGTGTCAGCCGAAACACCCCGGGTCCCGGGGGGCCACAGGACGCGGAAGACAAGGAAGACAAAGATGTTTGCGGTCCTGAAGACCGGCGGCAAGCAGTACAAGGTGACTTCGGGCGACGTGCTCCGGGTCGAAAAGCTGGCTGCCGACGCGGGCGAAACCGTCCAGTTCAACGAAATTCTCATGGTCGGCGACACGGTCGGCACCCCGCTGGTAGACGGCGCGGGCGTGCAGGCCGAGGTGATCGACCAGATCAAGGGCGAAAAGGTCATCCATTTCGTCAAACGCCGGCGCAAGCATTCGTCGAAGCGCACCAAGGGCCACAGGCAGCAACTGACGCTGCTGCGGGTCACCGACATCCTGGAATCCGGGGCCGATGCGTCCGGTGTGAAGGCCGCGATCGGCACGGGGTCTGTCTCGGCGGCGGCCGTTGCCGCAGCGGCGCCGAAGAAGGCCAAGGCCAAAAAGCCGGCCAAGTCCGAAGAGCCGCCGAAGGCCGAGGTATCCGACGCGGCCGGTGAGGCCGGCGAAGGCACCCGCCCGGCAAACCTGTTGACCGAGGCGCGCGAGGGCGGCCCGGACGATCTGAAGAAGATCTCGGGCGTCGGACCGAAGCTGGAGGGTCTGCTGCACGAAAACGGCGTCTTCCATTTCGATCAGATCGCCGCTTGGGGCCCGGACGAAATCACCTATATGGACGACAAGCTGTCCTTCAAGGGCCGCATCGAACGTGATAACTGGATCGAGCAGGCGAAAAAGCTCGACGCCGAACAGGAGTAAGCTCAGATGGCACACAAGAAAGCAGGCGGATCCAGCCGGAACGGCCGCGACTCTGCCGGTCGCCGCCTCGGTATCAAGCTTTTCGGCGGCCAGCGCGCCATTCCGGGCAACATCATCGCGCGCCAGCGCGGGACCAAGTGGTGGCCGGGCCAGGGCGTCGGCATGGGCAAGGATCACACGATCTTCGCCACCGTCGAGGGCGCCGTGACCTTCCACAAGGGCCTCAAGGGCCGCACGTTCATTTCGGTACTGCCGATGCAAGAGGCCGCCGAGTAAGCCGACACCTCAGGGCTGAAGATTTCAGGGGGATCGGCAAGACGCCGGTCCCCTTCCTCGTTCAAGGGATCACTCTTTGGTATGAGTGTTGCAGTCGCCTCTTTCGCGGTCTTTGCCGCCAGCCAGGTCGGCACGCCGGGGCCCGCCAATATGGCGCTCTTGGCCACGGGCGCGCGCTATGGCTTTGTGGCGGCGCTGCCGTTCATGCTGGGGGTCCTGGTCGGCAAGCAGCTGATCATCTGGCCCATCGGTTTCGGGCTGATGGAGCTGGCGCAAACGGTGCCGTGGCTGTTCGCGGCGCTGAAATACGCGTCCGCCGCCTATATCTGCTGGCTGGCGTGGAAGATCGCAAATCTAAGGCTCAATCCCGGTGCGGCCGAGACACGCGCGCCGGGGTTCCTGGCGGGACTGATCGTGCACCCGCTGAACCCCAAGGCCTGGGCGATGATCACGGCCGGCTTCACCAATTTCGTGACCCAAGGCGCGCCGGTCTTGCAGGCGACGGCGGTGATCGCTGCGGTTCTCTTCATCGTGCAGGCGGTCTGTCATCCGATCTGGACCTTCGGCGGGGATCGCATCGCCGCGGTGCTCGCCGGCCATCCGGGCGAGAAATACCTGATGTGGACATTGGCGGCCCTGACCGTCGCCAGCGTTCTGTTTGTGCTGTTTTTGGGAGGAGACGCATGATGTTCGACACGACAACCGGTCAACCGGTCATCGAGACAGAGCGGTTTGCGCTGCGCCCTGTGCGAGCGTCCGATGCGGGGTTGCTGCAGCTTTACGGCGGTGACGAACGCGTGGCGCGCGGCACCACGTCGATCCCGCATCCCCTGCCGCCCGGCGCGGTCGAGGCGTTCATCGCCCGTGCACAGGCCCCGGACCGGAGCGAGGATGTCTGGGTGATCGACGGCACCGCGGCCGGGCAGGGCGAGTTGCTGGGCGTCATCGGCGTCGAACGCATGGACCGCGCCCAGTCGGAAATCGGCTATTGGGTTGCGCCGGCCTTCTGGAACAGCGGCATCGCCTCCGAGGCGGTCGAGGCAATGGTCGCCGCAAACCCGCACCGTGCCAAGACGCTGTTTGCCTCGGTCTTTCAGGACAATCCGGCCTCGGCGCGGGTTCTGACCCATACCGGATTCGAGTATATCGGCGATGCCGAGGCCTTCTCGGTCGCCCGCAACGCAACGGTTCCGACCTGGACCTACATCAAAAGGCTGGGCTGACCGGATCGATGGGCGGCCCGCTTCCCCATCTGGCAACCGCGCGGCTGCGGATGCGTCCGTTGCTTGCCACTGATACGCCTGAAATTGCCCGCATCGGCGGCGACCGCCGGGTTGCGCGCATGATCTTTGCCGCCACGGTCCCCTGGCCCGAAGTCGACGTCGCCCGGTTTGTCGCCTATTTTGCCTGGACGGGCGCATTGCCCTTTCGCCTCGCCATTTGTCTTCCCGAGGGACCCCTGATCGGGACCGTCGGCGCAAGCGAGGACGCCCATGTCTTCTATTTTGTCGATCCTGCGCATTGGGGAAACGGCTACGCCACCGAGGCAATGAACGGTTTCCTCCCTGCCGTCATGGACGGTTTCGGCCTGGCCGAGGTTCACGCCGACGTCTTTACCGACAACGTGGCATCGCATCGCGTGCTCGAGAAGCTGGGCTTCCGGCGCACCGGAACGGGAGCGGGAACCTCGGCTGCCCGCCTTGAGCCCGCCCCGGTCATCGTCTATCGCCTCGATAGATCCAGTCTGGAAGCACGCACATGAAATTCCTCGATCTCGCAAAGGTCTATATCCAGTCCGGTGCGGGCGGAAACGGCTGCGTCAGCTTCCGGCGCGAGAAATATGTCGAATATGGCGGGCCGGACGGCGGCGACGGCGGCAAGGGCGGCGATGTCTGGGCCGAGGCCGTCGACGGGCTGAACACCCTGATCGATTTCCGCTACCGGCAGCATTTCTTTGCCAAGAATGGCCAGGGCGGCATGGGCAAACAGCGCTCGGGCCGTGCCGGTGAGGATGTGGTATTGCGGGTGCCCGTGGGAACCGAAATCCTGGAAGAAGACGAAGAAACCGTGATCGCCGATCTTACCCATGTCGGCCAGCGCGTGCTGCTGGCCAAGGGCGGCAATGGCGGTTTCGGCAACCTGCATTTCAAGACCTCGACGAACCAGGCGCCGCGGCTTGCCAATCCGGGTCAGGAGGGGGTGGAGCGAACGCTCTGGCTGCGGCTCAAGCTGATCGCCGATGCCGGCCTTCTGGGCCTGCCCAATGCGGGCAAGTCGACCTTTCTGGCCGCCACCTCGAATGCGCGCCCCAAGATCGCCGATTATCCCTTCACGACATTGCACCCCAATCTGGGCGTGGTCGGGGTCGACGATGCGGAATTCGTCCTCGCCGACATCCCCGGCCTGATTGCCGGCGCGCATGAAGGCCGGGGCGTCGGCGACCGGTTTCTTGGCCATGTCGAACGCTGCGCGGTCCTGCTGCATCTGGTGGACGGCACGTCGGGGGATGTCGCGGGCGATTACCGGACGATCGTTCACGAACTCGAGGCTTACGGCGGGTATCTTGCAGAAAAGCCCCGGGTGACGGCGTTGAACAAGATCGACGCCCTCAGCGAGGACGAGCGTGCGGACAGGAGGGCGGCGCTGGAGGCGGCGGCAGGGCAGCCGGTCCTGATGATGTCGGGGGTCAGCCGCGAGGGGGTGAGCGAGGTGCTGCGCGCGTTGCGGGCGCGGATCGAGGACGACCGGCTGCGCCGGAAGACTGCCGCCGAGGAGCCGGAACCATGGCATCCCTAAGGGGCGCAAAAAGGCTTGTCGTCAAGATCGGCTCGGCGTTGCTGGTCGACCGCGGGGACGGAGCGTTGCGGTCGGACTGGCTGCGCGGCCTGGCTGCCGACGTCGCGGCGATCAAGGCGCGCGGGACGGATGTGATTCTCGTCTCGTCCGGCTCCATCGCCCTGGGCCGGGGGGTCTTGGGAATGCCGCCGGGACCGCTGGCGCTGGAACAGTCGCAGGCCGCGGCCGCGGTCGGGCAGATCCGGCTGGCCCGCGCCTATGAAGAGGCGCTGGCGCCGCACGGGCTGACCGCCGCGCAGGTGCTGGTGACCCTGGAGGACTCCGAAGACCGCCGGCGCTATCTCAATTCACGCGCCACGCTGGAACAGCTTTTGCGGCTGGGCACCGTGCCGATCGTCAACGAAAACGATACCGTGGCCACCGATGAGATCCGCTTTGGCGACAACGACCGGTTGGCGGCGCAGATTGCGGTGACCGTGGCGGCCGACATCCTGGTGCTGCTGTCGGACGTGGACGGCTTTTATTCCGGCAACCCGAAATTCGACCCCGAGGCCCGCCGGTTCGATGTCATCAGGCGGATTACGCCCGAAATCGAGGCGATGGCGGGGGACGAAGGGTCGGGCCTGTCGAAGGGGGGCATGAAGACCAAGCTGATGGCGGCGCAGACCGCCACGGGCGCCGGCTGCGCCATGGCCATCACCGAGGGATCCGTCCAGCAGCCCCTGTCGGCGCTGGATGCCGGCGCACCGGCGACCTGGTTCGCGGCCGAGGGCGATCCGCAGGCCGCGCGCAAGCGCTGGATCGCCGCGATGAAGCCAAAGGGCGAAATCACGGTCGACGCAGGCGCGGCACGTGCGCTCGCCGAAGGAAAGTCATTGCTGCCCGCAGGTGTAACGGCGGTCTCGGGCCGGTTCCGGCGTGGCGACCCGGTGACGATCCTCGGACCCGAGGGTATGCTGGGCAAGGGCCTTGCGCGCTACCCGTCGGACGAGGCGGCCGCGATCCGGGGACGCCGGTCGGGTGACATCGAGGCCATTCTGGGCTATCCCGGCCGCGCAGCCCTGGTGCACAGAGACGATATGGTGACATGAGCATGGGCGAATTTTCGGCGAAAATTCGTTTGCGCAGATAAAGGCCGACGCGATGAAAGACCTGACCGACATTCCCGCCCTGATGCATGAGATCGGGGCACGGGCCAAGGCTGCAGCCGCCGCTCTGGCGTTCGCCCCTTCGGCCGCAAAGCAAAACGCGCTCGAGGCCGCCGCCGCCGCGGTCTGGGCGCGCCGCGACGAGATCATTGCGGCCAACGCTGAGGACATGGAGTTCGCCCGCGAAAAGGGGCTGAGCAAGGCGATGCTCGACCGGCTGTTGCTGGACGAGACCCGCATTCAGGGCATCGCCAATGACCTGCGCGCCGTGGCTGCGCAGGCGGATCCGGTGGGCGAGGTCATCGCCGAGTGGGACCGGCCCAGCGGGCTGCATATCCGCCGGGTGCGCACGCCCTTGGGGGTCGTCGGCGTGATCTATGAAAGCCGGCCGAACGTGACGGCGGATGCGGGCGCGCTTTGCCTGCAGGCGGGCAATGCGGTGATTCTGCGCGGCGGGTCCGAAAGCTTCCATTCGTCCGGCGCGATCCATGCCTGCCTGGTCGACGGGCTGCGCGCCGCCGGTCTGCCCGAGGATGCCATTCAGCGCGTGCCGACGCGGGACCGCGCGGCGGTCAGCGAGATGCTGGCCATGACGCATTTCATCGACGTGATCGTGCCGCGGGGCGGCAAGGGTCTGGTCGGACTGGTACAGGAAGAAGCCCGCGTGCCGGTCTTCGCCCATCTCGAAGGCATCGTTCATATCTATGTCGACAAGGCGGCGGACGCGAAAAAGACGCTGGGTGTCGTCCTGAACGCCAAGACCCGCCGCACCGGGATCTGCGGGGCCGCCGAGTGTCTGCTGGTCCATCGCGATGTCGCCGATACCCTCGGCCACGGGCTTGTCGAGGCACTGCTCGATGCCGGCGTCACCGTCCATGCCGATCCTGCGCTGCAGGCCGTTGCAGGCACCACGCCGGCCACCGACGAGGATTGGGGCCGCGAGTATCTTGACATGAACATTGCCGCAAAAGTCGTTGCGAACATTGACGAAGCCATCGATCACATCCGCCGCTACGGGTCGGATCATACCGATTGCATTCTGACAGAGGACGACGCTGCCGCCGCCCATTTTTTCGAACAGCTCGATTCGGCTATCCTGATGCGCAACGCTTCGACCCAGTTCGCCGATGGCGGCGAGTTCGGCATGGGCGCCGAGATCGGCATTGCCACCGGAAAGATGCATGCGCGCGGGCCCGTCGGCGCCGAGCAGCTGACGAGCTTCAAGTACCTGGTCGAAGGGGACGGCACGGTGCGGGCCTGATCCCGTCAAGCCGATCGGAGCGGCACGGTTCACGTGAGCCGTGCGGTGATCTCCGTATCGGTGTACGCGACGTTCAGATTGCGCCCGGCCTCGACCGAGAGAGGCGGGAGCATCAGGAAATGCACCTCTGCCGCGCTGATCCCGGACGGTGCGTCGGATCCCGACAGCGTCTGCCACAGCGGCGCGTCGATCTTCAACCGCTCGGCCCGTCCCGACATGGACCATTCCCGGCCGGTCTGCGACAGGATGACCGTGCCGCCCCAGGGCATTGCGGTCTCGAAACACATCATCAGCAGGAACACCAGCCGGGCGTCGATCCGGGGCACATCACCGGCGGCCTGCCAGTCGACCTGCAACTTGCTGCCGCGCGTCAGATCCGACAGCAGCGTCCGTATCTCGCCCGCGCTGATCGTCTGCCCCTCGGAGGCGGCGCCGAACGCCACGCGGAAATACCGGATTCGCGCATTGGCGTTTTGTGCGCTTTCCGATATCAGTTCGATCTCCGGGCCGCTTTGACCAGTCATGGACAACAGCTCGACCCCGTTCGCGATCGCCCCGATCGGCGAGATCAGGTCGTGACAGATGCGCGAGCCCATAAGGGCCGCGATATTCAGGGGTGGGCGGGTCATCCGCGCCCTCTGCCAGGGAAGGATGCGATGGAGGGGATGAATGCGCTGCTGGAGCCCGGCATGCTGGTGCGCCACCCCTCCGAGCCCGGCTGGGGGCTGGGCCAGGTACAATCGAATATCGGCGGCCGCATCACGGTGAATTTCCAGAACCAAGGAAAGGTGGTCATCGATGGCCGGCGCGTGGAACTCATCGCTGTATTCGATCCCTGAGACATCGCCCGGAGCGTGGACGATCAAGGTTACCACAACCTTAACGCTAGTGAAGGGGCAATCGCGCGGTGGCGGCGTTGCAACGGGCCGGGCCCGGCGCTAGAAGTCCCTCAGCTTACCGCAAGGGTATCCAGGCGCCGATGATCGCGGGCGATCCTCAATTCCAGCTGAAACTGGCCGACTCGGATGTAGACCTGCGCGCGGCGCAGCGCTTGCGCTATGCCGTCTTCGTCGAGGAGCTTGGCGGGTCGGGTGCACTGGTGGATCATGCGCAGCGGCTGGAGCGGGACCGCTTCGATCCGGTTTGCGATCACCTGCTGCTGATCGACACCCGGCGCGCAGCCGACGACCGGACCGTCGGTGTCTACCGCCTGATGCGGGCCGGGCAGGCCGCGGAGGCCGGACAGTTCTATTCCGAGGACGAATACGATCTGGATCCTCTGCGCCGGTCCGGCCGTCGCCTGCTGGAACTCGGCCGGTCCTGTCTGCATGCCGATTACCGCGGCGGCACGGCGATGTACGAGCTTTGGAACGGTCTGGCGGCCTATGTTGCCGAGCATGGCATCGAGCTGCTTTTCGGGGTGGCCTCGTTCCACGGCACCGACGTCGACGCCCTGGCGCAGCCGCTGTCGTTTCTGCACCACCGCCACCTGGCGCCGCCCGAGCTGCGGGTACGGGCGCGGCCCGGGCATTTTCAGCGCATGGACATGATCCCCGAAGACCGGATCGACCGCCGCGCCGCGATGAAGGCGGCGCCCGCGCTGATCAAGGCCTACCTGCGCCTTGGCGGTTTCGTGGGAGAGGGGGCCTTTGTCGACCGTGCTTTCAACACCACCGATGTCTGCCTGGTGATGGACACCGCTCGGCTCAACCCGCGTCAACGCAGCCTTTATTCCCGCGGAACCTCCGCATGACACCGACCTGGCAGTCGGCGGATGTTCCCGCCCCGGTTCCGATCACCCCCGCGGGATGGGTCCGGGTTGTTTTCCGGGGTTTAACCTTGGGCTCTATCACGTTCGGATGTCTCGGGATTTTGCTGTTGGTGCGGTTGGTCGAGCGGCCGTTTTTCGGTCAGCGGCGCCCCTGGACGCCCTTCATCACGCAGTTCGTCTGCCGGATGGCCTTCGTGATCCTCGGCATCCGCTACCGCACCCATGGCCACCTGATGCGGCAGCCGGGGGCGGTGGTGGCGAACCATTCGTCATGGCTCGACATCTTCACGCTGAACGCGCGCAAGAGGATCTATTTCGTCTCGAAATCCGAGGTCGCGGACTGGCCCGGCATCGGCTGGCTCGCCCGTGCAACCGGAACTGTCTTCATCACCCGCCAGATGCGCGATGCAAGGGCGCAACAGGCGGTGTTCGAGGATCGGCTGCATGCAGGTCATAAACTGCTGTTCTTTCCCGAAGGGACTTCCACCGATGGTCTGAGGGTTTTGCCCTTTAAATCAACGCTCTTTGCAGCGTTCTTCACAGAACCTCTCAGACACGGCTCATGGATCCAGCCGGTCACCGTGGTCTACTCCTGCCCGAAGCGGCAAGATCCGCGGTTCTACGGATGGTGGGGTGACATGGAATTCGGTGCGCATTTGCTGACGGTCCTTGCGCAACATCCGCAGGGCGCGGTGGATGTCACCTATCACGCACCGCTGCGCGTGGCCGATTTTCCCGATCGCAAAGCGCTTGCAACCGCCTGCGAAGCGGTCGTCCGGTCGACGCTTCCTGGTACAGGCAAGCCCGCCGCGGTGAACGTTCCCCAGGCGGCAGGAGGGGCTTAGGTCAGCGCAGCCGTAAGATCACGGAGGGCTGCCGCCGGGTCGTCCAGACCCCAGACTTCGGCACCGATGCCGAAGAAATCCGTCACCGGAGCCAGCGACGCCACCAGATCCGCCGTCAGCGCGCCTTCGGCGACGACCGGCACCTCGATCATTTCGGACCACCAGGCGAACAGATCGTGCGCGGCAAAACGCCCGTCCCCAAGCGCCGAGGCCGCGCAGGGTCCGAAGGCCACGTAGTCCGCGCCGGCCTCGCCTGCAGTCATCCCGTCATGGCGGGAGGCGCCGCAGAAAGCGCCGACGATGGCGTCGGGCCCCAGCCCCTTGCGCGCGACCCGGACCGAGCGGGCGCCATCGGTCAGATGCACACCGTCCAGCCCCAGCCGTTCGACCATCTGCAGGTGCCGCTCGATCACCAAAGGCACGTCGCGGGCATGGGCCACCTCGCGCAGGGCATCGCCGGCGCGCTGGACCGCATCTTCGTCGCCCGTGGACAGAGCCAGTCGCAGACACGCCACCTCCACGCTGTCAAGAACGCGCGCCAATGTTTTGGGAAAAGAAGATAATTCGATTTCCGGAGGGGTGATCAGATAGATTTGCGGCTGCTCTGGTCCGGCCATCGCGGGGCTCCTGTTTTTTGCCCTATAGCGCGGGCCGCGCGGCTTGGCTACTTCGGCGGCAAACCGCCCACGAAACCCATCGCCAGCCGCATCCATCTCTCGCGCCGCGCGTCGTCCGCAAGTCCGTCGCCGGTCACGTCGATCAGCCCGCCCATCTTACGGCCGGTGAACTGCATCGGCCCGGCGCCTTCGATATCCAGGGCCGCCGTCTCGTTCTCCTTGCCCACGCGGAACATGCCGCCATCCCGGTGCACGCCGCACAGCATGTTGCCGTCCAGCAGAAAAGCGATGCCGCCGAACATCCTCTTTTCCGTGATCCCCGGCACGTCGGCCAGATCGCCCCGCAGGATCTCTGCCAGGCCCTCGTCATAGGCCATTGCCGCCTCCTTGCTCTTGCATGCGCGCCAGCATATCACCGCGCCGCCGGACCCCGAAAGGCAGCAATGCAACCCTATTTCGTCCTCGTGCGCCCGCAGATGGGCGAAAACATCGGCGCGGCCGCCCGCGCGATGGCGAATTTCGGATTGAACCGGATGCGGATCGTCGATCCGCGCGACGGCTGGCCGAATCCCAAGGCGGTGGCGATGGCCAGCGGGGCAGGGCGGCTGCTGGACGGCGCCCAGATCGCCGCCGGCACCGCCGACGCGATCGCGGACTGCACCGCCGTCTACGCCACCACCGCCCGCGCCCGCGGCCTGACGAAACGCGTGCTGACACCCGAGGCCGCCATGGCCGAGGCCACTGCCAGGATCGCCGGTGGCGAGCGCGTGGCGGTGCTGTTCGGTCCGGAACGCGCCGGGCTGGAAAACGACGACATCGCACGCGCCGAGGCAATCATATCGGTCCCTGTCGATCCGGATTTTCCGTCGCTGAACCTTGCGCAATGTGTTCTGCTGACCGCCTATGAGTGGCGCCGCCAGACGGCCGAGAGCCAACCCGAGCGCATGGAGTTTGCCAGGACCGAGCCTGCCAGCGCGGTCGAGATCGAAAAGCTGGGCGATCACTATGAAAAGGTCATGGACGAGGCGGGGTTCTTCTTTCCGGCGACCAAGGCGGACGGCATGAAGCTGGTGATGCGCAACATGTGGGCGCGGCTGCCGCTGACGCGGGCCGATGTGCAGCTGCTTCACGGCGTGCTGCGGCAACTGGTCCGCTGGAAAGACCGCGGCTGACTTGAAGGCCCGGGCGGGCGGGACTAGGGTCCGCCGCGAAGCGCAGCAGCGGCCGCCGGGGACCAAGGATTGTGGAAAATCCTTGGCAAGATTCTTCAAGGAATTTTGTCTTCCCGGATGGCGGCCGGCCGGGAAAGAGCAGACCGATGGCGGAAAAGCGATCCATCTTCGAAGAGGTCGGTGCGGAAAAGCCCGCCGCGCCGACCGCGCGCGAAACCGGGGTGATCGACAAGGCGGCGCGCGGTGCGCGCGGCGCCATCCGGTTCTGGCTGATGGGTCTGTTCGCCCTGGTCGTGGTGATGATCGCCGTGGGCGGACTGACCCGGCTGACCGATTCGGGGCTCAGCATCACCGAATGGCGCCCGGTGACCGGCGCTCTGCCGCCCATGAACGCCGCCGCCTGGGATGCCGAGTTCGAAAAATACCGGGCGATCCCCGAGTACCAGTTGCAGAACAAGGGCATGAGCCTGGCCGAGTTCAAGGTGATCTACTGGTGGGAATGGGGCCACCGCCAGTTCGGCCGTGTGATCGGCCTGGTCTGGGCCGCCGGCTTCCTGTTCTTCTGGCTCACCAAGCGTATCCCCACCGGGTGGACGCTCCGCCTGTTGTCACTCGGCGCCCTTGGCGGAATTCAGGGTGCGGTCGGCTGGTGGATGGTCTCGTCCGGGCTGTCCGGCACCATGCTCGACGTGGCGTCCTACCGGCTCGCCACCCATCTTGGCCTCGCCTTCGTGATCCTCGGCCTGATCGCCTGGTACGTGATGCAGCTGTCGCGGCCCGAACGCGAGCTCATGCAGGCCCGCCGCATCCGCGAGCCCCGGCTGCAGGCCCTGTCGACCGTCCTGATCGCCGGCGCATTCCTGCAGATCCTGCTGGGCGCGCTGGTTGCTGGCATCGATGCAGGGCGCAACTACACCGACTGGCCGCTGATGGCGGGCGGGATTCTGCCGCCGGACATGTGGCAGATCACGCCTGCCTGGCGGAACCTGTTCGAGAACGACGGAACCGTGCAATTCTTTCACCGCGTCACCGGTTATCTGGTGTTCCTGTTTGGGCTCTTCCTCTGGTGGCGGTCGCGCGCCAGTGCGCATGAACGCACCCGCCGTGCCTTTGACTGGCTGGCCGTGATGATCTTCGGCCAGGCGGTGATCGGCATTGTCACGGTGATGAATTCGGCACCCTGGCACCTGGCGATCTTCCATCAGTTTCTTGCCGTGGTGCTTTGGGTGCTGGCCTTGCGCGCGCGGCACCTGGCGCAATATCCGATCGCACAGTCCATCCGGGGATAACCGATGACCGCATTCGACGACCTCATGGCGTTCCAGCGCCAGACCGAGGCTCTGGCAAGCATTGCCGGGCGGCTTGGCTGGGATCAGGAAACCGTGATGCCGCGGGGCGCCGCCGCGCAGCGGGGTGAAGAGATGGCGGCGATCGAGGCCGTGCTGCATGCCCGCCGGATCGATTCGCGCGTGGGCGACTGGCTGGAGACCGCGGAGGCCCCCGATCCCGCCGCGCAGGCGTCGCTTCGTCTGATTCGCCACAGCTACGATCGCGCCACCAAAGTCCCCGCCGATCTCGCCACCGAGATCGCGCGCGCCACGTCGGTGGCGCAAGGGATATGGGCCGAGGCCCGCCGCGCGGACGACTTCGCCGCCTTCGCCCCGACGCTCGAGACGGTCCTGATGCTCAAGCGCGAGGAAGCCGCCGCCATGGCCGGGGACGGCGATCTTTACGATGCGCTGCTCGACGGGTTCGAGCCGGGGATGACCGGAGCCGGGCTGGAGGCGATGTTCGGCGCGCTGCGCCCCCGTCTGCTGGCTCTGCGCGAGGCAGTCCTGGGGTCTTCGCACCAGCCCGCGCCGCTGCAGGGGGACTACGCCGAGGTGCAGCAATTGATGCTCAGCCACGAGATGGCCGAGGCCTTCGGCTATGACTTTCACCGGGGCCGGATCGACAAGGCGGTGCATCCGTTCAGTTCAGGCTCTGGCGCCGATGTCCGCATTACCACCCGCACGGCGCCGCACGACCCGTTCAACTGCATCTATTCGACGATCCACGAGGTCGGCCATGCTGCCTATGAACAGGGTGTCGATCCGGCCTATGCGCTGACGCCGCTGGGGCAGGGGGTGTCGATGGGTGTGCACGAAAGCCAAAGTCGGATCTACGAAAATCAGCTTGGCCGGTCGCGCGCCTTCACCGGTTACCTCTACGGACGGATGACGGCGCTTTTCGGGGATATCGGTGTCTCGGATGCCGACGCGTTCTATGGCACCGTCAACCGCGTCGCGCCCGGTTTTATCCGGACCGAGGCCGACGAAGTGAACTACAACCTGCATATCCTTCTGCGATTTGATCTGGAACGGGCATTGATTGCCGGCGATCTGGCGCCCGCCGACCTGCCGGACGCCTGGAACGCGCGCTTTGAGGCCGATTTCGGCGTGCGCGTCGACCGGCCCAGCCATGGCTGTCTGCAGGATGTGCATTGGTCGGTGGGCCTGTTCGGCTATTTTCCGACCTATACGCTGGGCAATGTCTACGCCGGTTGCCTGCATCAGGCCTTGCGTGCGGCGGTGCCCGAACTCGACGGGCAGCTTGCCCAGGGCGACACCTCTGCCGCGACCGTTTGGCTGCGCGACAGGCTGCAGGTCCATGGCGGCCTGCGGCTTCCGCGCGATACCATCGCCCATGCCTGCGGTTTCGAGCCCAGCGAAGGCCCCTTGCTTGACTATCTTGAAGCCAAGTTCACCAGACTCTACAGGCTCTGACCCGGGTCAGCTCCCCCGATGCCGGCGGATGGCTTTGCTCTGCGCAACGGGCGTGGGCTGCGGAAGCGGTCTGGCCTGCGTGCAGAGTTGCAGCCGCAGGCGGAACGGTCCGGCCAGGCTGGTGGCGCCGCGTTGGTCCAGGCCGCGGTCCCGCCGCCGCCTTGTTGCAGAGCGGTTCGCAGATATCCGGCACCCACGGGTAGAGCGCGGCGGAAATGCAGTCTTCCCCCTCGGCACAAATCGAATCGCAGGTATCGGCCAGAGCCGGTGCAACGAGCGGCAAAGCCACGGCAAGCGTCACCAGGACGCGCGAATCCAATCGAAAATTCGTGACAATCTGCCCGATAAATGCGCACGGCAGAGCGCCGTCCGGCAACCATGAGAAGATCCATGCACGCAGGTGCAGGGATCGGTCAGTCTTTGCCGCGTCGGGTTTCGCCCGTCATTGATCCCAAGCGGGATCGCGCTTTTGCAGGAACGCGTCGATGCCTTCCTGGGTATCCCGGATCAGCAGATTTTCGACCATCGTCTTGGTGGTATGTGCAAACGCGGCGTCTACCGGCATTTCGATCTGCTCGTAGAACGCCCGCTTGCCAAGGCGTACCGCCGCGCCCAGCTTGCCCGCCACCTGATCGGCCAAAGCCGCGGTTTCCGTGGCCAGCGATTGTGGCGGCACCACACGGTTGACGAGGCCCAGCTCGCAAGCCCGGTGCGCGTCGATGAAGTCGCCGGTGACCAGCATTTCGAACACTTTCTTTCGGGGCAGGTTGCGCGACACCGCGACCATTGGGGTCGAACAGAACAGCCCGATATTGACCCCGTTGACCCCGAACCGCGTATCCTCGTCCGCGACCGCCAGATCGCAGCCGGCGACCAACTGACAGCCCGCCGCCGTGGCGATGCCGTGCACTTGCGCGATCACCACCTGCGGCAGCGCCTTGATCGCCTGCATCATGTCGCCGCATTCGCCGAACAGCTTGGCGTAGAACGCGGCCCCCGCATCCTCGGCCTGACGGGCGCCCGTGATTTCCTTGAGGTCATGCCCGGCGCAAAACGCCTTGCCGGCGCCAGAGATGACGACCACACGGATCTGCGGGTCCTGCGCCAGCGACGCGAACTGGTCCATCAGCACGGCGAGCATCGCGCTGCTGAGCGCATTGAGGCTGTCGGGCGCGTCCATTTCCAGATGTGCCACGGCCCCGCGGTCGGTTCGGTTCAGCATCTTGTTCTCCGCCTCGATTCCCGACATCTCTAGGCCGAATCGGCCGAGGGGAAAAGCATGACTCTGAAGATGGACCGCGAGGATCTGACAGCCTTTCTGGCCAGCCATTTCCCGCAAGTGGCCGACGATTTCGCCATCGAGGCCGTCAAACCGTTCGAGATCGCGGTGCGCCTGCATGTCGGCGACAAGAACCTGCGCCCCGGCGGAACGGTGTCCGGTCCCTCGATGTTCTCGCTGGCCGATGTCTGCATGTATCTGGCCGTGCTGGCCATGATCGGGCCGGAGGCGCTGGCCGTGACCACCAACTGCTCGATCGACTTCATGCGTAAGCCGCGGGCCGGGGCGGATCTGATCGGCACGGGTCGGGTGTTGAAGCTCGGCAAGGCGCTTGCAGTGGGGGATGTGATGATCCATTCCGACGGAATGGATCCGCCGGTGGCAAGGGCAGGGTTAACCTATTCGATCCCTCCGCGGCGCTAGGTTCATGGTGCGATATGGATGTGTGGTTGACCGGATTTGGCCTGAAGTTGCCATGCGCAACGAGTCTTCAGGCGCGGAATCAAGGCCGCAGGCCGCCGCGCCATCGCCGACCCGCCCCGGAGGGGAGGCGATTTGCTGTCGGCGCGTATCGAATTGAGGTCGTTCGGACTTTGCCGGGATAAATCGAGCCGCTCATAGGTTTGGGTCGCCTCCCTGCGGGTCGGCGATGGAGCGGCTTCGCGCTCAATAGGCAACCTCTGCTTCGGGCCAAATGCCGACGTCGTGATCCATTCCAAGGCAACCGGCGCTAGGGCAGCCCCGTTCCGGCAGCGATCGCGCCATAGACCGCTCCGGCAATCAGCGCAGACAAGGCCAGCAGGCCCGAGATCGCCAGCAATTTCACCCGCGAAAACGGCCGTTCGCCAAAGGCGCGGCCATCGATGCCGGACACCGCCACCCGGAACGGGGTGCCGTCATACCGATAATGCAGGATCCAGACCGGCAGCAGCAGGCGGCGATAGCGGATGCCGCTGGTATCGGTCTCGTACCTGACCACCCGCGCCCCCGGTTTGCCGACATGCGCCCGGATCCGCGCCTTGATCAGCAGGTCCCTGTCGCTTCGATTGGCCTCCAGCCCCTGCATCACGGACTGGCCGTGCCGTTCGGCGGCGAACCCGGCCAGATAGCCGGGATCGGCCGGGTGCAGGCTGGCCGGATCGAACTCATGCAGGATGCCGTCGCGGATGATCGGCGTCACATGGTCCGAAGCAGGCATCAGCATATCGTCGAATTCCACCTTCATGGTGCCGGTGATATTTTTCCAGACGTGGTCGTCGCTCCACCAGGGGTCGTGCCGATACTTGGCCCAATAGCGGACCGCCTCGTGACTGTCGAAGGTCCAGAACGGCGCATAAAGCCCGGCCACCCGCGCCTCTCCGACGGCCTGCATCAGATCGCCCGGAACCGCCCACCGCCCCCGAACCCAATCGCGGGCGTTCTGCAGCGCTGTTTCGGAGGCCACCCGGAACGGGATCAATGCCATCGGACGAAATCCGGGATCCTGTTCGATCTGCACGACGGGCCCATCGCAGTAGGGGCAGCGCCGCGACAGGACCTGGCCGCGGAAGATGACCTCGCCGCCGCAGGTCCGGCAGGAATGTACGCGCTCCTCACCACCCGGAATCGGAGTTGGCCGGCCGGGACGGAATTCCCATTCCGCCGCCGCGTTGCCCTCGCCGGCGGCCGCGAGCGCCTCGGCCGCGCCGCAGCTTGTGCAGCGCAGGGCCTGTGTTGCCGGATCGAACACCCGCTGCCCGCCGCAGGCCCGGCATTGCAGCTCGGACTGGACGGCCGGCGCCGCACCGCCGGTCATTGATCCGACTCCACGAACGCCATCAGAAGCTCTGCGACTACGTAAAGCCGTGCCCCGGACCGCTCCAGCGCGGAGTCGAGGTCCCCCGTGCTGCCCCAGTCGCCCAGGACCGAGCCGAGAAACCAGGTGACGCCGATCCACACAGCGATGGCGGACCAGCCGCGGATCATGCGCATTCGGCCGGGCGAGCCCGCGCGCATCTCGCGGCGCGCCTCGTAGACTTCGATCCACTTGCGCACGGCGCGGGCACCGAGAAGCGTGGAGGCCAGGCAAACGACGAACCCGGCCAGCAGCGCGGCGTAGAGGTCGGACATTGTCACACCTTGCACGATACAGGCCCGAAACCACGGGTCGCAACTGCCATGCCGGCCCGTTGCGCCGTCAGATCCATGATATGGGTCAAACCGGCGGATGGCCGGGATATTTATGAGGTAACATAATACCTTAATTTTATCTATATGAAATATAACAACTAAATGACGGCAAGACGTATTGACCGCGCCGCAGAATTGCTTAGAACCCTGCCATCCAGATTTCTTCCGACCCGTGAGAGACCAATGAAAACCTATACCGCAACCCCTGCGGACATCGACAAGAAGTGGATCGTGATCGACGCCGATGGCGTTGTGCTCGGCCGCCTTGCCTCGATCGTCGCAAATCGCCTGCGCGGCAAGCACAAGGCCACGTTCACCCCGCACATGGACATGGGCGACAACGTGATCGTCATCAATGCCGACAAGGTGCAGATGACCGGCAACAAGCGGGCTGAGAAGACGTATTACCGTCACACCGGCTATCCCGGCGGCATCAAGTCCCGCACGGCGTCCGAGATCCTCGATGGCGCGCATCCCGAACGGATCGTCACCATGGCGGTCAAACGCATGCTGCCGGGCAACCGTCTGTCGCGCAAGCAGATGACGAACCTGCGGGTTTACGCCGGCGCCGAACATCCGCACGAGGCGCAGGCGCCCGAGGTGCTGGACGTCAAGTCGATGAACAAGAAAAACACGAGGACCGCGTGATGGCTGAACAAGTCAATTCGCTCGAAGAGTTGGGCGCCGTCGCCGTGGGCGGAGACGCCGAGGCTGTCGTTGTCAACCACGAAGAACAGATCGACCGCGAACCCAAGCGGGACGAGCTTGGCCGCTCCTACGCCACGGGCAAGCGCAAGGATGCCGTCGCGCGCGTCTGGATCAAGCCGGGCTCGGGCAAAGTGACCGTCAACGGCAAGGAGATGGTGAACTATTTCGCCCGTCCGGTTCTGCAGATGATCCTGCGCCAGCCCTTCACAGTGGCCGGCGTGGACGGCCAGTTCGATGTTCAGGCCACCGTCAAGGGCGGCGGGCTGTCCGGGCAGGCCGGGGCGGTCAAGCACGGCATCTCGAAGGCGCTGCAGCTTTACGATCCGTCCCTGCGCCCTGCGCTGAAGGCGGCCGGGTTCCTGACCCGCGACAGCCGCGTGGTCGAACGCAAGAAATACGGCAAGCGCAAGGCGCGCCGCAGCTTCCAGTTCTCGAAGCGCTAGGCGCGAAGACCCCTCAACGCCAGGGAAGGCGCAGCCCCGGGGGGCTGCGCCTTCTGTCTTTTCGCTTCGCATTCAGCCGGCACGCGTGTTTCGTATCGCGATCAGCCGTCCGGTGCGCGATGCCGCTGTCACCGGACCGCCGTCTTCCTGGCGCTCGCCTTGCCCTGCGCCACGCGCATTGCCTCGACCGGCCCTGTGATGCTAGCAGCGGGAGATCCTGCATCAGTAAGGCCCATGACCGCCGCCAGCCAATCTGACGACCCCATCGCCGCTCTGGCCGCTTGCGCCGCGCAACCCTTTGCACAGGCGCGCGCGATGCCGAAATCGGTCTACACCTCGCCCGGTTTTCTGCAGGCCGAGCTGGACAGCATATTCTCCACGGAATGGTTTTGCGCCGGCCGCGCCGACGCCATGCCGAATCCGGGAGACTATACCACGCTGGACCTCGCCGGCCGGCCGATCGTCGTGATCCGCGGACGCGACGGCCGGCTGCGCGCGATGTCCAACGTCTGCCTGCACCGGATGTCCACACTTCTGGACGGCGCCGGGACCACAAGCCGCATCGTCTGCCCCTATCATGCCTGGACCTACGGCCTCGACGGGCGCCTGCGCGGCGCACCGGCAATGACGCGGAACGCCGGTTTCGATGCGGCCGGGTACCGCCTGCCGCAGGTCCGGTGCGAGGAATGGCTTGGCTGGGTCATGGTGTCGCTCGACCCCGGCGCCGAGCCGGTGGCCGAACACTACGCTCAGGTCGGCGACATGATAGGCGATTTTGCCATGGACGGTTACCGGCAGCTTTTCCAGGAAACACATGTCTGGGACACTAATTGGAAGGTGTTGGCTGAGAATTTCATGGAAAGCTATCACCTGCCGGTCTGTCACGCGGCCACGGTCGGCGGGTTGTCGAGGCTTGAGGACATGGATTGCCCGCCGGGCCGGCCAACCTTCAACTATCACTACATACTCAAGGACGAGAGCTTCAAGCTCGCGCTGGCGCACCCCTCGAACACCCGCCTGAAAGGCGACTGGCGCCGTACCACGATTCTGCTGGCGCTGTACCCGAGCCTTCTGATCACGCTGACGCCCGGGTATTTCTGGTATCTCAGCCTGCATCCGCAAGGCGTGGGCCAGGTCCGCATCCTCTATGGTGGCGGGCTGTCGCCCGAGTTCATGGACGACCCTGAGGCGCGCGGGCTCTTTGGTCAGATCAAGGAACTGCTCGACCGGGTACAGGACGAGGACAAAGGGTGCACGGAAAAGGTCTATCGCGGCCTCTGCTCGGCGCTTGCCGCCCCCGGCCATCTCAGCCATCTTGAACGTCCGAATTACGACTTTGCGCGCTACCTTGCCTCGAGGGTCACGGGGGCGGACGGCTGACGCGAAACGGCTTTCGGCGAAACCGCGATGTGTCGGACCTCGGCCACTCGAAATCCTGACCGGCCGGGAAACGCACCGCGTGAGCGCCCGGCCGGGGATTGGGCCAACGCGGGGTCTGCGCCCAATATAGCCGTAAAATCCGAGATGGGTCCGAGCGGTGAGCGTTCGCGGACAAGACGCAGGGGCGGCGCGTGGTCCGGCTCTGGCCAAAGCCGGCTGCGCGACTGGCTCAATCTCATCGCGCGTTAGAAGTACAGGCCAATATCGGCCAGTCCGCTCAGTCCGACGGTGGCGCCGGCGCAGGCCATCGCGACGCTGCGCATGGCCCGCCGGGCGGTCCAGCGGCCCAGGAGCCGGTCGAGATGCAGCGACAGGCGATTGGGCATCGCCAGCGAAAAAAGCGTCTCAAGCGTCATCGCGGCAGCTTTGCGCGGCGCGGGCTGTGCCTCCTCGCCCGTGCCCGCCCGCTCGGCCTCCGGTTCCGTTTCGGGGTCCGTTCCGGCCAGGGTCTTTGTGTTGATCCAGTCCACCGCCTGGGCCGGCAGCACCGGGTCGGCGCGCAGGTGTTCATGCCCGTCCTGCCGATCAGCCGCCTGCGGACTTTGCTGTGCCGCCCGGAAATCGCAGGCGCGGCGGTATTCTTCCGCGGTGTAGAGAGTGTCGTCGTCGCACCAGAACACGAGGTCGGGGGAGGTCCTTGCCGACAGATAGCAGGCGATGTCCCAGCAGAGGTCGCGTTTCAAGGCCCCGTGCACCTGGTCGCGCCTTGCCGTCGCGTTCGGGTGATCCAGTACCAGAACCGTCGTGCTGGCCGAATGGCTGGCGACTTTGTACAGTATCGTGCGCTCGCAGGAGGTGGCCGCCTTCGGTCGGTTCGCGTCGAGGAAATGCGCCGTGGGCAGCGGATCGTCGCAAAAGGCCAGCAGCATCTGGATCTCGTCGCAATCGAACAGCAGAAAGATCCGGTCCATCTGCTCGGCGGTTCTGAACGTCAGCCCATGGCGCCGGGCAATACCGCCGATGTCCAGGGCCAATTGGTCCGCGTCATAGCTGACGGCTGCCTTGTAGAGAAGGCTGGCTTCGAAAGAGGGGCTTCCGAGGTCCATTGTTATCCTCCAACTTGCTCTGACTTTAACTTTTGCTTAAAATTTGTGCTTAAATTGTGTCCAGCGTTGGGTGGTGTCGTGAAACTATTCATCACCGACTGGTTGTATTGGTTCTGGGTTGCGAACAGAACCTCGCGGCGAAGGTAAAAAAAGGGCGCCCACAAGGGCGCCCATTGGTACTGCTGAGAGGACGCTCAACAGCTGTAATAGAGCTTGAACTCCATCGGGTGCGGCGTGTGCTCGTAGGCGTAGATCTCTTCCCACTTGAGCTCCATGTAGCCTTCGATCTGGTCCTTGGTGAAGACGTCGCCCGCCAGCAGGAAGTCGTGGTCGGCCTCGAGGCTTTCCATCGCTTCGCGCAACGAGGCGCAGACCGTCGGGATGCCGGCCAGTTCCTCGGGCGGCAGGTCGTAGAGGTCCTTGTCCATCGCCGGGCCGGGGTCGATCTTGTTCTTGATGCCGTCGAGGCCGGCCATCAGAAGCGCCGAGAAGCACAGGTAGGGGTTCGCCGCCGGATCGGGGAAGCGGGCCTCGACACGCTTGGCTTTCGGGCTTTCGGTCCACGGGATCCGCACGCAGCCCGAGCGGTTGCGGGCGGAATAGGCGCGCAGCACCGGCGCCTCGAAACCCGGGATCAGGCGCTTGTAGCTGTTGGTCGACGGGTTGGTGAAGGCGTTCAGCGTCTTCGCGTGCTTCAAGAGGCCACCGATATACCACAGCGCTTCCTGGGACAGGTCGGCGTATTTGTCGCCGGCAAAGAGCGGCTTGTCGTCCTTCCAGATCGACATGTTGACATGCATGCCGGTGCCGTTGTCGCCGGCGATCGGCTTGGGCATGAAGGTGGCCGACTTGCCATAGGCCTGGGCCACGTTGTGGATGACATATTTGTACTTCTGCAGATGGTCGCCCTGCGCGGTGAGCGAGCTGAAGATCAGGCCCAGCTCGTGCTGGCACGACGCCACCTCGTGGTGGTGCTTGTCGACCTTCATGCCCATGCGCTTCATCGTCGACAGCATTTCCGAGCGGATGTCCTGGCCGTCGTCGACCGGGTTCACCGGGAAATAGCCGCCCTTGACGCCTGGGCGGTGGCCGGTGTTGCCCATCTCGTATTCGGTGTCGGTGTTCCAGGACGCGTCGAGCGCATCGATCTGATAGCTGACTTTGTTGATATCGACGGCAAAGCGGACGTCATCGAACAGGAAGAATTCCGCCTCGGGTCCGAAATAGCTGACCTCGCCGATGCCGGAGGATTTCAGGTACGCCTCGGCCTTCTCGGCGGTGCCGCGCGGGTCGCGTTCATACTTTTCGCCGGTGTCGGGTTCCAGAACCGAGCAGTGCACGGCCAGGGTCTTTTCTGCGTAGAACGGGTCCATATAGGCGCTGCCGCAATCGGGCATCAGCTTCATGTCGGACTGGTCGATCGATTTCCAACCGGCGATCGACGAGCCGTCGAACATGAAGCCCTCGTCAAGAAAATCCTCGTCGACCTGATCCGACATGACCGTCACGTGCTGCAGCTTGCCGCGCGGGTCGGTAAAGCGGATGTCGACATATTCGACGTCTTCATCCCTGATCGTCTTGAGAACGTCAGCTTTGCTCATTTCCCTTAAGTCCTTTCTCTGTCGCCATCCCGGATGAGATCCGGGACCTTTTGGTCTGATTCGCGAAGGAGGTCCCGGAGCGAACCCGGGACGGCATGGCCTGAATTACAGCGCGTCCTCGCCGGATTCGCCCGTCCGGATGCGGATTGCCTGTTCGATGGACGACACGAAGATCTTGCCGTCTCCGATCTTGTCGGTCTTGGCCGCGCCGACGATGGCCTCGATGGCGGCATCGACCTGATCGTCGCCCAGCACGACCTCGATCTTCACCTTCGGCAGAAAATCGACGACATATTCGGCGCCGCGGTAAAGCTCGGTATGGCCCTTCTGCCGGCCGAAGCCCTTGACCTCGACGACCGAGAGGCCCTGGACGCCGATTTCCTGCAGAGATTCCTTCACCTCGTCGAGTTTGAAGGGTTTGATGATCGCCTCGATCTTCTTCATGCGGTGGGGCTCCCTGATGACTGTGCGGTCGGATGGGTGAGACCACTTCTATTTCGGGGCGACAATTCGCTAGAGTGACAGGGCGCTGCGGCCCTTGGCGAATCCGGAGTCGTTGCGCGAGTTTTGTGCGGACTGATCGTTTTTTGGGCAGTTTGAGAACTTTGTGAGCGACGCGATGACCGAACTTCTTACCGCCGCCCAGATGCGCGCCATCGAAACCGCCGCGATCGAGAGCGGCGAGGTCACTGGGCTGGAGCTGATGGAGCGCGCCGGACGGGGCGTTGTCGACGCGGTGTTCGAGGAATGGCCGGACTTGGCGCAGGCACCGCACCGGGCGGTGGTGCTCTGCGGGCCGGGCAACAATGGCGGCGACGGATTTGTTGTGGCGCGGCTTTTGAAGGAGTGGGGCTGGGACGTGGACGTGTTCCTTTACGGCGACCCAGAGAAGCTGCCGCCGGATGCAAAGGTGAACTGCGAGAGGTGGTCTGCACTTGGCGAAACCCGTTCGGCCGGCGAAGTGAAAAACGACAGTTTCCTTTATGATATCGTCACACCTGAAACCGCATTGTTCGTAGATGCGCTCTTTGGGACAGGTCTGATCCGTCCATTGCAGCTGAAAACACCCGGCAACCCTGATGAAGACGAGGATCCAAACGAACTTTACGACTCGGAATTGGCTCATTGGCTGAGTGTTCCGAGTTTCGAGGGACTTCGGACGGTGTCGGTGGATCTGCCGTCCGGGGTCTGCAGCGACAGCGGGAAGCCGCTTGGGGGGGCGATGCAAGCGCAGCTATGCGCAACGTTTCATGGACCTAAAATCGGCCATTTCCTTGACGGCGGCCCCGAGCTTTGCGGCAAGGTGCAGGTAGTGGACATCGGGCTGCCACGGACGGCGACGCTTGCGATTTCTCCCGAATTCCGTCCGTCCTTGCCCGAGCCGCTTCAAAGGTTCTGCTTTCTCAGCAATGCCGCCGGCAACGCGTGTCTGACTTTCAAGGATGTTTCGGCGCACAAATACTCGCACGGCCACGCCCTGATCCTCTCCGGCGGCCCCGGCAGGGGTGGGGCGGGACGGCTCGCGGCGCGGGGGGCGCTGCGGATCGGGGCGGGGCTCGTGACCGTCGGCTGTCCGCCGGCGGCTCTGCAAGAGAATGCCGCGCGGCTCGACGCGCTCATGCTGAAGCCGCTGGGGTCCGACGAGGACCTCGCGCTGCTGCTCGACGGCGACGCCCGCCTCAACGCCCTCTGCCTCGGTCCCGGGCTCGGCACCGGCGCGCGTGAGCGGCAATTGGTGGCGGCGGCGCTGGCGGCGAAGCGGGCGACGGTGCTCGACGCCGATGCCCTGACCCTGATCGCAGGCGACGAAGGATTGTTCGCTGCCCTGCACCAAAAATGCGTTCTGACCCCCCATGCGGGCGAGTTCGCCTGTCTTTTCCCTGACATCGCCAAAAAGCTGTACGCGCCCGCCGAAACGGGGCCCGCCTGTTCCAAGGTCGATGCCACCCGCGAAGCTGCAGCGCGGGCGGGTTGTGTGATCCTGTTCAAGGGTCCGGATACGGTAATCGCCAATCCGAATGGCCACGCGGCAATCAACTCCGCCCATTACGACCGCGCCGCACCGTGGCTGGCGACCGCCGGATCGGGCGACGTGCTGGCAGGTTTCATCGCGGGGCTTCTGGCGCGGGGTTTCGCGCCTATGCCGGCCGCGGAGACGGCAGCCTGGCTGCACGTGGAATCTGCGCTGGCATTCGGCCCGGGGCTGATCGCCGAAGACTTGCCCGAGATGCTTCCGAAGGTGTTTCGGGCCCTCGGTCTTTAGGCCGAACAGCTTGCGCCGCCGAGGACGCAGAACTTGGCGCAGTGGGGGTGGTTGAGGAACACATCGCCCTCGGCTTCGGCCAAGGTCTCGCCTAGTTCGAATTCCGGCGTGTAGGGCAGCAGGGTGCAGGCCAGGACCGCGGGGCGCGCGGCGCCCCGGCGCTTGACGACCATGCGGGACGATGCGCACATGACGTCCTCCGGCGATTTTCCGAGGATGCCCCAGCAGGCGGTGGTGATCTCCGGCACCTCGACGGTCACGTCCATTTCGGGGAACAGTACGGTTTCAGCCGGGCTTCGGGCGTCGATGGCAAACCCCTCGCGGGCATAAAGCGCAGCATAGCCGCCGCGCGCCTCTGGCTCGGTCTCGCCCCAGACGGTGCGGCCCGCCACGGCCATGCGAATGCCGGCGTCGCGCAGCCAGCGCATGCCCTGCAGCGTCTTTTCGAACGTGCCCGGGCCACGTTCGAGATCGTGTTTGTCCGCCGACCAGTGATCGACGGACACCCGCAATGTCAGCCGTGCGCCGTATTCCTCCGCCAGCGCCTGCAGGCCCGCGCGCACCGTCTTGCGCATCATCGGGCGCATGGCGTTGGTCAGGATCAGAACCTCGTACCCCCGCGCCAGACAGCGCCGCGCCATTTCGATCATCTGGGCGTTCATGAAGGGCTCGCCGCCGGTAAAGCCGATCTCGCGCACGCCCCAATGACGCGCCTCGAGCTGGTCGAGGTAGTCCGAGACCTCGTCGGCGGTGATATAGACCAGCCGGTCGTTCTTGGGCGAGCTTTCGATATAGCAGTTGGCGCAGGTGATGTTGCAGAGCGTGCCGGTGTTGAACCATAGCGTTTGCGGATCGGTCAGGCCGACGCTTGCGCGCGCCTCGCCCTGCGCCGTGATCTGCGGGTGTTCGAATTTCCGGAACTCTTCGCCGCCAACGCCTTGATCCCGCATGCAATCCCGTCCCAACTGTCAGCCTGACGAGACAGCTATCGCGGCACGGCGCCCGAGAAAACCCCCGGGTGCGGCGCTTGACGCGGTTGTGATGCGGCAAAGCGGTGCTAGACTTTGCCGGCGGCTGTGGTAAGCCCGCGTTAGCGCTAACAGCGCCGATTCTGCAGCTGCGAGATATACGAGGACCCCATGGTTTCGCGCGTCATTCCGGTCGATCCGTTCGATCTGGTCATCTTCGGCGGCACCGGCGATCTGGCCCGGCGCAAGATCCTGCCGGGGATTTACCGCCGGTTCTGGTCGGGTCAGGTCACCGGCGACGCACGCATCATCGGCGCCTCGCGCAAGGAGATGAGCGACGAGGACTACCGCGCCTTCGTCCGCGGCGCGATCGCCGAGTTCGCCATCGAAGGCGGCGAAGACGGCGACAAGGTCGAGGAATTCCTGGAGCTTCTGCATTACGTCGCCATCGACGCGACCGGCGAGGGCGGGTGGAAGGACCTGCGCCGGCATCTGCGCGGACATGTTGTGCGGGCGTTCAATTTTTCGGTGGGACCGAGCCTTTTCGGCGATCTGGCCGAGCAGCTGCACCGCAACAAGATCGCCGGCAAGCACAGCCGGATCGTGGTGGAAAAGCCCTTCGGCCACGATCTCGAAAGCGCGGTCGAGCTGAACAGGACTCTGCGCAAGTATTTCCGCGAAGATCAGATTTACCGGATCGACCATTACCTGGGCAAGGAAACGGTTCAGAACCTGATGGCGGTGCGGTTCGGCAATATCCTGTTCGAGCCCTTGTGGAACGCCCAGTTCGTCGACCATGTTCAGATCACGGTGGCCGAGACCGTCGGCGTGACCGGGCGCGGGGCGTATTACGACAAATCCGGCGCGATGCGGGACATGGTCCAGAACCACATGATGCAGCTTTTATGCCTGATCGCGATGGAGCCGCCGCATACGTTCGAACCCGACGCGGTGCGCGACGAAAAGCTGAAGGTGATCCGCGCGCTCGACCCCGTCGACCCGGGCGATATCGTGCGCGGGCAGTACGGCGCGGAGGAGGGGATTGCCTCTTATGTCGAGGATGCCGAGGACGAGGCCTCGCTGACCGAATGCTTCATCGCGATGAAGCTGCATATCTCGAACTGGCGTTGGAAGGGCACACCGTTCTATTTGCGCACCGGCAAGCGGCTGAAGGCGCGGGCGTCCGAGATCGCGGTGGTGTTCAAGGATCCGCCGCATTCGATCTTCGGGCCGCAGGAGGACCGGCGCGGCAATGTGCTGGTGATCCGTCTGCAGCCGAACGAGGGGATGAAGCTGCGCGTAACGATCAAGGAGCCGGGACCGGGCGGCATGCGGCTGATCGAGGTGCCGCTGGACATGTCCTTTGCCGACGCCCTGGGGGCCGAAGCGCAGGCGGTTCCGGATGCCTATGAGCGGCTGATCATGGACGTGATCCGCGGCAACCAGACCCTGTTCATGCGCGGCGACGAGGTCGAGGCCGCCTGGGCCTGGACGGATCCGATCATCGCCGGCTGGACGGACCGCGGTGACCGGCCGAAGGTTTACGCGCCCGGCTCGGCGGGGCCCGAAGAGGCGCTGATGCTGCTTTATCGCGAGGGGCGGCGCTGGAGGGATATCAAGGAATGAATCTGATCGAATACCCCGACCAGGACATGATGATGATCGACGTGGCCAACCATCTGGCGGGAGAGTTGGCGGACTGCGTGATGAACCACGATCATGCGTCCTTCGCCGTCCCGGGCGGCACCACGCCGGGGCCGATTTTCGACACGCTTTGCGCGGCGGATCTCGACTGGAGCCGGGTGCATGTGTTTCTGACCGACGAGCGCTGGGTCCCGCCGGATCACGAGCGGTCGAACACGCGGCTGATCCGCGAGCGGCTGCTGACCGGGCGGGCGGCGGCGGCACGGTATCTGCCGCTTTACACCGCGGCGGAGCGGCCCGAGGACAAGCTTGCAGAGCTGGCGGCCGGGCTGGCCGACGAGTTGCCGATTTCGGTGCTGTTGCTGGGTATGGGGCCGGATATGCACACCGCGTCGCTGTTTCCCTATGCTCAGGGGCTCGAGGCGGCGCTGGCCGACGATGCGCCGACATTGATGGCGATGCGGGCGCCGGGCGCGCCTGAACCCCGCGTGACCCTGACCGCGCCGGTTCTGAAATCCGCAATGTCGACACATCTGGTGATCACCGGGTCGGAAAAGCGCAAGGCGCTGGATCAGGCGGTGCGGGTGCAGGACCCGGTGCAGGCGCCGGTATCGGCGATTCTGGCCGGCGCAACGGTGCATTGGGCGGAGTAGGGCCGATGGCATTGATCGATTTGCTGAGACACGCGAAAGAGATCGAAGGGCGCCGCATCCTGTCGCTGTTCGACGATCCCGGCCGGGCGGGCGAATTCTCGGTTCGGGCCTGCGATATGCTGCTGGATTATTCCAAGACGAATATCGACGCCGAGGCGCGCGCGATGCTGCTGGAACTCGCCGAGGAGGCCGGGCTGGCGGCGCGGCGCGCGGCGATGTTCTCGGGGGCGAAGATCAACGAAACCGAGGGCCGCGCCGTGCTGCACACGGCGCTGCGGAACGTCGATGGCGGTCCGGTTTCGGTCGATGGTGTGGATGTCATGCCGGGGGTGCGCGCGACCCTGGAGCGGATGGCCGCCTTCGCCGAGGCTGTACGGGCGGGGACGATTCACGCGCCCGGCGGCGGGATCTATTCTGACATCGTCAACATCGGTATCGGCGGGTCGGATCTTGGTCCGGCGATGGCGGTGCAGGCGCTGGCGCCCTATCATGACGGGCCGCGGTGCCATTTCGTCTCGAACGTCGACGGGGCGCAGGTCCGGGATGTGCTGACGGGGCTCAATCCGGCCTCGACGCTGGTGATCGTGGCGTCGAAGACGTTCACCACCGTCGAAACGATGACCAATGCCGGGACCGCACGGGACTGGATCGCCGCGAAGACGGGCGCCGAGATGGCGGGCGGGCATTTCGTGGCGCTGTCGTCGAACCTGGAAAAGACGGCGGCCTTCGGGATTTCGCCGGAGCGCGTCTTCGGGTTCGAGGATTGGGTCGGTGGGCGCTATTCGGTCTGGGGACCGATCGGCTTGAGCCTGATGCTGGCGGTCGGGCCACAAAAATTCGACGAATTTTTGTCCGGCGGGGCGGCGATGGACGCGCATTTCCGCGAGGCGGAGACAACCGGGAACATGCCGCTGATGCTGGCGCTGGTCGGGCTATGGCACAATCAGGTGCTGGGGCATGCAACCCGCGCGGTGCTGCCCTATGAACAGAGGCTGGCGCGACTGCCGGCCTATCTGCAGCAGCTGGAGATGGAATCCAACGGCAAGCGGGTGAGCATGGACGGGACCGATCTGGGCCTGCATTCCGGACCCGTGGTCTGGGGCGAGCCGGGCACCAACGGCCAGCATGCGTTTTACCAGCTGATCCATCAGGGCACGCGGGTCGTGCCCTGCGAGTTCATGGTGGCGCGGGAAGGGCACGAGCCGGACCTGGCGCATCAGCACCGGCTGTTGACGGCCAATTGCCTGGCGCAGTCCGAGGCCCTGCTGCGCGGACGCACGCTGGACGAGGCGAAAACGCTTCTGGCGGGCAGGTTCGAGGGGGCGGAACTGGAGCGTCAGGCACGGCACCGGGTGTTTCCGGGCAACCGGCCGTCGGTGACGCTGGTCTATGACAAGCTGACGCCCAAGGTGCTGGGTCAGATCGTGGCGCTTTATGAGCACAGGGTGTTCGTCGAGGGGGTGATCCTGGGCATCAACTCCTTCGACCAGTGGGGTGTGGAGCTGGGCAAGGAACTGGCGCTTGCGCTGGAGCCGGTATTGGCCGGCAAGGAGAGCGCCGAGGGCAAGGATGGCTCGACGCGGCAGTTGGTTGAGTATCTGAGCAGGGGCAGGTGACGCCGTCGGACCTTCACCTGCCCCTGCTTGCTCAAGCCGTCTCGGGCACCATCTGGATATATCCTGTCGGACACTCGTGGGCACAAAGACCGCAGCCTTTGCAGTAGTCCAGATCGAACAGGTAGTGAGAACCGTCGCTGGCCAGTTCCTGCGTCTTGATCACCGCGTTGTCGGGGCAAAGCGTCCAGCAATTGTCGCAGGCCAGGCAGTTGCCACAGCTGAGGCATCTTTGCGCCTCGGCCATCGCGGCGTCGCGGCCGATATCGCCTTCGATCTCGGTGCCGAAATCACGGGCGTCCGGCGGAACCTTGGGCGGCTCTGCGCGCGGGCTGAGCGCGTAATAGACCGGATTCAGGCCGGCCGCGGGCATCTCCTCCCGGGTATCAAGCTGCGGGTCCTGCCCGCCGGCGATGTAGGTGGCCGCAGCTTCGGCCGCCTTGGCACCGTCGCCGATGGCGCCCGCCACGGTGCCGCGGTCGCCGCGGGCGTCGCCGATGCCGTAGACGCCGTCCTCGAGCTTGCCCCAGGGCGTGCCGGGCCAGAAATAGTTGCCGTCCAGCAGGTGGTTGAGCCCCTCGGGGTCCACCCGTTCGCCGATGCAGGGGATCACCATGTCGGCGGGCAGCACGCGTTCGGTGCCTTCGAAACTGACGCGGCGCTTGCGCCCGTCGGACCCGGGTTCCTTCTTCAGGCTCACCACCTCGACGCCGGTGACCTTCGAGCCCTTCATGATCAGCCGGTTCACCGTGGCGTGGTCGAGGATCTCGATGCCTTCCTCCAGTGCCTCTTCCAGCTCGCGCGGGACGACGTTGATGATGTCGTCCGGATCGGTCCCCGGGCCGGGCAGACCCGAGGCGGTGATCAGGGTGACATGCTCGCTGCCGGCGCGTTTCATCAGGCGGCAGAGGTCGACGGCGGTGTTTCCGCCGCCGTGCACGACGACGTTCCGGGCCTCGGGGAACGCCCCGTGGTCCATGAATTCGCGCAGCAGCGCCAGGCCCTCGTGCAGGTCGGACGGCACCGCGCCCTGCACGTCCCAATGCTTGCTTTCCTGGCATCCCGGGGCGAGCAGGACGGCGGCATGCGATTGATTCAACTCGTCGAGCGAGACATCGCGGCCGAGGCGGGTATGCAGGCGCAGGGTGATACCGGGAAGCGCGAGCAGGCGCTCGATTTCGGCGTTCAAAGTCTCGCGCGGAAGGCGGGTGCGCGGGATGCCCGAGCGCAGGAGACCGCCGGCCTCGGGCAGGGCCTCGAAGATTTCGGCCTTCAGGCCGCGGCGTAGACAGTGATAGGCGGCGGAGAGGCCGCCAGGGCCCGCACCGATGACGGCGACGGCGGGGGCGTCCGGCGCGGGCGCGTCGACGGGATATTCCCAACCCCGGGCAATGGCCTCGTCGCCGAGCCAGCGTTCGACATTGTGGATCGCCAGAGCGCCGTCGATGGCGGCACGGTTGCAGGCAGTCTCGCAGGGGTGCGGGCAGACACGGCCGGTGACGGCGGGCAGGGGGTTGGCGGTGACGAGGTTCAGCCATGCCTCTTGCGCGTGGCCTTCCTGCATCTTCGCGAACCAGGCCTGCTGGTCCTCGCCCGCGGGGCAGGCGGCGTGGCAGGGGGCCTTGGCGTGGATGTGCACCGGTTTCTCGGTGGACCGCCAGTTGCCGGTCTTGAAGTTGAGCGAGGTGCCGGGGGCGGCATAGGCGCCGCGGGTCAGGACGGTCATGATGCTCTCCCCGCCAGCGGTCCGCCGCGGCCGACGGTTGTGACGCCTGCGGTGTCGGCGGGGTCGTCGCCATCGCCCGCCAGCCCGAAGACCTGGATGTTGTAATCGGCCAGAGCCTGCAGATGGTCGCGTTCTTCCTGCGCGCGGGGATCGCCGTCGCGGGTGAGATGGGCGAAACGGCCCTGCAGCTTGAGGTAGTCGGTCACCGGGCGCACCTGCCGGATCGGCATGATGTTGGTGACCGCGCCGCGTTCCAGTTCCACCAGCGGGAACAGGCCGCATTCGACGGCCTTGCGGGCGACCTCGATGGTCAGTGCGCTGGCATGGCGCCAGCCGAGCGGGCAGGGGGAGTGGACGACGAGGAAGGTCGGGCCGTCGATGCCCATGGCGTAGCGCACCTTGCGCTGCAGGTCCTGCGGATACGCGACCGAGGCCGAGGCGGCGTAGGGGATATGATGCGCGGCGATGATCGACAGCAGGTCCTTTTTCAGGTGCCGCTTGCCCATGCGCTCCTTGCCGGCGGGGCTGGTCGTCGTCGTGGCCGCATGCGGCGTGGACGAGGACCGCTGGATGCCGGTGTTCATATAGGCTTCGTTGTCGTAGCAGACATAGAGGATGTTGTGATAGCGCTCGAGCATGCCGGAAAGCGCCTGAAAGCCGATGTCGTAGGTGCCGCCGTCGCCGCCGAAGGCCAGAACCTTGGTGTTCTTGCCCTTGGCCTTCATGGCGGCCTCCATGCCGCTGGCCACGGCGGCGGAGTTCTCGAAAAGCGAGTGGATCCACGGCACGCGCCAGGCCGATTGCGGCCAGGGTGTGGTGAAGACCTCGAGACACCCGGTTGCGTTGGCGACCATGACGTCGGGGCCTGCGGATTCCATCACCAGGCGCGCGGCCAGCGCCTCGCCGCAGCCCTGGCAGGCGCGGTGACCGGATTCGAGGCCGCGAAACCGCGGCTGCGCTTCGCGCGGAGTGCGCTCGCCGGGTCTGGGTTCGGTCGGCGCGGCGGGCTCGCGGCCGAATTTCTGGCGGAGTTCCGCAAGGCGGGCTTGGTCCTGCATCAGCGTGCATCCTGCTGGCTGGGGAGACCGCGCATCGTCAGCGGTCCTCGGGGGCGAGCTTGGCCATGTCGGCGTCGAAGACGAGCGGCGCGTCGGGGTCTGTCACGGCGGCCATGAGGTCGGCATAGATCGTCTCGGGGATGTCGCGGCCGCCGAGGCCGAGCGCGTGGTTGTGGATTTTCGGGGCGTTGGGGACGTCCGCGAGAGCGGCGGCAATCTCTGTCCCGAGAATGCCGCCCAGGCCCGGAGAAATGGCGCGGTCGATGACGATCAGGTGGTCGAGACCGTCTGTAGCCTCGATCAGCGCCTGGGCCGGGAAGGGGCGGAAACTGCGCAGCTTGATCAGCCTGGCGGGGCCCGCGTCCGGGTGGTGGGCCATGCCGGCGCGCAGCGTGCCGGTGGTCGAGCCCATGGCGACGATGCCGACCGCGGCGTCTTTGTCGCCCTCGACGGTCAGAAGCCCGCCGCAGGCCCGGCCCGTGGCACTTTCCCAGGCGCTGTCGGTGTCCGCAATGACCGACAGCGCCTTTGCCATGGCGGCGTGATGTGAGTGGCGGACTTCGGCGAAAAAACCGGGATCGACGAGGGTGCCGAGGGATTTCGGGTCCTGCGGGTCGAGTTTGCGGGCAAACTCGAAGGGCGGCAGGAAGGCGTCGACCGTGGCCTGATCGGGCAGGTCGATGACCTCCATCGTGTGGGTCAGGATGAAGCCGTCCATGCAGACCATGACCGGCAGTTCGGTTTCCTGGGTGATGCGGAAAGCCTGGATCGTGGTATCCACAGCCTCTTGATTGTCGGCGGCATGGAGCTGGATCCAGCCCGAGTCGCGCACCGCCATCGAGTCGCCGTGGTCGTTCCAGATCGACAGCGGCGCCGACACCGCCCGGTTCGCCACCGTCATCACCAGCGGAATGCGCATGCCGGCGATGTTGAACAGCACCTCGGCCATCAGAAGCACGCCCTGCGAGGCGGTCGCGGTGTAGGCGCGCGCCCCGGCGGCGGCGGCACCGAGGACGACCGACGCGGCGGAAAACTCGGATTCGACGCTGACGAATTCGGTGTGCAGATCACCCTCGGCCACGAGTTTCGAGAGGTTCTCGACGATATGGGTCTGCGGCGTGATCGGGTAGGCCGCCACGACATCGGGTTTGCACAGGCTCACGGCACGGGCGATCGCCTGGGAGCCTTCCAGCGCGTCACGCATCCTCTGTCTCCTTCCAGGCGCCGTCCGGCACGGCCCTGGCGGCGCGCTCGATGAGGCGGAGGTTGTTTTCCAGCACATCGCCGTGGAAGCGGCCCCTCAGCGCGGTGCCGAGGGCCTTGAGCGGCAGGATGCCGGTAAGGCCGAGGAACGCCGCCAGCAATGCGGTGTTGGGGATCGGACGGCCGATTTCCTCGACGGCCATCTGGGTCGCGTCGATGCAGAGCGCCCGGCAGCCGAAGGTGCTCGCCACCTCGTTGCTGTCCCGCGCCGAATTCACGATCATCGAACCGCCGTCCTTCAGCCCCGATGTCAGGTTCGGATCGATCAGGAGCGAATCGTCCTGCACGATCAGCCAGTCGGGGGTGCGGACCTGGCTGCGCAGGTGGATCGGGTCGTGCCCGATGCGCACGAAGGCGGTGACGGGCGCGCCGCGGCGTTCCGCGCCAAAGGCGGGGAACGCCTGGCACATCAAGCCGGCCTCAAAGGCGGCGGTGGCAAGCAGATAGGCGGCGGCAACGCTGCCCTGACCGCCCCGGCCGTGGATTCGGAACTCAATCATGACCGGCAGTCTAGGGGCCGGGAAAGGTGCGGCCTTGATGCAGGTCAAGGACGCCGGCGTTGGTGGGAACGGCTGCTTGGGCGGGCCGCGAGTTCGGCGCAGAGAGCGAGGTTGGAGGGTTGCGGCGGCGGCAGAGTCCGCCAAGTCGCCACTTGGTTGAAGCGAACATCGCCGATCCGGGGAGACGCCGCGCCGGGGATTGAAATTGAACGGCAGCCAAGGATCGCAAGCCACCCCTGCAAGGCACTCGCAGCGCATCGCGCTTTAGCCATTTGGCATTGTTCCGGATTGCTCCCCGGCGTCGTCCATGAGGAAGGTGGGGATCTGGCCGCTGTCCTCGAATGGCGGCCATAAAGGCGTCGGAACTGCCGATTTCTGTGCTAGGCTGCGGCCATTGCTTCGATACATTCGGGAAATTCTTTGCCATGCGCGTCGAAAAGAACGGGATTTCCGTCCATGCAATCGCCGGCAACCGCACCGTTCTGTTCGGGATGGACGCCGATGCCGACGCCCGCAGGGGCCTGCTTGGCTTTGCGTTTGGCCGGAAGACGGACGACCGCGTGCGCTGGATGCGGGGGTTCAAGTTCTTCGAGGCCACGGCCGCCGATCCGCGCCCGGGCGAGCGGCGGACGACCGAGGATCACCCGATCCAGAGCTTTCAGTGGGGCGACTACTCCGTCGATCCCGGCAGCCGCCGCGACTATGTCGTCAAGGCAGTCTACGGCACGCCCACGGCCCTGACCTACGGGCCGGATATCGATATCGCCGCCACCACCTACAATGCCCCCTCCGACAGCCACCAGGTCTATTTCAACCGCGGCGCCATCCCCAGCCAGGCCTTTGCCGACCGGTTCGGCAACGCCGGACCCACGGTCGAAGAGACCGCCGATCCGGACAACGCCAAGACCGCGTGGCTGTCGCGCGGGCTGCTTGAGGCGGCGCTGGCCTATATCGGACAGGCCCGTGGCCCGGCGTTCGAGCTGCGCGTTGCCGCCTACGAGTTCTATTACAAACCCATTCTGCTGGCGCTGAAGCGGGCCGCGCAGCGGGGGGCCGTCGTGCGGATCAGCTTTGACGGGGGCGACCAGCGCCGGGACGGGACGATCAGGGCAAGTTCGATCAGCACCGAAAACCTGGCGAAGATCGCAGAATACGGCCTCGATGCAGAGCCGACGTTGTCACTGCATCCGCGCACGATGTTCTCGAAGATCCCGCATAACAAATTCATCGTGCTTCTGAGGAACGGTGTGCCCGAGCAGGTGTGGACCGGATCGACGAATTTCACGCCGTCGGGGTTTCTCGGCCAGTCCAACGTCGGCCATGTCGTGCGCGAGCCCTCTGCGGCTGCGGCCTACAACACCTATTGGGAGGCGATATCGAAAGATCCCGCCACCCGCGGTTTCAAGGATTTCAATACCGCCATCTTCCCCGGGCCCGTCGGCGATATCCCGCCGGATAGCCTGGTGCCGGTCTTCTCGCCGCGCCGCAGGGGCATGCTGGAGTGGTATGCCGGCATGCTCGAACAGGCGGCCGAAAGCGCGATGTTCACGGCTGCGTTCGGCGTGGCCCGGCCATTGGCCGAAAAATTCGCCGCCGACCGCGATTTCCTGCGCTTTCTGCTGATGGAGCGCCGAGACCGCAATCCCGAGACCATGGAGTTGCTGGAACGCGACCGCGACACCCGAATCGCGCTGGGATCGGGGCTTAATTCCTGGGCAATCCGGCTGAAGCTCGACGGTCACGCCCTGGACGCATGGTTCAAGGCCGAGGAGCATTTCCGCACTCAGGGCCATATCTTCTACATCCACACCAAATACATGCTGCTCGACGCGCTGAGCGACGATCCCAAGCTTTTCACCGGATCGGCGAATTTTTCGGCGCCCTCGGTCGAGGGCAACGACGAGAACATGATCCTGATGCGGGGGCCCGCGTTCAAGCGTGTGGCAGAGGTTTACGCAACCGAATTCATGCGGCTTTTCAATCATCTCTATTTCCGCACCGTCGTCCTTCGCCGGGCGCGGGCGGGGATCGGCGCACAAAAGGGCGTGGCGATGCTGGATCCGACCGACGGCTGGGTCGCCCGGCATTTCCGGACCGGCAGCTACCACGACCGAAAGCGCAAGCTGTTCCGCTAGGCGCCGGCATGCAACCGATTGCACGCATCTCTGGTGGCAGGCGGAACAAACCCGCTATGTCAGGGGCAGGCAGTCAGGAGCGTGCAATGAGATTCGGGCGGTTGGCGGCACTGATCATCGCGGCGTTCGCCGGTTTCGCACCGGCGGCGGAGCCGCAAGCGGCGGAGTGTAGCGGGGGTCTTTGCACCGAAGCCCGTGTCTGGACGGTGGCCGAGCTTTCCGAAGACTTCCGCCATGGGTTCGAGATCGCCGAAACCGAGATCGATCTTCTGGCCGCCCTGGAACAGCAGCGCTGGCGCGAGCTTCGGTTTCGTGCCGATGCCCCGGCGCGGATCTATACCGACTTGCGGATCGATACCGGCTACCGGCCGGCGGATTGGCCCGACGGTGCCGACCTGCCGCAAGAGGGACCGGCGCTCCGCATGCTCTACAGCCTCGACGGGAATGCCTATCGCCCGATGGCCAGCGGCTTTGCCGTGCCCGACGGGGCCGTGGTGTCGGTCATCGTCGGGCAACCTACGGCACGGTCCGGCACGGCGGGGATGACCTTCTTTCCGGCCCGATGGACGCTGACGGTCACGGCGCGCCGGACCTGGGCCGAAGGCGGGACGCCCCCTGCCGCCGAGGCCGGAGCGCCGGTTAGCCGGATGCCGGACGATCCGCGGCCCGAATTCGATCCGCTGCCGGGCAACCCTGCGGCAACCGAACCGGCAGGATGCATCGGCCCGGAGTGCACGCCGGCAGCCCCGCCGGCCGCCGCCGAGGACGCACCGCCCGGCCGCGTGGCCGCGCCCGGCGGCGACCCGGTGGCGGCAGAACTTCAGGCGGAACTGGCGCGGGTGGGCTGCTACCGCGCGGAGGTGGACGGCCTTTGGGGCCCGGCCTCGCGCGCGGCGATGGCCGCCTTCAATCGGGAGACCGGAGGAAAAGAGCCGGTGGCCGCTCCGACCGCCGGGGCGCTGGTCGCCGTCGCGCGGGTGCCTGCAACGGTCTGCGGCGCGGACTGATGCACCGTGCGCGCTGGCTTCATCCTCAGCCGTCACAGCTTTCCTTGGACTCGGTGCGCTGTCGATCAAGAGGCGGCGAAGCGTGCGCCTACTGCAGACGCCGCGACCTTGGCGCCCGGTGGATTCGAGCAGACGCAACGGCACTCGATGGACACGCGCACGGCCGATGATTGAGCCTCCATCGCAAACGTACGGACCGCAATGTCCGTGCCTGCGATGCCATATGCGTTTCTCTGGCCGCCGATTTCCGCACAAGCGCCGACCCGGCGCCGGAATTCCGGCAACGCCTCTTGCCCCCTTGCGCCCGATCCGGCTAGAACGCCGCTGTCGGAGAGGTGGCCGAGTGGTCGAAGGCGCACGCCTGGAACGCGTGTAGGCGGGAAACCGTCTCCAGGGTTCGAATCCCTGTCTCTCCGCCATTTTGCTTTCCTCGTCTGGAAGATCGGCTAAGACGTTGAAGGGTAGGGTCGTTTTTGCGGTTCGAGACCCACGATTCCGGATGTATAGAACGGGGGCAGCAAAAACGAGCGTCAGAACCGTTTGACGGTCCCCACTGCGCTCAGAAGCACACAGTTTCCAAGGGTTTGCCAGAAACTCCATTGCGGTTCGAAAACTCGCGTCGAAGCCCTTGGGTTTCGGCTTCATTTCTTCGAGATCTTCGGCGATGAGGGCCTTTTGCGACTCAAGCCGTTCGAGTTCCCGCTCAATTGCCATAACTGCGGCGTAGCTTTCGATTAACAGCAGGCGTTTGGCGGCGCGGCCAATTCACCAGCATCGCCAAAAATGGTCGCGTTTGGCGGTGCTTTTTCAGCACGATGCCTTCGGCTTCGACGTCGTCGCACATCTCGAAGGCCAACAGGGTTTCGGTTAGTGCCGCGGCCACATCGCACTCCTGGTTTCGGCAGGTCCCACCGTTGGTTCACCTTTCGCCGACAATCCCATTGAGTGCCGCCATGACCGCGGCAACATGATCAGCCTGCTGGGCGCCGGGGTGCGGCAGGGCGAACCTGCCGGCGTCATTGTCGAAATGCTTGCCCGTCATCGACACGAATTCATCCGACAAAGCCGCGCGGATGAGTATGTCGGCGCCGATTTCGATGTCGTTTCCCGCGATGCCGAAGCCTTCCTTTACCATCTTCGTCGCCAAGAGCGAGCCGGGATCGACGGAGACCACCAGGGGGCCGTCCGGCAGCTCGGTGGCCAAGGCCTGCGACCAGATCGTGATCGCCGGTTTGCTTTGCGAATAGGCCTCCATATCGCCCAGATCACGGCCTCCGGCCATCGCCGTCACGTCCACGGGTGCTTGGGCTGCTGACGAGAGGTTCAGAATCCGCCCGCTACTTGGAATGATCGGCAACAGCTCTCGCGTCAGAACGTAAGGCGCGATCGTGTTGACTTCGAACCGTATGTCGCGCCCGGAGACGGTCCTGGTGTTCGCGCTCTTCAGGATGCCTGCGTTGTTGATCAGCACATCGAGACGGGTGTGCCGCTCTCGCACCAGCGCGGCCATGGAATGGACGTCTTCAAGGTGTGACAAATCAGCGAGATAGGTTTCAGCGTCCGGCCCGATTTCGTCAGCAGCGGTTTTCAACTTTTCGGCGTTCCGCCCGTGAAGCAAGACCTTGTGGCCCTGTTCCGCCAGTCGCCGTGCCGTCGGCCGGCCGATGCCGTCGGTCGCGCCCGTGATCAGGATGGTTTTTCTCATCATTTCGGTTCCTGGATATGGAATTCGGGGAGCAATTCTTGCGAGAGCCGGGTCAATGTCGTCTCGATGTCTGCCCGAATGAAACGCAGGTTCAGCGCGACGTGATTCATTCCGAGCACCTAAAGCACCGACATCCGCCGTCCGGCTGAACCTCTCCGCGTGATCCACGGTGGCGATGAAGCCGAGCGAGACCATCACACCGACGCCTGGCACCGTCATCAGCCGACGGGCGAGCGGTCTTTCTTTGGCGATGGCCTTCAGCTCATCTTCGAGGTCCTCGGCGACGGCGCAAAGCGTCTCGTGCAGCGGGATGAAGCTGTCGGCGATCACCGCCAGGAACGGACCGCGCTCCGCCGCCCGGGCGAGCTGTTCGCGGACCTCGACCCGCCTCCGGCGCTGGCTGATCGACGTCAGACGGATGCCGTGGGTCTTCAGCGCACCGCGAACATGCGCTTCCAGGTCCCTGCGCAGCCGCACCATCCGCTCGCGGGCGTTCAGCAGCAGATGCAGCTGATCGGCGGCCTCGCTGCGGGTGTGGACCTCGCTGAACCAGCCGGTGCGCGCTAACTATGCCAGACCCTCTGCATCCGCCTTATCCGACTTGTTCAGCCTCGCCGACAGCGCCTTGTGCGCCAGCCGCGCGTCGATGCAGACGATCGGAAGCCCGAGCTTCGCCAGCTGGCGATGCAGCCAGATCGCAAGCTGACCGCTCTCATGAACGATCCGTGCGGGCACGGCGCCCTTGTCCGGCAGGAACCTCTGAATAGCATCGGGGCTCGTCATCACCGATCCACGGGCAACCACGCACCCAGCGTCATCGACGACGCAAATCGAAACTTCTTTGAGCGACACGTCCAAACCGGCATAGTACTCGACGGCCGTTCTCCACATGGCTTGATTGGCGAGGCCAGCCTAGCTGGACCTCGTACGCCTAAGGAGAGCGGCCGCCGCGATCACGCCATGTTGATTCTGAGCGCCCCGCGGCGCCGACTATTGCTCAAAGGGTTAGTACGGCCAGAAACCCCATGCAGATCCGAAAAGCTTTTGGCACGTTTTTGACTGTACCGTTACTAAACCGCCGTTCGCGGCACTGTCCCGAACGGGATTATGGGCTCCGAGCCAACCGCCCAGGCCGAAGCGGTGAAGGTTACGTCCCGGAATCCGAATGACCGAGGCTTGCTCCGATCGCTTGACTCTGCTTTGCGGGCCGTTTGGCTCGATCATCCGGTTTCGATTCGCGTTACATCCGCCTGCATTCTGCACCGCGTCGGTCCGAATCGAGCCCGTTTCGACGGATGCTGCGCCGTTCATGAATGTCTGGTTCCGACGCGAGCAGGATGAGTTGTTCTCCGCAAGAACGTTGCGAACGGTGGTCTTACCCTTCCTTTACCAATCATGAATAGACCTGTCCCGCACGTGCTCGGAGGTTCCATGCAACACAGTTTCGGCGACTTCCTCAGATATGGCGGCAATGGACAATACGTTTTATCGCCTCTGCGCGAACGCGTTACTGGTCGGCCCTTTGCTCTTTCCTTAAAGTCTACTTTCCCAAACTACTCCGCTCTGCGAGCCGAATTCAGCGACCGCCTGGATCAAGTGACCGCCGAAAATACGTGGATGCTGGTGAACGCTTTGACGCCCCCAGATACAGTGCCAAACGTCTCCGAGGCTGACATGAGAGACGTATCAGATGCCAAGGAAGAAGCACTAAACACTTGGGACACGCGCCTTGAGAATATATTCAATGAGTACCAAAACCACCCACAGCGACTGAGGCCGCTACGCACGGCCATGGAAGAACGCCTGTTGCGGGCATTTGCAGGTCTGATTAACCAGCTTCGACAAGAAGACCTTGGCATTGAACGGTATATTTGGCGCTCACGAGACGACGCTAAAGTACGCGATAGTCATGCAGAATATGACGACCGGGTGTTTCGTTGGGATGATCCCCCCGCGGGCGGGCATCCAGGCGAAGCGCATAACTGCAGGTGCCATGCTGAACCTATTGCGCCGGCGCCTCAAAGCAACGTAATTCTAGCCGACTTTGATGGTGGCGTACCTCTACAAGATTTGTTGGAGCATGAAGCTCGCGGAGGGCATACCATTGCTCAACACGTTGGAAAGAGCGACGACTTCCTGCTCAGATCTGTCACAACCACACGCGCTCGATCCCCATTCCTTAGCCTTTATCGCTATCGCCATGGGTCATTTCTTCGCTTGATGCCGCGCGCAAGTTGACGAATTCCAACCTTGCTAACAATGCAGCTGCAGTCGAAGCTGTTGCAAGTGGGAGGATCAATAGGGCATTCTTGACCAGCGAATTCTCTTCGCCGACAGGAACGGAGGCGTTCCGAGTGACCCAACGACGCTCATCTCCCGTAATTCTTCGACAGACGTTCGGCGTCGGAACTGTTATCGAGCATGCCCCAGATATGCCGGATGGCTTTGTCATCATCACCTCGTATCCAAGGAGGGACTGACATGAAGCCACCACAGTCCTTTTATGACTTTACGCTGCAACTTCACCAGGACCTGGACCTTGTCTATCCAGGATGGGATTCAGACAAGCTCGACGCGCGCCATGAAATTTATGAAGACTTTCGGCAGGGATACGGAGATCAAGCTGTCCGCGAACTGGCCAAGTACGGCAAAAAACTCTTAGCTGATAACGAGACTGATCTCGGCTCACTTTGGTTTAGGGAATCCAAGGCCGACTGGGTTATTCCGGACAAAGGCGTTCGTTTTCTCTTCAAGGACTTTTGTGACTGGGCAGCTTCTGTCCCGTAACCCGCTTCTGAACGTCGGGGCTCTGCAAGCCGCCATCTGCGCAGGCGCAGCGAATTGGTGCTTTGTCCGCAATATGTTTCGCGATTTCAGAGTCGTGCTGCAGAGCGGCCCGATCACCGCTTTTTGAGATCAAGGGCCAAAACTCGGCGTCGATGCGATTCAGCGCAGATTGGTCAGTTGGTTGATAGCGGCAGCTTGGGGACTGGTCGGCTTTGCCCGGCAGTGTGGCCATTTCGTTCGCGCGGGCGATTGTCTCGCGTGGGCCGTCAGCGCAAGTTGGCTGAAATCGGGTGAAGGTCGGCTCCGTGCGCATATGGCCAGTTCGACTGCCAGTGGGCTGCTGAATCGACCTCAATGGCTGGTTTGAAGATGGCTCTTGTCGATGCGGAAATCGTGTCGATTGAAGCACAATTGGTGACCTCGGCGGGATTGCGCAGTGAGCCGACATCGGTGAGTCGTGCAGCATCAGTCAAAATGGACTCGACCCGGCCCGCGCTAGAGCGCTTCAGGTTTTGACGGAAGCATAGCCAGCGTAACATGCGGGCACGCTTGCACCTGCTCAAGCAGCCAAACCCGATGGGGCTCCAGTATCGGCCGACGATATCCGCCCATCTTCGCCGGAGCTACCGAACCGGTCCGCGCCGCGCGCTGCGTCCACTTCACAACGCTCGACGGCGCAACTCCGAACCGGGTGGCAACGCTACGGCAGCTCTCACCGGCTTGCATCGCCTTGACAGCACCTTCGCGAAGGTTGTCCGAATAGGGTTCTCGTCATCCATGCTGGCCCCCTTCACCAGTATGGATTCTGCATCACACCAAACCCCGAATGGGAATCCCAATTCGATTCAGAGAAAATCTGAAGCGCTCTAAGACCCGTCGTGATTGGTAGTCTGAGGCTAGGGCGTCCCCAAATATCCGCTGGCTGCTCTATGTCGGATCGCGGGTCGGCGCACTGCAGATGCTGCATTGATCAGTGGCCAAGTCGCCGCTTTGTGCTTTCGGGAAGCGTCTGGGTCAGCCGATCCAGCCATTCCCACTCATCATATCGGTCGCCGGTCTGTTTGATGTGGGTGTATCGCTGTAATGAGGACCAGGAGCGATGCCCGGACACGGCGGCAACCTGCGGAATCGAAAGTCCCGTTTCGAACAGCCGTGTTACGCCCTCATGACGCAGATCATGAAATCGCAGGTCTTCTATCCCCAAGAACGCGCAAGCCCGCGTGAATGCGGCGCTTGTGGTGTCGCTGTGGTAGGGAAACACCCTGTCCTTGGAGCGCGGCATGGCCAGAGCGATCTGCAGGGCCGGTTGTGGTAGATCGCACCAAACATCATTGCCGATCTTATCACCCGGGTGCTTCATGTCGGTGATCAACACCCGGCTGTGATCGACGTCCAGCCCCGTCCATGTGATCGGGGTGATTTCTTCCTGTCGCCTGGTCGAGAACAGGGCGAAGCCTATCACCCGGTGCATCGGTAGTGAACTTGGCCGGTGCCTGTGCTTCTTCTCGAAGAGCGTTGGCAGCGCATCCAGTTCCTTCAGCATCGGACGGCGACTACGGCTGCGGCCCTTACCGGTGATGCCCAATCGATTGCAGACAACTAAGGCATCTTTGATCGCCTGATGGTCTGGTTCTATGCCCCATGCCGGGCGGGCCGGTGCGAAGACCGCACCAAGGTGCGACAGGTAGTTGCTGACGGTCGATGGCGTCCGGCTTGTTCCAATTCCTTGGCGAAGGCTACGATATCTTGGCTCTCGATATCGCTGCAGAACATTCCGGCTATGTCGTATTCGAGAATCGAACGCAGAACCTGCGCCTTGTTCCGGCCAATCTCTTTCACGCTTTCGCGGGAGGAGTGTTCGATGGCATTGGCAAGGGTGCGACCGCGATTGCGGAACGTTGACAGGTCATCGCCCGCCGCTTCGATTTTCTTCATCCGTATCTTCAGCCATGCGTTGGCCGCGTTCCGACGGTCGAAGCTTCGGGCTTCCCGGTGCGCCCATTTCCCTTTTCTTTTAATGGCTATCTGTGCGAGACAGGCAATGGTGCCGTCTTTGCGCTTGCGTTCGACGATGTGAGCCAATTCGGAACAACTTCATTATAATTCGGGACAACTTCTGTTGTTCCAATAGCATGAAATGGCAAAAACAAGCCAAAAACAGAACAGTACAGGAATTCAGAACTTTGCAAAAATCTGGAATAGTATAATGAAATCAGATATTTGCCAAAATGCAAGGTTTAGCATTGCGCCGATGATGGACTGGACGGATCGACACTGCCGGTTTCTGCACCGGTGCATGTCGCAGCGGGCATTGCTCTATACCGAGATGGTGGCGGCGCCGGCGCTGGTGCGCGGGCAGGCGCGCCATTTGTTGCGGTTCGATCCGGACGAGCATCCGGTGGCGGTGCAGCTTGGCGGATCGGATCCTGCAGAATTGGCACAGGCCGCGCGGATGGCGGCCGAGGAAGGCTATGACGAGGTCAACCTCAATGTCGGCTGCCCGTCCGACCGGGTACAGTCCGGCTGTTTCGGGGCGGTACTGATGGAGCGGCCCGAGCTTGTCGGCGACTGCGTGGCGGCGATGATCGCGGCGCAACCGGTCGAAGTGACGGTGAAATGCCGGATCGGGGTCGACGATCAGGACCCCGAAACGGTGCTGCCGGGGTTCATCGCGACGATGCGGTCCGCGGGCGTGCGCCGGATGGTGGTTCATGCGCGAAAGGCCTGGCTGCAGGGATTGAGCCCGAAAGAAAACCGGGAGATCCCGCCGCTCGACTACGACCTCGTCCATGCGATGAAGCGGGAGTTTCCCGACATGCATCTGTCGATCAACGGCGGTGTCGGGTCGCTGGCCGAGGTGAAAGAGCATCTTGCGCGTGGGATCGACGGCGTGATGGTGGGACGTGCCGCGTATCATACGCCATCGGACATTCTGCTTGACGCCGATGCCGAGGTTTTCGGCATGGACCGCCGGGTCACGGCCGAAGAGGTGGTCGACCTGATGCGCCCCTATATTGCGCGGCATCTGGCCGAGGGCGGGCGCCTGAACGCCGTGACGCGGCACATGCTGGGGCTGTTTTCCGGGCGTCCGGGCGCGCGCGGCTGGCGGCGGGTCTTGAGCGAGGGCGCGCATCGGGCGGGCGCGGGGCTCGAGGTGGTGGATGCCGCGCTGGCCTGTCTCCTGCCAGCCGGGGCCGCCCGTGCGGGATGAGTTTCTGCGCCGCGGCTGGATGCGGTTTCCCTTCGATCCGGAACTGGCGCGCTGGCTTGCGACCGCAGGCCCCGCCGCGCGGGCGGCCGTGGCGGATCCGGCGAACGGGCACTGGCTGCGATGCCAGGGGACATGGTTTGCCGGGGTGAACGTGCTGCCCAACGACGGCACCGGCGCGGTGGCGGGCTCGGGGCCGCTCAAGGCGGCGGCGGTGGCGTTTCTGGTCTCGCTGGGATGGCCGGCCGACCGGTGGGACAGGGGGCAGGTATCGGTGATCTATCCGGGCTATCCAAGACCGCGCGAGGGGGAAAGCGCCGCCGCCTTCCGGTTTCGCCGGGACCGGGACGCGGCGCATGTGGACGGGTTGCTGCCGGTGGACCCGGACCGGCGGCGGATGCTGCGCGAACCCCATGCTTTCGTGCTGGGACTGCCGGTCAGCGACACCGGGCCGGGGGCGAGTCCGCTGGTGGTCTGGGAGGGCAGCCACGAGGTGATGCGGGCGGCATTCCAAGGGGTGCTTGCCGGGCGTCCGGCGCAAAGCTGGCCCGAGACGGACCTGACCGAACCCTATCACGCGGCGCGGCGGCGGGCGTTCGAGATCTGCCGAAGGGTAAAGGTCCATGCCAAACCCGGCGAGGCTTATCTGGTGCACCGGCTGGCGCTGCACGGGGTGGCGCCTTGGGCGGCTGGCGCGGAGGCGCCGGACGATGGACGGATGATCGTCTATTTCCGGCCGGAATTGCGGGGCCCGGTGTCGGAGTGGCTGGACCGGCCGTGATCCGGGTGTCCCGGCGGGGACTGGCCCGCAACCTGCCGGAGCCGGTCAATCTGGTGTTGACAGGCCGGGCGGCGTCAGGATGCGCGGAACATCGGTCGGACCCGGCGGATGATGCGGTCAGGGCGAAACGCGACATCGGTATTTGCCTTAAGGAGACATTGCCCATCGTGAGACGACCCGGCGACGGCGCGGCGGCCTCCGGTCTTGAAGCCGCGCCAGAGGACTGGATGCAGATGGCCGGTCCCGACCGGGCCGCCTGACTTGTCCACCGAAGAAGCGCCCCGCCGCGATTGCCGGAACCTGGCCAATCACAACGGGGGGATGCGCACGTGCCCCGCAGCAGCCGGCGCCCGGGCAAACACCGCATATCAACTCTCGCGTCGTCCCAGTCCACCTCACAGCCGCGTCATCGACCCGGATTGCGGCCAAAGGTCCCTTGTTGCGCCGCGCCCGCCGCCGTACATCTACGCCATGTCGCTCTGGGAATACGCCAATCCGAAAAAGTTCATCGCAACCGCCGACGCGGTACTGCCGTTCGTCTCGGTTCTTGCCGCCGCTGCGTTGCTGACCGGGCTGATCTGGGGCTTTTTCTTCACCCCCGACGACTTTCGCCAGGGCTCGACGGTCAAGATCATCTATCTGCACGTCCCCGCCGCGATGATGGCGATCAACGCCTGGGCGATGATGCTGGTGACCTCGCTGATCTGGCTGGTGCGCCGCCACCATGTCAGCGCGCTGGCCGCCAAGGCCGCAGCGCCCGTCGGCGTCACCTTCACGCTGGTCGCCCTGGTGACCGGCGCGATCTGGGGCCAGCCGATGTGGGGCACGTGGTGGGCCTGGGACCCGCGGCTGACCTCGTTCCTGATCCTGTTTCTCTTTTACCTCGGCTACCTCGCGCTTTGGGAAGCCATCGAAAATCCCGACACCGCCGCCGATCTGACCTCGGTCCTGTGCCTCGTGGGTTCGGTCTTTGCGATCCTCAGCCGCTACGCAGTGAACTTCTGGAACCAGGGCCTGCACCAGGGGGCCACTCTGTCGCTGGACAAGGAAGAAAACATCTCGGACGTCTTCTACATCCCGCTTCTGTTCTCGATCGCCGGATTCGTCCTGCTCTTCGTCGCGCTCGTGCTGATCCGCACCCAGACCGAGATCCGCCGCCGCCGCCTGCACGCCATCGAACTGCGCGAGCGCATGGCATGATGCCGGATCTCGGAAAATACGCCGGCACGGTTCTCAGCGCCTATGCGATCAGCCTGGTTCTGCTCGTGGCCCTCGTCGCGCTGTCCTGGTGGCAGGCCCGCCGGATGAAACGCCGGCTGGACGCGGCAGAGACCCGATACCGCAATGGCTAGGCTCTCGCCCCTGATGATCCTGCCGCCGGCGCTCTTCGCCGGGCTCGCCGTGCTGTTCTATGTCGGCATGAACCGCGAGGATCCCGATGCGCTGCCCTCGGCCCGCGCCGGTCAGCCCGCGCCCGAGATGAAGCTGACCCAGCTTGGGCCGGATCCCGCCGTCACCGACGCTGCTTTGCGCGAGCCGGGGATCAAGCTGGTGAACTACTGGGCCAGTTGGTGCGCGCCCTGCCGCGTCGAACATCCCACGCTGGAACGGCTCGCCGACGAGGGCGTTACGATCTACGGCATCAATTACAAGGATGATCCGGCCAAGGCGCTGGCCTTTCTGGCCGAGCTTGGCAACCCCTATACCGCGATGGGCGCCGACCCGTCGGGCCGCACCGCGCTTGACTGGGGCGTCTACGGCGTGCCGGAAACCTATGTGATTGCTGGCGACGGCACCGTGATCCTGCGCTTTGCGGGCCCGGTCACCAGCCGCGTGCTCGAGGAAAAGATCCGCCCGGCCATGGCCGAGGCGGCGCAGTAGTCAGCCTGCCAGCGCCAAAAGCGCGATCATCGCCAGGAAGAACCCGGTTTCGGCGATCGGCATGGTCACGGCATATCGGCGTGCAATGTCTCTCATACGTCCACTCATGTCATCGGCCCCCCAATAACGACGCCTCAATTTAGCCATCTTTCCGCCACGTGACGAGGGCCTTCCGCCCGTCACAGCCGGGCGCCTTGGCGCCAGAGATTTCTAAATGAGTCACGCGAAGTTAGTTAATTATCTGTGAAGAAAAAAGAAAATCCTACCGAGTCGCCACAGGTTTCGCCTGATCTGCCAAGGATCCCGTGTCGCGCCGCGATGGTTGCTGCGCACCTGGCAACAGACAATCCGCGCCGATCCGGTGCCATTGTTCGCCGGACCCGTCACCAACCGGCCCGCCGCGGCAGAATCGCCGCCCGGCCTGCATCACCGGTGCGTCAGGACGGCGTCGTCGTCGACAATTCCACCACGACCTGGCCGTGATCGCTCTGCATCTTGTTGCCGACACCGTCGTTTTCGACATGGTCGTTCAGCACCTCGAAGTCGATCACCTGGCCGATCGTGTTGGGCGAGCGCGGGCTGAAGACGTCCGAGACAAGGACGTAGTCCAGGGTCGACCAGTGCCTGTCCCACATATGCGTGCCCGGACGCGGATCGCCCGTTTCGTTCGGCGCCATGTTGAACGCGTCCGACAGCCGGAACCGATAGAATTGACCGGCGACACCAGGCGGCCAGTCCGCCTTTTTGACGCCGCCCAGTTCGTAGATGCGCCCGCTCATCGTGATCGACTGCAGCACGACCGAATCGAGCTTGTCGTTCAGGTCGCCCAGCACGATCACCGGCCGGGTCTCGTCGGCTTCCAGCGTCTCCGTGATCCGCAGATAGACCGCCGCCGCCTCGGCCCCGCGCTGCAGGAGCGATGCGATATGGCCGCGCGACAGCTTGCGCATCGTGTCCAGCACCCGGTCGCGCCACGGCATCGCGTCCGGATAGGTGATGTCGTCCATCTGCGGCCGTTTCGATTTCAGATGCACCACATAGACGCTGACATCGCCGAAATCCGGCGTGACGACGGTGGCACAGATCGGCCGGCGCGAGAAATCGAAATCGTCCTGAACCGGCAGAAAGGCGCGCAGTTCGTCATCCACCGTCAGGGGAACGACGTCCGATATCGGATGACGCGAGGCGATGGCGACGATCGGATTGAAGAACACCTCGGGATCCGCGGGGTCCTGCATCGGTGCGCCGACGGTTTCGAAATGCGGGTAACCCGCCGCGTTGACAAGATCCTTCAGCGCGTCGGCGGAAAACACCTCTTGAAACCCGACGACATCGGCATCCATCGCCGCAAGCTGGGCGGTGATCCAGTTCTTTTTGACCGTCCATTGGCCAGTGCTGTAGGTGTTCTTGCCGTCGTCCCGCCGCTCATACCAATGACCGGGGGGCTCCAGGAACTGATAGAGGTTGAAGGTCGCAACGCGCATGGCAAAATCCTCGCACCTGGTGTCAATGCACGAGGTATAGCAAATCGTGCATAGGTTGCGAAGGTCGAGTTGTGCGCGGGCCTTGCCCGGCCGGAGGTGGCCCCTGGCTTTACGCGTAGAGCGGCGCGGCCCAGTCGATGTCCTCCTCGATGATCGCCAGACGCTGCTTGATGGCGTCCGGCAGCATCCGCCACGTCGAGATCCGCGGGCGGTCCATTTCCGGGATGATCCGCTCGGCGCCATAGAGGTCGACATATTCCTGATAGTTGGTGAATGCCTGCCGCCCGGCATAGTCGATGAAGGTTTCCGCGGGCGCGCCATTGGCAAAGATCACGTCGTGGTTTTCGGTTTCGACATGGTAGTAGGTGACCTTGCCGGGAAGCTCCGATACCGGCACGAAATCGATGGTGTCGTGGTTCACCAAAGCGCTGGCATTGATCACGAGGCCGTCGACGAGCATGCCGTGGTCGGCTGTGACGGTGAGGTCGCTGTGGGGCAGGCCGCCGCCAAGGGCTCCGGCGCGGATGCGGACGGGCTGCGCGTGCGGACCGGAGAAGAGCTGGTGCACGGTCTGACGGCCGACCCATTTCACGGCTGCCAGGCTCCCGGTCTCGGTCAGGATGGTGTCGCCGATCTTCAGCGCCTCGACCGCCGTCTCGCCGGTATCCGTCGCGATCAGGGTTCCGGCCGCGAAACAGGCCAGCGCACTGCCGAGGGTCTGCGAGCTGGTATCGTTGGCATAGTCCCGGACCGCGTTGAGGGTCCCCGAGTTGAAGATGATATCGTCGAAGACCACGAAGAACGCGGTATTCGCGCCGATGGTCGACGCGTCGCCGAACACATAGCCCACGTGACCGTTGAATACGCCGTCTCCAAGATAGAAGGCGGTCCCGTCACTGACGCCGCCGGCCGCCAAAGAGGCGGCGTCAAAACCGGTAATGGTGACCTCGTCGCCGACATTGATGTTGCCGTCGGGATCCGAGGCCAACGTGGTGAGGGTTCCGGTGGTTCCGTTGTAGCTGGTGGTCGTCCCGTCGCTGCCGATGGCATCGCCGAATCCGTAGGGAACTGCTGGCATTTGGCTCTGTCCTCAATATGTTCGGCCGCTTCTGCGGCGCGTTTTTTTGTCGTGCTGCGTACGGTTCAAAAAATGCCCGGCCCATCCATTGGAGACCAGGCAAATTCATTCTCGCCGCAACAACTGCCTAACGGTAACCAAGAAAGACGGCTCCGTCTACCGGTTGCAACGTACAGGAACGGAATTCGCCCGGATATTGTTGCATTTTGCGAGTTTCTGTTTTCCGGCGCGAAAGTGAAAAATCTACGGCGTGAAAGTGAAAAATCTTTGAAGACCGTCCAAATGTTTAAGTGCCCGTTGAACAACACCGGTCACAGCATTGTTTTTATTACCGGTTCGAGCCGTGTACGACTGTCTTCGGCAATCGCATCCTCGGTCAATGCGCACCCATAATCTTGCTGGCCGCACGGGCCGGATGCTCTTGGGGCCGACCGGCCCCGGCGCAGCTCATGCTTGCCGCGAAGGTCCTTAAATGCGCCGCGCATTTCTAATCCCCCGCCATGCCGAATGTCTTTCGGGCACGGCGGGGGCAGACCGCCGGCCCGTCAGAGGCTCAAGCGATCGCGCCGCCGGGCTTCAAACCGCGTCACGCCGCCTTCGCGAGGTTTCTCAGCACATAGTGCAACACGCCGCCATTCTCGACATATTCGATCTCGACCTCGGTATCGATCCGGCACTTCAACTCGATCTCCTTCACCGTCCCGTCCGTATAGGCGATCACGCACGGCACCAGCGCCTGCGGCGCCAGGTCGCCTTCGAGCCCGGTGATCGTCACCATCTCGTCCCCGGTCAGGCCCAGCGATTTCCGCGTGTCCCCGCCGGTGAATTCGAACGGAATGACGCCCATCCCGACGAGGTTCGACCGGTGGATCCGCTCAAAACTCTCCGCGATCACCGCCTTCACGCCCAAAAGCGCCGTTCCCTTCGCCGCCCAGTCGCGGCTCGACCCCGCCCCGTATTGCTCGCCCGCGATCACCACCAACGGCACACCGGCCTCCTGATAGGCCATCGAGGCGTCGAAGATCGACGTCTGGGTGCCGTCGGGGCCCTTGGTGTAACCGCCTTCGACCCCGTCAAGCATCTCGTTCTTGACCCGGATATTGGCGAAGGTCCCGCGCATCATCACCTCGTGGTTGCCCCGCCGCGATCCGTAAGAGTTGAACTCGCGCGGCGCCACCTGCCGGTCCACCAGGTACCGGCCCGCGGGCGTGGTGTCCTTGAACGACCCCGCCGGGCTGATGTGGTCGGTGGTGATCATATCGCCCAACAGCGCCAGGATCCGCGCGCCCTCGACATTGGTGATCACCCCGGGCTCGGATCCCATGCCCTGGAAATAGGGCGGGTTCTGCACGTATGTGCTGGTCGACGGCCAGTCATAGGTCAGGCTGTCGGTGGTCTCGACCGACCGCCATTTGTCGTCGCCGGTAAAGACCTCGGCGTATTTCTTCTGGAACGCTTCGCGCGTCACCGTCCGTTCGACCAGATCCGCGATCTCTTTCTGCGACGGCCAGACATCCTTCAGGAACACGTCGTTGCCATCCTTGTCCTGCCCGATAGGCTCGGACGTCAGGTCGATATCCATCGTGCCGGCCAGCGCGTAGACCACCACCAGCGGCGGCGAGGCAAGATAGTTGGCGCGTACATCCGGGCTGATCCGGCCCTCGAAATTCCGGTTGCCCGACAGCACCGCCGTCGCGACCAGATCGCCGTCATTGATCGCCTGCGAGATCTCGGGCTGCAGCGGCCCCGAATTGCCGATGCAGGTGGTGCAGCCATAGCCGACTAGGTTGAACCCGATCGCATCCAGATCGTCCTGCAGATCGGCGGCTTCCAGATATTCGCTGACGACCTGCGAACCCGGCGCAAGCGAGGTCTTGACCCAAGGCTTGCGGTTCAGACCCAGTTCGTTGGCTTTCCGTGCCACCAATCCCGCGCCGATCATCACATACGGGTTGGAGGTATTCGTACAGGACGTAATCGAGGCGATCACCACCTTGCCCGAGGACATCGCATAGTCCTCTCCCTCGACGGCGACCTCCTTGTCTATCGGGCGCTTGAAGGTCTCGGCCATTTCCTTCGAAAACGCCGCCTTGGCGTCGGTCAAAGCGACGAAATCCTGCGGCCGTTTCGGCCCCGAAATCGCCGGCACGATGGTCGACATGTCCAACTCCAGCGTGTCGGTATAGACCGGGTCGTACTCCGACCCGCGCCACATGCCGTTTTCCTTTGCATAGGCCTCGACCAGCGCGATCCGCGCCTCGTCGCGGCCCGAGACGCGCATATAGCGCAGCGTTTCGTCGTCGATCGGGAAAAAGCCGCAGGTGGCGCCGTATTCGGGGGCCATGTTGCCGATGGTCGCCCGGTCGGCCAGCGGCAGGTGGTCGAGACCCGGCCCGTAGAATTCCACGAATTTGCCGACCACGCCCTTTTCGCGCAGCATCTGCACGACCTTCAGCACCAGGTCGGTGGCGGTCGTGCCCTCGACCAACTCTCCGGTCAGTTTGAAGCCGACGACCTCGGGGATCAGCATGCTGATCGGCTGGCCCAGCATCGCGGCCTCTGCCTCGATCCCGCCGACGCCCCAGCCCAGAACCGCCATGCCGTTCACCATGGTCGTGTGGCTGTCGGTTCCGACCAGCGTGTCCGGATAGGCGACATCGTCGCCGTTCTGGTCTTTGTCGGTCCAGACGGTCTGGGCCAGGTATTCCAGGTTCACCTGATGGCAGATGCCGGTGCCCGGCGGCACGACGCGGAAGTTGTCGAACGCCGACTGGCCCCATTTCAGGAAGGTGTAGCGTTCCAGATTGCGCTCATATTCGCGGTCCACGTTCATCTGGAACGCCCGCGGGTTGCCGAACTCGTCGATCATCACCGAATGGTCGATGACCAGATCGACCGGATTCAGCGGATTGATCTTTTCGGCATCCCCCCCCAGCGCCACGATCCCGTCGCGCATCGCCGCGAGGTCCACGACCGCCGGAACGCCGGTGAAATCCTGCATCAGCACGCGGGCCGGTCGGTAGGCGATCTCGCGCGGGTTCTTGCCGCCCTGTTTCGCCCAGTCGGCAAACGCCTTGATGTCGTCGACGCTGACGGTGCGCCCGCCGTCCTCGAATCGCAGCATGTTTTCCAGGACAACCTTCAACGCCGCTGGCAGCTTTGAAAAATCGCCCAGTCCCGCAGCCTCGGCAGCGGGGATCGAATAATAGGCGACAGAGGCGCCCCCGGCAGAAAGCGTCTTGCGGGTCTTGGATGTATCCTGTCCAACGGTGATGGTCATCGGGTCTCCTCCGGAGCGTTGAGGCGGGTGAATGGCATGCCGACCGGACCCGCGCACGGGCCGGATTCGGGCTCGGAATGTTTGTATACCATGGTGCACCGTTGTGCAATCCTCTCTTGGAAGTCATCGCCTGTTACGGCGCGCTCGCTAAACCTTGATTGGCCGGTGGGACCGGGGTTGAGTACTTAGCATGGGGCGAGAGAAACAAAGGGGATCACAGATGCGCGTCATTCTGACGGCTGCCTTGACGGTGCTGATGGGCCTCGGCGCGGCGGTGCAAGCTCAGGAAAATCCCGTGGTGGTCGAGCTTTACACCAGCCAGGGCTGCTCGTCCTGCCCGCCTGCCGACGCGCTCTTGGCGGAACTGACCAAGCGCAACGACGTGATCCCGCTGGCGCTGCACGTGGATTATTGGGATTATATCGGCTGGAAGGACAGCTTTGCCCAGCCCGCCTTCACCAAGCGGCAAAAGGCCTATGCCTATGCCGCGGGGCACCGCACGGTTTATACGCCGCAAACGATCGTCGGCGGGCGTGACCATGTGGTGGGCTACAAGCCCATGGAACTGGCCAAACTGATCGAAGATCACGGCGACCGTCCTTTCGCTGTCGAGTTTTCGGCCCGCCGCGACGGTGACGTTGTCTCGGTCCGCGCCGCTGCGGCGTCCAAGGACACGGGCGACATGGTCCTGCAACTGGTGCGCTACCGGCCCGAGGACACGGTTGAAATCCGCCGCGGCGAGAACGCGGGCCGGACGATCACCTATCACAACATCGTGCAGGAGTGGCGGCAGATCGCCACCTGGAACGGCAGCGAGCCGCTGGAAATGACCACCGCGGTCGAGGGCGACGCGCCTGTCGTTCTGGTACTGCAGGCCGCCGGCCACGGCGCCATCGCGGCGGCGGCGCATCTCCGCTAGCGGCTTTTTCGCGAGCGGCCGGCCTTGCGCGGCCGGCCGGAAGGCCGGGCGGCGAGGGTTCTGCTTTGGTATCGGACAGGCCCGATTGCTCTGCGCGTTCCGAGAGCCCGTCGCGCATAAACCCATTTCAAGACGTTGCCGGGGCAGGAGGAATACCGGTGGAAACGCGTACTGCGGGTTCTGGCCTGGAGCGGACGTTGTCTTTGAGAGCGAAGCCGTGCCAACGCCGACCCGCGGGGAGGCGACCCGGACCTATGGACGGCTCGATTTATCCCGGCAAAGTCCGAACGACCTTAATCCGATATGAGCCGCCAGCAAATCGCCTCCCCACCGGGGCGGGTCGGCGATGGCGCGGCGGCCTTCGGCCTTGATTCCGCGCCAGAAGACTGATTGCCAATGGCTGCTCCAGGCCGATATTGACCACACGACACACTCAAAACGCATCGCGCTTTCCCGCTTGCCCGAACGCCATCGGATGGTTGGCCGGACGTTCCCGCCGGGTCTCGCCCGGAGCCCGGGAACTCGAAGGCCAATCCGCTCAGGTCCCCGGATCGACCAGGGCGGTCGTGATCTTCGAGCTTGATTCCAGCGTCCGGTGCACCGGGCATTTGTCCGCGATCTCCAGCAGGCGCTGCCGCTGTTCCGCATCCAGGTGGCCCTCCAGCGTGATCGCCCGGTGAAAGCTGTCGATCTTCTGCGCCCCCGTGGAGCCCTCGGCGTCCTGGGCATGGACCTTGTCATGGCTGACGTCGACGCTGACATGGGTCAATTCCCATCCCTTGCGGCGCGCGTACATGCGGATCGTCATCGACGTGCAGGCCCCGAGCCCCGACGACAGGAAGCCATAGGGCGACATGCCGCGGTTGGTGCCGCCATAGGCCAGCGGTTCGTCGGCCACCGTGTGGTGCATGGGGCCATGATTGACGTCTTGCAGGAACCCTGCCGGATCGGCCTCGCTGACCCGCACGATCCCCTCAGGCGCCCCCGGCGGCGGTGCCGGCGGCCGGATGTCGAGATAGCGCGTCGCCCAGGCGGATATCACCTCGGCCGCGTATTCGGCATCCGCGGGTTTCGACACAAGATGGTCGGCGCCGTCGAGCGTGACGAAGCTTTTGGGATGTTTCGCCGCCATGAAGATATTCGCGGCATTGTCGATCGAAACGATCGAATCGCGCGGTGCATGCATCACCAGCAGCGCCCGCTGCAGCTTGGCGATGGCGGGCGCCAGGCGCTCTTCCTGCACATCCTTCACAAAGTCCCGCCCGATCCGGAACGGGCGCCCGCCCAGGTTCACCTCGGCCGAGCCCTTTTCGATGATATCCGGAAGCGCATCGGAGAAATTATGCGTCACGTGGCCCGGGTCGAACGGGGCCCCGATCGTGACCACGGCCTTGACGGTGCCCATCGTCCCCGCCGCGCGCAGCACCGCAGCACCGCCCAGGGAATGTCCGATCAGCAGGCCCGGTGCCATGCCGCGCCCGGCCAGGTGGTCCGCCGCGGCGGTCAGATCGGCCACGTTCGAGGTGAACGAGGTGTTCTCGAACTCGCCGTCGGAATGTCCCAGCCCGGTGAAATCGAACCGCAGCACGGCAAATCCCATCGCCGCCAGCCGTCCCGCGATTCGTCGGGCGGCCGGGATGTCCTTGCCGCAGGTGAAGCAGTGGGCGAAGAGCGCCGTGCCCAGATGCGGGCCGTCGGGCAGGTCGAGCCGGGCGGCGAGCCGACCACCGGAATGGCCGGCGAAGGTGATGCGTTCGGTGGTCATGGCAGGCTGATCCCAAATCGGTGTCACCGCCAAATTGGCCGCCGCGGCGTCCGGTCACAACCCCGATGTCAGTCCTGTCACGGCAAGGTGAGGGCACGGGTGGTTTCGTGAGCGCGGGTTTGCCGTGAATTCGGGGCGGCGGACCGGGCTCTTGAAAGGTGCCCCCCGTGGGGACGCAAGCGTAAATTTTTGAAAACATGCACAATCTCGACAATAGAGGGCGGGTCGCTCTATGCCGCGGCGTGCGTCGCCCTGTTGCTCGGGTGAAGGACTTGTCCTGCAGCGCACGTTTCTGACGGCCGCAGATCGATAGATCACCGGACGCCGGGATAAACCAGATAGAGCTTCGTCCATTCGATCAGGGTCTGAAGGCGGGGAGGGCCTGCGCGCCGCTTGCGGCCGGTTCTTCCGAACGCCCCGACGACGGTGTCGACCGGGGTCCCGTCACGCTGCGCGTTGGTGGCCGGCGCGTGCGTGCAGCCTGGACCGGAGGGCGTCAGGCACCAGCCGGGCCGATGAGATCCGGTGCAATCCCATCTCGGGGATCGACGCGGTGCCTGGGTGCTCTTCACCGTTGATGAACCCGTCACGGCCCGCGTAGTCGATAAAGCTCTCGGCCGGGGTATTCTCGGCCAGCAGCAATTCATGCGCGTCGGTTTCGACATGGTAATAGGTGAAACCGTTGAGTGGCATTTGCGCGACCTGGTAGATCGTCGTGCTGTTCACCAGGGCGCCGGCGTTGATCAGCAGCCCGTCGATGCAGACGGCGTGATCGGCGCTGAGCCAGAGGTCACGGGACGGGACGCCGTCGGCCAGCGCACCAGCGGCAATGCAGATCGGGTTGACCTTGGCGGGATGGGTCAGCCGGGTATCGACGCGCTGTTCGCCCAGCCACCGCACCGCGGTTTCCCGGCCGTCCGCCGTCATAACCCTGTCCCCGGGCACCAGCGTTTCGACGGCTTGCGGCCCATCGGGTGTCGCGATATGCGTGCCGGCCGTAAAACAGCTGAGATCGGCCACGATCTGGTCAATCGACAATTCGAACCGTTCCGCCCCGGCCGGACTCATCGAGGCCGTGAAACGGATCTTCTCGATTTCGCCCAGTGCCGAGAAGGTGCCGGCGCCACTGATCGGACCGCCGCCCGCCACGGTGGCACCGGCGGTGTCGAGGAAGGTGATACTGACCGGCCCGCCGAACGACAGAAATACGAGGAGGCTGGCGTTGACAACGGGATTCGAGAACAGATAGCTCGCGCCCGTTGTCGGAGCATCAATCTGCAGGGTGAAAGCCGCGGAATAGGTGAGCGAGGCGCCCGTGGCTTCGATCCCCCGTGCCAAAAGCACGTTGGATGTGTGTGCCGCTTCGATCGTGGCAGCCCCGGTTCCACCGGTCGCCTGGGCGCTGACGCTGAAGGTGAAGTTGACGGCATTCGAGCTTGGCGAGATTGTGCCCGTTTGCGGAGGTGTGCTCCCCGCAGCGATCGTGAACGTCGTAAACGGGCCGTTGCCGTTGAAATTGAAGGTCGTCGGCATCTATCGCCCCCGCAAAATCTATGCCGTTTTTCAAACTTGGCGAAATGTAGCCGGGCCGCGGGATTCCGCAACCCTGAAGACGGGATGTATGGACCTGCCTTACGGTCTCGGCATGCCCATCGCGGATGGCAATGCGGGTGACCCCGGACGGGCTGGCGGCCTTATGTCGGACCCATCAGCGCCGCATCGAACGGATACTGCGTCAGGTTCTCGTATCCGTCCTCGGTCACCAGTACCTGGTCTTCGAGCTTGATCGAGAAATCTCCCCCCTCCGGCGAGGCCAGGACCTCGACGCAGAAGACCATGCCCGCCTGAACCTCATAGTCGAACGCGCCCTCGACCCATTTGTCGGGATAGGCGATCAAGGGCCACTCGTCGCACAGGCCGACACCGTGCATCATGCAGCCGTATTTCTGCTTCTGCATGATCGGGTCCAGCTTGTGTCCGTTGAAGGTCAGGTCGCGAAAGCTCACACCCGGTTTCAGCATCTCCATGTTGGTCTGGATGTGCTCGACCGAATGCTGCATGGCATAGACCATGTCGGGCCGGGGCGGACGGTCGCCGATCCACCAAGTGCGCGAGATGTCGACGCAGATGCCGTAGGACCCGACAAGATCGGTGTCAAACGCCAGGATTTCGTTGTTCTGCAGCTTGCGGGGCCCGCATTCCTGGAACCAGGGATTGGTGCGGGGCCCCGACGTGAGCAGGCGCGTCTCGATCCATTCGCCGCCGCGCCGGATGTTTTCGGCGTGCAGCACGGCCCAGACGTCGTTTTCGCTGACCTGCCCCGTGGGGCCGAATGCGCGGGCGTAGTCTTCCATGGCCCGGCACGCGGCTTCGCAGGCGTTCGAGGCACAGCGCATCGCCTTGATCTCGTCCGGGCCCTTGATCGCGCGGGCCTTCTCGGTCAGTTCCTCGCCCTCGAAGACTTCGAAGCCATGGGCCTCGAGCGCCTTGAGCCCGTGGAACATGATCTTGTCGACGGCGATGCGCGGATTGTTCCCCCCGTGTTCGCGGATCAGGTCGCGAACCTGGCCGGCCCAGACGTCGGCGGCGGCATCGGCCTTGTCGCCGCGGTCGAAGTAAAACAGGTCGGCGCCGGTGCGCTGTTCGCGGACGATCGGATTGAACTTCGACAGGAACATGCCGTTCTTGTAGTCCCAGATCACCATGTAGCCGTCGGCACAGATCAACAGCGCGCGGAACGGGTTGTGGGTGTTCCACAGCTGCATGTTGGTCGAGTCGGTGGCGTAGCGGATGTTGAGCGGATCGGTGACGATCAGGCCGCCGTAGTCGCGCCTTTGGATCGCGTCGACGAGGCGGCGCCAGCGGTAGTCGCGCATGGCGGGAAGATCGGGAAGCTCGAGCCCGGCGGCCTCCCACTCGCGAAAGGCCAGTTCGGTCGGCCCGATCTCGACCCGGTCGGCGTCGTTGGGGGTGCCGTCGCCCAGCATGGGGCCTCGGGTTGGGTCGATCTTGCGGGTGTCGCGGTGATGGCGGTTCATCGGCTTTCCTTCGGCTTGGCGGGAATGGTACGGCTGGGAACGTCTGTGTCAGGCTTGAAACCGGCCATGGGGTGTCGGTTTTGAATTGGGGGGCGGCGATGGACGAGATGCGGGCCCAGTACGAGGCCTTTCCCTATCCCGAGCGGGATCCCGAGGACGAGCGGCGGCGGCTGATCACCGGGTCTCCGTCCTGGCCGCAGGAAATGGATCACTGGCTTTGGGGCGGGGCCCGGGACTGGGCGCAACCCCTGCGTGTGCTGGTCGCCGGGGGCGGCACCGGTGACGGGTTGATCCAGATCGCGCAGACGATGGCGCAGGCCGGGCGCCCGGCCGAGATCACCTATGTCGATCTGTCCTCTGCGGCGCGCGCGGTGGCCGAGGCGCGGGCCGAGGTCAGGGCTCTGACGGGCATCCGGTTCGAGACGGGCAGTCTGCTCGATGCCGGGGTGTTCGGACCGTTCGACTATGTCGACTGCTGCGGCGTGCTGCATCATCTGCCCGATCCGCAGGCCGGGTTCGATGCGCTGGCGGGCGCACTTGCGCCGGGCGGCGGCATCGGATTGATGGTCTATGCACCGTTGGGGCGGGCGGGGGTTTATCCGCTGCAGGCGGCATTTTCGGCCCTGTTGGGCGGTATGACGCCAGAGGCACGGCTTGCGGCCGCCAAGGCCGTGTTCGACCGCGTGCCCGGGGGGCACCCGTTTAGGCGCAATCCGCACCTGGTGGACCACGAGGCGAGCGATGCGGGGTTTTACGACCTGCTGCTGCATTCGTCGGACCGGGCGTTTTCGATCGGCGAGCTGCTTGACGCATTGAAGTCCGCCGGGCTGGAGCTTGCCGGCGTGCCCGAGCCGGCGGTCTATGATCCGGCGCGGCTGTTGCCGGCGGATGTGGGTCTTCCGGCGGGGCTGTCCGAGGGCGACGCAATGGCGCTGGCCGAGAATTTGCGCGGGACGATCAAGTTGCATATTGCCTATGCGGTGCCGGCGGGCGCGCGTATCGCGCCACCGATGGGCAAGCCGCAGGCGATTCCGCATCTCAAGGGGGCCGATCCCCGGCGGCTGGCGCAGGCGGTGCAGCAGAAGGGGGCGATCACCGTGACCGTCGGCGGAACGAAGGAAACGCTGAAGCTGCCCAGGGCGGCGGCGGGGCTGATCGCGCTGATCGACGGCAGGACCGACCTAGCCGCCATCCGCACCCGGGCGGGGATGGATCCGATCGCCTTTGCCTCGCTGTGGGGGCCTGTGGAACGGGCGCTGTGCGGGTTCGGACAGATGCACTACTCCGCCTTTCTGAAGGGTGTGTGAGCATGGCGAAACTGCAGCCGGAGCCGATCCTGCAATCCGGACTGGTGGATGCCCCCTGGGACACGCCGGCCGCACGGCGGTTGCCGGGAACGGGGCCGGTCGACGGCGACGACTGGCTGCGGTTCGACGACGCCTTTGCCGCGCAAATGGCCTTGCGCGACCGTCTGATCGCCACGCAGGAGAAGCAGGTACATGCTCTGCTCCCCGGAGCCGAGACGGCGGCGAAAGAGGTGCTGGACCTGGTTCTGCAGATCCTGGCGCATCGCGATGGCTTCGAGGTTGTCGGCGACACGGTTCGCCGGCCAGACGGGGCCGATGTCGCGATTGACCGGTCGCGGCCCCTGATCACCCTTGGGCGGCTCATTCAGGACGATATCTGCATTCTGCAGAAACAGGGCGACGAACATGTGCTGACCGGGGCGATCCTGTGCTTTCCGGCCAGCTGGACCCTGGCGGAAAAGCTGGGCCATCCGCTGACGGCGATCCACGATCCGATCCCGTCCTATGACGCCAACATCGCGCGCCGGGTCCAGCGGCTGTTCGACGGCATCCAGCTGGGGCGCCCGATCTGGCGGGCCAATTGCCTGTTTTACGAGGACGCCAGCCTCTTTCAACCGCGCAGCCTGCACGACCGGCGGGACCGGCCGGACGGCGAGGCGCCCTTTGTCCGGACCGAGCGGCAATGCCTGTTCCGCCTGCCTGCGACGGGTGAGATCGTGTTTTCCATCCACACGACGGTCTTGCGTCGCGCGGACTTGGACGCTGCGGCGCAGGCGGCGCTGATGGACTACATGGCGAACCGGCCCGACAAGACCGGCTAAGCCACGATCCGCGCCGGAACGGTTTTGTCGCGGGTTCCGGCGTCTTTCTGCCGCCACCCTTCGAACATCAAGCCGCGCCATCGCTGTCCCGGGCGGATCTTCGGCATCGGCCGCGGCGCGCCTTGAAGACCCCGTCCTGTCTTCAAAGCGCGCCTTCACCGGTGGGGGAGGACCACCGGCCGGGAGTGACCCTAAAAGTCGTCGCTGGCAATATTCTGCTGCCAGGGTTTGACGAGGTTCGAAAACCGCGTGAACCGGCCCTCGAAGGCCAGATCCACCGTACCGATGGGGCCATGGCGCTGTTTGCCGATGATCAATTCGGCGCGGCCGTGGAGCTTTTCCATATCCTCCTGCCACTTCGCCATGGCCTCGAGATCGTGGTCGCCCGGCTTCTCGCGTTCCTTGTAGTATTCCTCGCGGAAGACGAACATCACGACATCGGCGTCCTGCTCGATGGAACCTGATTCCCGCAGGTCGGCCAGTTGCGGGCGCTTGTCTTCGCGCTGTTCCACCTGGCGGGAAAGCTGGCTGAGCGCCACCACCGGAATATCGAGCTCCTTGGCGATGGCCTTCAAACCTTGCGTGATTTCAGAGACTTCGTTGACCCGGCTGTCCTTGGCGCTGGCCGGCCGGACAAGCTGCAGGTAGTCGACGAAAAGCGCGTCCAGCCCATGGGTGCGCTTCAGCCGCCGCGCCCGGGCCGCCAGCTGGCTGATCGGCAGCGCGGGCGTGTCGTCGATATAAAGCGGGCAGGCCTCGAGCGTCTTGGCGGCCTCGACGAAGCGGCGGAATTCGGTCTCGGTCATGTCGCCGCGGCGGATCTGCTCGCTGGGAACTTCGCTGGCCTCGGACAGGATTCGAGCCGCGAGCTGTTCGGCGCTCATCTCGAGGCTGAAAAAGCCGACGACGCCGCCGTCGACAGCGCCGTCGGACCCGTCAGGCAGCTGCCCGCGCTTGTAGCGGCGCGCGATGTTGAAGGCGATGTTGGTGGCCAGCGAGGTCTTGCCCATCGACGGGCGCCCCGCGAGGATCAGAAGGTCCGAGCGGTGCAACCCCCCGAGCTTTTTGTCGAGATCGGTAAGATCCGAGGCGAGACCGGCAAGGCCGCCGTCCCGCTGATAGGCGGCATTGGCGACGTTGACCGCGTCGGTGACGGCCTTGAGGAAGGACTGAAATCCGCTGTCGGCCTGTCCCTGTTCGCCGAGCTTGTAAAGCGCCTGTTCGGCCTCGACGATCTGCTCCTTCGGCTCGCTCGTCACCTCGACCTTGGCGGCCTTGGTCGAGATGTCCTGGCCAAGGCGGATCAGCTCGCGCCGGATCGCGAGGTCATAGATCATCTGGGCGTAGTCGCGGGCCGCAAAGCTGCTGATGGCGGCGCCGGCGAGACGGGCGAGATAGGCCGGGCCGCCCAGCTCTTTCAGCCCCTCGTCATCCTCGAGGAAGGCTTTGAGCGTGACTGGCGAGGCAAGGGCGTTCTTGGCGATCCGGGCGGCGGCGACCTCGAAGATGCGGGCGTGCACGGGGTCATAGAAATGCTGCGGGCCGACAAGGGCCGAGATCCGGTCGTAGGTATCGTTGTTGGTCAGGATCGCGCCCAGAAGCTGTTGTTCGGCTTCGATGCTGTGCGGCATCGTGTCTTCTGTCCCGGCGCTTTGCGCGCCGGGCTGAATTGCAGCGATCTCGTTCATTCCCGGTCCCCTGTTATGGCCGGTACGGCTACTCTATCCGCGCGCATTTTGGTATCTGGAAAGGTCTGTGGATCGTGCCTTGAATAAGTCGGTGCATATTGCATGTATAGTCACGCTGCTCGCTGCCCGCCCCAGGTTTTGTGGTCGATATCAGCGAGCTTGGCATATATTGGCTGACTTTGCGATTCGCCGCAATGCTCGGATCGTTGCGTCTGGCGCGTGATTGTACCGCGGATCGAATCGTCCGCGGGCGGACGGTGCGGGGCGCGCGCCGCGATGGACAGACGCCGGCCTGCCGTGTCAGTCTGGATCAGGTCAACCGGAGAGCATGGCCCGATGTCGATATTTTCCAAGCTGATGCCGGTTTTGGCGGCCGGCAGTCTTGCGGCGCAGCCGGTGGGGCCGGTGCTGGCGCAGGCAGGGTGCACGACCGACGCGATGCTGGTGTTCGACGGGTCGGGCTCGATGGCCGAGATGGGCTTCAACGCCCTCGGCTCGCCGCGGATTTTCGATGCGCGCGAGGCGGTGCGGCGCTCGATGCCCCATGTGGCGCCGCTGCGCCGCCTGGGGTTGATCGTGTACGGGCCCGGGCGCGGCGAAGCCTGTTCGAATATCGCGCTGCATTTTCCACCGAGACCGGATGCGGCGGGGGCGATCATCGCGACGGTCGAAGGGCTGGCGCCTGAGGGGACGACGCCGCTGACCGAGGCGGTGGCCCGGGCGGCCGAGGTGCTGGAGTTCCGGACCCGGGCGGGGGTGGTGGTGCTGGTGACGGACGGCAAGGAGACTTGCGGAGGGACACCCTGCCGGTTGGCGTCGGACCTGGCGGCAGAGGCCGCCGGTCTGACGGTGCATGTGATCGGTTTCCGGGTCCGGCCGGATTATTTCGACTGGGAATCGGGCGAGGGGGCCGGGCACCGCGAAACGGTCGCGGTGGCCGAATGCCTGGCCGAGAAGACGGGGGGGCTGTATGTCTCGGCAGAGACGGTGGACGACCTGACCGCGGCCCTGCAGGTGACGTTGGGATGCGCCGTGATCGGCATGCGGCCGGGCCTGCCGGCGGCAGGCTGAGGGCGGCACGAGTTTTCGGCGAAAACTCGTCCCCGGGGGCGGCCGAGGTCTTTGCGCTGTGCCGGGTCGCGCCGGGATCAGCCTGCCTTGTGGGCCTCTTGCCAGGCGCGCGGGGCGGTCAGGAAAGCCTCGACCTCGGTGAGTGTCCCGGCGTCGAACACGGCCTGAGCCCGGGCCTCGGCGAGCACGTCCCACCAGGTGCAGAGATGGTGCAGGGCGACACCATGATCGCCCAGCGTTTTTTCGGTCTCGGGGAAGATGCCGTAATAAAAGATCACTGCCGTATGCCCGCAGGTGGCGCCGGTGTCGCGGATTGCGTCGACGAAGCTGAGTTTCGAACCGCCGTCGGTCGTGAGGTCCTCGACCAACAGAACCCTCTGGCCTTCGGTCATGACGCCCTCGATGCGGGCGTTGCGGCCGTAACCCTTGGGTTTCTTGCGCACATAGGTCATCGGCAGGGCCAGCCGTTCCGCCACGAGCGCCGCAAAGGGGATGCCCGCGGTCTCGCCGCCGGCGATATTGTCGAAGGCCTCGAACCCGGCCTCGCGCATGACCGTGACGGCGAGGAAATCCATCAGCGTCGAGCGGATTCGGGGAAACGAAATGAGCTTGCGGCAGTCGATATAGGTCGGGCCCGGCAGGCCGGAGGCGTAGATGTAAGGCTCGCGCGCGTTGAAATGCACCGCGCCGACTTCCAGCAGCATCCGGGCGGACAGCCGGGCAATGTCGTCTTTGGCGGGAAAGGCAGAGGGGATCATGCGCGGGCTCCTGGGCGGCACCGAAAGCTATCGGAAACTCCTGGCGAATTCCTTCGAAGGAATTTGCGGGTCATTGGCTTACCTGCCAGTGCAGCGGGAAGCCGGGGTCGAAGACGGTGACGGGGCCGTCGGCGGTGGCGATCTTGGCCGGGTAGGTGACGGGCGCGCCTTTGCTCAGCGTGATCGTCCCGTCGTTCGGCGGCAGGCCGTAGAAGGCGGGGCCATGGAGCGAGACGAAGCCCTCGAGCCGGTCGAGGGCGTCGTCCTGTTCGAAGACCTCGGCGAGCACCGACATCGTATTCGTGGCTGTGAAACAGCCGGCGCAGCCGCAGGCATGTTCCTTAAGCGCATCGAGATGCGGGGCGCTGTCGGTCCCGAGGAAGAAATGCGGATCGCCACCGGTGGCCGCCTTGCGCAGGGCAAGGCGGTGCTCCTCGCGTTTGGCCACCGGCAGGCAGTAGTAATGCGGCCTGATGCCGCCGACGAGGATATGGTTGCGGTTGATCACCAGGTGGTGGGTGGTAATCGTGCCGCCCATGTCGTCGCCCTGGGACGCGACGTAGTCGATGCCGTCCCGGGTGGTGATATGTTCCATCACCACGCGCAGGCCGGGGGTGGCGCGGCGGATCGGGTCGAGCACCGTCTCGATGAAGACGGCTTCGCGGTCGAAGATGTCGATCTCCGGGTCGGTGACCTCGCCATGGACGCAGAGCGGCAGGGCGATGTCGGCCATCCTTTCCAGCACGGCGCGGACGCGGTCGAAGTCGCGCACGCCCGAGGCAGAGTTGGTTGTGGCGCCTGCGGGGTAGAGTTTGACCGCCTTGACCAGTCCGCCGGCATAGGCGGCAGCGACGTCCGCCGGATCGGTCTCTTCGGTCAGATAGAGCGTCATCAGCGGCTCGAACGCCATGCCGGCGGGCAGGGCGGCGCGGATGCGGTCGCGATAGGCCGCCGCCTCGGCGCCCGTCACGACGGGCGGCACGAGATTCGGCATGACGATGGCCCGGGCGAAATGGCGGGCGGTTTCCGGCAGGACGGCCTGCAGGACGGCGCCGTCGCGCAGGTGCAGGTGCCAGTCGTCGGGGCGGCGGATGGTGAGCGTATCGGTCATGGTGATCCCGCTAGCATATTCGGGCGGCGGCGTGCCATGGGCAATCCTGCGGGCATGATAGTGCCCAAGTTTTGGGCAGCCTTCCCCTTGCAGGCGGCATGTTGCGGGCGGGAATGCGGATGCCGATTGCCGAGGCTGCGCCTGCGCCGCTAGTCTGAGCGCGCATGTATGACGCCGACCCCGCACCCATCCTGCAACGCGCCCGCGGCCGCGCATCCGTGGCGCTGTCGCTGACGGGCGGGCGGACACGGCTCGACCGGTTGCATCAGGCGGGCTCGGCCAAGGCGTTTCTGCCGCGTGTGCACGGGGCGGCGCCCGAGGTGGTGTTTCTCAACACGGCAGGCGGTCTGACCGGCGGCGACCGGTTCCGGTTCGGGCTGGATGTCGGGCCGGGGGCGGCGGCGGTGGCGACGACCCAGACGGCCGAGCGGGCCTATGCCTCGGCCGGCGGTGTGGCCGGGATGGAGGTGGCGCTGACCGTGGGTACCGGTGGTGCGCTGGACTGGCTGCCGCAGGAGACGATCCTGTTCGACCGGTCGGGGCTGCGGCGGCGGACCGAGATCGCCCTGGCGGGCGATGCGCGGTTGCTGTGGAGCGAGATCGTCGTGCTCGGGCGCAGTGCCATGGGCGAACGGGTGGAAACGCTGGATTTCTTCGACCGGCGTATGGTGACGCGCGACGGCGTGCCGGTGATGATCGAGCCGTTGCGGATCGACGGTGCCGTCCTGGCCCGGCGCGACGGCGCGGCGGTGCTGGGCGGGGCGCGGGCGCTGGCGACGGTGGCGTTGGTGGCACCGGGGGCCGAGGGTGCGGCCGGGCGCGTACGCGACGTGGCGCCCGGGGTCGTCCAGGCGGCGGCGAGCGGCTGGGACGGCAAATGCGTGGTCCGCGCGCTGGCCGGCGATGCGTTCGAGCTGAAGCGTTATGTGGCGCGGGTGCTGGCGGTGCTGCGGCCGGGACCGCTGCCGCGGGTGTGGCAGATCTGAGGGAGGGGTTATGAACCTGACGCCGAGAGAGAAGGACAAGCTGCTGGTAAGCTTGGCGGCGATGGTGGCGCGGGGGCGGCTGGAGCGGGGGGTGAAGCTGAACCACCCCGAGGCGATCGCCCTGATCACCGACTACGTGGTCGAGGGGGCGCGGGACGGGCGGTCGGTCGCCGATCTGATGGAGGCGGGCGCCCACGTGGTGACGGCCGGGCAGTGTATGGCGGGCGTGCCTGAGATGATCCACGACGTGCAGGTCGAGGCGACCTTTCCCGATGGCACGAAGCTGGTGACGGTGCATCATCCGATCCGGTGAAGCGTGATAGGATGCGAGTCGTAGAAAGGGAGGGCTCTTGATGCTGGGAACGGTGATCCTGGGGATCCTTGCGGGGCTGGGCGCACAATATGCCGAGCCGCATGTAAAAAAGGCGATGGAGGCCATGATGCTGGCAGAGGTTCCGATCAGCGCGATGGAGCTGCGGTTGTTTTCGTTTTCCGTCTGTCTGGTCGCGGCGGCGATCCTGGCGTGGCTCTTCGGCGACGGCAGCGCGCTGGCGCTGGCGGTGGGGGCGGCGATCGGGGTGTTCGGGCCGCGGGTGATCGACCGGTACCGCAACGGCGGGGGAGAGTGAGGCGATGAGACCAGGCGAGGTGATGACGGCCGCGGGCGAGATCGTTCTGAACGAAGGACGGCAGGCGGTGACGCTGACGGTTGCGAATACCGGCGACCGGCCGGTGCAGGTGGGCAGCCACTATCATTTCGCCGAGACCAATGCGGCGCTGTCCTTCGATCGCGCGGCGGCGCGGGGCATGCGGCTGGACATCGCCGCGGGCACTGCGGTTCGGTTCGAACCGGGCCAGACGCGCGAGGTGACGCTGGTTCCCTATGGCGGGGCGCGGCGGGTCTTCGGCTTCAATCAGCAGGTCATGGGCGGGCTTTGAGAGCGGGCATCGCAACACGGGAGGACTGAGAGATGTGCGATATTTGCGTGATGAAATCGGTGAAGGACCGGATGTTGAGCCGGCGCGATTTTTTCCGTGCCTCGGCGGCGGCCGGCGCGGTGGCAGCGGCCGGCGGCTTGGCCTCGGCGCCGCCGGCGCTTGCGGGCGGGCATGGCGGGGTCGTGGATATGACCCACACGTTCAGCGAGGATTTTCCGACATGGGGCGGTGCGCCGGGCGTTACCTATGAAAAGGTCTTCGATTTCGCGAAGGACGGGTTCAACCTGTATAGCCTGACGGCGAACGAGCATGCGGGGACGCATATCGATGCGCCGCTGCATTTCTCGGCCGACGGGCAGGCCGTGAACGAAATCCCGCTGGCGAACCTCGTCTGCCCGCTTTGCGTGGTCGATATCGCCGAGCGTGCGGCCGGGGATGCGGACACGATGGTCACGCCGGACGATCTGGCGGCCTGGATCGCCGCGAACGGCGAGATCCCCGACGGCGCCTGCGTGGCGATGCATTCGGGTTGGTCCGCCAAGGCGTCCGGGCCCGAGTTCCGCAATGCCGACGATGCCGGCGTGCAGCATTATCCGGGCTTCCATGTGGAGGCCGCGCAGATGCTGATGGAAGAGACCGGTGCGGTCTCGATTGCGGTCGATACGCTGTCGCTCGATCACGGGGCGAGCCAGGATTTCGCGACGCACTATGCCTGGCTGCCCACGAACCGCTACGGGATCGAATGCCTCGCAGGGCTCGACCAGGTGCCCGCCGCGGGCGCGACGCTGGTGGTGGGTGCGCCGAAGGTGGCGCGCGGCACCGGCGGGCAGGCGCGGATCTTTGCGATGGTATGAGGGGACTTTCGGATCGGCGATGCCGATCCGACCGGTGCGAGGGGGGCTGTGCGCCCCCCTCGCGCTCCCCCCGAGCGTATTTGGGACGAGAAGAAGGACCTGGGCGGAGGACGGGACTTGGCGACGGTGACGCTGTTGGACGATGACGAGCTATCGGCGGAGGCGGCGGAGGTCTTCGCCGACATCCGGGCGGTGCGCGGGAGCGATTTCGTCAACAATTTCTGGCGCGCGCTGGCGCATGATCCGGTGACGCTGAAGGCGACCTGGGAGCGGCTGAAGGTGGTGATGGCGCCCGGGACGCTGGACCCGCTGGTCAAGGAGATGCTCTACATCGCGGTGTCGGTGACCAATTCCTGTGACTACTGCATCCATTCGCACACGGCGGCAGCGCGGGCGAAGGGGATGACGCCCGAGATGTACGGCGAATTGCTGGCGGTGATCGGCATGGCGGCAGAGACCAACCAGCTGGTCACCGCGATGAAGGTGCCGGTAGACGAGGAATTCCAGGCATGAGCCCTGCGCCGCGGCCCGCACGGCCGCAGCATCGCGCGGCGCTAGCCCTTGTCGGCCAGGGGCGGCAGGCTGCGCAGGTAGAGGATAATCGCGGCGAGGTCGTCGCCGGTCATCTGTGCCAGATAGCCATAGGGCATCGGCGGCAGCATCGGGATGCCGCCGGGGCGCTCGCCGCGCGTGATCATCGCGGCCAGGTCTGCGTCGGCATATTTGCCGATGCCGTCCTCGTGCGGGGTGATGTTGGGGGCGACGCTGACGCCCCAGGGGCCGAAAAACGCGAACCCGCCGCGGCCCAGGTCGGTCTCGAGCATCGGCCCATGCGGGCCGAACGGCGTGTGGCATTCCATGCAATGGGCGACGGGTCCGGCGAGGTAGGCGCCGTATTCGGCCGTGACGCCGGGGTCCGGGGCGCTGACGGTGCCGACCGGCGGGCCGTAGGCGGGCGGCAGGGGAATGCGGTAGGCCGAGCTGCCGGGATCGTTCTCGACCGGCGCCAGGGTACGCAGGAACATCACCATCGAGGCGACGTCGTCGTCGGAAAGCCCGCGGTACATCGCATAGGGCATCGGCGGGCCGATCAGCGAGCCGTCGGGGCGCAGCCCGTCGCGGATGGCGCGGCCCAGCTCGGCATCGGACCAGTCCGCGATGCGCGAGGCCGGCGTGAGATTGGGCGCGATGGCGGTGAAGGCGTCGTTTTCCTCGACGAGACGCCCGGCAAGCTCCTGTCGCGCGATGGGCCCCTCGGGGCCGAGGGGCGTGTGGCAGTTACCGCAGCCCGCTGGCCCACGGACCAGGTATTCGCCGCGCTCGGCGCTGGGATCTGCCCAGGCCAGACCGGCGGCAACCCCGAAAACACCAATCATGCCGATGAGTTTCATCGCGTATCCCCCCGATTTGCCGCGCCGGGATTCGCTGCCCCGGAGCCGTATTGTGCCCGAAGCGTAGGGGTGCAGGGCGCGCCAAGTCAACGAATGCAAGCCTAAGAGGATCGCCCATGCCCGCCACACTCTCTCGTGCCGCCTATGCCGATATGTACGGTCCCACCACCGGGGACCGGGTGCGGCTGGCCGATACCGATCTTGTCATCGAGGTTGAAAAAGATCTCACAACCTACGGAGAGGAAGTGAAATTCGGCGGCGGCAAGGTGATCCGCGACGGGATGGGGCAAAGCCAGGCGACGCGGGCGGATGGCGCGGCGGACACGGTGATCACCAATGCGCTGATCGTCGACCATACGGGGATCTACAAGGCGGATGTGGGGCTGCGCGACGGGCTGATCGCGGCCATCGGCAAGGCCGGCAACCCCGACACCCAGCCGGGGGTGGACATCGTCATCGGGCCGGGGACCGAGGCGATTGCGGGCGAGGGCCGGATCCTGACGGCGGGCGGGTTCGATGCCCATATCCATTTCATCTGTCCTCAGCAGATCGAGGATGCGCTGCATTCGGGGCTGACGACGATGTTCGGCGGCGGCACCGGGCCCGCGCATGGCACGCTGGCCACGACCTGCACGCCGGGGTCGTGGCATATCGGGCGGATGCTGCAGGCCTTCGACCGGTTTCCGGTGAACTTGGGGCTGTCGGGCAAGGGCAACGCCTCGACCCCGGATGCGCTGGTCGAAATGGTCGCGGCGGGCGCCTGTTCGCTGAAGCTGCACGAGGATTGGGGGACGACGCCGGGGGCGATCGACTGCTGCCTGTCGGTGGCCGACGACATGGACGTGCAGGTGATGATCCACACCGATACGCTGAACGAAAGCGGGTTCGTTGAAAACACCGTCAAGGCGATGAAGGGCCGGACGATCCACGCCTTTCACACCGAGGGCGCGGGCGGCGGGCATGCACCCGATATCATCAAGGTGGTCGAGCAGCCGCATGTGATCCCGTCCTCGACCAACCCCACGCGGCCCTACACGGTGAACACGCTCGAAGAGCATCTGGACATGCTGATGGTCTGCCACCACCTCGACAAGGCGATCCCCGAGGACGTGGCCTTTGCCGAGAGCCGGATCCGGAAGGAGACCATCGCGGCCGAGGACATCCTGCACGATCTCGGCGCGTTTTCGATCATCGCGAGCGACAGCCAGGCGATGGGCCGGGTCGGCGAGGTGATCATCCGCACCTGGCAGACCGCCGACAAGATGAAGAAGCAGCGCGGGCGGCTGGCGGAAGAAAGCGGCGAGAACGACAATTTCCGGGTGCGGCGGTATATTGCGAAATACACCATCAATCCCGCCATCGCGCATGGGATCAGCGGGCATATCGGATCGGTCGAGCCGGGCAAGCGCGCCGATCTGGTCCTGTGGAATCCTGCGTTCTTCGGGGTGAAGCCCGAGATGGTGCTGATCGGCGGCACGATCGCCTGCGCGCAGATGGGCGACCCCAACGCCTCGATCCCCACGCCGCAGCCGGTCTATTCGCGGCCGATGTTCGGCGCGTTCGGGCGGTCGGTCGAGCAGTCGGCAGTGACCTTCGTCAGTGGTGCGGCGCATGCTGCGTCGTTGGGGCAGGCACTGGATCTGCGGAAGGCGACGGTGCCGGTCGAGAACACCCGCGGGATCGGCAAGGCGGACATGGTGCTGAATGCGGCCACCCCGGCGATGGAGGTGAACCCCGAGACCTATGAGGTGCGCGCCGATGGCGAGCTGTTGACCTGCGAACCGGCCAAGGTGCTGCCGATGGCGCAGCGGTATTTCCTGTTTTGACGGCATGGTCATGACGGGTTTGCATAGCGGGGTCCCGGCTTGGGCGATTGCTGCGGCTGCGGATGGGGGCTATCTGTCGGGTCAGGGGAGGAAACCGAAACAAATCAACGAGGTTTCCCATGGCATTTCACAGCGACACATACCCGAGCGGCTCCGGTGCGGTGCAGCGGATCGCGGCGCGGACCGGCGAATGGCTGGCAAGCCTGGGCCGGTCGGTGTTCATCGCGCGGGCGGCAGAGGCGCGGGTGCACGAGATGGAGCGGCTGATGGCCAAGTCGGACGCAGAGCTGGCCGAGATCGGACTGCGCCGCGAAGACGTCGCCCGGCACGTCTTTCGGGACATCCTGCATCTGTAGCCAAAGCTGACCCCGATAGCGGAGATCGCCGCGAGGCGCGGGCGGCTGGCAGCGTCTGCACGCCTGTGACCCAGGCGAGCCATGCACCCGCTGCAACCCGGCATTCCGATAATTGCGCTACTCTTATCAAGGCGGAACGCTCAAATACCGGGCAGGAAAAAAATCCAGTGGAGAGCTGCAATGCCGTCCTTTACCCAACCCTTCGCCATTCTGGCCGAGGCCGTGACGCGGTTTGGCCGTTCGAACCGCTACGACTATCTGTTTTCGCTCAGCGACGCCGAGCTTGCCCGCCGCGGTCTGGACCGCGACGGTCTGGTTCGCGGCTATATCCAAGGCTTGGCGCAAGGCTAGGCCCGACCCTGCGAAAAACCCGAGAAGTCAAAAGCCTGCCCCGGAGGGGGCGGGCTTTTTCGCGTTGCCGCACGCAAGGATGTACGATGCATCAAACACCGTACGGCCGGTTGGCGGAGGGCGGATCGTGAGCCTGCCCCGCGCCATCGACGTGGCCCCGGGCGGGACCGCCACCGATTTCATCGAGCTTTCCTACGAGGCGCGGCTGCTGCGGCGCAGGCGGCTCGAGACCGCGTCGGGCCGCAGCATACTGGCCGATCTGCCCGGGGCGGTGTCGCTGGGGGATGGCGACCGGCTGCTGCTGGACGATGGCGGCCGGATCGAGGTGCGGGCGGCCCCCGAGGATCTGCTGCAGGTCACCGGCGACCTGGCGCGGCTGGCCTGGCATATCGGCAACCGGCACACGCCCTGTCAGATCGATGCGCAGCGGCTGCTGATCCGGCGCGACCATGTGCTGGCGGACATGCTGCGCGGGCTTGGGGCCGAGTTGCGCGAGGTCGTGGAACCTTTCACGCCGGAAGGCGGCGCCTATGGCCACGGGCGCACCATGGGGCACGATCACGGGCATTCCCATGGCTGACGCGCATGGCTCCGATCTGCTGGCCTTGACGCAATGGCTGTCGCCCGCCTTTCCGGTGGGCGGTTACGCCTATTCCCACGGGCTGGAACAGGTGATCGCGGCCGGTGACGTGACGGACGCAGCCTCGCTGTCGGCCTGGCTTCGGGACGTGCTGCGCTTTGGGGCCGGCCGGATGGATGCGGCGCTGCTGGCGGCCGCGCACCGGGGCGAGGACGCGGCTTGGCTGACGCAGGTCGCACGGTCGCTGGCGGCATCGAAAGAGCGCTGGGACGAGACCGAGGCGCTGGGACGGGCGTTCGCCGAGGCCTTGCGCGGCGCGACGGGTGACGGACCGGCGCCGATGCCCTATCCGGTGGCGGTTGGCGTGGCGGCGCAGGCGTTGTCGCTGGGCACGGGCACGGTGGCGGAGATGTTCCTGCATGCCTTCGCGTCGAACCTGGTCAGCTGCGCGGTGCGCTTCGTGCCACTGGGCCAGAACGAGGGGCAGGCGGTGCTGGCGGGGCTGCACGGGGTGATCGTCGAGGTTGCGGCGCAGGCCGTGGCACTGCCAGTCGATGAGGTTGCCGCGTCGGTGCCGCGGGCGGATCTGGCGGCGATGGCGCATGAGACCATGGAGACAAGGATCTTCCGGACATGAACGGACCTTTGCGGGTGGGAATCGGCGGGCCGGTGGGCGCCGGCAAGACGACGCTGACCGAACAGCTTTGCCGGGCGATGGCGCGGGACCATTCGGTCGCTGTGATCACCAACGACATCTACACGCGCGAGGATGCCGAGTACCTGATGCGGGCGCAGGTCCTGCCGCTGGAGCGGATCCGGGGGGTCGAGACCGGAGGCTGCCCGCATACCGCGATCCGCGAGGATGCCTCGATCAATCTGGCCGCGGTGGCCGATTTGCGGGCGCGGTTCGACGATCTGGACGTGGTTTTCATCGAGTCGGGCGGCGACAATCTGGCGGCGACCTTCAGCCCGGAACTGGCGGATCTGACGCTCTACGTGATCGACACGGCCGCCGGGCAGGACATTCCGCGCAAGAAGGGGCCGGGCGTGACGCGCAGCGACCTGCTGATCATCAACAAGACCGATCTGGCGCCCCATGTGGGGGTCGATGTCGGGCTGCTGGAATCCGACGCACGGGCGGCACGGGGGGACAGGCCCTTCGTGATGGCCGGGTTGAAAGCGGGCCGCGGCGTGGCCGAGATCGTGGCGTTTCTGAAGGACGAGGGCGGTCTTTAGCGGAGGCGCCTGCGGCGCCGCTGCGTTTTCCCCGCTGCCGCCTCCGGCTTCGCGGGGCCCCTTGGTCCAATGTCCTGTGATCGCCCGGTTATTCGATCGTCGCGCGGCCAAAGACGGCGTCCAGTCCGCTGAGCAGACCGCCCGAGGGGCGGTGCGGAACGTGTGTTGGCCGGTCTTTTTCGCAGCAACGGCCATGCCGGGCAAAGCCCGGGCGCCTTTGGCGCGCCTTGACGGCGAAAAGGACGGGTGGCGTGGGAATTCAGCCTCGGTGGGTTGAATTGCGGGGTGGGGCGCAGCGCATGGGGTTGTTTTTTAACCTGTTCCGGGCAAAGATTCCGGAAAACAACCGGCAGGCGCGGCCGTGCCGGATAATCGAGCGGAACGGCTGCGGGAAAGCAGCCCAACAGGAACGAAAGAGACGCCCCGATGTCCCTGCCCACCGTCGCCTCGCTTTGGATCGGCGGCTCATTGAGCTTTCTGGAACAGGTCTGCCTGAAATCCTTCGTCGATCACGGCCACCGGACGATCCTTTACACCTATGGCGAGGTCGGCGGCGTGCCGGACGGGGTCGAGGTGTTCGACGCCAACCTGATCTTTCCCAACGAAAACTACATCCGCCATGCGAAATCGGGCTCTCCGGCGGTGCATGCCGATGCGTTTCGCTACCGGATGATCGAGTTGCAGAACGTGATCTGGGTCGATGCCGACGTGCTGTGCATGCGGCCCTGGGATTTCACCGACCAGTGGGTGTTCGGCTGGGAAAAGCCGGACCGGCTGGTCTGCAATGCGGTTCTGGGCCTGCCGCGGTTCTCGAAGACACTCCGGCGGCTGAACGAATTGTGCGCCACCGAGTATCCGGTGCCGCCCTGGGCCAAGCCCGAGGAGAAGGCGCGGCTGGAGGCCGCGGCGGCAGCCGGTGAGCCGGTGCATGTGTCAGAGCTGGAATGGGGCGTCTGGGGACCCGCGGCGCTGACCTATTTCCTCAACGAAACCGGCGAGATGGAACATGTTCTGCCGCAGATGGCGTTCTTTCCGATCCCGTTCAAGGACCGCCGCGACCTGCTGAAACCGGGCGGCATCATCGATGACAGGCTGGATCTGGGCTGTTACGGCGTGCACCTTTGGAATCGGCGGCTGAGGCGCCGGATCGTGACCCATGAAAACGGCATCCCGCATTCCGAAAGCTTTGTCGGCCGTGCGCTGGAACGCCACGGCATCGATCCGCACGATGCCATGATCCCCGACGAGCCGCCGGCGCATGTGCTGGCCGAGGCGGAAGAGGATATCGCGGCCGATTTCGACCCCGGCGTGCGGGCGCCGGCAGAGCCCGAACCGGTGGTGCCCGAGGTGCTGGTGTCGCAAAACCCCAACGTGACGGTCACGCCGCCCGCGGCGCTGGCCGGGATGCCGGTGATGGGGCTGCAGCAAAGCCCCGAGTATCAGCGGATGATCGACGATCTTGAGGGGCGGACAGGCAATATCACCGGATGGCTGAAACCGCCCGAAGAGCCGGTCGGGAACGACAGGATCCTGATCGTCACCTCGATGAAGAACGAGGCTCCCTTCATCCTGGAATGGATCGCCTATCATCTGGGCATCGGGGCCACGCATTTTCTGGTCTACACCAACGATTGCAGCGACAATACCAACGCCATCCTCGACCGGCTGCAGGAGCTGGGCCATGTGACACGGGCGATAAATCCCTGGGACCCGGCCTCGGGCAAGAAGCCCCAGCACGAGGCTCTGAAGGATGCGGTCAAGCAGCCGTGCTATGCCGAGGCCGACTGGGTTCTGACGATCGATGTGGACGAGTTCGTCAACATCCATGTGGGCGAGGGGACGTTTGTCGACCTGTTTGAGGCCTCGAACTACCCCAACGTGATCTCGTTCACCTGGAAATTCTTCGGCAACAAGGGGATCGAAACATACGAGGATCGCCCGGTCTCGGAGCAATTCGTGGCCTGCGCCCCCGAATTCATTCCCAAGCCGCGGCTGGGCTGGGGGTTCAAGTCGATGTTCCACAAATCCTCGCCCTATCGCAAGATCGGGGTGCACCGGCCGCTGGGGATCGAAGACGGCGAAGAGGACCAGGTGCGATGGGTCAACGGGTCCGGGCGGGCGATGCCGGACATGCTGCTGACCAATAACGGCTGGCGGTCGACCAAGCGGTCGCTGGGCTATCGGCTGGCGACGCTGAACCACTATATCCTGCGCTCGGCCGAAAGCTTTCTTGTCAAGCGCGAGCGCGGGCGGATCAACCATACCGACCACGACCAGGGCATCGATTACTGGTCGCGCCGGAACTACGCGACCGAAACGGACGACCGGATCCTGGTGCGGCATGCGCTGATGAAGCCGATCCTGAGTGACCTGATGGCCGACAAAGCCCTGAAAAAGATGCACTCCGAAGCGGTCGCCTGGCACCGCGGGCGGATTGCGCATCTGATGGAGCAGCCGGACTACCGCAACCTCTACGAGGATCTGGTGACGCCCGGGCGCCCCGATGCCTTGCAGATCGCCAAGGAGGCCGAAGCGCTTGAGGCCGCGAAAGAGGAAGTCGAGGACGGCGAGAGCGGCGGCAGGCGGCCCGATCTGACACTGGCGCCCGCCGCGCCGCTGACGACGCTGAAGATGATCTCGGCGCCGGCGACGGCCGCCACCCGGCCGGTGCACGAGCGGTTCCTGGACGCAACCGTCCATGCGCGCGGATCGAAGGGCTTCTTATGGGAAGGGCCGTCGAACGCGATCATGTTCGTGCCCCGGTCGAAGCGGCTGGTGGTGTCGTTCGACAATGTCAGCTCGGCCCGCGAGGAGGGGCAGCGCTGGCCCTGGGGATTCAAGGTGATGTCTCAGGACATGGGCTGTTCGGTGCTGGGCGTGATGGGGGCACAGCGCAACTGGTTCCGCGACGATTTCGTGCATGACGGTTTCGACGCGCTGCGCGATCAGGGCTTTTTCGACCAGTTCGACGACGTGCTGTTCTACGGCGCCTCGATGGGCGGCTTCGGGGCACTGGTTTACCAGCAATGCTGTCCCGGCGCGAATGTCCTGGCGATCGCCCCGCAATCGACGCTGAACCGCGAGATCGTGCCGAACGAAGACCGCTGGGGCTGGACCACCAAGCTCGACTGGACGGGCCGGTACAGCGACGCCGCGGGAACCACGGACGGGGCCGGCAAGGTCTTTGTCGTCGCCGACCCCTACTATCCGCCCGATTACGATCAGGTCAGCCGCTTGACCGGCGACAACATCACCTGGCTGCGCACGCCGTTCATGGGGCATCAGTTGCCGAACGCCTTCGTCGTCATGGGGATTTTGAAGGATCTGCTGTATTCCGCGGTCGACGGGCGTCTGACGCCCGCACTGTTTTACCCGCTCTTCCGCGCACGGCGGGACCTGCCCAGGTATCAGCACGACCTGCTGATGCAGGCCGAACGGCGCGGCAGGACGAAACTGGCGATCCGGGTCTGCGAATACACGCTGAAGAAACGCCATGCGGGCAATATCAAGCGCTCGCTCGACCGGCTGCGCGCGCAGCTTGCCGCAGAGACCGGGGCGAAAGAGGCGGCGGAGTAGCGCATGACCGAGACACGGCTGATCATCACCTGCATGAAAAACGAGGGCCCGTTCATCCTGGAATGGCTGGCCTATCACCGGTCGATCGGGTTCAACGATTTTCTGGTCTTCACCAACGACTGCGACGACGGCACGGTGGAGTTGCTGGACGCGCTGCAGGGCCATGGGCTGCTGACGCGGATCGACAACCCCTATCTGGAACTCGAGGGCGGGTTCAATCCGCAGAAGGGCGCGCTGCACTATGCCGAAAGCCTCGATCAGGTGCAGCGGGCGACCTGGATCCTGATTTCGGATGTGGACGAATACGTCAACATCCACACCGGCGACGGCACGCTGGACGCGCTGATCGCGGCGGCGGACGACCCGGATGTCATCTCGATGCAGTGGCGGCTGTTCGGGAATTCCGACGTGGCAGGGTTCAGGGACGCGTGGGTGACCGAACAGTTCGATCACTGCGCGCCGAAATTCTGCCCCAGTCCGGTGCAGGCCTGGGCGGTCAAGACGCTGTTTCGCACCGATGTCGGACGGTTCGTGGCCGGGCGTTTCAAGAAGCTGGGGGTGCACCGGCCCTTGATGCCGGGCCGGGGCGCCACGGCGAACACCAAATGGGTCGATGGCTGCGGGCGGCCGGTGCTGAAAAAGTTCATCCCCGGCGGCTGGCGGTTCGGGACGCATTCCGCCGGTTACGATCTGGTGACGATGAACCACTACGCGATCCGCTCGGCCGAAAGCTTCGTGGTCAAGCGCGACCGGGGCCGGGTGAACCATGTGGACCGCGACCAGGGGCTGGCCTATTGGCTGCGGATGAATTTCAACATGGAACGCGACGACAGCATTCTGCGGCACCTGCCGCGGGCGCGGGCGGAATATGACAGGCTGATGGCCTTGCGAGGCATGAAGACGCGCCACGCCGCGGCGGTGAAGGCGCACCGGGCGAAGATCAAGGACCTGCTGAAGCGCGAGGACGGTGCGGCATTCTTTGGTGAAATCACCTCGCCGCGAATGCAGCTGATTTCGCGGCACCTCAATCTGTTGAGCCGGGATATGTTCAACGACGGACCGCAGACGATCCCGGCGGAGATCTTCGAGCGGGTGGAGCGGGTGCCGGATCTGATGGCCGGGTGAGATTTGCGGTCGACCTTGCCCACACTTTCTCGGAATCGTGTCGCAAGCGGCTTTGAGCCCGCTTGCGGCGTGGCATTCCCTGCCCGTCGAGGTTGCCACGCACATGTGATCAGGTTGCGTTTTAAAGGATTCCCGTTCTGTCGGTTCTGGCCTAGAGCTGCCGTTCGCAACCAGTCTTCAGGCGCGGAATCAAGGGGCGTAGCCCCGCCGCGCCATCGCCGACCCGCCCCGGAGGGGAGGCGATCTTCTAACGGCGCGCATCGCGTTGAAGTCGTTCGGACTTTGCAGGGATAAATCGAGCCGTCCATAAGTCCGGGTCGCCTCCCTGCGGGTCGGCGATAGCGCGGCTCCTCAAGGGAGATGCAACGTCCGCTCCAGGCCAAAACCCGACATTGCGTTTCGCTCACGACGCATCGCGCCTCAGCGTTGTGCGTCGAGCCACTCCGGAAGCTTGCCGTCGCGCTCCAGCGAGTCGATCGCCAGGTTCAGGCGGCGGCGGAAGGCGGGGGCGGACATGCGCGACAGCACATGTGAACAATAAAGCGCCGTCAGGTAAGGGTCATGCAATTCATCCATATGGAACAGCACGTTGCGCAAGTAGCGCGAATGGTCGCGGCGGGCGCGGAGCAGGCGGTAGAATTCATGCGGCCGCAGATCCTGCCCGGCCGCCGCTTCGATGATCCGGTGCAAGAGCCCCATTTCCCTTAGCGACCAGGCGATGTGGTTCTGCAGAAAGCGGCATTTCAGGTGGATGACGTTCGGGCCGCGGAACAGGCTGGCGTGCATCGCGTCGAGCCGGGCGTGGGGGTCGTAGAGAATATAGGCCGCGTCCGCACCCTCGATCATGTCGGGCGCGTAGCCGTAGCGGTCGCTGAAGTCGAGCCGCCGCGAGGCGGGAAACCGGTCGTCCCATCCGGCAAGCTCGACGTCGAGCGTGGCCTGCGGCGAGATCGCCAGAACCGTGGCGCCCGGGGCCACGACCGAAAACGCCCCTGCGGCGTAGCTTCCCATGCCGGTCCCGTAGAAGGTGACCCTGTCGAAATCCTCGAAAAACGCGTCGTCCACCATTTCGTCGAGGAATTCGTAAAGCTCCGGACAGCGAAACCAGGTGTCGCCGGCGGTGGCGACATGCAACAGCGACCAGTTCTTGTCTTCGGCGAAATCGAGCCCGATCGGCAGGCCGGTTTCGGAAAGCTTCAGCGTATCCTCGACCCGTTCGAAGCTGACCAGCAGGTTCGGCCCGCGGGCGACGAAGCTGGCGCTGTGAAGCGGGTCAAGCTGATGCTGAAACCCGTTGGCGCCGGCTTCCGCGCGCAGCTCTGCCAACAGCTCGTCAGCGCTTGTCACCCGGTCGATGTCATCCGCCTCGTCCGCCATCTGCGCCTGTCCTGCCCGTCAGCGTTTATGGACCACCAGCAACTGATCGCGGCGGCCCTTGATGAATTTTGCCGGGAAGACGAAACATCCCGATATGTCGGCCCGGATCGCGTTCAGCTCGACTGCGGTACCTCCGTCCGGGTGCTCGAAGATGCCGGTCTCCAGATAGCCCTGAAAAAGCGCCGCGGTTTTGACCACACCTTGTTTTTCCAATGACCCGGGCTGGGTACGAAGGTCTTCGACCGCGTAAAGCCCGCCCGAGGCCAGCCGAGGGAAGAGCGCGGTGAACCCGTTTTGCTGGTGATGCGACGCATGGGTGGCGTCATCGATCACGATGTCCGGTTCAAAATCAACGGCTTGTGCGATACCGTCGGCGGATTCGAAATCGCATTGGCGGTAAGCCACGCGATCGGTCTTTTCGGGCAGACCGCCGGCGCGGTCGAGCGCTGTGAAACCCGCCTTCGGAAAGTATTCCAGCCACATTTCCAGCGTGCTGCGGGCGGCGGCATCCCAGTCCTGGGGGTGCTCGACGCCGATGCCTCCGTCGAGGCCCAAGAGCACGATCTTCAGCTTCCGCTGGCGCAGCGGCTGGAAGATCATGTTGTAAAGCTCGGTATACTGGTGGCGCAGCAAACCGCGGTCCGACCCGCACCGGTCCGCAAGATCGGTGAGGTTCAGCTGACCGCGTCCGTGCCGGTCCTCGGCGGTCAGCGGTACGGGTTTCACCCTTGCGCCGGGCAGCGGCGCGCCCTTTGGGTCGATGCCGTGCTTTTGCAGCAACTGCCCGATCAGCGAGTCCGGATGCGGCTCGCCCCCCTCGGCCTCTTCCAGCCGCTTGCGGATGCGGCGGCCGTAGAAATGGATCGAAAGCGTGTCGTCGGTCAGATAGGCATCGGCGTGGGCGTTGGGCCGCACGAGCAGCCGGCGGTTCTTGAAGCTGATCGGATAAAGCGCGGCGCGCGGCAGGGCAAAGCGGATCTCGCCGGTCTTGTGCAGAAAATGCGTCAGCGCCCGCGGTCCCCACGCCCCCCAGGCCTGATCGCCGACGCCGACGGGGGTGCCTGCGTCCTTCAGCGCCTGCAACCGGTCCTGTTCGGCCTGCGGCAGCCATTCGGGGATGGCGTATTCATCCGACGTGAACGCCAGAAGTTCGCGCAGCGTCTCGCTGTCGCGCGGCAGGCCCAGGACACCATTGTTGACGTGGTGTTCGCTTTCCCAGCCATAGAAATGACCGTTGGGCGTGGTGAACGGACGCACGCAATAGGCATCGGTGTCGGCCCAGATGACGTTGTCGGTCTGCGCCAGCATGTGATAGCGGAAGCGGTCGGCCTGCGGTGCAGGGCTGCCCGTGCGCGTGTGCCGGATGATGCTGTCCATCGTCAGCACCTCGTTGGCGTCGGCCACCTCGATGCCGTCGGGGATGTTCTTGACCTCTCCATAGGTATAGAGCCGGACGTGATGGCCGGCATCTACGAAGGATTTGAGACAAAGCTGTTCCATGAAACTCAGCGCGCCGCCGATCCAGAGCGCGCCGATCTGATAGTCAAGGGCCATGCGGCCTCCCTCGTCAATGACGTGCCTTTATGCGATAAGGCGGCAGTCGAGCACTGAATCGCAAATGCGCCGAAGAAACGCAATGATCATAACCGGGGCCGTGGCGGCGGGTAGCTGCGCATGAGGGTGTTGCTGGTCAGCGCCTTGCGCGACGAGGGTCCGCACCTTCTGGAATGGGTGGCGCACCACCGGGCGATCGGGGTGACGGATTTTCTGCTCTTTTCCAACGACTGTTCGGACGGCACCGATGCGATGCTGGACGCGCTGCACCCCTTCGGCGTGGTGCATGTGCCGAACGTCCCGGCAAAAGGAAAGTCGCTGCAGTGGAACGCGCTGCGGCAGGCATGGCGGCACGACTTGCGCAAATCGGCGGATTGGGTGCTGGGGATCGACTGCGACGAGTTCGTCAATCTGCGGGCGCCGTTGGACGGGCTGGCCGACCTGGCGGCGGCCGTGGGCGAGGCCGATGCGATCATGCTGCCCTGGCGTTTGTTCGGCCATAACGGCGAGCGCCGGCTGACCGAGGGGCGGACGACGGCGCTGTTCACCCGGGCGGCACCGGCGGGCTGCGACTATCCGGTTGGCTCGCGGCAGTTCAAGACGCTGTTCCGGGCGAAGGGGCCGTTCAACCAGATCGGGGTGCACCGGCCGCGGCTGCGCAAGGGCGCCCTGGCGCGGTGGGCGGACGGCTCTGGCCATGCGATGCCAGAGGCGTTCGGCCGGGCAGAGCAGCGGATCACCTCGTTCGGCTTTCCCGAGGCGAGCGGTCTGGTGCAGTTGAACCACTATTCAGTACGGTCGGCAGAGAGTTTCCTGGTCAAACGCGCGCGAGGCCTGCCGAACCGGAGCGGCAAGGAGATTGGATTAACCTATTGGGTGGAAAGGAATTTCAATAGCGTTGAGGACACCAGCATCGCGCGGCATGCGGCGGGCACCGAGGCGGTTCTGGCCGAGATGATGGCGGTGCCGGGGCTGGCCGATCTGCGCGCGGCGGCACATGCGCGGCACCACGAGATCTTCGCTCAGATGATGCGCGACGAGGCGATGGTGAAGCTCTACGGGCGGCTTTTGCTGGCGGCGGGAAGCACGCCGCTGCCCGCCGATGAGATCCGGGGGCTGGTGGCGATGTACCAGGCGAGCCATGGCTGAACCGGCCGTCCTGCGCCGCAGCCTGGGCGCGGCCCGGATCGGCGGATTGCGCGTGCTCGAGGCGCTCTGCTGGCGCACGCCCGTCGGGCGGGCGCTGCGGGTCTATTTCGGGACCGGGGTGCGGCCTGACAAGCTGGCGATGGGCGACGGCGACGGTGTGCGGCTGGACAATCTTCTGACGGTTGGGGCGAACGTGATTGCCACGGGCCGGACGGCCGACGAGGTTGACGGCGTGGTGACGGTACCCTTTTTGTCCGGGTCGGTGGAGATGGCGGTAACGCCGCCGGAGACTGCGCTGTTCGAAGGGTTGGACACCCTTCTGGCACAGCGGCATCTGGAACCGGTCTCGGTGGTTACCGAATGGCTGGCCTATCACGTGGCGGAACATGGGCTGCAGGCGGCGCTGATCGTCGACCGCGGCCCTCCCGGGGCGGAGCGGGAAGGGTTTGCGCAAGAGTTGACCGCCTCGGTGTTCTCGATTGCCGGGTTGCGGCGGCTGGTGCTGGTCGATGCGTCACTGCCCCTGGGTCGGCCGCTGCGGCCGGCCCTGGGCGACCCGGCGACGGCGCCCCGGGCCAAGACCCCCAAGGCGGAAGCCGATCCCTGGCGCGCGCCGCTGGGCGAGCCGGTGCTTTACGACATTCTCAAGTGGCGGTTTCTGGCGCGGGCGGGGGCGGTGATCGCCATCGATCCCTGCGAACTGTTGCGCCCGGCCGGCGACGATCCGCCGGTGGTTCAGGCGGTTCACATGTCGCACACCGGGTTCCTGCCGCTGGCCGGCATGGGCATATATCCCTGGCGGGTGCGGAACGGAAAGCTGCCGAGCCTTGGCGATCATATCTGCCGGTCTGTTCCGCCGGCTGCGGTGGCGCGGCGCTGGGGCGTGGCCGCCAAGAGGTGCGGACCGGGCCATGTCTGGATGCCGGGGATGATTGCGGGATTGGCCGCGCCTCAGGATGAAGGCGCGTTCTACGACCGCTGCATGGCGGCGGCGTTCCCGCGGTCCGAGGTGGCCGAGCTGGTGCGAAAGGGCGACCTGGTCGAGGATGCCGAGTTGTTCCGGCGCGCGACGGGACCGCTGAAGGCGCGGCCGGTCCGCCCGCCGGAGCGGCCCGCGCCCGCGGCGGCGGTGCCAGCGCCGGCGGTGGCGCCCTCGGGGCGGACGGCGATCGTGACCTGCATGAAGAACGAGGGCCCGTTCATCCTGGAATGGCTGGCCTATCACAGGATGATCGGCGTCGACGACGTTCTGGTTTATACCAACGACTGCACCGACGGCACCGACCGGCTGCTGGACATTCTTCAGGCCAGAGGCCTTGTGCAGCGCCGCGACAATCCGTTCCGCGAGACCGGCGCCAAGCCGCAGCATGCCGCGCTTGCCGCGGCACGGGTCGAGGAGGCCGTTGCCCGGGCCGGGTGGATCATCTGCATGGATGTCGACGAGTTCATCAACGTACATGCGGGGCAGGGGCATCTCAGCGACCTCTATTCCGCTGCGGGCGACGCCAACATGATCTCGCTGACCTGGCGGCTGTTCGGCAATTCGGATCACGACCATTTCGAGGACGGGCTTGTGACCGAGCGCTTCACGCGCTGCGCGCCGCAGCTGATCCGCCGGCCGCATCAGGCCTGGGGGATCAAGACGCTGTTTCAGAACCTGGGGTATTTTCGGCGGCTCGGCATCCACCGGCCCCTGGATGTTCAGCGCGAAGCGATTCCGAATATCCGCTGGGTCAACGGGTCGGGCAGGCCGATGCCGCCGACCATGCTGAAGACCGGCTGGCGCAGCGGGATCGACAGCTACGGCTACGATCTGGTCACGTTGAACCACTATTCCGTGCGCAGCGCCGAAAGCTATCTGGTCAAGCGCGACCGCGGCCGGGTGAACCATGTGATGCGCGACCAGGGCGAGGCCTACTGGTTCCGGATGAACAACAACGCCGAGGAAGAACGTTCGATCCAGCGGCATCTGCCGGGGCTGCGAGACGCGGTCGCAGCGTTGATGGCCGATCCCGAGATCGCGGCGGCGCATGCAGACTCGGTGCAGGCGCATGAGGCGCGGATTGCCGCGCTGATGGCCGATCCCGACTATCGCCGGCTTTACGACAGCCTGAGTTCCGAGCGGATGAAAAAACTGTCGCGCATGCACCGCCATTTCGGGATGAATGTCTTTCTCAACGGGCCCGGCGTGATCCCCGACCGGGTCTTTGCCCCGGACCTTCCGCCCGACTTTTTCTTCAACACGGCCCCGCCCGACGGCTCGGCCGCCGACTGAGGAACCGCTGTGTTTCCGGGCCGCCGCGGCGCAATCGGTTGCGTCCGCGGCAGCGGGGCAGTATTCGACGGGGGCAGGTATAGGGGGCAATGACGACAGGCATGAAATTCGGCAGCCCGGCCATCACCTTCGTCTATCATCTCGGAGTGCATTGCACCGACGAGAACCGTCTGATCCATTCCCTGATGCGCAACGGCGACGACCTGCAGAAACAGGGGATCATCGTGCCCAGGCCGCGGCGCTACCGCGCGAAAATCGGCGAGGCCACCAAGAAGTACCGGGGCGACCCGATGCCCGAGGACGAACAGAAAGAGCTGTTTGACGCCATCCTGATGGGCTATCCCGCCGAGCGGGTGATCCTGAGCAACGAGAGCTTTCTTTGCATGCCGGGCGCGGCCTTCGATTTCAACCGGATCTACGCCAAGGCGCATTACCGGTCCACATGGCTGCGCTACGTCTTCCCCGAAAATCCCTGCGAGTTTTTCCTCGCGATCCGCAACCCCGCGACCTACATTCCGGCGGCGCTGCGGCAGGAGGGGGTGCCGAGCTATGAGAAATTCATCAAGAATGCCGATCTGCGGCAGCTGCGGTGGCGCGACGTGGTCGAGGCCATCCAGGAAAACAATCCCGGCTGCCCGATCACCGTCTGGTGCAACGAGGATACGCCGCTGATCTGGCCGACGCTGCTGCGCGAGATATCCGATGCGGATCCCGACATGGGCTTTGCGGGCGAGTTCGACATGTTGAAGACGATCATGCACGAGGACGGGTTCGAGCGGATGCTGAGCTATCTGCAGAGCCATTCGCCGCAGAACGAGATTCAGCGGCGCCGCGTCTTTGCGGCCTTCCTCGACAAATTCGCCAACGAAGACGAGTTGGAAGAGGACATCGACCTGCCGGGTTGGACGCCCGAGCTTGTCGACGAGATCACCGCGATCTACGAGGACGACGTCTATCAGATCGAGCGGATGTCGGGCGTCACCTTTATTGCGACGTAGAAGCGGTTTCCGGCCAGATCAGGCGGGTGTCGGACAGCTTGTCGGACCGTGCGTCGGTAAACGCCAGGTCCGCGTCGGCAGAGATCCCGGCGCACTGGCTGTGCTGAAAACCCATGGCAAGGATTGCCGGGCAGCTAACCTCGAAGAGCAGGGCTTGGCCGGGGATCTGCACATCGGGCCGGGTGTCGAGATAGGCGAGAAGTGCGGCGGCTGAGGCCGCGAACACCACGGCGCCGAGAATGACAGACTTGAGGAACCGGCGCGCCTTGGATGGAGGTTCGGCGGTGCGATAGGTGCGCGTCGGCACGCCGCCGTCGGTCTGGGACCGTTCGGGCCATCCGAAGGGCCGTTCGTACCCGCCCGCGGCAAATTGGCGGGCTTCGGACCGGGCGGCATGCGGGGTGTCGGCGCGCCCGAAAAAGGCCAGGGCGGACCCGAGCAAGGATCCCGCCAGCAGGACAGCGCCGGTCAGCAGGGCAAGGTTGTCGAGTGTCAAGTTCAACATCGGACTGGCCTTGAGTCATGAAAGGGGTTTGGGGATAGCGGGGGACCGTGGCGATTTTGGGGCAGACAAAATCGGACTTCGGCGGCACCTCAGGCATCCGGCGCACCGAATGCAGGATTTCCAGGATGCATGGTTGGCCCTTAACTCTTTGGTATTAAGTTGTATTTTAAGCTTCGCGTGACACTTTCCATGTGTGCCGTGACAGCGGCGGCACCCGATCGCGGACGTCAGGGGAATGTCGGCAACACGCCGGGGAATGGCCGATATCGTCGAACGATCGCGTCCTGCGACCGGGATTGGAGACGACGGCGAAACAGTCCTGTCCCGGGGCGGGCCAGGTGCAGCCGACACCGGCGCGGCCCGTGGTCCGCAGTCTTACCGCCCGCACCGGGAGCGGCACAGGGCGGCAGACCCGGCTGCCGTGCCTCGCCCAGAAATCGCATGACAGCCCATGGGGCGCATGCTAGCGTCCGGTTTGTGCCCGGTCCGCAGACGCCGGCAGAGGCAAGTTATTTCACCAAATTGTCTTTTTAACAGACAGTTTTCAGGAGCCTATTTATGCCGATACCGTCTTCGCTCAGGTGCTTGAACCTCCCTTTGCCCCGTGCTGCGGCGCTGCTTGCCGTCTGCTGCGCGCTGGCGCCGGTCCCGGCCTTGGCTCAGGCCGAACTCTTGGGAGATACCATCGGCAACCCGCCCGTCGCAAAGCTGCAGGCGCTGGACCGGTTCGGCGCTCCGGTCCCCGAGGAGGTGCTAAAGGCGGACATTGAGGCCGGGTTGGCGCCCCGCCAGTTCAACCTTTGGGCGTACGAATTCGACATCGCCTATGCAAAATTCGAGATCAAGAACCCGAACAATCCCCCGGGCCGGCCGACGGATACGGTCGAATTGCGGAACTATTTCGGGCCGACCGTGGATCCGGCCCGGCCGATCGTTGCGCCGACGGTCGAATTGCGGCCCGGCGACCGGTTGCGGCTGACGCTGGACAACAACCTCCCGGCGGATGATCCAAGCTGCATCGGCTTTGTTGACGTGAACGATCCGCATTGCTTCAACTCGACCAACATGCACACCCATGGCTTCTGGGTCAGCCCGTCGGGCAATTCCGACAACGTGCTGATCAAGGTGAACCCCGAGGTCGAGTTCGTCTATGAATACAACCTGCCCGAGGACCATCCCGCCGGCACCTTCTGGTATCATCCGCATCTGCACGGATCGACGGCGCTGCAGGTGGCCAGTGGCATGGCGGGCGCGCTGATCGTCCGGGGCGACCGCGTGCCGGTCAGGACCGAAGACGGAGACCTGGAGCCCGGCGATATCGATGTCCTCTTGCAGAATGCCGAGGGTCGGCGATACCCCGAGCAGATCGTGGTTCTGCAGCAAATTCCATACGCCTGCCGGGACGCCCAGGGCGACATCAAAACCAACGACAACGGAACCTGGCGCTGCGATCCGGGCGATGTCGGCGCGATCGAGAATTACGATCTCTTCGGACCCGGTGGAATCTGGCAAGGCTCCGGTCGCTATGTCTCGATCAACGGCCAGGTCGTCCCGACGCTGGCCGGCGACCCGCGCAATCCGCTGCGCGCCAACGAGGTCACCCGTTGGAGGATGATCAGCGCAGGTCTGCGGGAATCGATGAAACCGGCGTTCTACCGCGCGAGGCGCAGCGATATCGAAGCGGTGCGCGCGCAGGGCTACAGCGCCGTCACCGAAGCCGAGCACGAGGCTTTCATCGATGCGACATGCGACCGGTCCCGGAAGTTGACGCAATTCTCGATGGCGACCGACGGTCTGACCCGTCCAAGGCTGCAAAAGCAGGACGATACGGTGCTGCATCCCGGCTATCGTGACGACCTGCTGATGGTGTTCCCCGAGCCCGGCGTCTACTGCCTGATCGATGAGACGCTTGCCGCGGAGGAAACCGTCAGCACCGCGGCGAAGGGCAGGGAACTCTTGGCCTATGTCCTGGTCGCCCGCGGCCCGACAGGCGGGGGCAGGCCAGCGGACGTGATTGCCCGCAACCTTTCCCAGGGCGCGTTCCGGGCCCTTCCCGGCGAACGGAACCGCGAGATGCGCGACGAGGTGCTGGCGGCGCTGGCCGACGGATTCGACCTGGGGCATTTCGTCTGGCATGAGACGATGGAGGGGATGACCGGCCTGCCGGTCGAAACCGTCGGTTTTTCCTTCGACGTCGGGCCCAGCATCGGCACGCTGGACGAAAACAACAACGTGGTAAAACCGCGGCAGTACAAACCCGACCGGATCGACCATGAACTGGTGCTGGACACGGCCGGCGAATGGCGCCTGTCATCCGAGGCGGGCGGTCATCCGTTCCATATTCACGTCAACCCGTTTCAGGTGATCTCGGTCGTTGATCCCAGCGGCGTCGAGGTCAGCGGCGCCGAGCAGATCGGCAATTCGCCCTATGCCGGGCTGCAGGGCACGTGGAAGGACACGATCTTTGTGGCGCAGGATCATGTGATTACCGTGCGGTCGCGTTATGAACGCTACATCGGCGATTTCGTGCTGCATTGCCACATCCTCGACCACGAGGATCTGGGCATGATGCAGAACGTCCGGATCGTGCTGCCCGGCGCCGGAGGCGGCCACGGCGGACATTAGAATGCGATGCGTTGAGCGCGTGGCGTCAGGTCAGGTTTTGGCCTGGAGCGGATGTTCGCGACCAGTCTTCAGGCGCGGAATCAAGGCCGAAGGCCGCCGCGCCATCGCCGACCCGCCCCGAAGGGGAGGCGATTTGCTGGCGGCGCGTATCGGATTG